>Ga0105240_10014292_pt1 | contig 10840 bp, 5 predicted proteins | sample KBSC54metaG_FD_80426 | JGI IMG/M metagenome (GOLD analysis project Ga0105240, IMG submission 80426) | Corn rhizosphere microbial communities from Kellogg Biological Station, Michigan, USA - KBS C5-4 metaG | ecosystem: Host-associated > Plants > Roots > Rhizosphere > Soil | place: Michigan, USA...
AAAAGAGTCGCTACAGCCGGCTAATGCATTTGAATAATTCTACCCTAATGATAAAACATCTTTCTAAACTACTACTGGCGGCTTTAATCGGCTGCAGTTTCTCGGTTACGGCGCAAACGGTTGCCACAACTCCGCCGATGGGCTGGAACAGCTATAATTGTTTTGGCTCCGCTGTACACGAAGATGAGGTAAAGGCCAACGCCGCATACATGGCTGCTAATCTGAAAAAGTTTGGCTGGCAGTATATTGTGGTCGATTTTCTTTGGTCGTACGATAATCCTCCGGGCAGCAACATCGGCAACCCATTTCAAAAACGGCTGGACGATGGCTCCTACATTCCCTGGCTGACCATGGATAAATGGGGAAGGTTAACGCCACAGCCTAATAAATTTCCGTCAGCATTTGGCGGCAAGGGATTTAAGCCGTTGGCGACGTATGTTCACTCCTTGGGTTTAAAATTCGGCATACATGTTATGCGCGGTATACCAAGGCAGGCCGTTTGGAGTAAATCGCCTGTGATGGGAGCGAAAGGCATAACCGCCGATATGATTGCAGATACCTCGTCGACCTGCCCCTGGATGAACCACATGTATGGCCTGGATATGAGCAAGCCCGGCGCACAAGCCTATCTTAATTCATTGTTAAAGCTCTATGCAACATGGGGCGTTGATTTTATTAAGGTTGATGATATTTCAAGGCCTTACCATAAAGAAGAAATTGAAGGCTACAAAAAAGCAATACAACAATGCGGCAGGCCTGTTGTGTTAAGTATCTCGCCGGGAGAAACACCCGTAAGCGAGGCAGAGCATGTAAAACAACACGCCAATATGTGGCGTATGGCCGATGATTTTTGGGACGACTGGCAGCAGGTGCTCCACATGTTTAAGTATGCAAAAGCCTGGGAAGGCCAGGGCGGCGCCGGGCATTGGCCTGATTGCGATATGCTGCAGATTGGAAAGCTTTCCAAACGCGGCCCGGTTGGCCCGGAACGTTACAGCAGGTTTACGGAAGATGAACTGTATACGCACATGACTTTTTGGTGCATTTACAAATCACCGCTGATGATGGGCGGCAACATGCCCGAAAACCGGCCCATCGATTTAAAATTGCTCAGTAACGACGAAGTTTTGCAGGTAAATCAACGCGGTCAAAACCCGAAACAACTTTACCTTAAAGACGGCGACAGCATGGTTTGGTACGCTATCATACCCGGTTCGAAAGATATTTATGTAGGCCTGTTTAATCTTTCAGAAACGGCTAACACGGTAAAAGTTGACCTTTCTTCTTTAGGACTGAAAGGGCGGATAACAGTCAGGGACTTATGGAAAAAGCAAAATGTTGGCTCCTACCAAAATGATTATCAGCAAACGATTAACAGGCATGGGGCGGTGTTGCTGCGATTGTCGCCGAGATAGTATTTACTTTCGCTTATGCGAAATATCAATATAGCTCCGGGACTAAAACCATGTATGTTTGCGGCCTGTCCTGCTGACGTAGGGCGATGCCCTACGCTGACATATTTATCCCTTTCAGGGAAAGTAGATTAAGGTAGAACTAAAAACTTAATACCCTGAAAGGGTTACATACGTCAGCGATGGGTAACACCCATCGCGAAAACGGCAGGCAAAACCGCATTAAAACATTTTAAAACAAGTCGCTTGAAAGAGCTTACGAAAATCTTTATTGCTCAACAATTTTATCTATGAAGCATCACAACAAACTAATTTTATTACTGGCGATATTGATTCCCCTGCATTCCTTCTCCCAGGATAACTTAAAACTATGGTATAAAAAGCCGGCTGCAAAATGGACGGAAGCCTTGCCGGTTGGCAATGGCAGGCTTGGCGCTATGGTTTTTGGTCGCGTTGGCCAGGAGTTGATACAGTTGAACGAAGCTACCTTCTGGACTGGCGGACCGGTGCGAACCAATGTTAATCCCGGTGCCTATGCAAATTTGCAGCTCGCCCGCGAGGCCCTTTTTAAAAATGCCGATTATGCCGCAGCTTATAATTATGCCAAGGGGATGCAGGGCTATTATTCCGAATCGTACCTGCCGCTGGGGGATTTAACCATCAAACAAAATTTAAGAGACACAGTAGCTACAGCTTATTATCGTGATTTAAATATCAAGGATGCCATTTCAACAACCCGGTTTACGGTTGGCGGCGTTGAATATACAAGGCAGGTAATCAGCTCAGCGCCCGACCAGGTAATTGTAATCCATCTTACAGCCAGCAAGAAAGGCATGCTGAATTTTACCATAGGTGCTAAATGCCAGTTGAAATACCAGCAAAGTATAGCATCGCCCAACGAGATTGTACTAAAAGGTCGCGCACCGGCACATATCGAGCCTAACTATGTAAACAAACCGAACCCGATACAGGAAAATGACAGCGCCGGCTGCCGGGGTATGCGCTTTGCCATTATGTTGAAAGCGAAAAATGTTGGCGGATCGGTTTCTGCGGGAGATAATGGAATAACTGTAAAAAATGCTACCGAGGTAACGCTTTACCTTTCGGCCGCTACCAGCTTTAACGGTTTTGATAAATGCCCCTTATCCGATGGAAAGAATGAAACACTGATAGCGAGCGATTATTTGAAGAAAGCTTATGCTAAAAATTGGCAGACATTAATGGCTGCGCACCAGGCTGATTATCACCGATATTTTAACAGGGTATCATTTAATCTGGCTAAGCCCGCAGATAACAGCAATGCCTCACTTCCAACTGACGAGCGCTTAGTTGGCTACACCGGCGGCGCGAAAGACCCGGGACTGGAAACATTGTATTTTCAATACGGACGCTATTTGCTGATATCCAGTTCACGTACCAAAGGCGTACCGGCCAACCTGCAGGGAATCTGGAATAAAGAGCTGCGACCGCCATGGAGTTCGAATTACACCACAAACATTAACGTGCAGATGAATTACTGGCCTGCAGAAGAAGCTAACCTTTCGGAGATGCATCAACCATTGTTATCGTTTATTAAAAATCTTTCGGTAACCGGTGCGGTTACGGCTAAAGAATTTTATCATTTAAACGGCTGGGCTGTTCATCATAACAGTGATATATGGGGATTATCAAACCCGGTGGGCGATAAAGGCAATGGCGACCCTACCTGGGCCAACTGGACAATGGGTTCGCCCTGGTTGTCGCAGCACTTGTGGTGGCATTATCAATTTACAAAAGATAAAGCTTACTTAAAGAACTTCGCTTACCCGCTGATGAAAGGGGCAGCAAAGTTTTGCATGGGCTGGTTGGTACCGGATAAGGATGGCTACCTGGTAACAGCGCCGTCCGTATCGCCGGAAAATGCTTTTTTTGATGATAAAGGTAAAAGGGCAAGCGTTTCTATAGCTACCACGATGGATATGTCCATCATTCGCGACTTATTTGCTAACCTAATTGCAGCATCAAATGAGTTGGGTGAGGATAAGGCGTTCCGGGATACCATTATCGCCAAACAGGCTAAGCTCTATCCATTCCACATCGGCAAAAAGGGAAACCTGCAGGAATGGTATAAGGATTGGGAAGACCCCGAACCGCATCACAGGCATGTATCGCACCTGTTCGGGCTATATCCGGGCAACCAGATATCGCCGGTAACTACGCCCGTGTTGGCTGACGCAGCTAAAAAGACGCTGGAACTGCGCGGCGATGAAGGCACAGGATGGAGCCTGGCCTGGAAAATAAACTTTTGGGCACGCCTGGTCGACGGCAATCACAGTTACAAGATGATACGCGACCTGCTGCGTGTTACCGACCAGCCTGGCACCAACTACCAGGGCGGCGGCGGCGCTTATATCAATTTGTTCGATGCCCATCCCCCATTCCAGATTGACGGCAACTTTGGCGGTTTGGCAGGTATGATTGAAATGCTGTTGCAAAGCCAGAATAACGAAATAGCCCTGCTACCTGCTTTACCTGATGCCTGGGCAGATGGACAAATCTCTGGCTTAAAAGCACGCGGCAATTTCGAGGTGAGCATGAGCTGGAAAAATAAAAAGATAACCAAAGCCAGCGTGCTGGCAATATCGGGCGGCCCTTGTACCATCCGTACGCCGCAACCGGTTACAATAGCCGGCATATCGGCCAAATCTAAAAAAACGGATAATGGCTATGTTATCAGCTTTGCTGCAAAAAAAGGAATGAAATATTTGATAAGCGGAACCGCGATTTAATAGGTATGAAGGATTTAAAAACAGGCACCCGGAAATTCTCCTTTTGTTTATTTGTGACGCTGATGCTTTTCGGTCTGACAGAAAATGCCCGCGCGCAAAGCAACTTCATAAAAAACCCTATCGTTAACGGCTATTACGCCGACCCTACCATTATTAAAGACGGTGACACTTATTACATCTATGCCACCATCGACCCCTGGGGTGCCGAAGAATTAGGGGTATTAACAACCAAAGATTTTAAAGCCTTTTCGGTAAAGCATATTAACTGGCCCACAAAAAAGCAATGTACCAGCCCAACCTCCGGTGATTCTATGGTATGGGCGCCATCTATCCGAAAGGCGGCGAATGGAAAGTTTTATATGTATGTGGCCGTTGGCAGTGAGCTATGGGTTGGCGTAAGTGATAAACCGCTGGGGCCATGGAAGAATGCCAAAGCTGATAATACGCCACTTGTATCGGCAAATACCTATCCGCAAGTACACAACATCGACCCGGATTGTTTTATCGATGATGATGGCCAGGCTTATTTATACTGGGGCTCCGGCTATAATTGGGTTAACGGGCACTGTATGGCAGTAAAACTAAAAAAGGACATGGTAACTTTTGACGGCAAGCCGACTGACATTACGCCGCCTCACTATTTTGAAGCCCCTCACATGGTGAAACGCAACGGTTTGTATTACCTGATGTACTCATACGGTAAAGCAATCGATGCTACTTACCAGGTAAGATATTCTGTCAGCAAAACACCTTTCGGCCCATGGACAGAAGGCAAGTACGACCCTATTCTTTCGTCGTCGGCTGACGGCAAAATTACCGGGCCCGGCCACCATACAGTGTTTAAAGAAAAAGGCCAATACTACATTTTGTATCATCGCATCCATCCTCAAAAAGAAAAATATGTACTAAGGGAGCTGTGCTTAGACAGCTTGAAATTTGACCGGGAAGGAAACATTCTGAAGGTTAAGCCAACCGGCGTAAGCAGTTTTACGCAGACCGCCCGTTAACAAAAATTGGGGTATCCCACGCCCTTTGTGTTATTATACCGCAACGTAGTATTATTTTAACATTACTCTCGCGAATAATTTTCAGGCAGGCCTCTCTTCGCCTGTATTTTCATGACTAAATACACTTAAATATTTGAAATTCAAATACTTAATATCAGATTAACATTTGTGATATAATCGTTAACATTTGTGTTACAGGCGGCACTTTAAGGGCGATAAATTTACTTTATTGAATAATATCCTTTCCATTCACACAGGGATAGTGTAGTTCAATACAAACCAATTTCAACCTTACAATAAAAAGTTATGATTAAAAAACTACAAATTAAAAATGTTGTAGCTATAATCGGATTAAGCCTGTCGCTGCTGGTGATGAGCTTGTCTGGTTACGCGCAAAACGGAAAGGTTAGCGGTACAGTTACCGATGGCAGCAACGGCACGCCGCTGCCCGGGGTAACCGTTAAAGTTAAGGGTACGCAGTCAGCCTCCATTACCGACATCAATGGCGCTTACACCATCAACGCGCCTGCAAACGGTACCCTTGTGTTCAGCTACATCGGCTTCCTTACTTACGAAGTGCCTGTAAACGGCAATTCCACGGTAAACGCCAAACTTGCTCCGGATACACGTTCCCTTTCGGAAGTGGTGGTGGTGGGTTATGGTACGTCTACCCGTAAGGACCTTACCGGTTCGGTAGCCTCCGTTAATGCCGCTACTATCGCAAAGGTTCCGGTTACATCGCTGGAGCAGGCTTTACAGGGCCGCGCAGCAGGTGTGCAGGTAACCAATAACGATGGCGCTCCCGGAGCAAACGTGAGTGTACTGATTCGCGGTATCGGCAGCTTGGCCAGCTATGGCAACGGACCATTATACGTAGTTGACGGCTACGCTATTAGCGGCGGTATCAACAACATCAACCCGAGCGATATCGAGTCGATAGACGTTTTGAAAGACGCATCGGCCACCGCCATTTACGGTGTTCGTGCAGCAAACGGTGTGGTTATTGTTACTACCAAAAAAGGCAAAAAGGATGGCGTACAGGTTGATGTAAATGCTTATACCGCCTTCCAGAGCAGGCCGAAAGAATATAAAGTATTGAATGCACAGCAATTTGCCACCCTGGCAAACGATGTTGCCGCAAACTCAAACGGCAACTTCCAGACGTTTGATGCATGGAAAGACCCTGCATCGCTTACAAACGTGGACTGGCAAAATGCTATGTACCGCACAGGTATTACACAAAACTATAGTGTTGGCTTGCGCGGGGGCACCGATAAAGTACAGTCGGCTACATCAGTTAGCTACTATGACCAAAAGGGTATAGTGCTGGGTTCATATTTTAAAAGGGTAACACTGAGCAACAACTCAGACTACCAGCCTGTTAAATGGTTAAAATCATCAACCAGCGCTAAATATAGCTACCAGGATTCTAATAACCCATTTGGTACAGGCTCGCTGGTTCAGCTTTCTGAGCTTCCGCCAACCCTTGATGGAGGTAACAAGTTTACCAATATGCCATCAGACGGTAAAGGAAATTATGGTTTCTACAACCCGATTTACACCTATGTAGCCAAATATGGTAACCCGGTTTACACCGTAAGTAGTGACCGGTATCAGAACATAACCAACTATTTATTGGCCAATACTTCGCTTGAGGCACAAATAGTTAGCGGACTTAAGATTAAATCTTTTGTGGGTATTAACCTCACTACATTTACAGGCTCATTTTTTCAGCCTGAAGACGACCGGTTAGTGCAGCAATATGGCAGCCAGGCCGGTGCAACCCAGAACGCCTTCTACAATCAGCACATTAATCAAACATTTGAGTGGTTGTGGGAAAACACCGTATCATATAACAAAACTTTTGGCAAACACAGCATCGATTTCGTAGGTGGTGTATCTGAACAGAAAAATACCTGGAACGGCATGGGCGGCAGCGGTATTCCACCGAACAGCGTTATCCGCGACTTATCGCAGGTTACTAATTTACAACTCGATGCTAACAGCCCGGTTGGCTCGAACACCGGTAACGGTCAGAATATTTATTCTTTTGAATCGCAATTTGCAAGGTTAACTTATAAATACAGCGATAAATACCTGATTACCGGTACAGTTCGCCGCGATGGTTCCTCAAAATTCGACGAGGGCCACCAATACGGCGTTTTCCCATCAGGCGCAGTAGCATGGAGAGCTAAACAGGAAGATTTTCTGAAAGATACCCCATGGCTTGACGACCTGAAAATAAGGGGCAGCTACGGTGAAGTCGGTAACCAGGGCTCAATTAATCCATTCCAGTACGATGCGTTGTACTCAACCGGTTTACCTGCGGCCAGCAATGGCAACCTGGGTTATCCATTCAATAAAATCTACCAAAAAGGTACTGCTTCAACCCAACCGCCTAACCCAAGCCTGAAATGGGAGACTGATTATATTACCGATATCGGCGCCGATCTTGCCTTTATGCATTGCGATTTAACCATCACCGCCGATTGGTTTAACCGTAAATCAAAAGACTTCCTGCTATTGTTGGCAGCTCCTGCACAATCAGGCTATAACTTTATTACCCGCAACGTGGGCAGTATGCAGAATAAAGGTTTTGAGTTTGCAGCTAACTATAACCACACCATCAACAGCGATTTGAAATATGGCGTTGGCTTAACGTTTACCACCGTTAGCAACAAATTAACCAGCATTACTTCCGGAACCGACTTTGTAACCAACTTTGGAGGGTTAACAGTTCAGGGTATCGGCTGGTCTACCTTTACCGAAACACACGTAGGGCAACCGGTGGGTGAGTTTTATGGCTATAAATCATTAGGCATATTCCAGTCGCAAGCACAAATTGATGCTTTAAATGCAGCGGCCAAAGCAAAAGGCAAAGGTTTTTACCAAAGAACGGTTACAGCGCCAGGCGACCGCTATTTTGCAGATGTTAATGGTGACGGCGGCGTTGACGCTACCGACCAAACCAGCCTCGGCAGCCCGCTTCCTAAATTCTATGGCGGTATTAACCTCGACCTAACTTATAAAGCATTTGATTTCAACGCATACTTCTATGGCGTGTATGGTAATAAGATATTGAACTATACTGAAAGTGCGATGGAAAGCTTCCAGAACCGTGGTTTCGTAGGTGTACAGAACGTTAGCCAGGACTATTATAATGGCCGCTGGACTCCAAGCAATCCGTCAAATACTTATGCAAGGGCAACATCAAATGACGATGCTATAGGCAGCAACCTGCCATCGAGCGCATGGATACAGAATGGCAGCTTCCTGAAGCTTAAAAACTTTACTGTAGGCTATACCCTGCCATCTAACATAGCTAACAGCTTATACCTGAACAAGCTGAGAATATACTTGTCAACTCAGAACCTGTTCACCATAACCGGCTACAAAGGCCTGGACCCTGAAATTGGTATTCAAGGGGGTAACGCAACCCAAAATGGCATAGATGCCGGCACCTATCCTTCATCTAAATTTTACACCATCGGCGTTAATGTTACTCTAAAATAATAAGAACGATAAAAAAATTAAAGATATGAATATGAAAAAATTAAGTATCATTCTTATAGCTGTCTCTGCGGTACTGGCGTTCCCGCTGAGCTGCAAGAAGGACTTTTTGAAACAAACCAATACCTTCTCGTCCACGGCGGATGCTACTTTTCAGAAGCCGCAGGATGTGGTTAACCTGGTGAACAGTATATATGATACCTACCAAAACGCCGACTTGCTGAAGAAATCGATTTGGTATTACGCTAACTTTCTTACCCACGATTGGTTTAACAACGGTGCCGACATTGTTTGGAACTACTATGCTATCCCATCTGACTTTGGTGCCTTGCCCGCTTTCTGGAACAACGCATACATTGGTGTTGCGCGTGCAAATGCATCTTTCGCCATTATTGCAAATGCAAAAGCAAAAGGCATAATTACCCAGGCCCTTGCCGACCGTTTGACCGGCGAAGCCTATTTTTTACGCGGAATGACCTACTATTACCTTGCAGGTACTTTTGGCGGTGTGCCGCTGGAGTTAAATGCAGTAACTACCGGTTTGACCCCGAGGGCCAGCCAGGATGATGTATTTAAGCAGGTAGTATCGGATATGAAACAGGCCGAAACCTTATTGCTGTCTAAAACAACCCTGCCTGCAAGTGAGCTGGGCAGGGCTACTAAAGGCGCTGCTTACGGCTTTGAAGGCGCAGCACAGATGTGGCTAAAAGATTACACCGCCGCCCTGGCTGCGTTTAATAATCCTGAGCTTACCAACAACTATCACCTGCTGCCAAACTTTGTTGACGTAGGCGAATTTGACCACCAGAACAATGATGAATCGTTGTTTGAAATACAGTTTGAGGTTAGCGGCTCGCAAAGCTGGGACGGCGGCTGGCAGGCCGGCGGCGAGGTTGCCTGGATTGACGACTTTAGCTGGCCACAGGAAATAAGCGGCTTTGGTTATGACTATGGCAACCCTGGTCTTTGGTATTCTTATCAGCCTGGTGATTTACGCAAAGCAGTTACCATCATAGGCCCTGGCGACGAAAATAAAAGCCCTGGCATTATTGCCAAATGGGGTGGTATAAAAGGCTACGCTGTGGTACAATCAGGCTTCGCAGCCGGCAGCGCAACGTATACAGGTGATGACGGTAAAATCATCAATACCTGCGGTACATTGCTGCATCCGTGGTATGGTACTGATGGTACGCCACGCTCTGGCTACTATTGTGCTAAAAAATGGAGAGACCCTAACCTAACCGGTGCTAATGGCAACTCAACCATCTTCGGTTCGCAAAACCAGATATTGCTGCGTTATGCTGAAATTCTGCTTGACCGTGCCGAATGTAAAATACACACCGGCGACATCCCCGGTGCAATGGCAGATATAAAACTGGTTCGTGACCGTGCTTTTGGCGGCACAGCTCCTGCCGTAATGCAGGATGGTGCCCGTATAGACGGCAGCCCGGCTACCCCTATTACCGATCCGATGCAAATGGTGTTGAGCGAATACAGGCACGAGCTTACTGCCGAGTTCTCGCTGATGTATGATTTGCGCCGTGCAGGCCCTGGTGTGGCAGCTCAGTTTATCCATAACAATTATAACCTGACAGCATCGCCAAATAATAACATTAACCAGGTTGTATTCCCCTACGGACCAACCAGCGATGGCAAAACCCACGGTGTTTGGCTGAATGACATGCCAGCAGGCCGCGATATACTGCCGATTCCGCAGAGCGCAATAGGTTTGAACCCGAACCTGAAACAAAATCCGGGTTATTAAAAAGTCTTAGTAATGAGAGTTGATTAATAATTAGTTATCTTGGTTTGGCTTTCCTCATTTGGGGAAAGCCTTTTTTGCTTATACCGGTTAAAAAACCGGTACATTAAGTTATCATAAGCCCAATACCCTGTATGAATAAATTTTACTTTGCCGCGTTAGTCTGCCTTTCCATATACATGTCCTCCTGCAAAAAGCATAACACGCTGTTTGACAGGATTCCCTCGTCGCATTCAAATATCCATTTCAACAACCTTATTACGGAGTCGGATTCCATCAACCCACTCGACCTGGTGAATGTTTCTACCGGGGGCGGTATTGGCGTAGGCGACTTTAACAATGATGGCCTGCAGGCTATTTATTATACGGGTACCATTGTAT
>Ga0105240_10014293_pt1 | contig 10840 bp, 10 predicted proteins | sample KBSC54metaG_FD_80426 | JGI IMG/M metagenome (GOLD analysis project Ga0105240, IMG submission 80426) | Corn rhizosphere microbial communities from Kellogg Biological Station, Michigan, USA - KBS C5-4 metaG | ecosystem: Host-associated > Plants > Roots > Rhizosphere > Soil | place: Michigan, USA...
CGTCGAGGACGACGGTGGCGCCCTCGTTGACGCGTTCGGCGGCCAGCGCGGCGCTGATCCGCTCGGTCGTCGCCGTCAGATCCGGACGCGATTCGAGGCTGCGCATCCCGTCCTGCAGATAGCCTTCGACGCGATCGAACCCAATCCTCCCGAGGCGGACGGCCGATTCGTGCTCCCGTCCAGGATCGGCGACGATGACGATCGGCTGATCGTGTTTGAGAATCGTGCCGGCCCACGTGGCGTACTGGCCGCCGAGACCGATGTTGACGCTGCCCGCAAGGTGCGCCGCAGCGAATTCGCCGGCGTCGCGCGTGTCCAGAACCTGAGCGCCCGCCTTCTGCAGCGCAAGCACACGATCCAGCGGCAGCGGGTTCAGCTCGCGCGCCAGCGTCTCATCCAGCGTTGGCCGCTCGCGGCTGTTCAGCACGGCGTCGTACGTGAAATACGGCGGTGCGTCCGGCTGATCCGCCGTCACGAGATCGATGAACGCCTCTTTCGTCATCGGCTGCAGCGCGTAGTTCGCGCGGCGCTGCTCGCCGATCGTCGACACCGTATCTTTGCTCAGCGCCTTGCCGCAGAGCGATCCGGCGCCGTGAGCCGGATACACCAGGCTCGCGTCGGGCAGCGCGAGCAGTTTGTTGCGCAGCGAGTCGTACAGCATCGAGCCGAGCTCCCCCGCCGACCAGCCGAGCGCGGCGCGCAGGTCGGGCCGCCCCACATCGCCGATGAACAGCGTGTCGCCGGTGAGCACGGCGTACGGCTCGTCGAAACCGCGCGCGCGATCGTAGACGAGAATCGACAGCGATTCAGGCGTGTGCCCAGGCGTCTCGAGCGCCTGCAGGCGTACGCCGCCGAACTCCACGCGATCGCCGTCGGCAAGCGGCGTGAACGCGTATTCTGCGCGCGCCGACGCGCCGAGGTAGATACGCGCGCCGGTTCGATCCCGAAGCTCGAGATGCCCGGCGATGAAGTCGGCATGGAAGTGCGTGAGAAACACGTGTCGAATCGTCAGCCCCTGCTCGGCCGCTGCCGACAGATATTGCTCGATGTCGCGCTGCGGATCGATCACGGCCGCGGTGCGCGTCTCCTCGTCGCCCACGAGATACGATGCGTGCGCGAGGCAATTCAAATAGAACTGACGCAGGATCACGCGAGCGCCGTCTTGTAAAGCGCGAGGAGCTTGCCCCACGCGCGCTCGGCGGCGGCCTTGTTGTAGATCGGCGCGCCGTTCTGCGTCGGCATGTCGGGCACGCACCACCCGTGCAGCGCGCCCGGATAGACTTCGATCTCGGCCGGCACCTTCGCCGCCGCGAACGCCTCGCGCAGCTTATCCTTCGCATCCGGCTGCCGCGCATCGTCGTTCGACGCGATCCCGAAGTACATGCGCGCTTTGATTTTCGGCGCGAGCAGATGCGGGCTGTCCGGTTTGTCGGTAACGAGGCCGCCGCCATGGAACGACGCGCCGGCGCCGACGCGAGCGGAGACGGCCGCCGCCGTCTTCACCACCAGGGGGCCGCCCATGCAGTAGCCCTGGGTTCCGATCTTCTTCGTCTTGTTCACCGGCTGCTGCGCGTCGAGGAACGCGATGTAGGCAGCAGCGTCCTTCTCCGCGGCGCCGGCTGCGTTCACCGATGCCATCAGCGGCTGGAGCTTCGCCGTATCTGCCGGGTTCTGAAAGCTGAATGACGATGCGTCCTGAAAGACCGGCGCTTTCGCCACTCTGTAGAACGGATTCGGCACGAGCACCGAATAACCTTCGGCCGCGAGGCGCTTCGCGATGTCGCGCATCGCCGGACGAAGGCCGAACGCATCGGGCCAAATCAGGACGCCCGGATGCGTGCCGGTTTTGGGATGAATGAACGCGGCATCGCACGTGCCGTCTGACGTCTTGATTTCGACGTTGTCTTCGACAACCGGCAGCTCGGCTGCCGAGACCGAGGTTGCGGCTGCCGCGAGGCCGCCAACCGACAGGGCGACGAACTCGCGCCGCGACAAGTCGGTCGGTGATGCAGCATCTGATTCGCGATCGAACGCCTCGTCGTCCATGACCATCTCTCCTCGGCGTCACTTTACCGCAGGCCGGTGCCGGGCGCATGGACGAATCGGTCCAACACGCGATAATTGGCTATGCCTGCGCGGACGTTTGGCGGATCCCTCCTGATGCTCTGCTTCGTAATGGCCGGCCCGGCACTCGGGCAGTTACACGAGCATGGCGCGCCAGCCGACGAGAGGCTTGGCATCGTGCGGTTTTCGACCTCTTGCACAGTGGAGGCGCAGCCGGCCTTCAATCGTGCCGTGGCGCTCTTGCACTCGTTCGAGTTCGGCCGCGCGATCGATGGCTTCACCAACGTGCTCCGCATCGATCCGACGTGCGCCATGGCAGAGTGGGGCATCGCGCTCAGCCGATGGGGCAATCCGTTCGCGCCTGGTCTTCGTCCCGCGGCGCCGCTGAATTCAGGGCTCGAGGCGGTGAATCGCGCGCGTGCCCTCGGGCCGAAGACCCCGCGCGAGCAAGGGTACGTCGATGCGGTGTCGCAGCTGTACATCGGCTTTGATGCGATCGACCAGAGCACGCGGGTCGTCGCGTACCGCGATGCAATGCGCGTCGTCGCGGCGGGCAATCCGAATGATGACGAGGCGTCGATTTTCTATGCGCTGGCTCTTGCCGCTGCTGCGCCACCGATCGACAAGAGCTACGCAGACCTGTCGAAGGCCGGTGCGATTCTCGAGCAGATGATCTCGAGGCAGCCCGACCACCCAGGCCTCGCCCACTACATCATCCACAGCTACGACGTGCCGGCGTTGGCCAACCGCGCCGTCGACGCGGCGCGGCGCTACGCGAAGATCGCGCCATCGGCGCCGCACGCGCTGCACATGCCGTCGCACACGTTCACGCGCGTCGGCAGCTGGCAGGAATCGATCGACACCAATATCGCGTCCGGGGAAGCGGCAAGGCGCGACGGCTCGACTGCCGAAGAACTGCACGCCATGGATTACCGGATGTACGCGTACCTGCAGACGGCGCAGGACGGCGCCGCGCGCGACATTCTCGCGGCGCTTCCAGACGTGAAGGCCCGTTTCGATCCGGACGCGATCGGTTCGGCCGCGCCAGGCTCGGCGGGCGTGTTTGCGCTCGCGGCGATTCCAGCGCGGTACGCGCTCGAGCGCGGCGCGTGGGCCGACGCCGCCAAACTCGTACCTCAGCCGAGCGCGTATCCGTATGCCGACGCGCTGACGTATTTCGCCAAGGCACTCGGGGCTGCCCGCTCGGGAGATGCCGCGGTCGCGCGTGCGGCAATCGATCGGCTGGCCGCGATCGAGAGCCGCCTCGCCGAGCAGAAGGAGTCGTACTGGGCGGAGCAAACGCAGATTCAGCGGCGCTCGGCGGCGGCGTGGCTTGCCCTCCTCGAGGGCCACCAAACAATGGCGCTTGCCGAAATGCGCGCCGCGGCTGCTGCCGAAGATCGCAGCGAGAAGTCGGCGGTCACGCCGGGACCGCTCGCGCCGGCGCGCGAGCTCGTCGGCGAGATGCTGTTGCACATGCACCGGCCGGCTGACGCATTGAAGGAATTCGAAGCGACTCTCGAGAAAGAGCCGAACCGGCTTCGGACGCTGGTCGGCGCCGCCAGATCGGCGGCGCTCGCCGGCAACGGACAGAAAGCACGCACGTACGCGAGCACGATAGTGAAGATCTGCGAGCGCGCCGATACACCCGCGCGGCCCGAGCTCATCGAAGCACGCCGTTTGGCCGGGCGCTCCCGCTAGTACGCGCTGGCACCCCGTTTGAAGCAAGCGGCGGGATGACTACTTCCGCCGATCCCACCCTTCAGAACGTCCGTGCCGTCGCCGACCTCGAACGGCAGGCTTTCCATCAGCGTTCTGCGCTCGAACGCCTCACTGACGGCGTCACGCAGGCTGCCGGCAGCGGCGCGTTCATCATCGTCCACGTGTTGTGGTTCATCGCATGGATCGCGCTGAATCGGCGGCCGCAGGCGTTCGATCCGTACCCGTATAGCCTGCTGAACGTGCTGGTGTCGCTCGAAGCGATCGTGCTCACGAGCTTCGTGCTGATGACGCAGAACCGCATGACGCATCAGGCGGACCGACGCGCCCATCTCGACCTGCAAGTGAACCTGCTCGCGGAACAGGAACTGACGGCCATCATGCAAATGCTCTACGCGCTATGCCAGAAAGCCGGGACGTGCGCCCGCATCAACGACAGGCGCGTCGAGCAATTGTTGAAGGAGACCGACATCATGCAGCTCGCGGTCGCCGTCGAAAAGGAGCTGGCTGCTCAGCCGGCCGCTCGCGACGAGGAGCGCTGACGATCAGGTCGCGCGCGCTTTGTCGATGACCCCCATCCCGAAGACATAGCGTTCGGGCAGCTGATGCGCCTGGACGAACCGCTGGAATCCGACCCGCGCACCCCGGTAGGGATTCGTCGGATCGATGCTGCAGTCGTCGACGACGATCGCCCCGCCGGCGACGACCCGCGGATATATCTTCTCGAGCGCGGCGTACGTCGGCTCTTCGAGATCGACGTCGATCAGGGCGACGGCGACCGATTTCGGCAGGGCGTCCGGCGCCAGCGCGACGACGTCGGCTTCGAGCAATTTGATCTCGGGCACTCCCCAACGCGCCAGGAACCGCTTCACGAGACGCGGCGAATTGAATGTGAACCCGTGCTCGAGCGACGATGTCGTTCCTCGTTCGACATCGTGAGCGAACTGGCTCCGCACGAATCCGCCGAACGTATCGACGCACACGTACTCGCGCGACACGCCCAGCGCCCGCAGCATCCGTACGGCCCACGCCGACGTGCCGCATTGAAAGCAGCCCACTTCGACGACCGCGCCGGCCAGCTCGCGCGTGCGCGACAGGGCGTCGAGATAGAGATAGAGGTGCTCCGGGGCGATTTCTGGGATCGGGTGCGGCAGAATCAGCGTCAGCGCGCCTTTCAACCGTGGGTGCATCGTCAGCGGTCTCCGAGCGTAAGCATATCCCGTCCGGCCGATCGCTCAGGCGGTCCGACGCGCGTCAGACGATGATTCGCCGCATCGTGGTCGGCGGCTCTACTGCTTCTCGTACAACACGATCTCGGATGCGAGCTTGCCCTGATTGGTTACCGCGTTCGATACGCTCGTCATGGTCTTGCCATCGTCAGACACGACGTTGCGAACCGCAATCCGCCGTTCGCCATTCACCTTGATGAGGATGTCCCACGTGTGATCGTCGATGCGGCTGAACGCGTACGTGAACGTGGCCGAACGCGCCGGAGTGGCGAAAACGGGCACGTCAACGCCGTCGAACTTGCCGGTGGCCTCAGAGTGGTAGCGCCCCTGTTGGTTCACGCCGTCGAGGGACAGCTTGAACCCGTCGCCAACCGGCTCGAACCGAAGTATCTCGCTCCTCGGCGCCGCACCAGGCTGGTACCTGGACTTGGCGACATCGGCCTTCCAACTGCCTGTAAAAAGTTGATTCTGGGCAACGGCGAACTGGCCCATGAACAGCAGCAGGCCGGCGGCGAGAGCGGCGCTCTTCATCGTGCGCTCCTTATTTCTTCGGCAGGTACTGCGCGGGAAGCGTGTTGCCCGGACGCTCCGCATCCCAGAACACCGTGACGATCCACCACCGATCGCCATCCTTCAGCAGCTGAATACTGTTGATGCCGCGGGCAAACGGCGCGGCGTCGGACGCGGCGTGCCGCGACTCGTACGTGCTGAACAGATGGGCGATATTGCCGAACGATTCGGTCTTGCGGGCGATCTCGCGTTCGAAGAACCCATTGCGCTCGAAATTCGGGCGCACCCGCTCGATATAGCCGTCCACGTCGAGCACGCGGACCGTCGCACCGTGGTCAGTGGCGGTGCTCGGAATCAAACGCGCGCCGGGCACGAACAGCGAGCGCATGCGGTCCCAGTCGCGCGGCTGCCCGCCGGAACCCGAGATGACGTCATAGAGCGCGGCGACGATGGCGTCCATGGACGAGACGTCCGCCGGCCGGGCCACTGCCTGGCTGTACGCCGGCTGCTGCGCGAGCAATCCTGCAATCGATACGGCCGCCAGCACGATCCTGGTCATTTGATACCTCGATGAAGAGCGCCGCCTGCGGGCAGGCAGCTGCATATCTGGCAGGCACAGCTTAATCGATGAGTGCTTCTGCTGGGATGCTGAAGAGCGCTGCCGCGAATCTGTTACGGCCGACGATCCGCTTCGACGCTGGCCTTGAGGAGTGCCGAGGCGCGTGTGTCGATGGCAGTCAGCGCTGTTCGCGCGTCGGTCCAGCGCGCGTCTTCCGCCCGCACGAATCGTGCGTACGGCGCGATCGCGTCAGCGAGCCGTTCTGCACTGCGCGCCTGCGCCTGCTCGAATTGGGCGGCGAGCGATTCGGTGAGCCGCGCGCGAAGCGCCGCCACCTTCTCCTGCAGATGCGCCTTCGCACGGCGCCGCCGCGCCGGAATGACCAGAAACCCGATGCCGGCAATGACGCTGGCGAGCAGAATGCCCGTGACGTCGGCCGCGACGGTCGACGCGGCGATCGTCACGAGCGTACCAAGGCCCACCGCGGCGCCTCCGGCCGCCGCCGCTGCCGCGACCGCGACGCGCGCCTCGTCGGCGAGCGCCGCGCCCTCTCGCTGTTTGTCATACGTGTCCACGACGCGTTGCGCCTCGCGCCCAACGGATTCGATCAGCCGCTCACGATGGCCGTGGAAGCTGCCGACGTCGGGCGCACCGAGCACCCGGGACGCGTGGCGCTGCTGGCGATCGGCCAGCTTCTCGGTCACCGCCCGCCACTGACGGAAGTCCTGATCGATCAGCCAGTCGATTGTTTCGATCACCCTCCGCTCGATCTCCCGGGGTGCGTCGCCCACGACCTGCTGCTCGAACTCCTTCTGTACACGCGCGCGGTTCAGCAGATCGACCACCCGGCCAATGCGCAGCGTGTCGTCGAAGAACCGCTCGCCGCGGCGCTCCATGTCGAGTAGGACTTTTTCCACCGAACCGAGCCGCGCCTCGAACCCGCGCTTCAGGTCCTCGTGATAAAGCTGCAGCTGACGATCGACTTCCGCGAGCAGCGACAGATCTTCCTTCAGCAACGTGAGCCGCTCGCCCGCAATCGCGGCGTATCGCTGCGCGAGCGCGCGCACCACACCGACGGGGTTCGCAAGCTTCAGCCGGAACCGCCCCTCATCGTCCAGCGTCTGTGCGATGAAGCGCTCGAGCGCCTCGAACCCGCTCGCCGCCCACAGCGACGGCTCGCCGCGTTTCGCGCGCTGCGCCAGCCGGGCGCTCACGCCGAACACCTCCGAGTCGAGGCCGAACCCGCGCGCGGCTTCGTGCACGAACGCGAGCACGCGATCGCGGTCCGTCTGGGTGTCGACGATGTCGATCTTGTTCACGACGATGACGATCTTCTTGCCCCAGTCGCGGATTGTCTGCAGGAAGGCGCGCTCGGTCTCCGTGAAGGGGCGATCGGCCGAGGTGACGAACAGCACGAGGTCGGATCGCGGCACGAAATCGGTCGTCAGCCGCTCGTGCTCGCGGATGATCGCGTTCGTACCCGGCGTGTCGACGATGTGCACTTCTTTGAGAAGCTCCGCCGGCGCGCCGATGACCTGGACAGATCCGCGCCTGTCGCGGTTCAGCTGATCCGCGTACGTCAGCACGTGAATCTCAGCGGTGGTCGGCGTGACCCCTTCTGGCAGCGCCGCCTGCCCAATCAGCGCGTTGATGAACGCGCTCTTGCCGGCATTGAATTCTCCGACGACGACAAGGAGGAAGAATTCGTCGAGCTGGTCGATCGACGAGGCGAGCGTCGCCTGATCCTCGGGCGTCGCGTCGAAGCGCGCGAGCAGCGCGCGGGCGTCGGACACGACGCGACGCGCCTCGACGAGTTGCTGCTCCAGCTGTGGATCGAGAACCCGGCTCACCGAGTCGGCTGCCGCAAAACCCGCGCCGTTTGCAGCTCAAGAGGCGCGCTCGCCCTTTAGCGAGAGGGGCGGAGGTCGATGACGCGCGCGGTTTTTGGCAACACGAACAGGCCCGGGTCGGGATCACCTGGCGTGACGTCGGTGACGGTGAAGACCTCCGAGCCGCTGCGCGGGTCGTTGCGCCTGGTGATCATGTTCAACCCGAGCTGCGCTGAATACCAGAACTCCTTGGCGATCACCAGCGGTCGATCGGTGCCGACGGCCATCTGATTGAGGGTCTGCGTCTCGCGCGTGCCGACGAGGTCGAAGCCGTTGATCGCCATCGTGCCCAAGTTCTCGGCTTTGACATTTGGTGCCGTGGCTGCGGCGACCTGAATGCCGGCGCCGCGGTAGAAATTGATCCGGCAGACTCGTTCCTGTGGATCGCAGGATGCCATCGTGTGCTGTTGCGGGTCCGAAATCTGGATGCTGGTGATTCGGGACTGACCGGGGTTGCCATCGGCGGCCAGGAACGTCCGCTGCTGATAGACGCGGCCGATCGAATCGCGCGCAATCAGGCGACGGTTCTTGAGCGTACGCGACGAACCGTCCTCGAAGATGCGCGTCCACTCTGTATTGACGGTCGCGGAGAAGGGCGCGTTCGGTTTCGGCGGGATGTCGATGCTCTGAAGGCGCTCGAACGTCGTGCCGTCGGGCGCATGCGTGCCCGCCTGCTGCGCAATCACGCCACTGCCGAGAGCCACAACAACGGTGAAAGCAGCCGCGATTCGATCCATCGTGCCCTCTCCCGGGTAAGTCTACTACCGTACCGCGCTTGAACTGCGAGTGGCAGACTGGCACGGTCGGGGCAGCATTTACTGTTTATTTTCATTTTGCTACTATCGGCCCCCGTCGATGCCGACCGAGGCCGAACTTCTTGACGCCCGTCTCACTCGGATGAAGCAGTTGGTTGAGGCTCTCGAACACGTGTGCTCGGAGACCGCTGACCAACATGAGATCTTCATGGAGCTGACGCAGGAAATGACCGCCGTCAGTGCGACGATCAAGAATGCTCGAGGCGCCGGCGGCGGACGAAGCGTCGACGTCGTGCCGCCGCATCTCGATCCCAAGGATGCGAAGTATCCGCAGCGCGGCGACGTCATTATCCTGGACCTCGAACCCGAAGGTGCGCCTCGGATCTTCTGGGTCCGAACGCAGGCTCGCGGCAGCGCGACGCCCGTCTTTGAAGGGGTGGACGCCTGGGCTCGCGCGCGGGCCGCTGCGGAAGAACTCGCCGGTTCTGATCGTCCGATCTGGGTGCGCCACCGAGACGGGCACTTCGAGAAGCTCGCGAACTCGCAGACTCTCCGCTGACGCGAACTCGTATACAGTGACGCCATGACGTGGCTTACATGGCTCACGCTGGCGCTTATCCTTGCCGTTGTCGCCGCGCTCACAGGCGTGAAACCGAAAGGCAGTCGTCGCGTTGCCGGCACGCAACTGATGGGCGTGGCGCGCGTGGTCCTGGTGCTCGCGGTTTTAGCGGTGGCGTACTTCGCTTTTCAGGCCTACAACGGGCACTAGCGTTATCGCCTTCAGCGTCTCCGCTTTTCAAGCCTCTTCGACACCGCCTCCCGAAATGAGGATCTAGACGATCTTCGTCACGCTTTGCGGTGCGATGGGTGCTTTTTGGCTGCATCTCCAGAGCGTAAAGCCGCCGTCATCGCAGGCCGATATGAGTGCGGCGAAGGCGCGGCTCACGAGGGCGGCGCGTGAACGCATCGACGCACGTACACGTCTACCCTTAGCATCATGACCTTCTTCGAGCGGCTGTGGCAGGACCTCCGCTACGGCGTCCGCATGCTCGCGGGCAGCCCGGGATTCACGATTGTCGCCGTCCTTTCGCTGGCCATCGGGATCGGCGCCAACTGCGCGATCTTCAGCTTCGCCGACGCGCTGATACTGCGGCCGCTGCCGGTCCCGCGGCCTGGCGAGGTGTACACCGTCGGGTCTACGACAGCCGTTGAAGCGTTCGGCGCCAGTGCCATCATCTCTTCCTATCCCGATTACCTGGACATCCGCGATCGCAGCCACAGCTTCGACGGGCTCGCCGCGTTCACGTACGTAACCGCCGGTTTCGCGACCGATCGCGCGGCGACGCCGAAGCTCAAGATGGGCATGCTCGCCAGCGGCAATCTCTTTACCGTGATGCGCATCGAGCCGGTGCTCGGACGCGCGTTCCGGCCCGAGGAGGACCAGGTCGCCGGCCGCGACGCCGTCGTGGTGCTCGGGCACGCGCTGTGGGAGCAGGAGTTCGCGTCGGATGCCGGGTCGCTCGGCCGCCGGATTCTGCTCGATGGCCACGAGTTCACCGTCATCGGCGTCGCGCCCGAGGAGTTCACCGGCCTGGACCAGTACGTCCGCGCCGACTTCTTCGTGCCGATCCACACCGCCGCGTGGCTGCTGACCGATCCAAAGGCGGCGTCGCTGCAGGCGCGCGACGCGCGTAACCTGACGCTGAAAGGCCGCCTCGTGCCCACCGTGTCGCTTGCCGCCGCGCAGGCGGAGCTGACGACGATCGGAACGGACCTCGCGCGCGCGTATCCGGACACGAACAAGAACCGCCGCCTCGTCGTCCGCACCGAGCTGCAGGCGCGCATGGCGGAGGATCCGCCGGACGCGACGCTCGCCGCGATGCTCGCGGCTTTGGCGCTGCTCGTGCTGTTCGTCGCGTGCGCGAACGTCGCCGGACTTCTGACGAGCCGCGCCCCCGTCCGCGCTCGTGAAATGGCGCTGCGGCTCGCGATCGGCGCCGGACGGGGACGGCTCGTGCGTCAGCTGATCACCGAGAGCCTGCTCATCGCGATCGCCGGCGGCGCGATGGGACTCGTCGTCGGATACGCCGGCATGCTGCTGTTCCGCCAGATCGA
>Ga0105240_10014295_pt1 | contig 10840 bp, 10 predicted proteins | sample KBSC54metaG_FD_80426 | JGI IMG/M metagenome (GOLD analysis project Ga0105240, IMG submission 80426) | Corn rhizosphere microbial communities from Kellogg Biological Station, Michigan, USA - KBS C5-4 metaG | ecosystem: Host-associated > Plants > Roots > Rhizosphere > Soil | place: Michigan, USA...
TCATAGCCGCATTATTCTTCTTGACCCCCCAGCCTCAGGCTCCCAGGGCGCCCGTGGCGGTATTGTTGACGCCGCCCTCAGCTCCGACCATCCCCTGGTATTCGATCTGGACAGACCCGTCCCGGGGCCGACACCGGAATATATCCGTCACGGCTATAATAAGGGTATAAAGGAAGTGGTCATGATGGCCCTGCGCAAAGAAGGGGAAAGCTTTGGCTTTCTTACCCTTTTCTCCAAAACGAAGGGATGGTTCACCCCCTGGCACCTGGATGCTATCCGGATACTGTCCAACCAGCTTTCCATCACCTTTACCAATGTCCTCGCCCATGAGGCCATCCTGGAAAGAGAACAGGATAAAAGCATGATCCTTTCCCTTAGCAAAGGCCTTACATCCACCCGTAATAAAAAGGATTTCCTCGCCTTTCTCGGGGACACCTTGCATAAGATCCTGCCTTATGAAGAGCTGACGATATCCCGCCTCAATGCCGATGGTGAGACATATAGCGTCTATCCCACAGGGACCCCGGAGAAATATCCCCTGGCGGACGGTATCTACGATGCGCTACTCCAGTCGGAAACGCCCCTGTTCTACGATATGGACGATAACAACGGCATGCGCGAGATGCTGGCTATCCCGCTTCGGGAGAACAACCGGTGTTTTGGCGGCCTGTTCATCTATTTTAAGAAGAAAGGCCTGCTGACCCATCGTACGATCAGGCTGTTCCAGGGCCTTTGCGATCAGATATCCATTGGCCTGGCCAATCTATGGGCCCATGAAAAGATCGAAAGCCAGCTGAAGGAGATCCATCATTATAAATTCCGGCTGGAAGAAGAGAATCGTTATCTGCAGGAGCAGATCAGGACAGCACATGGCTTTACGGAGGTCATTGGCTCCGGCAGCGCCATGCAGAAGGTATTCCAGCTGATATCCATCGTTTCCCCTTCGGACAGCACCGTGCTTATCCTGGGCGAGACAGGTACAGGCAAAGAGCTGGTCGCAAAAGCCATTCACCATGCGTCTGCCCGGAAGGATAAGTTTATGATCCGGGTGAATTGCGCAGCGCTGCCCGCCCATCTGATGGAGAGCGAGCTCTTTGGCAAATTCGAGCTGGCGGAGGACAGTACTCTTTTCTTGGATGAAATAGCGGAGATACCCCTCGGGCTTCAGGCCGGATTGCTTCGGGCCATCCAGGACAAAAAGAATGTACGCATCATCGCCGCCACCAATCGCAATCTTCGGAAAGAAGTAGAAGAAGGCCGATTCCGCAGCGACCTGTTCTACCAGGTCAACGTGTTTCCCATCCATATACCTCCCCTGCGCGAAAGAAGAGAAGACCTTCCCATGCTGGCGGCTCATTTTATCGAGGAGCATAGACAACGTTCCGGCAAAAAAATAACCAATATCTCCCACCGGGCGCTGGAAGCCCTTATGCGATACGATTGGCCGGGTAATGTCCGCGAGCTGGAAACCCTCATCGAACGCAGCATTCTCATGACCACCGGGCCTACTATCAAAGACATCCCTTTGCCGGCAGATGGGAACATCGATGTCTCCGATGCAAGCTCCGGCTCATCCCTTAAAACGCTGGACGAGCTGGAAAGGGACCATATACTGGCCGTCCTGAAAAAATGCAATCACAAGATAGGCGGGCCCGGCGGCGCTGCCGAACTGTTACAGCTGCCCCCTACTACCCTTCATTCCAAGATCAAAAAGCTGGGTATTGGAATGTCCAAAAAACGGGCCTCGGGGGAAATATAGCCCGTTTTTCGGAAAAATCTAATGTCTGTCCTTCGGACAACAGCCAGGGCTCGTTTAAAAAAAAGGACAAAAACGTCTTTTATATGCCGGACGCATGTACCTTTGTGGAACAATTCAGGAAAATGTTTTCAAAGACATGCGAATATGCCATCCGGGCCGTCCTCTTTATTGCGCAGAAGTCCGAAGACGGCTCGAAAGTAGGCATTCGGGAAATTGCAAAAGGCATCGACTCTCCTGAACATTTCATCGCAAAGATCCTTCAGGACCTCAGCCGCAAGGGATTGGTACAATCGCAGAAAGGACCATCCGGGGGTTTCTACCTGGATAAAACATCGCTCAACGCCACACTGGCCGATGTCGTGCGGGTCGTGGATGGAGACAAGATCTTCTCCGGCTGCGCCCTGGGACTGAAGCAATGTTCCGAGACAACACCCTGTCCGCTGCATCCTGAATTCAAAAAGATCCGGGAAAGTATCTCAGGGCTTCTGCAATCCACCCGATTGGGGGAGTTCAACAGGCAATTGGAAAAGGATCTGTTTTTCTTAAGAAGGTGATCCTTTTTAATAAATAGTAAAGGATATAAAGGTATTAATATAGTTTATATGAAAGCCAAGACTTCTTATACCAGTATGGGCGTAGCGGGCGGCGCCTTCTTTTCCTTTCACTCCCTCCCCGGCCTGATATTCATCCTCCTTAACCTGCTCTTTGCGGCCCTATTGGTGACCTTGTACCTGTACCATAAGACCAAAGAGTTAAAAGAGCTATCTAAAGAAAAAGATAAGGACTACGATCCCTCCCGGCTGCAGGAGTATCTTAGCAGACTGGATGGCAATAAAATTTCCGAGCTCCTCCGGTTTCGTCGACCTCGCAACCATACGCCTGTCTTCGCGGGCTTTGTCCTGCTGACAGAACCCGGCATTATCATCCTGCTTATCCTCATTCTGATCCCCGTCATTTTCGGCATCGTCCTCATGGCGATAAAGGTCCGCCGCATGGTCACGCAATACCGCCGCCGCAGCCGGCAACAGGAAAATGCCCGGTTCAACGAGTACCTGGACAATCTCCAGGGACAGCAGGCGGAAGAAGCGCTATTTCAGCGCAAAGAGGCGCTTAGCTTCCATTTAAGCCGGGCTGAAAAGGATATCCCCGCCCGTGATACAAGGGGGCTGCTGCACAACATCAGCAGCGAGGGCGTTCTTCCTGTTGTCGCCGTTAAAAAACGAGCGGCCCGTCGTCCACCCATCGATCCCGCCCTTTCCAGGCTGGTGATCTGGTACATCGGCTGTGCAGCAGCCTGGCTGCTCATCGGCACCACCATCGGAGAATATCTTGGTATCAAGTTCGTAGCTCCCGATGCCGATCATATCAGCTGGCTCAGCTTTGGGCGTCTGCGTCCGGTACACACCAACGCAGTATTCTGGGGATGGGCCTCCCTGGGCATGCTGGGGCTGGGACACTATATCATCCCGCGGGTGAGCAACACCCCCCTTCACAGCATAAAAAAAGGATGGTGGACACTGATCCTTATCAATGCCGCCGTTCTGCTGGGCTCCTTTTCCCTCATGGCAGGCATCAACAATGGAGGCGGCGAATACCGTGAATACATCTGGCCCATCATGTCCCTTTTTGGTCTGGGATGTATACTGGCCCTGCAAAATTTTCTCCGCACTGTCGCTAAGCGGACTACACATGAGATCTACATTTCCAGCTGGTACATCATTTCCGCACTCATCTTCGTGCTGGTGATCGCCTCTATCGCCTACCTGCCCTGGTGGCAGAATGGCCTGGGGGAGACCATCGCACAGGGATACTATATGCACCAGGGCGTCGGCATGTGGTTTATGTTCTTTACGCTGGGGATCGTATACTACTTCCTGCCACAGCAGCTCAATCGTCCCATCTGGTCCTATAGCCTGGGCATACTGGCATTTTGGTCGCAGATATTGTTCTATACGGTGATCGGCACCCATCATTTTGTCTTCAGCTCCATCCCCTGGTGGCTGCAGACGGTGGCGATAGTAGGTAGTATGGGCATGATCATACCCGTTACAGCCGGTACGGCCAACTTCCTGCTCACTGTCCGGGGTTCCTGGCACAGCGTGTTCTCCAGCTATACCCTCCCCTTTTTCCTGGTGGGCATCATCTTCTATTTTACGGGTTCCATGCAGGGCACGGCGGAAGCATTTCGCAGCACCAATCGGATCTGGCATTTTACGGACTTCACCGTGGCCCACTCCCATCTCACCATGTACGGCATCATCAGCTTTTTCCTATGGGCGTCCATCTACGCGGTGCTCCCGCGTCTGACGGGTAAAGAAGCGCCCCAGCTGGCCATTGGCGCACATTTCTGGCTAGCGCTTATCGGTCTGCTCTTTTATACGGTGCCTCTCATGTACGGCGCCACGCTCAAAGGTGTCATGTGGACGGAAGGCAAACCTTTCCTGGATGGGGTGGTCTTTATGGCCCCTTACTGGCTCTGGCGCGCCATCGGCGGCAGCCTCATGTGGCTGTCCCATCTCTTCTTCTGCTATAACATTTATCGTATGGTGGAATTACCTCAACCTAAAATACAGACTGTCCATGCAACTATTTGACGATCATAAAAAGATATTCGGCACGGCCTTTCTCTTTTTTCTGATATTGAGCATATTCGTGGTCATACTTCCCGCGTTGGATATCCAGCGGAACAATGCTCCCCTGCCCGGCGGGACGGCGCTCAGCCAGGACGCTGAAAAGGGCAGACTGGTCTTTATCGCCAATGGCTGCGTAGCCTGTCATACGCAGCAGGTACGAAGCGCGGAAATGGACAAGACCTGGGGAAGCCGGCCCTCTATCGCTGCCGACTATGCGCGTGTACGCCGTACGGATTTTTGGCGCAATACAGCCACGCTGATGGGTACGGAACGTACAGGCCCCGACCTTACCAATATAGGCGCGCGGCAACCGTCCGAAAGCTGGAACCTGACCCATCTCTTCAACCCCCGCATCGTAGTGAAGGAATCTATCATGCCAGCCTATTCCTGGATGTTCGAGATCAAAAAGACGCCGTCAAAGTCCGACAAGATCGTACAGGTGCCGGAGGAGTTCCTGGAAGATCCGCAAACAAAGGTAGTGGCGACACAGGAAGCCCTTTACCTGGTAGCCTATTTGCAATCCCTTAAACAGGCGCCCCTCCCCGATGGCCGCCCCATCCCTCAATTCCTCATTACCCCGGGCGCTGCTGCCAAGACCGCCCCGGATGCATCCCCCGCAAAGGGGCCTGATGGAGCGCAGCTCTACGCCACTCACTGCCAATCCTGTCATCAGCCCAATGGCGAAGGCCTCAAGGGCGCCTTCCCCTCTTTGAAGGGTAGTAAAGTAGTATTGGATGACAACCCTGAGCTGCAGGCTACCATCATCATGAATGGATATACCGGTCGCCTTTCGGAAGGCTATGGCCCCATGCCGCCGGTAGGCGTCAATAACAATCTTACCCCGGAAGAGGTCACCGCTATAATGAATTATGAGCGCACCAGCTGGGGCAACAATGGTAAGCAGGCGGAAGTAGCCGACGTGGTAAAATTCATACAATCATTAAAAGATAAACAATGAAAAAATATGCCGTTTTATTACTGACCCTCCTCATACACATCGCAGCGCATGCCTGCCCTGCCTGTGAAAGAGCCCAACCCCGCCTGCTGCGCGGCATCACCCATGGTACAGGGCCGGATAGCCGCTGGGATTATCTCATCGTCTGGCTGGCGGTCATCGCCACGGTGTTCACGCTTTTTTATTCCATAAAATGGCTGATCCATCCGGGGGAGTCCGATACCGCTCATATCAAACATTCCATATTCCTTCACGACAACCTAGGATAAAATGAAAGATCTTAGCACACTCTACCTGTTCATAGACGAGGAACAGCAACCCATTGCCCGATTGAACGCCCCGGTGACGTTCGAGCTGGATACCACCCGGCTGGAGGATGGGAAGCACACGTTAAAGATCGTCAGCCGCGATCCATCCGGCAAAGAAGGTATCCGCCTGATCCCCTTTGAAGTTCGCAATGGCCCCGCTATTTCCATCGAAGGGTTGAAAGAAGAGGCCGTGGTGGACGGCATCGTGCCCCTGATGATCAACGCATACGGCAAAGGCGACCAGAAAAGCTTTCTCATCGGCGGCAGCGAAACCCCTCAAAGCATACCCTATTGGATATTCATTCTGTTAATACTTTTCGTGGCGTGGGCCATCTATTATGGCATCACCACATCCTCCGTCAATCTTTTCAAATGATCGATCTCAGTCAATTATTGGTTCCATTCCTTTGGGCAGGCATGACAGCCGGCATCAGTTTTATCGAAACCCCGTTGAAGTTCAAGGCGCCAGGCATTACCATGTCATTGGGTCTCGGCATCGGCCGGCTGGTATTCCGCGCGCTTAATAAGATAGAATGGGTCCTCTATTTCCTTTGGACCATTCCCTGGATCATCACCCATCATACAATTCCATTCATACCTGTGCTTATAGGAGTGATCCTCCTTCTGCAAACCTTCTGGTGGCTCCCGCATCTGGACAAAAGGGTCGATCTGATCCAGCAGGGACAAACACCGCAGGGCCGATCGCTGCATATCTATTACGCATCGACGGAAGTGCTCAAATTCCTTCTGCTCGTCGCTTACGGCTGTACCTATACCCTGCAACGCTGAGCTTACTATGGCAGATATCGACATCGGACGGGCGCCCGCGAACCATATCGTTCTTCCGTTCTTTGGGACGGGCGCCCTCTTTTACCTGGCCCTTTCCATCCTGCTGCTTTTCTCCGGCGGAGACTGGAGCGGGCACTATTTTACACCGCACTTCCTGGCCCTCGTTCATACCGCCGCGCTCGGCTGGGGCAGCATGATCATCTTTGGCGCCTCCTATCAGATCCTACCCGTCATATGCGGATGCGATCTTTTCAGCCCACTCCTGGCACGCGCGTCATTTACATGTCTCACTATAGGAGTACTTTTCCTGGTACCGTCTTTTTGGTGGTTCAGACCCGGCTGGACAATGATCACGGGTGGAACATTGGTAGTCGTCGCAGCCGTGTTTTATAACATCAATGCATTCTATACGACGGGGACCTGTAAACGATATGCCACACAAAGGCTTTTTATCCTTTCTTCCGCCTGCTGGCTGCTCCTGACTACAATTGCCGGCCTGCTGCTGGCCGTCAATCTTGGGCATCCCTTTATTTTTCGCAACCTTCTCGATATGCTAAAGCTCCACGCCCATGCGGGACTGGCAGGATGGTTCCTGCTGTTGATCACCGGCGTGAGCACCAAGTTGGTTCCTATGTTCCTGCTGGGCAAGTCCAACAAGACACGCTGGCTGTATATTTCATTTGTGGCGCAGAACGCGGGACTGCTCCTGTTTGTGCTCGATGGATTGGTGAACGGGCCATCGTACAGGTTCCTGCTGTATGCAGCATTGGTCGCCCTGGGCGTAATAGCGTGGATGATCTGGCTGATCGATTGTTTTAGGAACAGAGCCCGAAAAGCCCTCGACTGGCCTATGAAGCAGGTGTTGCTTTCTTTCCCCTTCCTGCTTCTTTCATTTTTATTCATTCCCCTGGTCTACTTCAGCACCCGGCCGAAATGGACGCTTGTATATGGGCTGTTCCTTTTTCTGGGCTGGATCACCTCCATCTTGTTGGGCATGACCTTTAAAACCCTGCCCTTCATCGTCTGGAACGGCCGCTATAAGAACCTCAACGGGAAAATAAAGATCCCCATGCCAAAACAGCTGTATAAGGAGCAATGGGTGAGCTGGCAGCTTATCACGCATCTGTGCTCGCTCCTGTTGCTGGTCGCCGGCGTGGCATTACAGGAGATGCTCCTCATCCGGCTGGCGCTATGGATTGGTCTGGCTACGGCTGTTCTTTATACGGTGAATGCCTTCAAGGTCATTTTGCACCGGCTTTAAGACTTTACCGCTCATGTTCCGTCAGCAGCTGTTCGATGTCGACTCCATTTATCTTTAAACCCTTTATGTTGCAATCGCTGATTTCCACATTGCTCAGGTTGCAGTTGACGATCACGCTGCCTTCGAGGTTGCAGTCCTCCATTTTCAAAGGCCGCATCTTCGCCTGTGGATCGTACATCGGATGTCCTTTTGGCGGCATACCGATGTTGTGAATATACGCTCCTCCCAACTGGGCGCCTTCAATTTCCAGGTCGCTGAGATTGGCATTCATGATCTTCGTACCGGCCAGCGTTACGTCTTCAAAAAGACATTTTTCCATCATCACCTGGTAAAATGTAGATCCCTGCGCCAGGGTCTGGCTGACATCCAGCTGTGTACGGGCATTTTGTACTTTGATAGGTTCCATAAATTATTTCTTTTTGACAATCCAAATCTACCGGGAAACAGCGAATGTCAGGCTGTGGGAAAAAGTCAATCTAAGGGGGCGATCATGCCAGCCCGGCGAACCTGCCATAGGCGGTAAATATAGCAAGTAACAATAATGTAAGATTGGTAGCCATATTTCTCGGCTCTTTTCTCTTATAATGTATCGGGGCAGCAAACACCATGATCAGGGCGAAGCCGGCGGCCGTGATGGGGGTCAATACGGGGGCGATGCCTGTCCACCAGGGTACGATGATCCCTACCATGCCCAGCAGCTCTGCAATACCGATGATCCGGATAAATGTGTGCGGCAGACCGGTGACACCCGTCTGTCCCTTCTTCTCCACCAGCGTTGCTTCCGAATAGATGGATTTACAGAGGCCGGAATAGCCAAAAGCCAGCGCTAATATTACTTGACAAGACCATAATAACGTGTTCATAACTTTGTTTTTTTACAATACAAAGTTCTGACGCCATGTTCGGAAACCCTTTGACAATTGTCAAAAACTCCGTTTTAATGCTGCGCCCTGATCCGGCTCAACGTTTCCTGCGTGATACCGAGATAGGAGGCGATCATACCCAGGGGAACCCGCTGGATAAAGCTGGGATTGGTATCCATCAATGTCCTGTAACGTTGCGCCGCTGTGGCAAAATGCAGATCGTCAAATCGTTTTTGCAGCTGTATCAGTCCAAAGCTGACCAGCAGCCTGCCCAGTCTTTCTATATCGTGATGGTGCTTGTACAGATTCTCCAGCTCGTCATAATGCAGTCCCCATAGAACAGCATCTTCCAGCAATTCGATCCCTCTTCTGTCGGCCTGACGAGTAAGGAAGCTGATGATGGAACAGGCAAACATATCTTCTGCGCTCAGCCAGTCGGTGACATCCTTGCCATCTTTGTAATAAAAGGTTCGCGTGAGCCCCTGCTCGATGAAATAGATATAATGACATACTGAGTCCTGCTTCACCAGCACATGGCCTTTGGGCAACTCCATCTTTCGCAGGACAGACGCCATCGCGTCCCTGCTTTCTTTTGATAGCTGGACAAACTGTCCGATCCGCGAAAAAAATTTCTCCATCGGCTAAATTTACTCCATTCTTGACTCTCTTCGCAGGCCAAAGCTACTCTGAGCGCAGGCTGGTCACCGGGTTAGCCACTGCCGCCTTCATGGCCAGCATGCTCACCGTTACCAGCGCGATCAGCAGGGCGATCACGCCCGCCAGCACAAATACCCACCAGCTGATCGTTACACGGTAGGCATAATCCCGCAGCCACCTGTTCAAGGTATACCAGGCCAACGGCCAGGCTATCAGGTTGGCAATAAGCACAAGCTTTATGAAATGACGGGACAGCAGCCCCACAATATGCCGTACGGAAGCTCCCATCACTTTACGAATGCCTATCTCCTTTACCCTCCGCTCCGCCGAATAGCTGGCAAGACCAAAGAGACCCAGACAGGAGATAAGAATAGCCAGCATGGCCAATATGCCCACCATGCGGGAAACCTGCGCATCCGCACGGTATACTTCTGTAAAATGATCATCGAGAAACTGATAGCTCAGCGGACGGTCGGGAAACATGTTGCGCCAGGTGGACTGAATAAAGGCGAGCGCCTCCTTCTCCTTGCCGCCGTTGATCTTGACGGACAAAGTGTTAAAGCCCCAATCTTTCTGATTGAAGAGGAACATCGTCTCGATCTTGTAATGCAGCGAATTGAAGTTGAAATCCCTGGCGATCCCCACGATAGTCCCCACAAGGACGTTTGCCGAGTCGAAACCAAAATGTCTCCCGATCACAGAAGTCAGTTCAGCGTGCGGTTGATCCTTCGTCAGCTCCTTTGCCAGCGCCTCGTTTACAATGTACTCCCTTCCATTGGCGCCCTTCTCATGAGAAAAATTGCGTCCTGCCGCCAGCGGTATTTGATATAGGGTCAGGTAATCGGGATCAACGATCAGCCGGGTCGATGTCAGCTGCCGCAAAGGTCCATCTCCCTTGAATCCAATACCCGACTGATCCAGATGGCTTCCCAGCTGATCCTGGGCGCCCGTAACAGATGCAATATACGCGCTGCGCGAAAGCTCCTCTTTCAAAATATCAAATTTACGGGATGTCATACGGTCGAGCTCGATGGTCACTACCTTGTCGCGGTTGAACCCCGGATCCCGATCCTGCATATAGTTCAGCTGCCGGAATACAAAGATCGTAGCGATCATAAGAAAAATGGCGCAGGCAAACTGTCCTACCACAAGGATATTCCTGAGCTTTCCCTTGTTCCTCCCCGTTAGAGAAAGCCCCTTCAGGACCTTTACAGGCTGAAAAGAGGATAGATAAGCCGCGGGATACAGCCCGGATACGATTCCCACCGCCACCGTACCCAGCACCATGGCTACGAGCAGCCATCTGTTGTACAGCAGGACGGACCCCAGCTGCCGCTGGCTCAGCTCATCGACATAAGGCAGCGCCAGCGCTACCAGACCTGCCGCAAATACCAGCGCGATCAGCGACAGCAGCACGGTCTCGCCCAGGAACTGCGCCCCAAGCTGAGAACGCAAGGCCCCGATGGACTTCCGGATGCCCACCTCCTTGGCCCGCTCTGCGCTTCGTGCGGTCGACAGGTTCATAAAATTGATACAGGCTATTAACAGTACAATGAGCGCTATGGCAGAGAATATATTGGTATAGTTCTTATCGAACTTCTGATAATTGAGATAA
>Ga0105240_10014297_pt1 | contig 10839 bp, 9 predicted proteins | sample KBSC54metaG_FD_80426 | JGI IMG/M metagenome (GOLD analysis project Ga0105240, IMG submission 80426) | Corn rhizosphere microbial communities from Kellogg Biological Station, Michigan, USA - KBS C5-4 metaG | ecosystem: Host-associated > Plants > Roots > Rhizosphere > Soil | place: Michigan, USA...
ATGCAGAGGGTGCTGAGGCAGGATGCGTTATCTCGCTTCGACGAATTGCTTGCCTCTGTCGAAACAATTCCTGGCGATGATAATGAAATCCGATCACAGGTTTAAATATGATAATTATTTGTTTTAGCTCTCCCTTGTTAGGGTCGATCTCAGTGAGCAGGGAGCCAGAGAGCACCTGGTCCTAGAGACACAGGGCGCAAACTGTCCTCGCCCTCCTTACGCTTGCGACAAGAACAGAATGTGTCGGGAGGAAACATGAAACTGACAACGATGTTCGCCATTATTTGCGCGCTCTTTGGCGGCGTGCGCTTGGCATACGCAGCGGATCCCACTCCTATCAATATTGGTGTTTATCCGGGAACGCTGCAATCGGTCGCTGCTTATATCGGCCGCGATATGGGCATCTACGAACGACACGGCATCAAGGCGACACTATCGGACTTCAGAGCTGCACCGGAAGCCACGGCCGCCCTGTTCAGTGGAAGCATCGATTTGATGAACAACAGCATCGGCAACATGATGCTGGTGAACAGCCGCGGAAAGGAACTGGTTGGTATCATCGATAACTATCCGGCGCCGGTTTGGGGAATTGTCGTAAGACCCGAAATGCCTACGCCAAATCAGACGGCGGGATATCCTGCTCTAATCAAGGATTTGAAAGGAAAGCGCATTGGGGTCCCCGCCATCGGCTCCGAGGGGCACAATTTTGCGCGACGCTTTGTCAAAGACGCGGGTCTGGATCCAGAAAAGGACGTGACGTTTCTCGCAGTTGGTCTTGGCCCGGACGCGCTGGCGGGTTTCAAGGCAAAGCAAATCGACGGAATCATTGCTCTCGAACCTGTCCTCACGCTGTTACAGCACACCGGCGGCAAGAAGCTGTTGGATCTATACTATGATCGTGTAATTCCGGGCTTCGCTGCCTGGACTTCCAACACGTGGCTTACCACGCGTGAATACGCCGACAAGCACGCTGATGCGATGCATCGCTTCCAAGCCGCCCAGGAAGAGGTCATTTCCGTTATCCGCGATTCGTCAAAGGCTTCCCAGGTGGGCGCTATATGGGCCAAGTACAACAAGGCCCTTTCGGCCGACGACTTGACGAAGATTGTCAGCGGTCTGAGCGGTGCTTTCAGTGTGAAGTTCAACTGTATCGGTACCGACAATGTCGGAAAGTTCATGGTTGAGAACAATCTCGTCAAGCCGAACCACGCGCAGACATGCGAGCAATTGGCTTGGTCGGGCGCCGGGAAATACCTGGATAGATAGACGTGTTACCGGGCTTGCTTCGAGGATTTTCGGGAAGGGTTTTCTGCAACGGAACGCGGCCGCCCCGTGATGATCTGCAAGAGGGCCTTCTCGAAGGCGATGCCACCCGGCGTTTCCGCCCGCGATCGCCGTCTAAGCAGCGAATAGGACGCCGTTGCTTCTCCGACTCGCACGGGCAACGCTCTCACGACTCCTGTATTCGTGAAATGCTCGCTGACTTGGTTCGGTACCATCATCAAACAGTCGGACGTCCTGAGTATTGCGACAGATGAATAGAAAGATGCCGACTCATATTTGGGCTGGGGTGGTTTCAGCCCCCGCCGCAGGAAGGCTTCTGAAAAGACATTCCTGAGGATGGTGGTCACTGGCGTTTCCACCCAGTCCGCCGCTTGCAGCTGGCGCCAGGTGAGGCCGCGTCGCCGCGTAAAGGGATGGTCGGCACGCCCGATTACGCAAAACGTTTCGGCAAAGAGAGCGGTCGATGCGAGATCGTCGTTCGGTACGAATTCCGGAAGCATTCGCCCAACAACGATGTCCAAATGTCCGACGGCAAGCTCGGTCAGCAGGTCCGGAGCCGAGCCTTCCCGAAACTCGACCTGGAGTGTGGGAAAGGACTGACGTAATAGCGCCAAGGTCTTGGGGACGATTTCCAACATCAGAACCGGCAAGGAGCCAACCCGGAGGAGGGATCCCCCATTGCTCGCCGCCGCGGCTTCTCGTTGAAGCCGTTTCAGGTCGGACAGGATCAGATTGGCGTGGCTAATGGCGTAGTTACCTAGTTCAGTAGCGACAAGCCCGCGCCGTGAGCGCGTGAACAGCCTTCCGCCTAACGCCCGTTCCAATTCTCGCAGCATCACCGACAGCGCAGGCTGGGAGGTATTTAGCCTGCGCGCAGCCTGATGGAGCGATCCCACTTCCCCCAATATCTGGATGAGCGAAAAGGCCCGAATGCGGAGATGATCCATGATACCGATCTCCTATTACCAGGTCGTAAATCGTTATTAACTGCTTATCACACGGAACTCTACCTTCGATGCCAAGGAGCTTTCTCATGGCATTGCAAAGCCTATCCAACATTCGAGTGATCGACCTGTCCCACGTGATTGCGGGACCTACCTCCTCGATGTATCTCGCCGAACTCGGTGCGGACGTCCTCAAGGTCGAGAATCCACGTGCTCCGGACGTCATGAGATTTGTGGAGCGGAGGGGCGAGAACGTGGCTTCCACCACATTCGCGACGCTCAATGCGGGCAAGAAATCCTTGGCGATGGATTTGAAGCACCCGCGCCTTCGCGCCGCCCTGCTTGACCTAATACGTACGGCCGACGTCTTTATCGAGAATTTTCGGCCAGGCGTCGCCGAGCGACTGGGACTTGGCTATCAGGCATTGCGAGCCGTCAACAGCCGGCTCATCTATCTTTCGATCTCCGGACATGGAAATACGAGCGCCTGGCGAAGCCATGGCGCCTACGATCATGTCGTCCAGGCGTTGACCGGAATGATGATGGTCAACGGTGAGGAGGCCGATCCTCCATCCAAAGTCGGTTTTCCCGTCATCGATAGTGCGACGGGCATGATGGGAGCAATGGCCGTGTTGGCCGCTCTACACCAGCGGATGAGTTCCAACGAAGGTTGTCACGTGAATGCGTCACTGTCGCATTCCGCGTTGCAACTGATGAGACCAACAGTCGCTCGTGTCCTGGCGAGCGATCAGGACGATCCCAGAAGGGGTAATTTCGGTTTTAGCGGCTCGCCGGGTTCTGCGACTTTCAAATGCAAAGACGGTTGGATCGCCGTGGCTGCGAATACTCGCGCCCAGTTTATCAAGCTGTGCGCCGCTCTGGGTCTCGATAGCTTGCCCGCCAATCCTGCGTTAGTTTCAGCCGTCGGGCACGGAACGTCGACAAATGTCGCAGCCGTCGATCCAGGAGAGGTGCACCGTCTGCTGACAAAGGCTTTCTCGCGACGGTCCGCCACGCTGCTGGAAGATGAGCTGAACGAATCTGGCGTCCCCGCCGCCCGGGTGCGCGGGCTGCGAGAATTTCTTCGAGAGGCACGGATCAATCAGCATGTCGATCTTGGTGCCGGTAAGGTCGGCGATGCGGCCGAAGGAGTGCCCAGGCTTGGCACTGGCCTGACTGGCCTGGTGCAACTTTCGCTTCCGCCCGCACCCGTTCTCGGCGCGGATACGGAAACAGTGCTGCGGAGCGTCGGCTTTCAAATCGACGAAATAAGCGCGCTCGAACGGGAAGGTTCAATTGTCGTAGCTCGGGCCCCTTCGACCGCAACTGAGGTTCTGAAATCGAAATAGAGGGCGTGGGCGCGTGCACATGTTTTCGCTTATCTGAGGCGCAACGAAGAAACTAGCAAAGGTCTGACGGGATGGACGCCATATTACCACTAGTGCCAAAGGCGAAGACGGAAATCGCTTTGCGGGTGCAGAGCGTTTCCCACGCCTTTGAGACTCCCGAGGGCAAGCCGATGCTCGCCCTTGATGATGTATCTTTCGATGTGCCGCGCGGGCAATTTCTGGCACTAGTCGGTGCAAGCGGCTGTGGCAAGACGACCATTCTGAACATGACCGCCGGCTTGGTTCAACCCGTGGCCGGATCCGTGGTGCTCAATGGCCAACCGGTTCAAGGGCCATCACGCAATACCGGCTACATGTTTGCGCGTGACGGACTCCTTCCCTGGAGATCAGCCCGCCGCAATGTCGAAGTCGGCCTCGAGCTCCGCGGTGTTCCAGCCGCCGAGCGTACCGAGACCAGCACCCGTTTTCTCGAAATGGTCGGACTTGATAGTTTCGCCTACGCCTATCCGCGGCAGCTCTCTCAGGGTATGCGCCAGCGCGTTGCTATCGCGCGCACTCTTGCGATCAACCCAGATACTCTCTTGATGGATGAGCCATTTGCAGCTCTCGATGCGCAAACCAAGCTCAATTTGCAGGCCGAGTTTCTGCGGATTTGGGAGAAGGAACGAAAGACCGTTCTGTTCGTGACGCATGATCTGGCCGAAGCGGTGGCGCTCGCTGACCGCGTGATCGTCATGACGAGCCGTCCCGGGCGAATCCAAGCAGATATTGAGATTGATTTACCACGGCCTCGGGACCCGGCAGTGATTCGCTTCAATCATCATTTCCTAAGGCTGAGTGAACGAGTCTGGCAAGCATTAAAGGCCGGGGAGAATGCTCGATGACAATGTCCGTATCGACTCACGTTTCCGGCTCGATTCTCGATGCGCTCGCGAAAAGCAGAGATGAGCATGCCCGGAGCCGCAGAAGGAGAACAGTCCGAGTCTGGTTGCTTCGAGCGGGTGTTCTATTGGCGTTTCTGGGTCTTTGGGAGTGGGGTACGGCAACCGGTCGCCTCGACCCCTTCTTCTTCTCCCAACCCTCCGCCATTGGGCAGTTCCTGTTCGATGAGCTGCGCGAAGGAAGCATCTGGCCTCACATTTTCGTCACCTTGCGCGAGAGCCTGGTGGGATTCGCAATCGGTGCTGCCACGGGTGTGACCGCGGGCATACTTCGCATGCAGTACTCCTTGGTTGCGGACGTGAGCAATCCCTTCCTGACCATTCTAAACGTCCTGCCGCGTGTCGCTCTCGCCCCGATGTTCATCATCTGGTTCGGTGTCGGCGAAAGCTCGAAGGTGGCGCTGGCAGTCAGTCTCGTATTCTTCATATTGATGTTGAATACCGAGGCTGGAATACGGGCACTCGATCGCGAGCTCATTCTGACAATGCGTGCCCTTGGCGCGACTAATCGACAGCTGTTCTGGAAGGTCATGCTCCCCGGCGCCGTGCCCGCCATGTTCGGCGGCATGAGGCTGGGCGTCGTGTACGCATTGCTGGCAGTTGTGGTCGGCGAAATGATCGCGGCGCGCATGGGTTTGGGACAGCGGATTTCCTTCTATGCCGCAAGTTTTCGGGCGGAGGGTTTGCTCGGAACGGTCCTTGTTTTGGCGATGATCGGCCTGCTGTTGAACTTCGTCGTAGTTCGCGTCGAGCACGTGCTCCTGAAGTGGAAAGGCGACACGGCCTGATGCGACGGGAGAACCTCATCGCTCGGCCGCCGGAGTCGCGGTCTCGTCCGAACGGGCAATCAGAATCGATGGGGGATTGGAAAGGGAGCTTGACCATGAACGACAAGCCATTGGATGGTCCGCCGCGCATCCCGGCGCCGGACAGGCCATATGATCCGCCACCGGTTTATGAAGAATTGCGCGCGAACCGACCGCTGTGTCCGGTGAAGCTGTCCGATGGCTCATCGGCGCTTCTCGCCACGAGTTACGACGCTGTGAGAAGCGTACTCGGTGACCGTCGGTTCAGCGGCGACGTTACACGGCCCGGCTTTCCGATCGAGGGACACATTGGTGGGCGGGTCGACGTATTTGCAAAATCGTTGATTCGACGCGATGAGCCTGAACACTCCCGGCTGAGAAAGGTCGTTGCCAACGAGTTCCGGCCAGCCCGAATCGAAGAGCTTGCTGGCATGATGAGAGAAATTGTGGACGACTGCCTCGTAGACGTTCGGAAGGCGGCACGCCCAGTCGATCTCGTAGCGCTCTTCACGCTAGAGGTGCCCTCGCGAATCATATGCCGATTTCTCGGCATCGATGAGACCATCCGCCCAGAGATCAAGAGATTGGCATTGAGTGCGGGCGAGAAATCCGTGCCCCATCAGAAACATGCGCTCGAAAAGCTGGCGGACAAGCTGAGCGACCATTTGTCTGCGATGCGTGCTGACGCGGACTCACAGCAACTCTTTCCGAAACTACTTGCCGCTGTGGAACGATCAGAGATCACTCGTGAAGAGCTGGTCTCCATGGCCGTCCTGCTGGCTCTAGGTGGCCACGAGACCACCGCCAACACGCTGGCCTTGGGAATCTCGAGAATCCTCTGCGACCGGGAGCTATACGACAAGCTCGTGCGAGAGCCGGATCAACTGCCTGGCGCCGTAGAAGAGATCGTTCGTATCACTTCGGTCGTTCGTGCCGGACCGCGGCGAGTCGCAGTGGATGATGTGGAGGTTTGCGGTCGACAGATTCCCAAGGGAACAGGCGTTATCCTTGCCTTGCATTCAGCAAACTATGATCAAAAATTCACGTCCGATCCGGAGACGTTTCAGATCGGACGAGAGAGAGCACGAAGCCATATGGCATTCGGCTTCGGCTTGCACCAGTGTCTGGGTCAGTTCCTTGCCCGCCAGGAGCTCTTGATCGCGCTGCAGGCGCTGCTCAGCGGGTTCAAGAACCTGCGCCTCGAGACACCAACTCAGAACCTCGAATTTCATGGCGAAGCGGGGATCTACGGTTTGAAGGAACTGCGAGTTTCCTGGAGCGAGTAATCTGGAGCGATCGGCAAAGTTCACCCCGAAGCGGGCGAGGATTGGATGTACGACACAATCATTAAGGGCGGGACAGTGGTTGACGGCACGGGCGCCGCGCCCGCCACGGCGGACGTCGCCGTAGAGAGTGGCAAAATTGTCGCCGTTGGAAAGTTATCGGGTCAGGCAAAGGAGACCGTGAAAGCGGATGGGTTGCTTGTGACACCCGGTTGGGTCGACATCCACACCCACTATGATGGACAGGCCACTTGGGATTCCCAGCTCGCGCCGTCATTCTGGCACGGCGTCACCTCCGCCATTATGGGCAATTGCGGTGTTGGGTTTGCGCCGGTTCGCCCCGAGCAACACGAGTGGCTCATTGGATTGATGGAAGGTGTCGAGGACATTCCCGGTACCGCCCTGGCTGATGGCATTCAGTGGGATTGGGAGACGTTTCCGGAATATCTCGATGCACTTGAGCGCCGTAAGCATGCGCTCGACGTGGGGTCGCTACTCGCTCACGGGCCGCTACGCGCGTACGTGATGGGTAAGCGCGGTGCACGTAATGAGACGGCAACGCAAGACGATATCGCCGCGATGGCTCGGGTGGTCGGCGACGCGCAACGCGCCGGCGCGTTTGGCTTTTCCACATCCCGGACATTGGTCCACCGTGCCATCGATGGTGAACGTGTGCCCGGCACCTATGCTGAATTTGATGAACTGGAGGCTCTGGCCAAAGCGGTTGCAGTAAGTGGCCATGGCGTCGTCCAGGTAGCCCCTGCCGGAGTGACAGGTGATGACCTGCAGGCTCCCAAGAGTGAAATGGCCTGGATGGTCGAGATTTCAGCGAAGCTGGGTGTTCCTGTGACCTTTCTCTGCCCGCAAAATATGATTCGGCCAGAATCATGGCGCGATCATCTCGCGGCATGCCATGCCGGTCGCGCACGAGGAGCGAATGTCGTACCTCAGGTCTTCGGACGCAGCACCGGATCGCTTCTGTCGCTCGCTAGTCGGTTCCATCCTTTCCATGGATCTCCAACCCTGAACACGCTGGATCATCTGCCGCGGTCCGAATTGGCTAAAAGACTGAATCAGGATCCCGACCTACGTCGCAAGATCGCATACGAAGCCACCATTGGGCCTCCTGAGGGGAGGCCGAGGGACGGAAATGAAGAATATCAGGGCCTGTTCAGGAATCCCTGGCCCTATATGTATCCGGTGGACGAGGTCATCGATTACGAACCTCATCCTTCTAGTTCAATTGCGTCGATAGCTGCCCGTGAAGGGCGCGATCCGCGGGAAGTCGCTCTCGACATCCTGCTCGAGCAGAATGGAAACGGGATGATCAGCTATCATCTCATGGGCTATCCGTACGGTAGCCTCGAACCTCATCGTGAGATGCTTGCCGACCCAAATACCATTATTGGGGCCTCGGACGGGGGGGCACACGTCACTGTCATATGTGATGGTGGTATGCCGACTTTCATGCTGACTCATTGGGCGCGAGACCGTGTCCGCGGGCCGAGGCTTCCCTTGGAGTTCGTCGTCAAAAAGCAGACTGCGGACACCGCAGCAGTATTCGGCCTCCACGATCGCGGGCAACTCCGGCCGGGCTTTAAGGCGGATTTGAACTTGATCGACTTCTCTGCGCTCACCTTTGAGAGACCGAGGATGATCCACGATCTGCCCACGGGAGCGGCCCGCCTTATGCAAAAGGCGCGGGGCTATGTGCTCACGATGGTCAGTGGGGAGAAAATACAAGTGGATGGCGAGGATACTGGAATGCGTCCGGGTCGAGTACTTCGAAGTGCCCCCCGGCCCTAGTGACACTATCTCTGAGAAGAATAATGCAGTCGCGCGCATGGCGCCCATCACTCAGTGCGGAGGTGGCGTATCCCGGCTGAGTGCATTTAGGGTAACCGACTACGTCGGCCGCGACGATGGCGGCCAAACGGCGCTGTTCTCGAGCCATCCGAAGTCCCCAATCGTTCGGAAATTGCAGTCTATGATTTACCGATCGAGCAATTCCAGCGCCACCGCAAGTTCAGCGGGAACATCGTCGCCGCTGAAGGTTCCAACGATCTCGCGGAGTGGGGATGCGCTGATGTCGGAGGTGCGCGCCAACGAGATCGCCGCGCGCGATTGCAGCACACGCGCCTGCTGCTGCCCGGCCGTCGCGACGGCGGTCTGCAACTCACTCATGGCCTCGTCAAGTTGCCCGGGCCCCAGGCGCAGCAGGCATTCGCCGCGCCGGCGATGGATCTCTGGAATGAACCCCCGGCGCCTGGTCGGCTGCAAGCTCCACCGGCATCGGCTGGCTGAGTTCAGTCCATAGTCGGACGCAGAAAGGGCCGCATCTCGCGGTCCTTTACGGCTCTTCGTGTGATCGAAGAAAAACAACCTAAAGTGGCTGGTAGGCCCGGCAGGATTCGAACCTGCGACATAACCGTTATGAGCGGCTCGTTCTAACCGCTGAACTACGGGCCCCGCCGGGGCTGCTTTTAGCCCGTCTACTCGGCGGGGGGAACGAACATATAGCCGACGCCGCGCACGGTGCGGATGACGGTCGGCTTGTCGGGGGACGGCTCGATCTTGCGCCGGATACGGGTGATGCGCAGGTCGATGGCGCGGTCGAACGGGTCGCGGCTGCGGTGGCTGGTCGTCTCGAGCAGCCAGTCGCGGCTGAGCGGCCGGTTGGGGTTCTCGGCGAAGATCTTGAGGATGTCGAACTCGCCCGCGGTGACGGCGACGTCGTTGCCGTCGTCGTCGTGCAGCTCGCGCTTGGACAGGTCGAGCATGTGGCGGCCCATGCGCACCCGCTCGATCAGCGAGGGCGTCGACTTGTGGGCCGAGCGGCGCAGCACGCTCTTGCAGCGCGCCAGCAGCTCGCGCGGCTCGTAGGGCTTGGCGACATAGTCGTCGGCGCCGCTTTCGAGGCCCAGCACCTTGTCGACCGAATCGCCCGCCGCCGTCAGCATGATGATGCCGACCCGCGTGTTGCTCTCGCGCAGCCAGCGGGCGAGAGTGAAGCCGTCGTCCTGGCCCGGGAGCTGGACGTCGAGCAGGACGAGGTCGGGCATGGCGCGCGAGATCTGGCGGCGCATCTGCGCGCCGTTCTCGACCGCGGTGACCTTGAGGTCGTGGTTGGCGAGATAGGTTTCGGCGGCCTTGCGTTGGAAGGCGTCGTCCTCGACCAGCAAGATGGAAGGCTGCTGCATGGCTGGATCCGAAAATGATTTGGTTTCTATGACTGACAAAATACCAAGTTTTATCAAAGAATTATAGTGTCTTCTTCATATTCTTGATACAGTAATAGGGACAATCGACGGCGACCCACAAGATGTTGCTTCGCTTCCTCCCGACCGGCACCGCGCCATGACGCTCGCGGTCGATCCGCTGGCCGCCCCGCCGCCTGCCGTGCTCGACGTCGAGAACCCGGCCCGGCAGGAAGCCTTCGTGCGCGCCGAATTGATCCGCCGCCTGTTCGAAGGCTCGCGGCAGTCGCGCTACTTCTCGTTCGTGCTGTGGCCGGTGATCGCGGCGATCTACTGGCGGCAGGTCAACCTGATGGAGCTGGTGCCGCCGTTCGTGGCGCATCTCGCCGTCACCCTGGGCTTCGACATCCTGCGCCGCAATTTCGCGCGCGCCAATCCGGGCGACGACGAGGTGATCCGCTGGGGGTGGTGGTTCGCCGCCCTGTCGTTCCTCGCCGGCGCCTGCTGGGGCGTCGCGGGCTACATGCTCGCCTCCAAGGACTACGAGCTGCAGCGCATGCTGCTCGGCCTCGTGCTGCTCGCCACCATCACGACGGCGGTGCCGATCCGCTCGGCCCATCCGCCGACCTTCTACACCTTCTCGCTGGCGACGACGGCGCCGCTGCTGTTCGTGCTGCTGACCAGCGTCGATCCGTTCTACCAGCTCGTCGGCATCGCCGGCGGCGCCTATGTCGGCCATCTCATGGCCTACGTGCGCGACGTCCACAGCTGGCAGTACGACAACATCGCGCTGGCCTACCAGAAGGAAGAGCTCGCCCGCCGCCTGCAGATCGCCTACGACGAGGAACGCCTGGCGCGCGCCGCCGCCAACGACGCCCAGCGCGACGCCGAGAACGCCAACCAGGCCAAGTCGACCTTCCTCGCCACCGTCAGCCACGAGATCCGCACGCCGATGAACGGTGTGCTCGGCATGATCGACGTGCTCGAGCGCACGCCGCTCTCGGCCGAGCAGCGCGATGCGCTGGGCACCGTGCG
>Ga0105240_10014300_pt1 | contig 10838 bp, 6 predicted proteins | sample KBSC54metaG_FD_80426 | JGI IMG/M metagenome (GOLD analysis project Ga0105240, IMG submission 80426) | Corn rhizosphere microbial communities from Kellogg Biological Station, Michigan, USA - KBS C5-4 metaG | ecosystem: Host-associated > Plants > Roots > Rhizosphere > Soil | place: Michigan, USA...
CCGAGGCCTTGATGTTGTCCAGGTCGAGCGTCGTGATCCAGTTCTGCTGGTAGCCCTTGATCAGCGCTTGTTCGGCCGCGACGCCGAAGCGGTTGTCCAGGGTGCGGATCACGCTGTAGGTATCGGGCAGCGAGCCGCTGTCCAGCGGCGACATCCACTTCTCCATGATGAACCAGCCGCCGAGGTTCACGCCGCGCAGCGGCGTGATCCTGCCGCTCGCATCGACGATGTTGCGACCGCTCGCGTGCAGCATCGGCGGCGCGGCCTGCGCCGCGACGGCGGCGACCGCGAGGGATGCGGCGACGAGGTTTCGGACGGGACGGGTGAACATTTCGGGAACTCCTGTGGGCGCCTGCAGGGGCGCTTCGTGTTGAAGGGCGCGGCGGAGTCTGGACGACCGGCCCCGGGCCCGCGACGGCGTTTTCACTGGAACTGCCCGCGTGTTTCCAACTTCGCGCCGAGCGCGCCGCCACGTCGCGGTGGCGCCGCGGCTGACGGTGCGTTACGTCGGTTTCAATCGATCACGAGATCGAACTGCTCCCACGTGCCGATGGCCGTCCGGTTGGCGATCAGCGAGGCGGCGCCCGCGTTCTCCGCCGTCACGTAGCGACTGTTGACGTAGGCCTGCAGGCTCACCGTCCCGTTCGTGTTGCGGACCAGGCGGAACGTCTCCCAGGGCCCGATCGCGCTGCGGTTGGCGATCAGCGGCGCGGCGCCCGCGCTGTCGGCGCAGACGATGCGGCCGTTCGCGTGCGCGCGCAGGGCGATGTTGCCGCCGCCGGCATCGAGCACGTCGAACTGCTCCCAGCCGCCGATCGCGGTGCGGTTGGCGATCAGGGGCGCGGCACCGGCGCTCTCTGCGGTCACGTAGCGGTTGTCGGCCCGCGACCGCAGCGTGATGACCTTGCCGGTCAGGGATCCGCCATTGCCGGCGACGACGGGCGCGGTGGGGCGCGTGGCCGTCAACGCGATCTGGCCCTTGAGCATGCGGCCGCCGTCGGCGGTCAGGCGCAGGTAGTAGTCGGCGGAGCAGGCCGTGCCGTCCTCGTCGAGCGCGAACATGCCCGAGTTGGTGGGCACGAAGGCCTGGGTCTCGGCGGTCTTGGCGATCTGGTTGCCCTCGTTGTACTCGTCGAACATCGAGATGTAGATGCCCTGCGCGCCGAGCCGCGTCATGTTGTAGAACTGGCGCCACATGAAGTCGCCGTGGGCGCGCTGGCGGGCGCTGAGGTCGCCGGGGAGCACGCAGGGCTGGTAGTCGATGCCGCGGGCGTTGCAGTCGGCCTGGTCGCCCTGGTTGACGTTCGTGAAGAACCAGTCCGAGCCGGCGGCGTCGCCGATGCGGCCGACCATCCACGGCGAGATCATGTTGAACGCGTGGTAGGCGTCGAGGTAGCCGGGTCGCGAGTCGTTGATGCCCGTGCGCCAGTAGGTCGGCACGCCGCCCATCACGTAGCAGCCCTGGCTTTTGAACCAGTTGATGACGTCCAGGCAGGCCGTGGCCGTCCACGGGTGGTTGGCGTCGTTGAAGCCGAAGCCCCAGATGCCCACGACCGGGCGGCCGTTCTGGCGCGCGTAGGCGCCCGAGGCCGTCAGCGCCGCCATCTTGCTGGTCCAGTCGGCCTTGATCTCGGACTGCATGTTGGCCCAGCCGCTGACGTCGTACATGATGTAGAACTTGCGCCCGGTGGCCTCGGCCGCGCTGCGCACCTTGAGCGCCATCGCGTCGCGCGTCGCGCCTTCGCCGCCGTTGGGATTGAAGCGCTGCAGGGCCGCCGTGTCGCAGCCGTTCTGCTGCATCCAGGCGAAATGCGTGTTGACGGTGGACTGGTCGTAGGACGAAAACAGCGTGGCCGCGCCGCCGTTGCCGAAGTTCGCGTAGGCGGTCGGATAGGCGGCGGCGTAGTCGCGCATGTCGGGCCAGGCCTTGATGCCCGTGTTCGACGGCGAGGGCGCGCGGCCCCAGTCCTGCGCCCAGTGCCACCAGCCGCTGATCGGCGCGCCGTCGCCGGCGCAGGCGAACCAGCCCTGGTAGCCGACGGTGATCTTGCCGACGACGTCGCCGGGCGCGCTCGCGGCGCTGGCGGTGCCTGGCAGCGCGATCGCCGCGCCTGCCGCGGCGGCCGAATTGAGGAAGGTGCGACGGGAAAGCTTCATGGCGGTTCCGATGGAAGAAGGCGGGCGCGCCGCGCCCGGATCGATTGAATGGGGAAAGCGCAGGGCTGGGCCGGCAGGCCTCACCACCCGCTGTTGCCGCTGCCGCGGACGAAGAACGAGGCCGGTGCGCCGCCGGCGTCGAGCGCGCCCTTGGCCGAGCCCGAGACGGTGACGCCGTTGAAGCTCACCGAGCCGCGGCCGCCGCTGTCCAGCACCTGGATGCCGTAGGTGCCTGCGTTCGTGACGTGCACGTTGTTCAGCACGATGCCGCTGAAGCTGGCCTTGTCGGCAGCCGCGAGCGCGTCGGGGTCGTCGCGCTCGCCAGGCGGCACGAAGGCCGTGCCGTAGCCGCGGAACTCGATGCCGGCGTAGGTCGGATCGACGATGTCGACGTCCTGCACCAGGATGTTGTTGACGCTGCCTTCGCGCATGTAGAACTTGAGCGCGCCGTGCGTCCACGGGTTGGCGGTGTTCTCGTTGAACATCGGGCCGCCGGCGCGGATCAGCGAGATGTTGCGGAACGTGGTCGTCTGCGGGCCGAACGGATAGGCGCTGAACTCGTTGTCGACGAGGATGCCGGGGTAGGTGAGAACGTCCTCGCAGACGCTGTTCTCGAACGTGTTGCCCGCGCCGCCGTAGGCCGCGAAGCAGTTGGCGCGCCAGGGCATCTGCACCGTGTTGTTGGTGAAGCGGTTGTTGACCGCCTGGCCCTGGTCCGGCGCATTGACGGCCGCGGGGTTGATGAAGCCCGCCCCGTGGACGTAGGTCATGTCGCGCACGAACTTCGTCCACTGGATCGACCAGACGACCAGCGCGTCGTCGCCGGTGTTGCGCAGGTGGTTGTTCTGGACGAGCGAGTTGGACGTGCCGTTGTCCAGGTTGATGCCGTCGGCGTAGGTGTCGCGGATGCGGTTGTTGCGGATGACGAGGTTCTGCGTCGGCGCCGTCTGGTACGGCGGATCGTTGCCGACCCAGATGGCCCCGACTTCGTGCTCGATCCAGATGTTCTCGATCAGGCTGTTGCTGCCCATCGGGCCGGCGAAGGCCTTCTGCACGCCGGTGGTTTCCTCGTCGCGGGCCTTGGCCTCGCCGAAGATGGAGAAGTCGCCGAACTTGCAGCTGACGGTGGCGCCGTAGCAGAAGAACATCGCCTTGGGGCCGCGCAGGTTCGTGTACCACATGCCCGCGCCGCGCACTTCGATGCCGGGGTTGTCCAGGCCGACGTTGCCGCCGGAGATCGTCAGCAGCTTGTAGTCGCCCGGCGGGAACCAGAGCTTGCTGGTCGAGCGCATCGCGCGCAGCACGTCGTCGCCGTGGTCCTTGCCGTCGCCCGGCTGGATGCCGAACTGCGTGACCGACGTGAAGCCTGCGGGCATCGCGAGCGGCGGGGCGACCTGCTCGAGGTCGATCAGGTCGATGACGTAGAACGCCGCCGTGTCCTGGGCGTCGCGCTTGAGCATCACGGTCGCGCCGGCCGGGATGGGATCGAGCAGCAGGCGCGTCTCGTCGAAGAAGGTGTGCGGCTGTTCGGCGGGCGTGTCGACGGTCGGGCTGCCGATCAGGCCGCCCTTGTACGACCACGAGTAGCGCGACGTCAGCGGCAGGGAGCGCACGCGCTGGCCGTTCACGTACAGGCCCAGCGTGGCGTCGATGCCGCCGCCGCCCGGCGCGTCCGGGATCGAATAGCGCACGACGATCGAGTTCGCGGCGGCCGTCGTCTTGATGGAGACGAAGTCGCCAGTCTTGTCCAGGCGCACGGCCTTGCGTCCGATCGCCTCGGCCTCGATGTGGTTCGCGTCCCATTTGGCGCGGCTCGGGCCGAGGATGCGGGCGTTGGTCTGGCCGTCCTCGGCCTGGTATTCGACCCAGGGCACGCTCGCACCGCGGGAGGCCGGCGGCGGGGGCGGCGGCGGCGCGGGCGGAGGCGGCGGGGGCGCGGTGGTGCCCGCCTCGAGGGTCCAGCGCTGGTTGTCGTTGTTGCCGCAGTCCCATTGCTGGATGGCGCCGCCGGGCGCCAGCGAGAAGTCCTTGACGTCCAGGCACTTGCCGCTGTTGACCGAGACGAGCTGGAACGAGCTGCCGACGTTGCGCGACGTCCAGCGCTGGTTCGGCCCGTCGACCCAGTCCCATTGGTGGACCAGCGCGCCGTTGTTCTTCGAGACGTCGCTGACGTCCAGCACCTTGCCGCTGCTTTCGAACGTGAAGCGCCAGCTGCCGCCTGCGACGGCGGTGACGTCCAGCCACTGCTGGGGCACGTCGGCGCAGGTCGCCTGCTGGATGTTGACGCCGTTGGCAGTGCCCGCGCCCGTCACCTCGAGGCACAGGCCCGACTGGACGGCGCGGACATGGAAGCGGCCGGCCGCCACGTCGGCGCGCGGCGCGACGGCTGCGGGACGGGCCTTGCCGTCCGAAGCGCTCGGCTCGGTCCGGGAGCTGCTGCTTGCGCCTCCGCACGCGACCAGCGCCGCGGTGGTGACCGCGAGGCTGGCTGGAAGAAGGGCGAGGCTGGGCGTCGCCGTGCGGCGTCGCGTCGAATCAGTGTCGGCAGTCATGGACATCTCCCGGAGTCGCGGCCGCCCGCGCGACCGCGCGTGTGGACGCGATGGTTCGCCGACGGCTGCAACAGTGTTGGTTGCTGGTTAAGTCAAATCCCTTTAATCGCCCGCCCAAAAAAAAGGGCACGACGACCTGGCGCCGGTCGGCCTGCGCCGATGGCGTGATCACGCTCGCATGCCGACCTCGTGAGTCGATTGATACCTTTACATGTAGAGGTATCCGTCAAAGCGGCATCGGGCCTTGCCCGCGCGCGCGCCGCGACGTTCGTGCAGCGCTTGCGATGGATCTCTCGACGGCCAGGCGGATGGTAGCGGTATGCGCAGTGGTCTTGCCTGGGGTAATACCAATCAAACCCGCAAATGCGTTACCCCAGGTATCCTGGTGACTGCGCTGTCATGCCTGTCGCAGGAGTCGGGTAGGCATCGATGCGCGGCATCACTGGTTGCGATTGCGAACAAATTGGTTCGCGAGTGGTGTGGGACAGATCAACGCGCGGGCGCCAGCGGTCGCACCCAGGACGCATACGGCGCGTCGCCGCCGATCTCGCTGACGGTGCCCGGCACGCCTTGCGTCGCATCGTCGGGCGCGAGCGCCCGTGGCCATTCCAGCCAGCGGCCGCGCCGGCGCTCGAGCAGGAACACCTTGTTCCACAGCGGGACGTGGCGGCCGCTCTGCACGCGCACGACGCTGCCGGCCGGCACGGGCAGGAGCGAGACGCCGAGATAGCCGTCGCGCGGCGCGTAGACCAGCACCTGCGCCACGTCGCCGACCGTCGCACCGGTGGCCGGATCGACGCGCCAGGCGATCGCATAGACGGCGACGGCATCGCCATCGCTGCCTGCGCCATGGCGGACCGCGACGGCGCCGTTGTCAGGCGACACCAGCGTGCCGCGCACGGGCTGACCGCCGAGCCGGTCGGTGGCCACGACCGCCCCGGACACCGCGTCGACGATCCTGACGACGTCGCGTTGGGCCCCGGACACCTCGACCCGCACCGGATCGCCGGCGACGGCGGCGGGCGCACCGTGCGCAGCGGCGCTCGCGAGCGCGACCAGGCAGGCGCAGAGCAGGGCGGTCTTGGGCAAGGGATCCTCGAGTGCGGTGGGTGCCGCACCGAGTATCCCGCCGACCGACGGGCCCGCCCGCGGGCCCGCCGTCGGCGGCCACCGAGGCGGCGCCGCTCAGGGATACGACGTCACGGTCGGCGTGTTGGAGGCATTGCAGCCCGTCTGGCCGCCGATGCCATTGACGACGTGGACGATGCCGCCGTTCGAGCCGAGGCACACGGTGATCATGTCGTGCAGCCGCACGTTCGCCGCGGCGGGCACCTCCAGCGCGTGATCCTCGAAGATGCCGCCGTTGGTGAACACGCTGTAGACCCCCAGGCCCCACGCTTCGTGGCTCGTGACGCCGTCTGCCACCTTGTAGGAGGCATAGCCGCGGCCGCTGGCACTGTTCCAGGCCGACTGGCTGGGCGGGTCGTACGGCAGTTCGGACTGGTAGAAGTACACGCGGCCGCCGTTGCCGTTCCACACGACCTGGTTCTGCTGGAAGTGCTCGGTGAACAGGCCGTAGATCGTGACGTCGTTGCCGTTGACCCAGAGCCCGTTGGCCGACGGATTGTTGTTCCAGCCCACGCCCGTGCCATGGTCGGCGCGCCACAGCCAGGTGTGGTCGACGATCGTGTTGTTGGCGTTCAGGCTCAGCGCGATGCCCACGCGTCCGGCCTGCGCGCCGCCGATGCGGAAGAACAGGTCGTGCAGCGCGATCGGATTGGTCGCATGGCTGGCGGTGGCGCCGTGCGGGCCGACCTCGACCAGGACGCCGGATTCCGTCGTGCCGGCCTCGAGCATCAGGCCCGACAACGTGACGCCGTCGACGTCGGCCGTCTTGATCAGCGGCTGGCCGTTGTCCGAGCGCAGCGTGGGCAGGCCCAGGCCCAGCACGATGGCGTTCGGGTTGTTGACCTGCAGCGTCTTGGTCAGCACGTAGATGCCCGGCGTGAAGAGCAGGTTCTTGCCGGCGACCAGTTGCGCGTTGAGCGTGTCGGCGCTGTCGCCCGGATGCGCGAGGTAGAACTGGCTCAGCGGCACCGTGGCGCCGGCCGTGGTGGTGCCGTTGGACCAGGTCACGCCACTCGTGTTGTGGGTCAACGAGGGCACGCGCACCGCGTAATTGCCGCTCGCGTCCAGGAACAGGTAGGGTTTCTCGCGCACCACCGGCGTCTGGGCGACCTTCGTGTAGCGCTGGCCCGCGGTGGGGAAGTTGCCGCCGGGCGCATTGGCCACGCCCACGAACACCATGTTCCAGTTCGAGCCCACCCACTGGCCCCACTGGCTGTTGCGCGAGATCCATTGCTGCTGGCTGGCGGAGTTGACCTGGCCGTCGACGAGCGTGTCCGACATCCAGCCGCCGCTCGACCAGCCGTTGTTCTGGTTGAGCTTGAGGTTGCCGCGCACGTGCACGCGGCGCAGCGGCGCGGCCTGCGACACGGCCCACTGCATGGTGTTGTTGCCGATGCCGTTGGTCGGGATGACCGCGAGGTTCTCGACGCCGCGCCAGAACGTGGTCGTGGCGTTGTCGCCGTCCAGCGCCGCGCTGGAACGCACGTCGCCGTTGATCACGACCTGGTCGGGCCCGCTGCCCAGGCCCAGCACCTGCGTGTAGTAGCCCACGGGAATGCTCAGGCCGTTGTAGGTGCCCGGCGTCAGCAGGATGGCGTCGCGGCGCGTGCCGAACTCGCTGTGGGCCTGGGCGTTGAAGATCGCATTGATCTGCGATTGGAGATTGGGCGTGGACGGGCTGAAGACGTGCACCGCGCTGCCGAAGTCCGGGGTGCCGGTCGGCGGCGGCGGCGGCGGCGGGGTGGCGGTGCCCGAGAGCACGAACTCTTCCCAACCCTGCACGCTGTTGCGGTTGGCGACTAGCGTGCCGCCGATGTTCTGGTCGGCCGACACGTACAGGTTGTTGGCCGCCGCGCGCAGGGCGACGTTGCCGTCCGGCTGCGGCACCAGCGTGAACTGCTCCCAGAGCTGCGCGGTCTGCCGGTTGGCGATCAGGTCGCTGGTGTTGGGCGAGGGCAGTCCGATGTCGGCCGAGACGAAGTTGCCGCTGATGCGCGAGCGGAACGACACGGTGCCGTTCGCGTTGGAGATCATGTCGAAGTCTTCCCAGGTGCTCGCGACCTGGGCGGTGGCCGTCAGGGTGCCGGTGCCTGCGGCCGTGGCCGAGACGAAGCGGTTGTTGCCGACGGAAAGAAGGGTTGTGGCTTGCGCAGCGGACATGGACGCCACCGCAGCGGCGATCGCGGCCAAGGCTGGCCAGGGAGAGGGAGTCTTCATGTTTTTGCGAAGTTTGCCGGGCGACCGGCGGGTGTGTGGCTGGCGGCACAAGGCGTTCATGAAAGGCTCCATGACGCCGCTGCCTCCTCGGGGACCGTAGGTCGCCACGGGCTGGTGCGGCTTGTACGGGTAGCGGTATCTTTCATTAAATCAAAACGATTTAGTTCAAATGTAGATCGGATTTTTGTAAGCGAAGGCGTCGGCGCGACCCGGGAATCCACGATCCGGTGCATCGGTTCGCGCGCCGTGCGGCCAGCGGTGGTCGCAGCGGCCGGCGCGCGGCGGCAAGCCTGGTTGGAGCGGCAGTCAGGCCACGGCGTCAGATCGATGGGGGTTCGGCAGGGCCCTGCCGCCGCCATCGCATCAGCGGCGCCTGCCTTGCGAGGGCAGGGCCGTGCGTCACGGCGGAGGCGCCTTGGCGTCGGCCCCTGCCGATGCGGGTGCCTCGGATGGATCCGGCCGCGGTGCCACGCAATCGGCCAGCCAGGCATCGACAAGGTAGCTGGGCATGCCCCCTTCGATCGGCACGTCGTGCGATCGGTGGTCGATGTCCAGTTCGACCTTCAGTCGCAGTGGCACGGAGCAGGAAGCCGGCATCGCTTCGCTGGCGGCTTCGGGTCGAGCCTTCCAGGGCCAGCGACGTGCCCAAAGATCCCCCTTGGGGATCAATTTGCCGACGTCGACAATCAGGAGCTGGCCTGGCGCGAGCACGACGGGGCCTGGCAGCCTGACCGTGCGGCGCCAGCCATTCGGCGCGTTGACCGGATCGTATGCGCGCAAGTTCCCGATGGGACTGTTGATCTGCGACGGCGGTGCCTTGACGGGCTCCTGCAGTCCCTCGTCCATCGCCTTGAAGCGTTCGCGCGATGTCCATGCGCTGATGAAGGATCCGAGATAGCCGCCGCCGGAGACCGTCGACAGGTAGTGGAAATCGGACAGCCATCCGCGCTTGGCGAGTGCCTGGACGACGCCAAGACTGAACGTGGCGCTCCGGATCCCGCCACCCGACAAGCAGAGTGCCGATTGCGGGGCTTGTTCGACCGCCTTGCGCCAGCGCCTCCACTGCTCGGAGGCGTCGGCGGCGGATTCGCCTGCGCCAGGATCGCCAGCGGTCTCGAAAGGGGCGCTGCCGTGAATCGCCTCGAACTCCGCGCACAGCATGTCGCACTCGGACCGGAATGCGGCCTCGATGCGCGTGAGTTCCGCCACTTGTTCCTGATCGGCGTCGCCTTCCATCGCCACTCCTGCTCGCGTGTGAAGACCTGCGGCGCACTCTGACGGAAGGTCGCGGGCGTGGCCGATGTTCTCCTCGTCGGTGTGCATGTCCCCGGATCGATCTGCTCGAGAGTCAGCATGGGGGTTTCAGCGGCGCCATCCCCAGGCGGGAATGTCGGGTTTGTCGAAAGGAGTCCGTTTCCGCGCGCGAGAGCCATGCCCTCGGCGCGGGCTGAAGCAAGGCGGTCCAAGCTAAGGCTCCTGCGCCTGGTCGTCGTCAGGATCGGTGCTGCCGCGCGCTCGCCAGCGGCCCGTCGCCGGCCTCCAGCAGCGCGGCCACGCCGCCTTGCTGAAGTTCCAGCCGCAGCATGCGATCGGCAAGGGCCACCCTCCAGACGCGCTCGCCACACAGGGCATCGGCGTCGTCGGGGTCGGGGTCGGCGCCTTCTCCGAAGACGCTCAGGACGAGCGGTTCGTTCAGCCGCCTGAACTGGTCGTTGCGCCGGTAGCCGCGCACCAGGGCGAAGCCGACGGGGCCTTCGGGGTCGAGACCGAGTCCGAGATCACCGCGCGGCGACAGGTCGGTGATGCGCATGCCGTAGAGGCTGATCCGGCGGTCCAGCGACAACACCTCGGTCAGCGTGACGCCCGGTGGGCTGGATGGTGCGGGTGGGATCGGCGTCGTCATGTCGGGGCACTCCGTTTCGCAGTGGATGTTTTGCACCGCCCGCGCCGCGGCCAGCACGATGCCCTTAAGCTATGCGGCTGCGCGACTTGCGTCATCGGCACCGCTGATGACGCGCAGGCGCCAGCGCGGTGGCAAGCCAATCCGGCAGGGAACAGAGGAGCGGACGGGTGACACGGGCGACGGCTTTCCAGCAATTCGAGATTCGGCCCGACGAACGGCTGCTGCTCGTGGGCGCCCGGCCCGTCGCCATCGGTGCGCGCGCCTTCGACGTGCTGCTGGCGCTGGTGGAGCGCGCCCACCGCGTCGTCAGCAAGTCCGAGCTGCTGGAACTGGCCTGGCCCGGGGTCGTGGTGGAGGAGAACAACCTGACGGTGCAGGTGTCGGCGCTGCGTCGCGTGCTGGGCCACGAGACCATCGTCACCGTCACCGGCCGGGGCTACCGGCTCAAGGCGACGCCGCTGGACACGCCGCCGCCTGAAGATCCCGAGCAGGCCGATGCCGCCGACACGGCGGCCCGCCTCCAGCGGCGGCTGGCGGTCATCGTCCAGGCGGAAGTCGTGGGCTGGTCACGCCTGGTGGAGCGCGACCCCGCCCGGGCCGCGGCCACCTGGAAGCGGGTGCGCGTGGAATTGGTGGAGCGGCGGGTGCCGCAGTTCGGCGGGCGCGCCATCGAGCTGACGGCCGAACGCCTGCTGCTGGAGTTCGCCAGTGCCGTGGAGGCCGTGGCCTGGGCGGTGGAACTGCAGGAACTGCTGGCGGAGCGCCGGCAGGCCGTCGACCCGGCAGAGAACGGCGCTTTCCACCTGCGCATCGGCATTGCAGTGGATGACGTGATCGTGGATGACGGCAAACTGGTCGGCGACGGCGTGAACGTGGCCGCC
>Ga0105240_10014303_pt1 | contig 10837 bp, 8 predicted proteins | sample KBSC54metaG_FD_80426 | JGI IMG/M metagenome (GOLD analysis project Ga0105240, IMG submission 80426) | Corn rhizosphere microbial communities from Kellogg Biological Station, Michigan, USA - KBS C5-4 metaG | ecosystem: Host-associated > Plants > Roots > Rhizosphere > Soil | place: Michigan, USA...
ACTGCGGCTCCGTATCGTTCAAATGCCCTCTGCGTACTGATACACACGGCCTCGATAGCCCGAATGACAATGAAGACGGCTGCAATCCGGATGCACGAAAGAGACGCTTCTCGCAACTCTCCATCAGCCGCCGCCATCCGGTTCGCAAGCATCGGAGCAAAGGCCCAGATCGCCAATCCCATTCCGGTTCCGAGAGCAACATGGATGCCCAGCGCCGCCCGAACCACCCGGACCAGCATTGTCCCGCACTCCGCGCTTCGCTCCGTCGCGACTCTCTGGGTATTCGCGTCGCCGAAGCCCGATGCCAGCATCGACCCGAAGCTCACCACTGCGCTCGTCACGGTCCAAACACCGTACTGAGCGACTCCAAGGTTGCGGAGGATGATCGGAGCCACCGCCAGCATGCCGATGGGGTACGCCGCGTAGTCCAGCAGCCCATAGATTGTGTTGGAAACCTGCTGCCTCATCTGCCCCCGTGCGCACGTGCAAATGCCACATTTCGAAGCTATGCGGGGCGGTGGTGACAAGTGTCAGTTATCGGTCAGGCGATTGTCATTTGATTGTCGGTTATGGAGATGGTGGGTCAAGTCTCCGCCCAGACCGGGTCCCGGCCCGGCTTGCCGACCTGGCAGGCTGTGCGATGGAAACCGTCGAAGGACAGTGCGCGAAGGCGCGGGTTTTGCGAGAAGCTAAATCCCGGTGCCGGCAAGCACGACAGCGATCGTACGCCATAGGATCTTAATGTCGAGCCAAAGTGACCGATGTTTTATATAAGTCAGATCCAGGTTGATGTAATCAGCAAAGGAAGGGCTGTTGCGGCAGAGTACCTGCCAGAGGCCAGTCATCCCGGGCAGCACCGTCAATCTGGCGAAATGCTCCGGCTTATATCTGGCGACTTCTGACAGCAGCGGCGGTCGCGGTCCAATCAAGCTCATTTCTCCGCGCAGCACATTGAGCAGTTGCGGGAGTTCATCCACACTGTACTTTCGCAGGATCCGGCCCACCCGGGTTACTCGCGGGTCCCCAGCAACCTTGAAGAGAATCTCGTCTCGCTCATTTCTGACGCGCAACTCGTCCTGAAGCAGTTCGGCCTGGACCACCATCGTTCTGAACTTGTAACAACGGAAGAGGCGCCCGTTTCTGCCGATTCGTTCGGAGACATAGAACACCGGACCTGAGTCGCTCAGTTGAATTGCGACCGCAGCAGCTACCATCAAAGGCCACAGTGAGCAAAGCATGAGAAGGGAAAGAGTCACGTCCAAGACCCTCTTGACGGAAACCTTTGGGCGGCAGCAATGGCACGCGAACACGGAATTTGATGAGATGCCAAGAGCATCGCGAGATACGGATTCCGCATTGGGCGCGACCAGGTCAGGTACTGCTGCGCTGTTCGCGATGGAGGTGGAAAATCCCTGCACGTGTCGACGTTAGTTGCTCCGCCTCAGCGACTTGTCAGCAAAGTGTATCGATCTTGTAAGTAGTTCGTTTTCTGGAGGTCGGATGAGAAGATGATCCTTCCTGGTGGCGTTTTGTGTGGATGCACTGCAAAGAGGTGATCTATGGAAGTAAAGGTCTCTGGAGTTCTCGGACACCCCGGCATTCTCTTTCGGATCTGCACTCTGCTGCTTTTGGCGTATCTGTTGACCCATGCGCTGGAAGGACGATCTCAAGACCCGCCTTCGCCGACAGCGCACTCTGATGCATTGACCTTCAGCACGGAGTCAGTTGGTCCGCATCGGTTTATCGCGGCGCACGGACGTCGGGCCCTGATCAGCGGCTATGCTTCTGAAGGCCTGGATGTCTGGGCCTATCCGTTTCAAATACTCCGCAATTACCGGGTTGCGTTTCGGACGGTCGGCTCTACGACATCGATCAAGGGAGAGGAGATCTTGAGCCGTGTTGATTATGAGCCGGGCTGGATTAACCGGGTCTATCTTGGTCCGGACTTCGTGGTGCGTGAGAGGCTTTTCGTTCCTCTGGATGTGCCTGGGGCGGCGATCAGCTACTCGGTGGAAAGCAGCAAGCCAATTGAAATTGAGGTACATGCAGCGCCTGTGCTGGATCTGATGTGGCCCGGCGCGATTGGCGGACAAAGTACCGGATGGAATGCATCGTTGCATGCCTTTATCTTGTACGAACCCCAGTACGGATACAGTGCGATCGTTGGATCACCGGACATCCTTTCCAGGGATCCGATTGTGAACCGGGCGGCGCAGGGAGATGCTGGAGCCGATTTGGCGTTCACCCTTCGCAGCCAGGCCGATGGTACTGCAAATGTCTTCGTTCTGCTCAACCGGCCGCACGCTGCAGACCACGGGGCAGACTATACACGACTGGTGCGCGATCTCCCCTCATTCGTTACCAAAAGCTCAGAACATTACGGAGAGCTCAAAGAGGGCGTTCTTCAACTGGAATCGCCGGATGAAACGGTGAACAAGGCTTTTGCGTGGGCCGAAATGGCGCTCGATCAGGCATGGGTATGCAATCCAGACCTCGGTTGCGGTTATGTGGGGGGATATGGGCCGACGCGCGCGGGTCGAAGGCCTCAATATGATTGGTTTTTTGCAGGCGACGGCTTGATCAATGCCGAAGCAGCTGTGAGTGAAGGAGACTGGGCTCATGCTCGTCAGGAACTTGAATTCGTCTTGCGATATCAGGACAAAAAGACAGGGATGATCTGGCACGAGTTGTCGCAGAGCGCCGGCCTTATCGATTGGGCCGGGAAGTATCCCTACATGTTCGTGCATGTGGATACCACTTTCCAGTTTCTGGGCGCGATTGCACGATATGTGGATGCCACCGGTGATGTTGCATTCGCTCGTGAGCACTGGCCACAGTTGGATCTGGCTTATCGATACTGCGTTTCGGTTCTGGATCCTGCTACATCCCTGCCCGCCATTCCGCCAGATAAGGAAGGCGCGAATGAGCAGGATCGCATGAAGGATGACTTCGGACTGTCCACGAGTTGGGTGGCAGCATCTTCGGGATTCGCCAAGCTCGCGAATGTTACCGGTCATGCGGCGGTGGCTCAAGAGGCATCTCGTGCGGAGCAGAATGCCCGCAGCGCCATTCCCAGCCGCTATTGGGATCGTGCGGAATCTTTTTGGATCAGCGGGCACACGCTGAAAGGGCAGCCAATGCTCGCGCTCCGCAGCGGACCAATGGAAGCAATCGATCTTCATCTGTTCGACGATAAGCAAACTGAGCTGGCGCTCGATCGACTTGCCTCGAGCTCGTTTGAAACCTCATGGGGCACGCGTGGTGTCGCGCAGGGGTCTGCTGGGTTCGACCCTGAGTCTTACGCCAGCGGGAGCGTGTGGCCTCTCGGAACAGGGGCTGTGGCCACGACGTTCTGGAGATCGCATCGGCCAATGACGGCCCTTGCAATCTGGAATTCGTTCATCCCTCTTTCGTCCCTTGACTCATTTGGTCATATCCATGAGGCGCTTGCTGGACAACTGTACCGGCCTCAGGCCGAGTCTGTTCCAGAGCAAACCTGGTCTTCATCGAGTTTCATCGACTCAACGGTCCATGGATTGCTTGGTCTGGATATCGATTCAGCGGCGAATCGCATCGTATTCGCACCCCGACCACCTGCATCATGGAGCTATTTGACAATCAGGCACGTAAGGCTCTCGGACGGCGTTGTTTCCCTGAGCCTGCATCGTTCTTCCGATGCGATCTCGCTTGAGATCGAAAACTCAGGGGCGCCGTTTGAACTGGACTTTCGACCCGACCTGCCATTGGGCGCGATCTACGACCGTTCGTTGTTGAATGACCATGCAGTTCCCGGCAAGCTTGAGGTTTTCCCTGAGCAGACTTCGGCCAGCCTGGTGATGACTGTGCCCCATGGAAAGAGCAGCGCACGTGTTTTGTTTCACGGAGGAATTTCGCTCATCCAAGCCGCTCCGAGCACGGGACTGGGAGATGCGGATACAGAGCCGCACATCGTTGCAGTTCATCTGGACCACTACACATTGAGCCTCGATGTCGACGTGCCCGCGCAGCGCTTCTCTCATTTGGCTTTGCAGAGTGCGTGGAAGATCGAGAAGGCTGATGGAGTCAATGTAAGTCGATCAACAGCCGGTCAAATGGACCTGACGTTTGCGCCGAACCCCGCCTCGGCGTCGAGGTACAACCGTGTTCACGCTACCATTCAGATGGCGCCGTAGTCCCACGATAAGGGGGTTGGTCGCCTGTCGTGGCAAACAACTACAACGACTTGGGATAAAGGCTCGAACCTCGAGGAGGAAAAGTGATATAAATCACTGGACTTCTGCAAACGAAATGATATTCAGGTGAATGATGCCCAAACAATCTGGTTCTGGAGCCTTGCTCCGTTCTTTCAATCGTCGCCGCTTTCTGCAGACTGCCGCATCTGCGGCGATACTTCCTACAGTTCTTCGCGGCTACGCAGCGCAAGCTAAGCCAACGTCGGCCAATAACCGAATCAATCTGGGCGTAATCGGTATGGGTTGGCAGGGACCTGGCAACACGGAAGCCTTTCTGACGATGTCCGACTGCCAAGTAGTGGCCGCATGCGATATCGATTCCAATCATCTTCAGGCAGCCGTTAAGAAGATCAATGACGCTTACGGAAACGAGGATTGCAAGGGGTATCACGATTATCGCGAGTTGCTGGCACGCGAGGATATCGATGCGGTCATGATTGCCGTACCCGACCATTGGCATGAGATCGTCGCCACCGAGGCTGCGCGGCGCAAGAAAGACATTTACGGCGAGAAGCCTTTGGGTCATACCATCGCCGAACAGCAATCGATTGTGCGCGCCGTTCGGGAGAACGGGATCGTGTGGCAGATGGGGTCATGGCAGCGGTCCGTTCCCATGTTTCATAAAGCAGCGGAGATCGTTCGGAACGGGCTCGTTGGAACGGTGACCCGCGTCGAAGTTGGCCTGCCCGGCGTGAACTCCGACTTCGATGGAGTGGGCAAAGAGGCGCTGGCAAAGCTGGCAGCCGCAGGAGTAAAAGCGGGGGGGCTGGAAGAGATCGTGCCGGGCACTCAGGGATGGGATCTGCTGATCACCGATCCTCCGAAAGAGTTGGATTACGAGATGTGGATCGGCCCATCGAAGATGGAGCCTTACATCAGAGCCCGTTCGCACAAATCCTGGCGCTGGAATTACAACACGGGCGGCGGCGAGCTTCTGGACTGGATTGGACATCATTGCGATATCGCCCACTGGGGGTTGAATTTCGATCACACCGGTCCTTTGGAGGTTGAAGGCAGCGGTGAATTGCCACCTGCTAACGCGGTTTGGAACAGCGCTCCGCGGTATCGTTTCGAACTTAAATATCCGCAAGGCGTTACGATGATCATTGCCGGCGGTCATCCCGATATCAGAAGCGGCGTGAAATGGATTGGCACCGAGGGCTGGGTGTGGGTCGACCGCGGCGGATTTGATGCTTCAAATCCGGCCTGGAAGCAAGGTAAATACCTGCCTCGGGAGCAGCGCAAGGTGAAGCTCTATACTTCGTCCGATCACCAGCAGAATTTTCTGGATTGCGTTAAGACGCGCCAGGCTACTGTCACGCCCGTGGAGATCGGACATAATTCCGCAATTCCCGGTCATCTGTGCCAGATCGCCATGCTCACGGGACGAAAGATACGTTGGGATGCCAAAGAAGAAAAGATCATCGACGACCCGGAAGCGAGCAAATTGACGACGCGGGAATATCGCGGACCATGGAAGATGAGCTAAAGATTTGTACACCTCAGCCGGGTACATTCCCTGCTGGTAAGGCGGAGGATTTGTGAAGGACTCTGTAGTTGAGCCTGAAATTGAAAGAGGGCGCACGACCAAGTTGGACGAATCAAAGATATCGTTGGGCCGCGCAGCTCACTGGGATTACACTTTTGCATTTTGGGCTTTGCGGCTTTGGCTGGGTGTGCGCGCGCTGTTCGTGGGCATACAGAAATTCGCTGCTTACAAGTCAGTTGCCATGCCGCTCATCGATCCATCTACCGGCCAGCCGGATGCAAGCGGGGTGATGGTGAATGTGAGCGTCAAGTCTTATGCAGTGGCTAACTATGCAGGCATACCGGTGGCGCTCAGAGACAAGTTTGCTCATGACCCGATGTTCCCCAAATTTGCGTTGACGCTTTTCGATCGCATGCTCGGGCCGGCATTCATTCTGACCGGTATTATGCTCATCGTTGGCCTGGGTACTCGCCTGTCATTGGTTGTACAGGGATTGCTCTTCATCGCGCTGACGGTTGGGCTTGTTCTGATTGATGCGAATGACGGGGTAGCGTACCTTGGCATCCATATCGGCCTGGTGGCGGCCGCATTTCTGCTGGTTCAACACAATAGGTTTGCGGTCCTCAAGAGATGGTAGATAAGTTGAATCGACGTGAATTCATCAGTGCAACCGCTGTGGCGGGAGCCGGCCTGCTGCTGGAAGCCTGCAAGTCTGATTCGGGCGAGCAGAAGGCCGCTAAGAAATCCTCGCTGAACACAATTAATGTCGCCCTTGTCGGTTATGGCGAGGAAGGCAAGATCCTCCTTGAATCCTTACTGAATATTGAGGGCGTCCGGCTCGTTGCCCTGTGCGATATCTGGGAGTACCACCGCGGCGAGGGAGAACGGTACCTGCAGAAACTGGGCAATGAAGTTCGCGCATACGAGAACTATGAAGACCTGCTCGCCAAAGAAAAGGATTTGCAGGCGGTTCTGATAGCGACGCCGGATTTCTGTCACGCGCCGATGACGAACACCTGCTTAAAAGCTGGTCTGCATGTGTACTGCGAAAAGATGATGAGCAATACGATCGACGGCGCGCGTTCGATGGTGCAGACCATGCGCCAAACGGGAAAGCTGTTGCAGATCGGCCATCAACGGCGCAGTAATCCACGGTATGTATTCACACTGAACCGGCTGCTGCACGATGCCCAGTTTTGCGGTCGGCTTACCGCGATCCAGGGGCAATGGAATCGCGCAGTGAAAGAGGATTTCGGCTGGCCTAAGAAATTTGAGCTGCCCGCGACCATGCTTGCGAAATACGGTTATAAGGACATGCACCAGTTCCGCAACTGGCGTTGGTACAAAGGGCTCGGCGGCGGACCTTTGTCCGATCTGGGAGCGCATCAAATCGATATTTTCAATTGGTGGCTCGGCACTACACCCAAATCTGTTGTCGCCAGCGGGGGGCTCGACTACTTCAAAAATCACGACTGGTATGACAACGCCATGGTTATCTACGAGTATGCGTTGCCCCAGGGGGTCGCGCGCGCGTTCTACCAGGTTCAGACGACAACGAGCGCCGGGGGCGGCTATTTCGAATCATTTATGGGCGATGACGGCACGATCAAAATGTCGGAAGATCCGGCGATCTGCGCTATTTATCGTGAAGCTCGCGCCAATGCGGTGTCATGGGACGACCTGGTGCAAAAGGGTTACGTCAGCGCCAAGCAGGGGGCCTCAGCGGACGCCACGAAAGTGGACGTGCGGGAAACCGCACAACTGGCGGAATACGAAATTCCTGTGTTCTTCAATAAACCCCCACATCAGCCGCATCTGGAAAACTTCTTCAATGCGATCCGTGGTACGGATAAACTGAACTGTCCTGCGGATGAGGCTTTCTCCAGTGAATACGTCATTCATAAAGCCAACGAAGCGGTATCCGCGGAGAAAAAACTTACAATCACCAGCGATGAAGTGAAGGCCTGAGATCAATGAAAAAGATTCTTACCCGCAATTACACACTTGTGTCCGCATTGCTTTTTGCAACTGCCGCTCTCGCGCAGGACAAAGTTCCGTTGAAAACTCAACTGCCTCGCCCTCTGTTCGTCGGCACGCCTGTCCCGCTCAACGTACCCAATATTGAGCCTCCACTGAAGGGCAAGCGCCCGGATTTCCTGGTTCCGGCGGGTACAGTGAACCTGGCTAAGGGTAAGAAGGTAACAGGCAGCGATAACAACCCCGTGGTCGGAACTCTGGATCTGGTTACTGATGGCGATAAGGCAGGCGATGAAGGATCGTGGGTCGAGCTTGGTCCGGGCAAACAATGGGTGCAGATCGATTTGGCGAAGAGCGCAAATATCTATGCTTTGCTTATCTGGCACTTCCACTCGCAGGCGCGCGTTTACCGCGACGTTGTGGCACAGGTATCCGACGACCCCATGTTCAAATCAGGCGTGACAACGGTTTTCAACAATGATTTCAAGAACGAGATTGGGCTTGGCGCGGGAAAAGATTTGAATTACGTCGAGACCTACCAGGGAAAACTGATTGACGCGAAAGGCGCCAAGGGCCGTTATGTCCGCCTCTACAGCAATGGAAACACGACCAACAAACTGAACGACTACATCGAGGTTGAGGTGTGGGGCAAGCCCGCTGCGTGAGGCTGCTCGTTCCGGCGAGGCTTTGATGGAGAGCGAGATCCCTCGTTCGCGTTGGATTCGCTGGATGGCTTTCATCGTCATCGCCCTTATCGGACTAGCGGTTCGCCTTCCACAATTGAACTCGCGTCCGATGCATACGGACGAAGCCGTCAATGCTTACATTGTTGGACAATTGCTTGCCGGAAAAGCTTTCACCTATGATCCGCAGGATCGACATGGGCCCGCGCTGGCGGCGGTTGCGTTGCCTCTGGCAAGAATGCAGGGAGCAAAGTCGTTTTCCGATCTGACGGAAGCAGAGTTGCGACTCACTTCGGTCGTGGCTGGAACCATCACGATTCTCCTTTTTGGCGCTGCGGCGGAGATATTCGGCTTCATACCGAGCCTGCTCGCTGCACTGCTGTTTGCCCTGGCTCCATTGCCGGTTTACTACGACAGGTACTTCATTCATGAACCATTGTTCTGCGCTGCGACGTTCGGACTGATCTTGTGTGCATGGTTCGCGATCAAGCTGAACTCCGTCGGGCTGGCTGCATTGGCAGGCGCATGCGCGGCTTTGATATTTGCCTGTAAAGAGACTGCAATTCTGCACTTGTTCGCCCTGGCTGCTGCAGCAAGTCTGTTCAGGGTGCGAAATCTACGCGGCAAAGGCTCTCCAAAGCTGTTGCGTCCTAGACTGCTATTGCCAGCGGTTGCTAGTTTTCTGCCGCTCCTCGTAATTTGGTTTACCTGGTTCGGCAGAAACTGGGAAGCGCTCCCGGCGTTATTGCATGCGGGGCCGGAGTTCGTTGCGCGTGCGGCTGGTCAGGGGCATCAAAAGCCCGTTTGGTATTACTGCTCGCTTCTCACCGCCGGATGGTCAGGAGGATTCTTGTTTGCGCTTGGATGCCTGGGGCTCATCATCAGCATCAGAAAGCGCACTGCGTCACCCTATTGTCTGTTGTCGTATTACGCTTTCATTATTGCGGCGATCTACAGTCTTATTCCATACAAGACACCGTGGCTGGCGCTGAATCTCTGGCTTCCCTTGTCGTTACTCATCGCGAGCGCAATGGTGTCGCTCTGGCAATGGACCGCGCATAAAATGCATCAGCACGCAGTGCTTCCTGTTCTCTGTATTGTGGTGGCCTTGCTGCTTGCCGTGATTGCGCACGATACCCGCGAACGCGTTTTTCTCCGTCCTGCCGATGAAGCCAACCCCTATGCGTATGCCCACACTTCTGACGACATTCGCGGCCTCTCCGCGGAGATTTCGGATCTGTCACGGAGAAACGGCTTGGCAGTACCACGGATCGCGGTGATTGCTTCAGATCCCTGGCCATTGCCATGGTATTTGCGCCAGTTTGAGCAGGTGGGCTACTGGCAGCCGGGGCAGCAGGTTGCAGATGCGGATTTCTACGTCACTTCCACCGACGCGGCTGGACAATACACCGCGCGACTACGCAACTACCGTCCGGAGTTCTTCGGAGTTCGTCCGGGAGTGCTTATCCTCTTATGGTCTCCGGCACCTCAATGAATGGCATGGGTGAGATCCATCAACTCAATCACCGTGCTATGGCGACGCACTTCCAGGTGCGCATCGCAGATCAAGAGAGGACGTACGCCGGACAGGCCGCACAAGCTGCATTCGATCTGATCGATTCGCTGGAGTCGCGTTTAAGCCGATTCCGTGCTAACAGCGACATTGCCCAAATCGCTAATCTCGGCCCGGGCGAAAAAATGCGAATAAGCGAACCGACCTTTGCCTGTCTGCAAATTGCGAAGCAGATGGAGCAGGCCACGCATAGCGCGTTCTGCCCTACGCCCGCGGCGCTGAACACCCAGCCCTGTCTTCCTCAGTGGGATTTACTGCCCGCCGAGCATTCAATTCTTTGCGTCAGCGGTCGACTTGAATTCGATCTCGGCGCTATCGGCAAAGGATTCGCTCTCGATCGCGTGGCCGAGTTGTTCCGCGAATGGGATTGCCCATCGTTTCTGCTGGTCGCCGGCGGAAGCAGCGTTCTCGCCGGAAATCCATGCGCCAATACCGCGGGCTGGTCCTGCGGTTTAGGCGATGACAATTCACCGGAGAGGTTGCTTCTGACCAACGCTTCTTTGAGTGGTTCAGGGTTGGCAGTAAAGGGAGTGCATATTCTTGATCCGCGCACCGGCCGCCCAGCATTGCGGCAAAATCGTGCCTGGGTTCTTGCCGATACTGGTGCCGAATCGGATGCGCTCTCAACAGCGAGCATGGTTCTAAACGAATCTGAACTGGAGAACGTACTCGTTCGAAACCATTCCTGGCTGGCGTTTCTCGATACAGGGGACGGCATCCGGACGATTGGAAGCCGCACACTGTAAATGCGGGAGAGTCCGCGCCCAGAATTATCCCGAACCAAGATGACGGCGTGATTGCCTAGACATCCAGCTTCTTCATGTAGTTGACGTCTTCACGCAGTTCTGTCATGGGATCGCCTTCGAATTCTTCCTGCTCGATG
>Ga0105240_10014304_pt1 | contig 10836 bp, 11 predicted proteins | sample KBSC54metaG_FD_80426 | JGI IMG/M metagenome (GOLD analysis project Ga0105240, IMG submission 80426) | Corn rhizosphere microbial communities from Kellogg Biological Station, Michigan, USA - KBS C5-4 metaG | ecosystem: Host-associated > Plants > Roots > Rhizosphere > Soil | place: Michigan, USA...
CGGAATACTGCGATACCGCCCTGATCGAGCGGGTACTGGTCCGGCCGCCAAGGGAAGCTTGATTGCCCGCAGGGCGCTCGAGGGAATCGCAGCGGGTATTCGGCACGACGATACTGGAGGTTTTTCCAAAACGTGCTTTAGTTCTTGCAAAAATGCAATGGAAATGCAGAATTGCATGAATGATACCTCGGCTCATTGAGCCCAGTCTTGCCGCCGCTTGGGCGCAATTTCCGGTCGTCGTGCTCACTGGGGCACGGCAGGTCGGCAAGACCACGCTGGCGCGCGAATTCCTGCCGAACGCGGACTATGTGACGCTCGATGTGCCGGCTGAAGCCGAGCTGGCACGGCTCAATCCTGCCGATCTATTTGGTGAGCATCCCGCGCCGCTGATTCTTGATGAGGTGCAGTACGCGCCAGAGATTTTCCGCCAGCTCAAGATCCGCGTGGATCAGAATCGCATTGCCGGGCAGTATCTGGTAACCGCCTCGCAGAGCTTTGATCTCATGGCAGGTGTCAGTGAGTCGCTCGCTGGCCGTGTGGCGATTTTGACTTTGCCTCCTCTGACTTTACGTGAGTTACCGGGTGCCAAGGACCTCGCGGCGATCGAGAGCTTCCTGTGGCGTGGCTCCTATCCACAACTGTGGCAGCAGCCTGATCTCGATCGCGAACGGTGGTTGGGGTCGTATCTCGCCACTTACCTCGAGCGGGATGTGCGCAATCTGCTCTCGGTAGGCAGCCTGCGCGACTTCGATCGATTTCTTCGGGCGTGCGCCCTGCGAGCGGGGCAGATTCTCTCGTACGCCGAGTTGGCGCGCGATGTCGGTATCTCTCCCAACACCGCGAAGAGCTGGGTCTCGGTCCTCGAGGTAAGCCAACAGGTATTTCTGCTCGAGCCGTATCATCGGGCGCGCACCAAGCGTCTCGTGAAATCTCCGAAGCTCTATTTTTACGATACAGGGATGCTCACGTATCTGATGGGCTTCACGGACGTCAGGGAGTTGCCTCGCCATGCCTTGTGGGGAGCAGTGTGGGAAAATGCTGTCGTTGCCGAAGTGCGCAAAAGCTTTCTGGTGCGCGGATTGCGTCCACCTCTGTGGTTCTGGCGCACTTCGAGCGGTGATGAGCTGGACGTGTTGATCGAGCTTGCTCCTGAAAGATTTGTCGTCATTGAATGCAAGGCTGCTGCTCAGGTTGATGCTTCCGCTGTGCGCGGTCTACGCTCCCTCAAAGCAGAGTATGGCGAGGCCTCTGTCGCCAAGGCATTCGTGGTGTGCCCCACCGAGCGTGCCTATCCACTGGCGGAAGAGGGCATTGTGGAGGCGGTTCCTCTGGCAGGTCGTGGTGGGCTGCTGACGAGAAAGGAATTGGTTGGTGGCAATCTTTGAACGTAGCAGCTCGAAATCTTCTCAGCAGTACGTCCCGCTGATGCCAAATCAGCACCGCGCTCTGCCCGACCGTCTTTTGCCGTTCTCTTTTCACTTCTTCCGGCAATTCCGGTGGGGCTGCCTGGGGTTGCTGATCTTCCCGGTCCTGGGCCGGGCCGTATTCGCCTCGATTGCGTATTCCACCCGGTGGCTCACCAATACGGTGCTGGAAATGCACGGTCCGATGGCCGAGGCCGGTCACGCGCTCGTCGCGCCGTTCACCTTGTTTGCCGTGCTCGTGGTCGCCCGCTTCGCGCTCGATGGCTCGATGTGGTTCTGTTCCTATCACACGCGATCTTCGATGCTCGTGCGTATGAAAGAGGAGGTCTTCGCCTACGCGCAGCGGCTCTCGCCTGCGTACTTCGAGAGCACGCTTTCCGGGAAGATCGCACACCGCGCCGTGCTGCTCCCCGACGAGGTGCTCATCCTCTTTGACATGATGGTGTTTGATTTCATTCCGAGCGGCATGTTTTTCGTGTTTGTCGCCGCCTTCTTCTATGTGGCCAGCCCGTCGTTCTGTGCCGCCGCTGCCGCCAGCATCGTCGTGTATTTCGCTGCCAGCCTGCTGGTAGGCCGCGAATGCACGAAGCGCTCGGCGGTCAACAATGAGGCGCGCGCGGCGGTGACCGGGCGCATCGTCGATGTGATCACCAACATCCGCAACGTGTTCTTTTTCGCGAACCAGGGTCTCGAGGATCGGGAGCTGGAGCGGTATACCGGCGAGGAGCGGGCGCGTCGCATGGCGCTTTACCGCTCCGTCGTGCGCCTGCGCTGCGTGCAGTACGTAATGGACATTTGCATGTGGCTCGGCTTCGTTGGCGGCGCGCTTTATGCCTGGGTACGCGGTCTGATCGGCGCAGGAGACTTCGTCATGGTTACCGCGCTCACCGGCTATCTGTTGCAGACCGCTTATAACCTTGGCCAGCGGATACCGGAGTTTTATGAGCACCTGGGCGCAGCCCGGGAGAGCATCGAGACTCTCATAGTGACGCCGACGATCCAGGATCGCCCCTCGGCTACGACGTTGGTCGTGCAGCAGCCCACGATCCACTTCGACCGGGTCGCGTTTGCCTATGACGCAACCGGACGCGGGCCTCGCAACATCGTCAAGGATTTCGAGTTATATATTCCCGCGGGCCAGCGCGTTGGACTCGTTGGTCCGAGTGGGGCAGGTAAGACGACGCTGATGGGGCTCCTGATGCGCCTGCACGATGTGACCGCGGGCGCGATTCGCGTCGATGGCCAGGACATCCGCGATGTGACCCAGCAGAGCTTGCGCGACGCCTTGGGGTTGATTCCACAGGACACCAGCCTCTTCAACCGGACGCTGCTGGAGAACATCCGCTACGGGCGTCCTGGAGCCACTGACGAAGCAGTCATGGCCGCTGCGCAGCGCGCGCACGCGCATGAGTTCATCGTCGATCTGGAGCATGGCTATGAGACCCTCGTTGGCGAGCGGGGCATCAAGCTTTCCGGTGGTCAGCGGCAGAGAATCGCCATCGCCCGTGCCATCCTGCGCGATGCGCCTATCCTGCTGCTCGATGAGGCGACGAGCGCTCTCGACAGTCATAGTGAGCAGATCATCCAGGAGGCGATGCGAGCCGCGATGGTCGGCAAGACGGTGATCGCGATCGCGCATCGACTGAGCACCGTGATGGATATGGATCGTCTCATCGTGTTGCAGCGGGGCGTGATCGTCGCCGACGGCCCGCACTCCGAGCTGTTGCAACAGGGTGGGCTGTATGCGGAGCTCTGGTACAGGCAATCGGGAGAGTTCAACCCCGCGGCCCGACATCCTCCCGAGCCGACGGAGCCCGTACTTCGTGCAGTGAGCCTGGGCACGACCGACCTGAAGGTCACTTAACCTGGCGCGAAGGCTTGATTTCGTGTCGATTAATAGTTAATGTATATTAAAGATTAATCGACATTGGTAGTTTCGCCATGTTCACCATTCTGCGCAATCAGCTGATCAAACTGGGATTTGCGGCGGCGAGCAGAACGACGCGGTTGAAGCGGGTGCTGCGGCACTTTTCCAGGCCGCGCATTGGCGCCTTGGATCATGTCACCATCGCCGTGCGGGACCTGGACATTGCTCGGCGGTTCTATTGCGAGGTGCTGGGGGCCGAGCACTTCATGACAATCGATGATGAGACCTTCCGGCGTTTCGGGCGGCCGCCGGCGGAAAATAACGGCGAAGGCTCGCATCACGTCTCGGTTTATCTGGGCGGCGCAACGCGGATCGACCTGTTCCTGCAGCAGACCGGGCAGCCCGCGGTTGCGCAGGGGCATCCGCACTATGCGTTCCACGTTCCCGCGCGGCACCTGCTGAGATGGAAGGCGCGGCTCGAGGAGCACGGCATCCCGACCGAAGGGCCGCTGCAATTGGGTCCACCGGGACAGGCTTCCCTCTACTTCAACGATCCGTTCGGCAATCACCTGGAGCTGGCGTGTCTGGGGTTCAGCCGGCCGATTCCAATCCGTCCGCCTGTCATGACTGCCGTGGAATGGAGCCACGAGGTACGCACATGAAGGAAGCAGCGGCCGACGACGGACAGTTGGGGGAGCTGCTTCAGGAATTTGTTAACCGGGTCTCGCATCTTCAGGGGCACACGCTTGCCGTGTTGACCGAGGAGTCAGTAACGCTGCAACAGGTGCTGCTGTTGCGTCGGCTGCAGCACATGGGAGAGAGCACGCTGTCGGATCTTGCGACACGGATGCGGATGTCGCCCCCAGCGGTAAGTCAGATGATCGATCGTCTCTTTGCCCTCGACCTCCTCACGCGCGTGGAAGCGGATGAGGATCGCAGGCGGAAGAAAGTCAGCGTCACCAAAAAAGGGGCCACGCTGTTGGTGCGCGTTCGCCGCGCGCGCGCTGCCGAGTATGCCGCGGGAGTCTCAGGATTGACGCCAAAGGTGCGATCAGATCTGTTGGCAGTCCTGCGTCGCGCGTTGCAAGAGTTGCCGCACGAGGCCGATTCGGTCGCTACGCCTACGAGCCCACGGTCGAAGGCAAGCTGACGCGGCCACTCGCCTCGTCACGATGCAGGATGCCGCCGACCAGGGTCGCCACGGCGGCGGCCAGATTCAGGTAAGTCGGGAGGAAGTTGCCCATTGTGGCGAAGAGCGCTGCGGCAAACCCGAACAGTGGCAGAGCCAGAATAATTACCAGCGATCTGGTGGCGATCGTTGGAAATGAGGCAATGGCGCCCAGCGTGAGGGCAAGCCCGGCCAAGGTAATCGAATCGTTGGCCCACAAGCCTTTGAAGGCTCCGACGAAGAAGGTGGGAAGTGTCGAGTGGTCGGCGACTACGGCAGCCTTCGGTAAGGCCATCGCGTGGATGACGGCGCCGCTGGCCAAAATGACGGCGCTCAATGAGAGTAGCGAGCGTGACGCAATACTCACGGCCGTGCCCGCTGCATCGCCTCGAACGGCCGCGCGTCGAAGAAAAGCTCCGTATCGCGGATGAGCCCGTTTTCGAAGCGGACCAACTCCGCGGTCCGGCATACACCGATCGGACTCTTGAAGTGCACTTGTGGTTCGACCTCGTCAACTGACGCGGACAAGGTAGTATTGGCGGTACGCAAGCGCAAGTATGGACAAAAAGGATACTGTGCAAACGGGTGGCCCGGGTGGCCCGGTGGGACGAAAAAAAGCGGGTGAGGTGCTCAATGAGGCGGCGCAAGACACCTTCTGAGCTACGACTGTGTCCCGCGTTGGGATTCAGTCAAATCGTCGGCGGGAAATACAAACTCCGCATTCTCTGGGTGTTGCTACGGCGGCCCTATCGCTACGGCGAGATCCGCGCCTCACTCATGAAAGGTACGTTGGGGAAGTCCGTGACACCACGGGTGTTGAGTCGCGAGCTGAAGGAGTTGCAGCAGCGCGGGCTGATCGTCCGTAAGCAATTTGACGGCATGCCGTTGAGGGTCGAGTACAGCCTCACCGAGCTGGGTCGCGGCCTGCAGCCTGTGTTGGACGCTATCGTCGAATGGGGGTTGACGGGAGTGCACGAAGAGATTCTGGGAATAGCGAGCAGTCCCGCGCCGGTCACCGCCAGCGATTCGTGTCGTTGATGCCGGCCGGAGAGCACGCATGGGTGCCAATGTGCCAGTGATGCTCGTGCGAGTCGTCGCGCCCGGCACGGCAGAGCGCACGAGGGCGCGAGGCTCGACATCATTGAAACCCGGGGCGTAGCCTCGGCGTATGGCTCCGCGGGTGCCTGCCCGCCACTGTCTTCGCAGCAGTCGCCTTGATGGCGATTTTTGCCGGGCCTCTGGTACGTGATGGCAGTGCTGCGTATTCTCTTCGACACTCGGACCATCGAGTGACGGGCCAGGAGAGAATTGTGAGCGAGCTCTACGACGAGGCGCATCGATCCTTCCAGGACCAGCACGACAGCCGGCGGCTGGCGGACCGCTTGGAATCGATGGCGCACAGCGAATTCGAGCCCACCGATCGCGAATTCATCGAGCGCTCGGTGATGTTCTTTCTCGCCACCGTCGATGCGCGTGGCCGTCCGACGGTCTCATACAAGGGAGGCGCGCCTGGCTTCGTCCGGGTCGTCGCGCCGAGCAAGCTGGTTTTCCCGGTATATGACGGCAATGGCATGTTCCTGTCATTGGGCAACATCGCCGGCCAGGCCCATATCGGAATGCTGTTCATCGACTTCCATTCGCCGCGGCGCCTACGGGTGCAGGGCGCGGCCCGGATTCTCCCAGCGCTTGATGCATCCGCTCATTTCCCCGGCGCCCAGCATCTCGTGCGGGTGACGGCTGAGCAGATCTTTGTCAACTGCGGGCGATACATACACAAAGTTGACACCCAGACGCTTTCGCCGCACGTGCCCGACGCGGCCGGGCACCAACCATTTCCTGCCTGGAAGCGACTGGATGTGATTGCCGATTCCCTGTGCGAGAGTGACCAGGAAAGAGTCACGCAAGCCGGTGGACCTATCCCGATCGAGGCTTATCCTGGCGAAGACAATGTCGAGGCGAGCGCCGCCGCCGCGAGCAGGAAGGACTGAGGGCCACTGGCCCAATGCCTAAATACGCTAACCGTTACCTTGTGACGGTCGGTATTGTAGCGGTGCTGGCAATTATTCTGATTGCCTTCTTCGTATCGAGGACCAACGAGGCGAACCGTTCCGCACGTGAGCGCGAGCAGCGCCTGACGCAGGAGCTCGATCGCGTAAACGGGGAGCGGGCGCGAGCGGAACGTGTGCAGCGTCTGATGACGGGCATTTTCAGGTTGGATGATCCGCGCAATGAGCGCGCCAATACCATCACGGCGCGCGAGATCCTCGATCAAGCGGCATACGACGCCACTGTCAATCTTTCAAAGGACCCCGACACCCAGACACAGGTGATGTATCTTGTCGCGCGCTCGTACTTCAGTCTTGGGCTCATGAACAGCGCCAATCGGACCGCGCAGATCGCTCTCGATGCTCGCCGCAAGTTGTACGGGTCCGACGACCCACGAACGTTGGAGTCGATGGCCCAGGTGGGTTGGATTCTGAGCCACCAGGGGCAGGGTGTTGAAGCCCAACGGATAGACCGGGAGGCATTGAAGCGTCAGAGACGCGCGTTGGGCGTCTCCAACGAACAGACGCTCGAGACGATGCGTCAGTTGGCGATGATCGATGGGATGCTGGGGGATCACGAAGAGGAGAAAGAGTTGCTTCAGCAGCTCGCTGCGATCAGGCCTGGGCGGCGCTGATTCTGGCTGCTACCCATGTCAGTCTCCCTGCTAATCAGCGCGGCTGCACCCCTCGAAAGTGGCAATTCTTGGACCCCTGCGCAAGAGCCGATCCATGGCATCATGAAGGACGTCGTCCTGGTGGACAGAATTACATGGATCTCGGGTTCATGATGTTGTTCAACTATGCGTGAGCGGCCCGCGGTGCCGTGGCGCCGCTGGCTCGCTCTGCTGGCGCTGGTCGGTCTGTCTTCCTTGGCGAACGCCCAGGCGAACTACGAGATCCAGGTCTACGGCGCGGACACGGTTGCGCCCGGAAACCTGATGGTTGAGCTGCACTCCAATTTCACCGCGACGGGTGGGAAAGACACCATCGACGGTATGTATCCCACGAATCACCAATTGCACGAGACCTTGGAGCTGACACAAGGCCTGAATGACTGGTCCGAGGTTGGCTTCTACGTCTTCACGAGCGAGCAGAACGGCCACGGCGTGCAGTGGGTCGGCGACCACATCCGGCCCCGTGTCCGCGTGCCCGAGTCCTGGGGCTGGCCTGTAGGTGTCAGTCTTTCGATGGAGATCGGCTACCAACGCCCAGCCTATTCAACCGATACCTGGACCTGGGAGATCAGGCCGATCATCGATAAGGCCGTCGGTCGCTGGTATTTCTCGGTCAACCCCGCGCTCGAGCGCACGCTGCACGGACCAGGCGTCCGTGAGGGCTTTGTTTTCGCGCCCGGCGTCAAGGTCGGTTATGACTTCACGAAGGTGGTGAGCGGCGGCATCGAGTACTACGCCGACTACGGTCGTATCGGGGGTTTCGCACCCACCCGCGATCAACAGCAACAGGTTTTTCTCGTCGCTGACCTGAACGTCTCGCCTCTCTGGGAGATCAACTTTGGCGTCGGCATCGGCGCCACCAGCGCGACCGATCACCTGATATTCAAAGCCATCCTCGGCCGTCGCATCGACTGGGGCCATCACTCCGCCATCGACTAGAAGATCCCGCTCCCGGATTCGCAATGGCCCTTTCAGTCAAGAAGATTCACCGTGTGGTTGGATTGTTTGCCGCCGCTTTCTGGCTCGTGCAGGCACTCACAGGGGTGCTGCTGACTTTCCGCCAGGAAATCGACAACGCGACACTGCGTGTAACTCCGGCAGCCGTGCAGACCGCGGCCCTGGGCAGGCGTATCGAGTCGGTTCAGCAGGCCGGTAACCACGTATCTTCGCTATGGGTAGCCAATTTCGCGGCGGACCTTTTCGATCTCCGCTACGTTGATCCGAGCGGTGTGGAACGCCTCATGAAAGTAGACGGGGCGGGCCGGATCTTGCGTGACGGTCTCGAGAATGCGCCGTTCGCGAACGGCGGACTCTTCCGCACACTGACGCTGATCCACACGTCTTTGTTATCCGGCGCCACCGGCGAGTGGATCATTGCCGTCAGCGGTCTGTTGTTGCTTTCGAATGTCGTGCTTGGACTGAAGCTCGCCTGGCCCCGCGCGGGAATGTGGCGACAAGCGCTGACCTTGCGCCCGGTACGCAACCCCGCGGCGCGTCTTTATGGGATTCACCGGACCGTTGGCCTGTGGATCGGGATTCCGCTCTTGATCGTGTTTGCCGCCGGCGTCGCGCTTCGCTTCGATGATGACATCGAGAGTGCCTTGGGCGTTGTCCGTCCGCCACCGGTTTCCGCCCCGCCAATAGTGGGTGCTGGGATTACGCCCGCACAAGCACTCGATACGGTTCTCGTACGCTATCCCGGCTCGACGCTGACAGCGTTGTCCATGCCGACTGCCGAAGGCGCATGGTATGGGGTGCGTGTTCGCGCACCCGGTGAAATGCCTCGCATGTACGGCACGACGACGGTGTTTGTGAGTGCTGCGAACGGAACGCTATTGCGGGAATATCCGGCAGCCGCGGCCTCGCTCGCGCGCTCGTTCTACGATGCGCTCTATCCCTTGCATACCGGTGAGTTGGGTGGGCTCCCGGGCAGGTTGGTGTTGCTCGTCCTGGGCCTGATGCTGCTCGTAATGGGAGTCTTCGGCATCCGCTTGTGGCTCGCGCGACGCCCGTCGCGCTGAAGGCTTTCCTTTTTCCATTGGACCGGTGCATAGTGTCGTCGGTACGTGCACAAAGGGTCCAAGAGCGATGCTGCGCCCCTGGAAAGTGTTGCTGGCCGAGCGAATCGATCCTGTTAGCGAAACACCGCTGTACATGCAGATCATTCATGCGCTGATCCACGAGATTCAGCGCGGACGGCTGCTTCCCGGGACCTTCCTTCCCAGCAGCCGGGAGCTTGCGGCCGCGTTCGGCGTGAACCGTAAGACGATCGTGCTGGCTTACGAGGATCTCATCGCGCAAGGCTGGCTGGCCTCATCGGGCACCCGTGGCACGATCGTGGCGACGTCTTTGCCCGATACCGGATTGCGGCCGGGCAAGAAACGACCTCCAGTGTCTCCAACCAGCGCTGTGACGGCGGAATACTCCTTCACCGAGGCCGCGCCGGTGGCCGAGAAGAGTTGGGATCTGAAGCTCGACGAAGGATCGCCCGATGGCCGTCTGTTTCCGGCTGAGATGCTGGCTCGCTCGTACCGCTCCGCTGTGCAGCGGGCGGCGCGTGAAAATCGCATGCTATACGGCGATCCGCGCGGCTCGCTTTTGCTGCGCGAGGCCATTGCAACGATGTTGAGGACACAGCGTGGAGTCATGGCGGATGCGAGCAACGTCTGCATCACTCGTGGCAGCCAGATGGGCGTGTACCTGGCGGTTCGAGTTTTATTGCGGCCGGGCGATGCCGTGATGGTCGAATCACTAACCTATCAGCCGGCCGTAGGGGTGCTACAGGAGTGTGGTGCCAAGATACTTTCCGTTGGACTCGATCAGCACGGCGTCAACCTGGACGAGGTAGAACGGATGTGTCGCACGCATCATGTGCGCGCGATCTTTCTCACCCCACATCATCAATTCCCTACCACCGTGGCTCTGCAGCCCGACCGCAGGCTGCGGCTGCTGAACCTGGCGCGGCAGTTTGACTTCGCGATCATCGAAGACGACTACGATCACGAATTTCACTTTGAATCCCAGCCGCTGCTGCCGATGGCAGGCTATGCGCCGGAGCGGGTGATCTATGTTGGCTCGCTGTCGAAGCTGCTGTTGCCGGCATTGCGGATCGGGTACGTCGTCGCGCCTGCAAAGGTGGTTGACGCGCTTGCGCAGCAGGTGATGCTTCTCGATAGCATGGGCAACACCCTGACCGAGGATGCGGCTGCCGACCTGATCGAGTCAGGTGAAGTTCGCCGCCACGTCCGCAAGGTTACGCAGATTTATGCCCAGCGGCGCCAGGCCTTCGCGTCCACGCTGACGGAGGAGCTGGCGGGCCTGGCTGACTTCGCTGTGCCGGATGGCGGGTTGGCTTTCTGGCTGCGGTTTCGCAACCTGAAGGCGCTCGATCGCATCGAGACCCGCGCCCTCGGAGCTGGTGTCTGGATCGCTCCGTCGCGCTCTTACATGACGAGACCAGACGCCGTGCGCGGATTGCGTCTCGGCTTTGCGAGTCTCACCGAGCAGGAAGCTCGTGAAGGTATACGCCGGCTGCGCGCCATGGCGAACGCGTAGGGGACGGCTCCCGCATCGCAGCGCGGCATCAAGGGTCCGGGCGTTGGACCCCTCCACCTATGGATATTGGATGTTTCCGGTAAGCCAACTCTGGTGAACATTC
>Ga0105240_10014305_pt1 | contig 10836 bp, 10 predicted proteins | sample KBSC54metaG_FD_80426 | JGI IMG/M metagenome (GOLD analysis project Ga0105240, IMG submission 80426) | Corn rhizosphere microbial communities from Kellogg Biological Station, Michigan, USA - KBS C5-4 metaG | ecosystem: Host-associated > Plants > Roots > Rhizosphere > Soil | place: Michigan, USA...
AATACACTAAAAGAACGTCATCTTCCACAGGACTGGAAAGAGGTTTTAATCAAAACAGCTGAAATGATGAATAGCTTGGGCCGGTACAATACTTTACAGGTTGAAGACTATGCTTCCATCACCACTCCGGTCTTATTATTACTTGGCGACAGAGATAAAATGGTAAGTATAGATGAGACCCTAAATGTTTATAAGTCCCTGACCGCGGCACAAATGGGTATTTTGCCTAATACAGCACATCCTATAGAGCAGGTAGACCAGGATTTGCTCTCTTATTTTATCAAAAGATTTATCCGGTAAGTATTTATTATCATAAATATTAATATTGCTCTAATCTTCACAAAACCCTCACATCTATTTTGCTCCTTACATTATAGCATACAGTCTTTTTTCTATTACCTTTGGCATATACATTTTTACTACAAAATACATGAAGAAAAATATAGCCTTAATGGCAGGCGGTTACTCTGGAGAGCATATCATATCCATACAATCTGCAAAGACCATTGAGAAAAACCTTGATCCTGAGCTTTATAATGTTTATAAAATAATTGTTACAAGGGAAGATTGGACTTTTGAAGCCAATGATGGACAAAAGATATCTGTAGATAAAAATGATTTTTCTATTACGGTAAAAGGTGAAAAAATAAAATTTGATGCAGTATTTATAGTCATTCACGGTACGCCGGGTGAGGACGGTCGCATACAGGGTTATCTCGATATGTTGCAAATACCGTACACCACCTGCAATTCCATAGTTTCTGCCCTTACTTTCAATAAAAGTTATTGCAATAAAGTAGTGCGCGATTTTAAGGTGGTCAATATCGCCAACTCTGTGCACCTCATCAAGGGTGAGCCATATTCAGTTGGCGCAATACTGGAGCAGATAAAAATGCCCGTTTTTGTTAAGCCTAATGAAAGTGGTTCCAGTATAGGGGTGAGCAAAGTAAAGTCCGTTGAAGAATTGTTACCTGCTATAGAAAAGGCATTCAAAGAAGATGACCAGGTGCTTATCGAGGAATATATTGAAGGTCGCGAATTGACGATAGGTGTATACAAAGTAAATGGTTATCTGCATACATTGCCTGCTACTGAAATTATCAGTAAAAATAAATTCTTTGACTACGAAGCAAAATATACACCGGGTATCACCAATGAGGTAACCCCCGCACAGATAGATGATAATATAAGGGAGCAACTGGAGTTTAAAGCTTCTTATATCTACCGTCATCTCAATTGTCGTGGTGTAGTACGTATGGATTTCATCCTGCAAAAACAAACCAATAAGCTCTTTTTCCTGGAGGTAAATACTACGCCCGGGCAAAGCGAAAACAGCATTTTACCGCAGCAGGTGGCTGCTGCCGGCAATAATTTGAAAGATTTTTACGGAGCACTGGTAGAAGATTGTATTAAAATGCAGTCTTAATGACATAACTTATATTGCACTATTATAGCGTATGGCTTTGAATGAAAAAATAAGAACTTCCTTTTTATACAATCTAATCATTGTAGTACTGCTTTGCATAGTATTGTACCTTCTTTTCTTTGCCAGTCTCAAATGGGTAACAAGGCACGGCGAAGAAGTGAAAATACCTAATGTTACAGGTATGGATATGAAGGTGGCGCTAACGCAACTGGAAGGTATGGGCTTTGAGGTATATGTAGATTCTACTTATGAGCCTAAGGAAAAGCCTTATGCTGTATTGAAACAAATCCCCGAAATAGCATCAGTTGTAAAAACAGGGCGTACCGTATTTATTACGGTCAATAAAACAGCACCGCCGGCTACCCCAATGCCCAATCTGGTAAGCCTTTCCTACCGCAGTGCAGAAATGATACTGAAGAATTATAAGCTCATACTAGGCGATACTACTTATAAACCTGATATAGCAAAGGGCGCTGTGCTTGCACAGCTTTACAACGGGCAGGAAATACGCCCCGGGCAAATGATACCGGAGGGCAGTAAGATAAGCCTTGTGTTAGGCGATGGCCTTGGTATTACTCAGTTCAATGTGCCTAATGTTATCGGTATGACACCCGATGAGGGTATTGCAGACCTTACTGGTAATGGCTTAAATGCTAATGTAGTATGGGATGCAGACGTTACAGACTCAGCTACTGCACTTATATATAACCAAAGCCCTAAACCATTTAATGAGTTGGGTGCGCCTAGCAGGATAAAGGCCGGAGACTTGATTGATGTGTGGATTAAACAAAACCCGACAACCGAAGAAATGGAGCAAAATAAAAATGCTCCTGCAGGAGTTAATAAGGGTGATACAGCAAAAGGAGACGAACATCAACCACCGGCACCGTAGATGAGAGTAGTAGTTTGTTATATAGCATTTTTATTTCTTTTTATTGGCCCTGGCTTTGCTCAGGAGCATACAGCTCCATTAGGTTATAATCCGGTAATTAAAGAAGCTGCAAAAAAAGACATTAGCCGTTTTTCTAAGAAGACAGCGCTAAGCCTGCCCTTTTTTGAGGACTTCACTAATTATGATGTATTTCCCGATAATGCTAAATGGATTGACCACGAGGCATATGTAAATAACACCATGTGCGTAAACCCGGTAAGCAGGGGAGTTGCCACGCTTGATGCGCTGAATCAATATGGTACTCCTTACGATAGTTTTTACAATACAGTTCAACTTTATTGCGATAGCCTCACTACTCAATGGATAGACTTAAGCACATATACACCTGCTGATAGTATATATCTTAGTTTTTTCTTTCAGCCAGGTGGCAATGGTTTTTATCCGTTAACAGCAGATTCTTTAATGCTGTTTTTCAAGCACGGTAATGATTGGGTCCGGGTATGGTCTGATACCGGTAGCACGGTACAGCCCTTCCGCCAGGTAATGATACCGGTTAGCGATACTGCTTACTTTAACGATAGCTTTCAGTTCCGTTTCGTGAATCTTGCAGCTTTCCAGTATAGCGGCTCCACCTGGAATATTGATTATATAAGAATGAATGCAGGCCGTAATTTGTTCGATACAGCTGTAAATGATGTGGCCTACACTTCAGACCCTACTAATATTCTGAATGATTACACAGCTATGCCATATCGTCAATTCCTGGCAAACAAATCAGGGGAATTAACGACTCAAATGTCAGATAGTATCAGGAATAATTATGATTTACCCAATACAATAAATTACGGTTACATAGCACGGGAGCTTAGCAGCGGTACTGTACTTGGGAGCGGCACAGGCAGCACCGGCATAGCGGGAGGGGCTAGCGTAGCACAGGTAAGTTTCCCCACATATACTACCAGCACACCCATCGGCGGCATAAACGATAGAGTTGTTTTCGAAAATAAATTCTACCTGCAGTCACCCGGGCCATCCGATCCAAGGCCTAACGATACATGCATACGCGACCAGGTATTTGATAATTATCTCGCTTACGATGACGGTACAGCTGAGATGTCTTATTATCTCAATCTGTCTGCTACATTACCGGGCAAGGTATCAATAGAGTATCACCTTAATCAGTCCGACACTTTACGTGGCCTGGCTATATACTTCGGCCGACAAGTACCTTTAGCACTCAGCAAGCCATTCTCCATCATTATCTATAAGTCTTTAGCGGGCGTCAACGGCGCATATTTCGATACGGTTTTGCGCGAGCAGGATTTCTATTTTGCTAATTATGCAGACACTATAAATCACTTTTATTTTTATAGGCTCGATACACCTGTTGTAATACCAAGGGGCATATTTTATGCCTGCTCCATGCAGCCTGCCTACAGTGGCAGTGATAGTCTGTATTATGGCCTTGATGTCAACAGGCGTAACGGAAATCATGCCTACTATAATGTTTTAAATAGTTGGGTTTCTTCTTCTGTTCAGGGTGCTATCATGATCAGGCCTGTTTTGGGGCAATACATGCCCGGTACGGTTGTTGGCAGCCTGGTTAAAAACGATGATCAATGGACAATGTGGCCAAATCCTGCGAGAGACATTCTTCATGTAGATTATAGCGCTAATAAAAAGGTCACCTACGAAATAGTAAATATCCAGGGTAGTAAAATAATGTCTGGTAACATAAATGCAGAACAAAATATTAATATTGCTGCACTTGCTTCCGGTATGTATTTTATACGCTTGTCATTTAATGGAGTAAGTGGCACAAGTCAAAAATTTGTAAAGCAGTGATAATGCAAAATATAACAGTAGAAGAACTAAAAGCACGTCTTGATGCTGGTGAGCATCTTAATATACTCGATGTTCGCGAGCCGGCCGAGTATGCACAGTTTAATATCAATGGCAAGCTTATCCCACTGGGACAAATAATGGGTATGCAGTTCGATGATATTGAAGATTGGAAAGATCAGGAAATCATAGTGCACTGTCATGCAGGTATGCGCAGCATGCAGGCCTGTATGATGTTAGAAACTGCTGGCTTCTCAAACCTGAAGAACCTGACAGGTGGTATGAAGGACTGGCAGGAAAAATATGGAAATACAAAAATATAAATAATATTTAGCCTTCAGGCGAAAGGAAGAGGTAGTTTATGCATGAAATAGAGCCATATTACAACTGGAGGCATCTCTATACGGCTGAAGAAGATGAATTTTCGCCGTTCTTTGGTCGCGAGTACAGTGAGTTTGAATTTACCAATACCGTTTACAATTACTACATACATCCGCAATGGGATGAGTTTGGGTCGCGCACGCTTTATATGAAAGTGCTCTTCGCAGACTATGAGCTAAATTATGCTATCATCGAGCTAATAGGCGAATGGAATGATGCTGTCGAAAATGACATAATGCAGCTAAAGCGCTCGGTAATAGACCTGATGATAGCAAGAGGCATTACAAAGTTTATATTAATAACAGAAAACGTACTCAATTTTCACAGTAGCGATACCGATTATTATGAAGAATGGTATGAAGATATAAAAGACGAAGGTGGTTGGATAGTTTCGGTAAATATGCCCGAACAAACCCAATATGATTTTCAACGTTCCCATATCGACAGGTATGTTCATTTGTTGGAAGTTCCAGCATGGCGCACCTTCCAGCCGCATCATTTCTTCCAGTTGGTAGATAACCAGATGCTCCGCTTCCTCGATTAAAACTAATTGTACAAAAGTCATCAAAGGTCCAGATATTGGACCTTTTAATTTTTAATTGCCTGTGTGGATATGTTTATTTGGAAACGGCCCTTCGCGCATCGTACCTTGCCAAATCAGGCCTGTCATGTCGACCGCAAGGGAGACATCTTCTGAAAATATGCAGTTAGCCCAATAAGGCTAAACTGCATCTAAGTTCTTTGACACATTGTAAACACGGATTCAGGCGAGACAAATATGCTGAAATACAAAATGCGACATTTTGAGACATTTTGTAACAAAATGGGATATTATGTTACTTTTTATAAAAAACTAATAACTCAGCAAATTAGCACTTCACAGCCCATACTGCCATTCATGATGCCCCAAAAAGAATTTTCTCCCAAGATGGGAGGTTTGATAAAACAATTACCTATAGACCTTTTAAAGATTAAATATTTACCTATGTCATTAATTAAACTTTCTTCTTCATTTTCTGTTATTTATCGCAGGAATATTCGCAAATCAGTGTGATTAGTTAAAAATTGATTGTGATTTCATTCATCCTCAATTATCTTTGCGGAGATTTCTACAAAAGTTACATCTAACATTACCGGGCAATTATGAGCTGGAAACACAATTTCTCAACATCCATCGGTAAAAAGCTGCAAATGAGCTTAACCGGGTTGTTCCTTATTTTATTTCTTATTGTACACTGCTACGTCAACGGACAGATCTTCTACAACGATGGTGGCGTTCGTTTTAACGAAGCGGCCCATTTTATGGGTACTAATGCTCTTATCCGTACAGTGGAAATAGGTTTGTTTGCTTTTCTTATCCTGCATATAGTGCAAGGGCTCTTATTGTGGGCAAAAAACAGGGCTCGCCGCACTACGCGTTACGCTGTAAGTGCCGGCAATAAAACAAGCCCCTGGTACAGCCGCTCCATGGCATTGTTAGGTACGCTTATATTATTGTTTCTTATTCTGCACCTTTCTAAGTTTTGGGGGCCTAACCGCTATGCACAAACATTTGGCAGCGGCGAGCTGAATCTGTACGAAAGAATGCGCGATGAGTTCAGCATTGGCTGGATAGTGGTAGTATATGTATTAGGTTGCATAGCGCTTGGCTGGCATCTGGTGCATGGTTTCTACAGCTCTTTCCAGACATTAGGCCTCGGCACGCATAGGTACAAGGGGATAATTAGAGGCATAGGCGTTGCCTTCTCTATCATTGTTCCGTTGATATTCGCTCTAATGCCAATCGCTTTCTTCTTTCACTTAATTCAGTAAAAAATTTCGAACTCCCGATATGACACTTAATTCCAAAATACCTGCTGGTCCGTTAGAGTCGAAGTGGAAAACATATAAATCTACTTGTAAGCTGGTTAACCCGGCCAACAAACGTCAGCTTGAGGTGATAGTTATTGGTACTGGTCTTGCCGGTGCTTCTGCTGCCGCTTCACTCGGCGAAATGGGGTATAAAGTGAAAGCATTCTGCTTTCAGGATAGTCCCCGTCGTGCGCACTCTATAGCTGCGCAAGGTGGCATTAATGCTGCTAAGAATTATCAGAACGATGGTGATAGCACCTATCGCCTGTTTTATGATACGGTTAAAGGTGGCGATTACCGTTCACGTGAAGGTAACGTTTATAGATTGGCTGAAGTTAGTGCCAATATCATTGACCAGTGCGTAGCGCAGGGTGTACCTTTTGCTCGCGAATATGGTGGCTTGTTGAGCAACCGTTCATTTGGTGGTACTCAGGTACAGCGCACTTTCTACGCTGCAGGCCAGACAGGGCAGCAATTGCTGATAGGTGCCTACCAGGCGCTGGAACGTCAGATAGCACAGGGCAATGTGAAAATGTACTCCCGCCACGAAATGCTGGATATCGTAACGATAGATGGCAAAACACGTGGTATTATTGCGCGCAACCTGGTAACAGGTGAGCTGGAACGTCATTTTGGTCATGCTGTATTATTATGCAGTGGCGGTTACGGTAACGTATTTTATTTGTCAACAAACGCCATGGGCAGTAACGTTACCGCCGCATGGAAAGCACATAAAAAAGGCGCCTTCTTTGGTAATCCTTGCTTTACGCAAATTCACCCTACCTGTATCCCTGTAAGTGGCGACCACCAGTCTAAGCTCACGCTTATGTCTGAATCATTACGTAATGACGGACGTATATGGGTGCCTAAACAAAAGGGCGATAACCGCAAGCCAAACGAAATACCTGAAGAAGAACGCGACTATTACCTGGAAAGAAGGTATCCTGCCTTTGGTAACCTGGTGCCACGCGACGTAGCCAGCCGTGCTGCTAAAGAACGTTGTGATGCAGGCTACGGCGTAGGCTCATCTAAAATGGCTGTTTATCTTGATTTCTCTTCAGCTATCATGAGGTATGGCCGTATAGAAGCTAACAAGAAAGGTGAAGAAAATGCAAGCGACGCTACTATACGCCAGTGGGGTATGGATGTGGTAAAGGAAAAGTATGGCAACCTGTTTGAAATGTATGAAAAGATAACAGGCGAAAATCCTTATATAGTGCCAATGCGTATATTCCCTGCAGTACACTATACAATGGGTGGTCTTTGGGTTGATTATGAATTGATGACTACGGTTCCTGGTCTTTATGCATTAGGTGAGGCAAACTTTAGCGATCACGGTGCTAACCGTCTGGGTGCATCTGCTCTTATGCAGGGGCTTGCTGATGGTTACTTCGTTATACCATACACACTTGGCAACAATCTTGCAAATGATATCAGCACAAAAGCGATCCCTACAGACCATCCGGCTTTCGTAGCTGCTGAAAAAGAGGTTCGTGAAAGGATTGAGCGCCTGATGAATATTAAGGGTACTGAAAGTGTTGAAAGCTTCCACAAACGTCTGGGTAAGATCATGTGGGACAAATGCGGTATGGCGCGCAATGCACAAGGTCTCAAAGAAGCAATAGAAGAAATAAAAGCGCTGCGTAAAGAGTTTTACGCCAACGTACGCATACCGGGTGATATCAATGAGTTCAACCCTGAACTGGATAAGGCAGGCCGCGTGGCTGACTTCCTGGAACTGGGCGAACTGATGTGTATGGATGCGCTAAACCGCAATGAAAGCTGTGGTGGTCACTTCCGCGAGGAGTACCAGACAGAAGACGGCGAAGCTTTAAGGCAGGATGACCAGTACATGTACGTATCTGCTTGGGAATATAAAGGTGACAGCCAGTTCGAAATGCATAAAGAAGTGTTGGATTATGAAGTTGTTCACCCAACTCAGCGTTCTTATAAATAAAAGATTTTTCAAATTATCAAAATACCACATCGGGTATGGAGCATTATAATATGAATTTGACGTTGAAAGTTTGGCGTCAGAAAAACAAGAATGAAAGGGGCCGTTTCGAAACGTTCCAGGTTAAGGGTATTTCTTCAGAAATGTCTTTCCTCGAGATGTTCGATGTGCTGAACGAGCAAGTGGTTGCTGAGGGTAAAGAGCCCATAGCGTTCGACCATGATTGCCGTGAAGGTATCTGCGGTATGTGCAGCATGTATATTAATGGTCGTGCGCATGGTCCTTGGCATCAAACCACTACCTGCCAGCTCCACATGCGCGAGTACAAAGATGGCGATACCATCGTAGTAGAGCCATGGAGAGCAAATTCTTTCCCTGTCATAAAAGACCTGGTAGTTGACCGTACTTCTTTCGATCGTATTATAGAAGCTGGTGGATATATCTCTGTAAATACAGGTAACGCTATAGATGCAAATGCACTCCCCATTGAAAAGCATAAAGCCGATGAATCGTTCGCGGCAGCAGCATGTATAGGTTGCGGTGCCTGCGTTGCAGCTTGTCCTAATGCATCTGCAATGTTATTCGTATCTGCCAAAGTATCCCACCTGGCATTATTACCACAAGGCGATCCTGAACGTAAGATACGCGCCGTAAGCATGATAGAGCAAATGGATAAAGAAGGCTTTGGTAGCTGTACGAACATTGGCGCCTGCGAAGCTGAATGTCCTAAGGGCATCTCGCTTGAAAATATTGCACGTCTCAATCGTGAATATATAGGTGCTATATTCTCTGGCGATTCTCAAAATGCTTAATGTATTCTTTATAAATTAATTTTGAAGGCTGCCACACAAGGCAGCCTTTCACTATTTTACCGGCCATGTTAAGAAAATTTTCAACTTTACTTATTTGCCTGCTGTTCACAGCCGCCACCTATGCACAAACAGATAGCAGCCACCTGCGCATCAGCCTTATCACTTGCGGCGTTGGAGATGAGATATGGGAAAGCTTTGGCCACACAGGCGTTAGGGTAATAGACAGCACACACGGCACTGATATAGTGTACAACTACGGTACCTTCAATGGCTATGACAAGGACTTTGAAATAAAGTTCATGCGCGGCAGATTGCTGTACTTCGTTTCCACAGACCACTTCAACGATTTCATGCAGGAGTATATAATGGCTCATAGAAAGGTTGAGGAGCAGGTATTATTAATGACAGGTGCACAAAAGCTATCGATTGATAACTTTTTGAAAGAGAATGTGAAACCGGAAAACATGTACTATAAGTACGACTTCTATTTTGACAACTGCGCCACGCGTATCCGGGATATTTTCCCTTCTACCATGGGTGAGAGTCTCAAATTTGGACGAACATTACCTGTAGGTGCTCGTATTAGCTATCGTAACATAACGGACCAATATCTTTATAAGAAGCATTGGGAACGCCTGGGTATAGACATATTGCTGGGCAGCAAAGTTGACAAGCCAATGAGTAATGAAGGTGCTATGTTCCTGCCGGATTACTTAAGAGATGGTATAGCGGGTGCTACTGTAAATGGCAAAAGGGTTTCTTCAGACCCTGTAACAATATTGCCCGGCAACGATACGGGCTCGGCGGGTATCAATCAGCCCTTTGTACTCATGTGCATTATTGCTCTTATCACAATGGCCGGCTTATATTTTCCGAAACTCAGGATGCTGGGTAATGTTATGAGTTCATTACTGCTATTAGTTACAGGCTTGTTAGGAATACTCATCCTTTTCATGTGGTTCGCTACAGACCACAAAGCTTGCCAGGACAACTTTAACTTGCTTTGGGCACTGCCTACCAATATCATTCTGGCTTTCAGGAGCAGGGGAAGGTCTAGATACGCCATTGTTGCTATATGCTTACTGTTGGTGTCCTTAGTGCTGCATGTACTGAAAATACAGGAGTTGCCGCTATTACAGTTGGGGCCATTGCTATTGACAATGCTGTTTATCTATGGCATGATTTATAGAAGAACTAAACCCAAAACGGCTTAGGTATGCAATACATTCACACAGATGAATTCCCCTCTTTAGCCTACCACAAATTGGGTAAAGGTCCTGTTGTTGTCTTATTGCATGGCTTTCCTGAAAATGGAAACCTATGGCGTAACATCTGGCCGGCTTTGTCTGAAAATAATACAGTAATAATTCCGGATTTGCCGGGTAGCGGAGAAAGCACCTTTACAGGAGAAACGCTTAGCATGGAGCAGTTAGCGGATAGTGTGAAGCAGATATTAGACAAAGAAAGTATAGAAAAGTTAGTGCTGGCAGGTCATTCTATGGGTGGTTATATAGCGCTTGCCTTTGCCGAAAAATATGGGCAAATGCTCAGCGGTCTCTCGCTGGTACATTCCACGGCAGCAGCAGATACAGATGATAAAAAAGAAAACAGAAGAAGATCTGCAGAGTTAATACAAAAAGGTGGTAGAGAACCATTTGTAAAGCAAATGATTCCCAAT
>Ga0105240_10014306_pt1 | contig 10836 bp, 4 predicted proteins | sample KBSC54metaG_FD_80426 | JGI IMG/M metagenome (GOLD analysis project Ga0105240, IMG submission 80426) | Corn rhizosphere microbial communities from Kellogg Biological Station, Michigan, USA - KBS C5-4 metaG | ecosystem: Host-associated > Plants > Roots > Rhizosphere > Soil | place: Michigan, USA...
CGCACCGGCTCGGGAGCCTGTCGCGGGAAGCAGATGTCGCACAGCCCGTCTTCGAAGCCGTGGATGCACTCTGCCAAAGGGTCTTCCTTACGTTGCCGGAAGATTCCAGGTTACGCCAGTGGGAGGCGACACGTACTTGGGGAGTGCGGAGGCATATCTTGCCGAGTTCCGCTGATCCGACCACTATGGGCGAACAACTCAACTATTTGGAGGCAACATGGCGAAGGTCCGCGCGCTCATTCCAGGCACGCAGTCGATCCGCAAAGCGCCCTCAGAGGTGGACTGCTTCTATCAGGTCATCTCCGACGTGGACGGAAACGTGGTTCTTCATCTAACAACCTTCGGCTTCGACCAGCGCAAATCTACGAAGAAGAGCAGCCAGTCTCTCCAGATCGACAAGAAGATTGCCAAGGACCTGGTAGCCCTTCTGGATCACGTCTTCCAGGTCTAGAGCTTGTTGGTCACGCGGCTAGATCGCTGGCTCGGCTTAGCAAAGAGTGTGCGATCGCCTCCACCACTCGAGCATTGACTGCATTCCCGAGCGCCTTGAATGCGTCAGATGCCTTCCCCGGCAACGCGATGTGATCGAGACTTTGAAGCCGAGCGCATTCGCGCGGCGTCATAAACCTACGCTCCCAACTGATGATCGGAACCTGCGTTTCGGTCATCGCGATCAGGCTTGGCGAGGTGGTATCGCGCTTCACTCTGACCCCCGATGCGCGGAGTTGAAGCACGTGCTTCCAAACCGTCTTCTCTTCGCCTTTCGCGTTCCACTCGAACTTCTGAAAGCTTGACGCAAACCCGGTGACCGAGGGGATCCAGGGATCAAGCCATGCTCGGTGTGAATGGTAGAACTCTCGATTCTGACGGATGAAGTCACGCTTCCATTTTGGGAACGTTTGTCCCGGTCTCTTCGCGTGGCTCGGAAGCAACCTGAGTTGTTCCTCCAGCGATAGGTCCACCAGCGGTTGCCCATAGCTTCCGAGGAACGGGTCAAGAGCCCGAGTGCCGTGGCGCCGGATCAGTTCAGTCGGCGTGCATTCCTCGAACGGGTAGGTCGCCCCGAACTCCATCGACCAGATCGGGAATGAGGGGATTTGAAGTTTCTCCGGCGAGCGCCGGAGGAAGTCATCCCACACTTCCAGAACGCGAAGTAAGTGGTCGCTTAGGGGGCGAGCGTCCGCAGGTTGGCGGTCTAGGACGGAGTTGATCGTGGTCGCAGAATGAGTCGGTTCTGGCCAGGAAAAAGCACCAAGGCTCGCTAGCCGACCTGCGAAATACAACCTGTCTCTGACCTGAGGGACTCCAAAGTTGTGCGGAGACAGACGGTGGGTCTGGACGTCGTACCCAAGCGCGCGAAGGTCCCGCAAGATGCGTTCATAAGTCTCACCGTTTCGATGCTTGAGGAGGTTCGGAACGTTCTCGAGAACGAAAAATTCTGGACGCTTGGCGCGCAGGATCTCAAGAACGTTGAAGAAAAGTCGGCCCTGCTCGGTGTGCTCGAACCCAAGCTGCTCACCGGCCTTCGAGAAAGGTTGACAAGGAAAACCCGCACTAAGAAAGTCATGATCGGGAACGTCTTCCGGGGCGATCGCGGTGATGTCCCCCGCTGGACGAATGCCGTAGTTCTCCGCGTACAGATCCTGAAGCTGGGGCACCCACTCAGCGGCGAACACGCACTCTCCACCGAGGTCCTCAAGTGCGACGTGAAAGCCGCCAAGTCCCGCGAAGAGGTCCACGAACTTGAACTGGCCCGACCCTGACGCCAATGTGGCCCCTCTTGGTTGCGTTGGGATGAATGATGCCAGATTCCGCAAGCCTTACTTGGCACATCCCGAAGTGTCGTGGACACGGGCACGGTTTTCATTGGCGTGCGGATGTCAGCACTACCCAGCGAGGAGTGCGAATATCCGGTCTGGCCTGTTCTGAAGAGAGCGAACATCGCTCCACAAGAGGTCATTGCCGAACTCACGCTGCACTGATGACTGCGCCGGATTGAGCAGGTCAACACCCGTCGCCCAAAGCGGATGGCCAATTGCGCACGCCTTTTCACCCGAGATCAGCACCTGGAGTCCCTCTACTTCTCGGACTTGAAGCCCCTCGGACAGTGCCGACGTGAACGCTGCCTTGAATGACTCGACGCCCCGCGGAGCGAGGTCCATCCAACGCCGAACGTCGAGCGGTCGGCCCAGGGCCAACTCCCCGACATCCAGTGCCAACTTCCAGTCCAGAGACCCGTGAATGTGCCGGTTATCCCAGGATCGCAGACAGTCGGGGCACGAAGAGTCGCAGTCGATGTGGTCGCGACTCGTCCATACGCGTCCATTGCCATCGACCAACTGGTTGAGCACCCCATCGAGTCGTCCCTTTGCAAGTTCGATCGCGTATCCCGCGCCGTTTTCTAGAGCGTCGGCGACGAAAACGGCGGCAGTTCGATGACCGTCAACTACGCGAGCTTGCAGCCCAGTAACCAATTCGGACGGGTCGATGTCCAGTTCGTCTTGACATGCCCGCCGCAGAGCCTCGGCGAAGGACAACATTGCCGCATGGCCCGAGGAGCACCTGTTCCGTTCGGTCAGAATCACCCCCGCCGAAAGGTCAAGACGAATCGGCAATATCAAAGCAGCGTCGGTCACCCTGATCTCACCGATCGCCGCATCATCCCTTTTCGTCATCCCACCCGGCTGCACCTCGGATGTGGGCACGATGATCGACTTGTCCGAGTGGACATACATCGGAAACAGCGCGCCGTTGTTGTCATTGATGGTGAGCAGTCGTGCCTTCTTGAGCTCCCAGACATCAGTGTTCCCGATTCGATCCTGAACATCACCGGGCTCAAGCCACCCGAGAACTGGACGGGTTGCGGTCGCAGCGTTGCGGTCCTCAATGTCACCGTCGGACCTCGCACGGTAGGTACGGAATCCGTCCGGCTGATAGACCGTCATTGCTACTACTTCTCCGCCGCAGACCGGGCACTTCGTCCAGAGATCAGCGACGGATGAAGCCCCACATGTCCGACAACGAACGAGGTTCACGAACGATTGAAGTGGATCTTGCCAGTTGTTTCGCCCGCCCGACTTCCTCACCGATGCGAACCCGTTTGCGACGTAGGTCCAACCGTCTTTTACGATCTGCGCGCCGGGAGCGAATATGGAGACCGCCTGACCCAATGGGCGATCGGCGATGGAACTGGCGTCGAGGCGCCCATCGCCCCCTACGCCAAAGAGGCTGCGTACTCGGGTCGGAAAACCGAACATCGGCAAGACGCCCGCGTTTGCAAGCCGCTCACTGAGTAAATATTGCGTATGGACCTCAGACTTCGACGCTTGGTCTACGAGCGGCACCAAGTCGTTTCGAGCCCAGGAGATCTCAGTTGCTAAGTCGTCGACGCCGGTCAGCGCGCCGAGCCGCAGCACCACTTCGTCGACCTCGTCCGAGGTTGCAAGCCAGTTCCCAATCGCAACTCGGCGACTCTCCCATTCGTTGGAGAAACCGAATGAACCATGGACATTGTCAGCGACTGTCGCCGGCTTGTCGGGAAGAGTCGCGAATGATCTCCTCAAGAGTTCAGCCGCTACGACACGTCTCAAAATCGTGGACCGACTGGCGTCCAGGAACGGCTGCGGCGGGCGGTCCCCCGTGATCCTCTCGCGATGGTTGAAGTAGTAGTCATCGTGGGATCTATCCCTGCAAAGCGTCGCCGCAAATGAGAACGCCTGCCCGCTGCGTCCCGCACGACCCACACGCTGTTGATAGTTGAACCGCTGAGGAGGCATGTTTCCCATGACTGTGGATTTCAGCGTTCCAATATCAACGCCTACCTCCATCGTTGTGGTCACGCTCAAAACGTCGAGAGGTGTGGCGCGATAGTTCTCCCTCGGCTCGGGTAGAAGGGCGCCTCGAAAAACGCGCTGACGACGCCTTTGCTCACTGGGCGGGCTGGTTTGACCAGTAAGTTCGGCAACTGAAAGCCGGCGCGGACTCTGAGCGGCCAGCCACGCGTAGTAGTTGGATTGACCGGCCTCCTCAACGCGAATCGGCGACAGCGTGCCGCGACATTCTTCGCGGACGCAGACGCCAGCGGACTGATGCAAGTGCCGTTGACCGCAAAGGTCGCAACTCCATGCGATCTCTCCAGCGGGGATCAGGACCAGCTTCAACCCGAGGGTCTCGAAGTTGATAACGCCGTCCACGAGGGTGTCCGAGAGAGCTTCCGCTGCGCGCCGTTCAAGCTCGCCCACGTCGAGGTCGTTGTGCTCTGCCACCCGCCTCAGGAAGTCTTCGGCGGCCTTCGGAAGGCTGGAAGTCTGAGGCTCCCGCTCCTGGGGCACCCATCGACCCGCTCCAAGGATGATGCGAAGGACCGATCGAGTTGCCTCGCCGATCAGGTCATCGGAGTATCCCATCGGGGCGAGCGAACCCACCAAGGTAGATTCGCCGTCCCTCCCCTCCCGCCCTGTGAGAGCCGATGCAATCGATTCAGTGAGGCGAGTTCGGTAGACCTGCTGCCATTGACTTCGAAGTACGGGGTCGCCAATCGGCTCCCACTCGCCGGAGACAGGAGGGTCGAACACTCGAAACCACGGCTGGCCATCCTCGAGCTCCAACAACGACGCTCTTGGGCCTCCCGGAGGAACTCCCAAGTCGACCAATCGCCGAAGTATCGCCTCGACTATGTGACTCCAAGATTTTCCATTTGCCTCACTGCTCACCTTTTCAAACTCTGCAATGAGCGCTTTTCGTTTGTCATCAAGCATCCCGATCGATTCGAGGACGAATGCGGTGTTTAGCGACGGGCTGGCCTGCGACAACTCGGCATACCGAGCGGCCTGAGCGCCCAGTAGTTCCCCTCGCACGCCCGCTCGATAGATTGCTAGCGCATCTTCTGGGGGCGCGTTGACCTCCTGTTGTACGAGCTGACGAATCAGGTCCTGGTAGTGGTTCATGGCGAGGCCGACTGCCATGCGAGCGGCATCGTCCCGAGAGTCCGTGAACACAATCGTTCGTCGCGACTCAGCGTCGTCACCCAGGCTGCGGAAGATCTCAGAAATCAAGAGTTGAGTGGCCTGCCCGGCTCCTTGGGTGTGAGCTCGAATTGCGGATCTCACGATCCCTCGTTTGAAGTCGCGTTGCAACATCGAATGGTCGCACCGCGGGCAATGCGAAGGCAGTGCGGGCGGCGACCACGAGTTGTCCGGGGACGACCAAGAGAGCACGGAACCTGTGGCATCTGGCGCGCCGACATCCAGATAGCCAGTCAGCGGATCTAGCCGAGCCGTGGCGAACGAAAACTTGAACGCCTTTTCATTGGGTCCGGCGTGCTGCCAACTCAGATTGGTTCCGTCGACTCGAGGCAAATACCACCGGTACTCGATGTTTGACCGCTCGAACACCAGCTTCGTGCGCTCGCCTTCGAGTTCCGTGGGATCGACACCCAAGAACGCCCCGTCGGGCGAGAACGGGCTGGCGAGGATGAAACCGCCAAGGCTGACGTCCCCGCAGTTGCCACAGTAGAGGAGTTCAAGAACCCGCCCTCCGCAACGGCACTGGCGGACAGGTCGGTTGTAGAGCCTCCCGATTGAGCGGGGAGTTCCGGTTTGGGACCCGGACTCCGTGCAGTTCGGGTTGCAACATGCCCACATACCCCGCATTGTTCGGACAAAGTAGTGGGCGCGGATCGGAATTGATGGAGGGCTGGAGGGGTCTGCAAGTTGTTCGAGCGCCGCTGCCATTGACTGATCTGGCGACGACCCCCCGAAGGCTCTTTGGGCCACTATTTCCAGGGGGGTCGCCCTCATCTCCCCCGACTCGGGATCGCGACAGGCCTCAGCCAATATCTCGTCTATAGAGGTCGAAGGTCGAATGGAACCAATAGCGGACAAGTCGACAGGAATGTTCGCAGACACTTTTCGCGGCTGTCCCGCGAGTTGGACAAATGTCGTTCTTGACACGCCAAAAAACCGCTCCAGGTATTCCTCAGAGCTTGAATCCAGAGATGCGCTTGTCCCGATGACTCGGAGTTGAGTCGAGTCTGTCGCCAGGCCCAGACGGAGGAGCAAGTTTCGAAGGATCAGGGCAACCTCCGACCCTTGGGTCCCCCGATACAGGTGGAGTTCGTCGACGACCAGCGTAAATACGTGACCCGTGTCGGCTGCCAACCACGAACGTGTCTGGTCGAAGATTGGTTGCTCAACCTCTCGCATGAGCATGATGTTTAACATCGAATAGTTGGTCACCAGAATGTCAGGCGGCGCGGCGATCATGTCCCAGCGAGTGATCAGTTCCCCTCGTCGGGGGTCTGAGAGGAAGTCCAAAATCGCGGATTCTGATTCAGGTATGGAGTCGAACTCCTTGACCAACTGCTTGAGCTCTTTGGAAACGTTTGCCAAGTCATTGTGGGTGCCAGTTGCGCTGGGGCGCCTAGTGCCTCCGGGACTCGCGCCGGTGTACCGGCCGAACCATATCTTCGGGCCGCCAGCCGCCACCAACTTGCGTACCGCCCTGCGTAGACGAGACATCTGGTCTTCGACTAGAGCGTTCGTGGGATAAAGAACGAGCGAGCGCACGGCAGCTGGTCGCTCTTCCTGGCGCACTGCTTGCCAGCGCGCCGGAACGGAGTCCCACCAGTCAACTGTTTCAGCCCGACCCGTCCAGTTGCGCGCTTCTAGAATCGCGCGCGCGAGTACTGGCAGCAGGAATGCCTCTGTTTTGCCAGACCCCGTGCCGGACGTAATTATTGGGTTGAAGGGCTCATTCGGGGACAGCGACGCCGCGAGTGATCGAGCCTGGTGGTCACGCAGTTTGATCGCACGATCACCAAAGAGGCTTTCAATCAAGATAGCTGCTTCGTCGCCGGTCAATCCCGAATCAGTGCAAGCCTCTATTGCGTCCGTGACGCCGTCATACGGGATCACTGGTTCGAGCATCGGCGGCGGGACCAGCGCGTCTGACTCGGAGAGGAGACGCCTGCGCTCCGCTCGAAGTTGATCGTCCCGAAGATAAAACGCGGTATCGATATAACGAAGCACCGTCTCGCGAATGTTCTGTCCAACGAGGAGAGGATTCGGGTGCACCTTGGGCTCAATTCTCAAGTAGGTAAGTCAATCTGCCGGCCAGCGTTTCTGGCACGTCTGCGTAGATCCTGAAGCCCTGGCGATTGAATGGGACCTTCTGAGTTTCCAGAACAACCGCTCGCGAGTACATGCCGGGCAAGTCCGCACCGATTGGGGTCAACAACTCCTTTGTTCCTGCGTCATAGGAGATGAGGGATCGGCCTCGGAGCATTTTGGACGCAGCGTGCTTGCTGAGATACACGTCAGTTGCAGCGGCCGTTGAGCGATCAATGTCCTCTGGCGTCCGGATGAAATATGACCGCGCGTATCCAGAGGTCCTGTAGGCGCCCGGACTTGAAGCGAGCTCTACGTCAATCCATGAGGTCGAATCTGGCTCGAACGCTTGCAGCCCAATGCTTGGGATCCGGGTGGTTCTTTTCATCGAAGCCACGACCTCACTTATCGGCTGAAGCGAGTCGGCCAGAACCCGACCCGCGTGTCCCGCCCACATGACGCCTTCGATTTCGAGAACCGCCTTGAGGTCATCGCTCGAGACTTGGGCCACCGACACTCCCGGCCCATCGCCCGAGGAGCGCAGTTCAATCCTTGCTCCTAGCGAGCTAACGGCCTCCTCGACGATCGCGAGCAACCCAGGACTCCAATAGCCGACGAACGATAGACCATCTGCAAGTTCGACCACGGTGCTCGCGCAGACTTCCCAATCCAGCACGTCGAGCGTTTCTGGGTCGCGACGCACCTCAATGTGCCCCATCGAGTCGAGGGTTTCGACAAAGTCGTGCAAGAAGAATGCGCCCGAGTCGATCTGAGTAGCAACGCGGGCGAGTGTTGATTTGGGGCCTCCCCCGGCGAAACGAAGGGCGTCCAAAGCCGCGTCCCAGTCCCTCCCAACCGCCGCGGAGCGAACAGGCCGCATGTCCAAACGAGAAACCGTCGGAATGGAAGTAGATTGCTGTAAGAGTCGACGCTCATGCCTCCTGGCGTTCTGGTAGTAGTTTGACGAATAGCGTCGTTCGAGGCCGCAGTATTTGCACTTGCCGGTCACAGAAGATTCGATCGGGCGACCTCGTCGGTCAAGTTCCACCCGAGGGATGATCTCGTTGTGCTTGCCTGTAAAAAAGCAGGAGTCCGCGACGGGTCTGTCTAACTTCACCTGCGGCCGTCCCGAGGACGCCGCTGAGTGCCACCACGGGAGAGCACTGGGGGTGGCTACCGCTCCGCGCTCGAGGGCTCCGCGAATGACGACACCCTGAACAACCGGCCCTGTCTCGGGTTCGTCATCCTCTGGCGGCTCGTCGACTTCCATCACAGCGTTTGGGCTCGACAACCGATGAACGATTGACACTGCCGATGCCCATTGGCCAAGGTCCGGCGAATCGGACGATCTGAGAGAGAACTCACGTCGGGCACGCGGGCGCGCCGCGCCCTTGTCCCGCATTTCGACGGCGTACTCGCCGTCCGTGAGTTCCACTCCCATCAGGTCCACAGCCAGGGCCCCGGTTCCCTCGTCGTCCCAAGTCTCAAGAACAACTTCAGTCGAATCCAAGAGATCCGGCCCGAGATCGATCAACGCGAGACTGAAGGGCACGCCCGAATCACTTACCGCGAGCACTTCCGGCCGAAGGCCAACATGCCAGCGGTTACGGACTCGGCCCGGCAGGGCCAAACCCCCGGCAATCTTCAACTGCGAACTTGTCAGCGGCGAAAGTACTGAGAGATCAGAGATTCGGTCCGAAATCGAATCCAGCCGTGCGAACACCTCAACGCCGGTCAGCAAATGCCAATCATCGGGCAGCCCTGCGATTCCGGTCCGAGCCCGCCAACCCGGCCTTGCAACCTGTTCGAGAACGGCTTCGACTTCGGCTAGGTAGTCATTGCGAACAAGGGCCACGACATCGTCACCGAGCAAAACTTGATTCGACTCGACCCATTCGCCGGACAGGCTGTCTCGCGCGAACACCACGAGCCTCTTGGGGCGCCGAATTACTCGTCCGACCAAAGGGTCATCAAGATCAAAGACCCCCTCCAGCAGGTCCGAATCACCGACGCCCGCCAACCCGACAAAACGGCCGTCCCTCGCGTCCAGTTCGATTGGCACGGTCCCGGCGACTGTCTTCAAGAGTCCGATACGGCTCTCGTCCGGTCTCGCAGATTGAAGAACCATGCCCAATCTGATTGTTGTGCCGGGAAATGTTGACATCCGCAGCGTCAAAAGCGCCCGAGGTCGGCCAATGCTCACTCCGTCAACTTGGGACTCGGTGCCATCCCACTCCGCGAGTTCCGTCGCGGCGACTTCGGCAATAAGGGGTTGGAGCGAGTCTCGCCCCCACAGGGCCGCGAGGTGTGATCCGGCTGGACTTGGCTGCTGAGATCGTATCCACGCGTCAAGAAGCGGCTCGAGTTCAACCGGAGGCGTCTGCGAGTGTGGCGCGAACGAAAAGAATGTAAAGAATCCCTGGAATCGACGCCGGTCAGCTTCCCGAACGAGCGCCTGGGAAATTGCCAGCCCCACGTACCTGAAGCCAACTGAGTATGCAGTTGGCAATCCCCGTGCCCCAGCCAACGACGTCAACCAGGAATTAAGACTGCCCCAGAATGGTTCCGCGACCTCCCGATATGGATTCGCTGCTAATTCGGCAGTCGTACCCAACAGGTCAGCGAGTCGCCCATAGTAGTTGTTCGAGGACATTCCTTCAGCCTGTGTCATTCGCTCGGCCGCAAGGCTGAAAACCGCGAGCACAGGAAGCACGGGGGGAGGCGACGACGCCGAATCAGTGTGTCGCCAGTTCAATAGGCGACGACTGTGAGCGCTGTACGGATGGGTCGTAGCAAAGTCGAGGGTGGGCCGAACGGCACCCAAGAGTGAATCCACTACTGATGTAGCGTCGACACCCATCTTCTGGGCGAGTGCTGCGAGTCGGTCATCCTCTAGATCGAGATAGACCGGAGAGGACTGTTCAAGAGGTGGGAAGATCGCCTCTTCCAGAGCCAGACCCCATGCGTCATATGTCGCCCATTCGCCAGCCGATGCGGCCAAGAGACCTCCTCGTTGGTCAGACGAAAATATGGCTGATACCAGCGACATTCATGCGGCATGAAAGTGTTTGACGCACGTTCGCCAGCGATCGTAGATCCGCCCGAACACTATCGGAGCCCTGACTTCGTTGACACGACCCGGTATCAACGTTTCTTGTACGAGTAGAACCCCTCTCCCGTCGCCACCCCGAGCTTGCCCTTGTCGATGTACTCCTCCTTGAGCAGCTTCGCGAAGGCCTGCGACTTCGGGCGCGGGTCGGCCATCGCGACGTTGTAGGGCGTCATCAGGCCGATCACGTCGTAGATCTGGAACGGGCCCGAGGGCGACCCGGTCGCGATGCGCCAGGTCTTGTCGATCGTCTCGGGGTCGGCGATTCCGTCGACGAGCAGCTCGCCCGCGGCGTTCAAGAAGGGCACGAGCAGCGAGTTCAGCACGTAGCCGGCCTTCTCCTTCTTGATCTCGATCGGCACCATCCCCATGTCGCGGGCGAATTCGACGACCGTGTCGTAGGCCTCGGGCGAGGTCGACTCCGTGCCCATCACCTCGCCGACGTTGAACTTCCAGATCTCGTTCGCGAAGTGCAGGGCGAGAAAGCGGTCGGGGCGACCGGTGGCATCCATCAGCTTGCTCGGCAGCAGGGTCGACGAGTTGGTGGCGAAGATCGTCTTCTCGGGGGCGACCGCGCCGAGGCGCGTGTAGATGCCGCGCTTCAGCTCGAGCTGCTCGGGC
>Ga0105240_10014308_pt1 | contig 10835 bp, 15 predicted proteins | sample KBSC54metaG_FD_80426 | JGI IMG/M metagenome (GOLD analysis project Ga0105240, IMG submission 80426) | Corn rhizosphere microbial communities from Kellogg Biological Station, Michigan, USA - KBS C5-4 metaG | ecosystem: Host-associated > Plants > Roots > Rhizosphere > Soil | place: Michigan, USA...
ATTTAGTTCGCGTTCTCCAAAAGAACGCGCCGCACAACGAATCGGAAAAGGCTTCGATTCAGTAGTCTTATCTATTTGATTCTTTGAATGAGATAAACAGAGAAAAGCCTCGCGCCACCCTGCGCGAGGCTTTTTAAGCACAAGCAGGCAATTTCAAACTTCACTTATTGGTTCAACCCTTCTGCAGGACCGGGCGCAGTTCGCAGTCGGGCTGGATCGCTTTTCGCTTCTGGGGATCTCCCGTGGCGGTTCCATTGCAGTTGCGTATGCTGTGAAGCATCCGGAGTGGGTATCGCACCTGGTGCTCTACGGAGCTTTTGCCGCGGGACTGAACCACGTCGGAACACCGCAACAGTGGGAAGTGCGCCGCTCATTGACGAGCCTAGCGCGGCTCGGATGGGGTCTGAAAAATCCGGCGTTCTGCAAAATGTTTACGTGTCGTTTCATTCCCGAGGCTACGCCGGAACACGAGCGGTGGTTCGACGAGTTGCAGCGCGTATCCACGTCACCGGAGAACGCAGCGAGGCTCATGGCGCGCGACGCCGAAATCGATGTCCGGCCTTTGCTACGTCAGGTGCGCGTAGCCACGTTAGTCATACATTGTGACCGCCATCAGGTCGTGCCTCCAAGGCACGGCCAGCTACTGGCGGCTGAAATCCCGGGCGCACGGTATGTGTCGCTCCCGAGCGCCAATCACCTAATGTTGGAGGCAGAGCCGGCTTGGCCTCTGTTTCTCGAGGAACTCGGCGCTTTCCTTAACTGGCAAGGAACCTGAGGCGATCGGCAATCTTTGATTTTCTGCCGCTGTAATCCGTTTCGGTCCAATTAGACAGAAACGTTATTGATACAGTACCGTTCTCTTTTGCCCCCCGTTAGCAGAACGCATACCGCTGGTTCCTTCCCCCGCATTGGGATGTGCTTTGTGACATAACCCCGGGTCCAGTTTTACCCTGGAATTTTGTGCGCGCGAACGATGAATCTCTTCGGGGCCGGTCCCACAAAATAGAACGGATAGCATGTCACCAGCGTTAGGATCGAATCGCCGGAATCGTCCAACACCTGGGTATCCGCAGGGGCGACCACTTGGGTAGAATCCACAATATAGCGATAGGAACCGGCGAGCGTGGTGACCGTGATTACGTCGTCGTTCCGGACATTGCGCAACGCTCTGAAGAATGTATCGCGATGTCCTGCGATCGCCACGTTTCCCAGCTGTCCAGGCAGTGAAGTACCTGGAATGTGCCCAACGGCTCGGCGCAACATTGGTTCGTCATCACCTTCCAAAATCATTGCCGCAACACCGATCCTGGTAATTTCGATTCTCCCCAACGGTCCCCCCAACTCTAGAGCGACAGGCAGATCGCGAACGCCGCCGGAACTGGCAAGGGACACTTGGACACTACTCAATTGTTGTTGAAAGCGACGGGTTTGATATTCCTGGTAGAGTTTTGCGTCGAGCAGTACATAACCGCAGTAGCCCAACGCGAGTACACCTACAATCAGCAAAACATCCCGGCACCATCTGAGGAGCCGATTGGCTCGAGCCGAACCATGTATATCCCGCGCAATCCGGATTTTCATTGACGGTTCTCCAAGCTCCTGCCGGACGTTTGAGGATTCGAAGGAGAGGAATATCCGGCGCGGGTGATGACAGACAATCGCCTGCCTCCCTGCGCTTGGTGGGCCTTCACCTCGATGGCCCTATATGCTCCGTCTTGTTTCTTGTTCGTAGGCTCGAAGGTGATGGTGTATTGGCTGCGAATATCATGAGCAATTTGTTCGCAAATCGGAAGGATGTCTTGCAGAGTCTCGGGGAAAAATGCTTCTCCCCCGGAAGCGTTGGATAGCTGCCTGAGCACATGCGGGTTCCGATCTTCGTCGGATTCGTCAAATATGCCCATGGTGTAGATGGCGGCGTTCGACCGATTTACCAAGGACATGACTTGGGCCAAGTTGTGCTTGCTGGCGTTGTCGCCTCCATCGCTAACCACGATCAACACTTTCCTATCCCATTTGCTCTTTTGCAGTTGTTCGATCGCATCTGCAATCGCATCGTAGAGGGCAGTCATTCCGGTTGCGACATTTTTCGAAAGCGCTGTTTCCAATTGACCCGCGTTGTTGGTGAATGACACATTTGCTGGAAGACCCATCGAAACATTCTCGTTGAAATTGACTACGAATATTTGATCCGCCGGATTGCTGGAGCGTACAAACGCCATCGCGGCAGCGACTACATCGGGGCGCTTTGACCGCATGCTTCCACTGTTGTCAATCACCAACCCTATCGTGACGGGTATATCTTCGTGGCCAAAAGAATCAATTTCTTGCAAAACTTTGTCCTCATAAACTTGGAAGTTTTCCTTGGTGAGTCCGGAAACCGGAGCGCCTTTGTGGTCTCTGACAGTGATCTGCAAGACAACCAAGTCCACACTCGTTCGAATGGCGTAGGGACCCGCTTGGTTTGGCTGTGAGGCGTCTTGGGAGAGAACGACGCAGGGGAAAACCATCAAGAATAGTACCCAAAGCAGGCTGTATTGTTGGATGACATGCCGTCTCATAATTCTTCCCGGTGTCAATTGTTAATTCTCTGGAAATTTTATCAAACCTGGGCAGTCCCAAATCTCGGTGCCCAGCCTGGAGGGCAGGTCAGATCACCTACCCTCCAGTTACGCCCAGGCCCCCGATTTAAGCAGATCGCTTGGTAACGATCAGGAGAGTAAAGCCCGCGAACAGAGACAACACTCCAGCTAACGCGAACAGTGGCAACGAACTGGCTGTCTTAGGCAAAACCTCTGCAACCTCTGTGGTCGCCGGGACTGCCGCTGGTTGCGGTTGAATTACTGCGGTGAGCGGAACTGCTTCGCCAGTTGGCTTAACTGCCTCAACCGGCTCAGTTCGCAACGTTTCAGCAGGCACGCCTTCCGCTGCCTCGACAGGCATCGCCAGGACGGGTTCATTCACAATCTTAGCTAGTTCAATAGCCCTTTTCTTCGGGTAAACGAATTCCCGGCCTCCGGCTTCTCCCGGATAAAACCACGCCTTAATCGCTTCCGGTTGGCCAGCGCCCCGTTCCTTGAACGTCAATACCGTCTTGTCAGTCACTTTCAAACGCCAGTCGGCGATTGCCAAGATGGTTGTATACACATGTGTTTCGTCTTCGTTGAAAATTTGGACGATACTTCGATCGGACCAAGAGTTTATGATCTTGAATACATATGTACCTGCCGGGAGGATTTGAGCATCCACACCCGGTACTTCGAACGGTTCGGTGAAAGTGAGTATGGTTTTCTTATCAAAGGAGTCGGCCCGGACCTGCGGTGCAATCGCCAAGGCCACGAACACAAAACAGCAGATCATCGCTACAACTGTGAATCGCTTCATTTTTTTTAGCCTCTTTCGTCAGTTTCAGCATTTCTAAAGTTTTTGATACACAAACTTGATTACTGCGCAGAATGGAAACTGGAATTCTCAGAGCTAGTATCGGTGTCAGGAACATCGCTCCGCGTTCACCGTTGACCGGAACCTGGTCATCACAGGCCAAAGGTTGGCTTGTTTATAACCTTCGACGGCTCACCCGTCTGTTCAATACGAGACATCCTGGTTTGCGGCGCTCACCTTGTGATTTCCGTCATGCGGACTTGTGATATGCATCACGGTAAACTTGCGGCCGCTGCTAATAGCGTACGCGTATGCAGAGAATGTTCCTGAGGGAGGTAGCCATGGGGAACTCACTATCTGTAGGTTTGAGTTCAGCGGATGTGAGAGCCGTCCACCCCACGTCGCGGCGACAGTGGACAAGAAACACCAGGCTCAAGACAAGCTTTCAGGAAAAGCAGCCTTTCAATGTCCAAGCGTTTCTCGATTCAGCAGGCGCAGCGAGGAAGTTTGTAGAATATGGGAGCAACGTAGCCCTCTTCATACAAGGCGATCCTTCGACGAGTGTTCTGTATATCCTAAAAGGCGACGTAAAACTATCCGTTGTCAATGAGGTTGGAAAGGAAGCTATTGTGGCGATATTGGGGCCGGGCGACTTTTTGGGTGAGGAATGCCTGGAGGAACACCCACAGCGGACAAGGGCAGCTGTGACCATTGCACCGAGTACGATCCTGGTCATCGAGAAATTAGAGATGGTGCAACTGCTTCACACGGAACCTGATCTCTCCGATCGGTTCATCAAGTACCTGCTTTCGAGAAACATCCGAGTCGAAGGTGATCTGATCGATCAACTCCTTAACTCCAGCGAGAAACGGCTGGCGCGGGCTCTTTTGCTGCTCGCTCACTATGGGGAGCAAGGCCCGCCACAAAAGAGACTATCCAACATATCGCAAGAAATGCTGGCAGAGATGATTGGTACAACGCGCCCTCGCGTTAATAGCTTCATGAATAAATTCAGAAAACTGGGATTCATTGAATACCACGGCAATCTGCGAGACCTCCAAATCAACAAGTCCCTTCTAAGCATCGCCCTGTAGTATTAGGCTTCGAGCATCGAAGGAATCGTTGCGTATTTAAATTGTTGCCATGACATAGAAGTGAGTCACACATATTTTGTATTCTCAAATGAACACCACGGAACAGCAAAAGAATGAAGAAGGCGACATGAGCTCGATCGATGCGAACTACCGCAGCCGCCGTGCATATTTGACGCTGTCCTGTCTCTTTTTATGCAGCGCGCTAATCGTAGGGGTATTTGCCGTCCGCGCGGCGATGACTACCTCCAGACAAGTCGTAGTTGACCCTTTGCGCGTGCCTGAACTGGACGCCGGCTTTCATTTTCTCTACCAATTCAAGCCTGCGGAAGCTCACAAGCAGTTCGAGGACTGGCAGAAATCTCATCCTGAAGACCCTCTTGGAAGCGCCTCGGAGGCGGCTGCGTACCTATTCGAGGAGTGCTATAGGCAGGGCGTATTGACCTCGGAGTTCTTCCTCGACAATAAGCGCTTTCTAGGAAAGATCCCTCTCAAACCGGACCTGGAACTCCGCGCGGCATTTTTCGCCGCAGACAAACAGGCGCAGGACTTGGCTCAACTGCGACTGAAGACGAACCCGGAGGATACCAACGCGTTGTTCGCCATGGCACTGAGCATAGGGATGCAGGCCGACTATGCCAGCCTGATTGATAAGCAGCAGCTTGACAGCCTGAAAAAGATCCGCGAGGCGGATGCCTACGCCAAGAAATTACTGATCATTGCGCCGGAGGCCGCTGATGCCTATCTGGGCCTGGGCACTGCGAATTATGTAATCGGCAGTTTGCCGGGAATTAAGAGGTTTTTTCTCGGCTTCGCGGGAATCCACGGTGACAAGAAAGTAGGAATCCAGCAACTCCAAATCGCCGCCGATCATGGCCATTACCTGCGGCCGTTCGCAAAGATTTTGCTGGCAATGGCGGCTCTGCGCGAGAAGAAGCCGGAAGTAGCCCGCACTCAGCTCAACGAGCTTATTGCCGAGTTTCCGGAGAACCCGCTCTTCGCGGATGAGCTGGCGAAGATCAAACGTTTTCCTGGTACGACAATTCCCCCTCAACAGTAATTACGCTTCCGGCGATGCGGGCGCGCTTAACCCTTCCTGCTGGAAGATTTGCGGGGCAGCGCTAACGCCGCGCGTTTCGATTTGCCGGAACGCCGCAAGCAGCGCGCGACGTGGGCATGCGAAGCACTTCCGGTACCCGGCGCAGCGGGCATCGACGATCGAACGTCTGCGATCTCAAGATCAAATTGACGGTCGACTTTAGAAATTTGTCACGCCTGAGAAATACAGTTGCACCCGGATCAGGCAGCTGTCCCTTTTTGAACAGCCTACTTCCGGGTGTAGCCGCTACGCTAACAGCCGTGTTTAGGTTTAGTCCCTGACGTTTGGTCCAGTATAAGTCATTTCCGGTGATGCATGTCACTGACCTTGACTCTATGAGACATTAAACGAGAGACATCGGGACGCACAGTGAAGAACCGATATGAGGGCTTTTGGGATAGCTTATCGAAGGTAAAAGGGAGAACGTCCATGAAAAGAATATTCTTTTTGGTGGTTGCGATGGTTTTGGTTGGCCCACCTGCGAATGCGCAAAAGGATGAAAACAATCGCATTCGCAATTCCGGCCAGGTGATGGTTGAGATTCTCAATGTCCCAGATGATATTCCGGCAGATCTGCTGAATAAAGCGGAATGCGTCATCGTTCTGCCTTCCGTACTGAAATTTGCAATTGGGTTCGGGGGGAGTTATGGCCGCGGCGTGATGACTTGTCGTAGCGGCAAGAATTTCGGTGGACCTTGGAGTGCGCCTTCCATGATGGCGCTGGAAGGTGGAAGCTTCGGACTCCAATTAGGGGGCCAAGCGACAGACTTTGTCTTGTTGGTGATGAATGAGCGCGGAGCGAGTTCAATCCTTACGAGCAAGGTCAAGCTCGGCGGCGACGTAGCTGCCGCGGCAGGACCGAAGGGTCGCAGCGCTGCCGCCTCAACGGATGTCACCATGCGAGCGGAAATTCTGTCCTATTCGCGTTCGCGAGGGTTGTTCGCCGGGATCTCTTTAGAAGGTTCAACTCTTCGCCCCGATAACGATGGCAATGAGAGGCTGTACGGGAAAGGAGTGAGTGCCCAGGACATCGTCATTAATAGTGGGATCCACGCGCCAGCATCGGCGCGATTGCTTATTTCCACTCTAAACAAGAAGTCTCCAAGGAATAGGTCCGACAAGTAGGCCGATTTGTACATCACCGTGGGCAGACCATCCAGGTTTACCCACAGAAAGAAGGAGGTCAATAGCTCATGCCTTTAGTTCAAGTACTCCTGGTTCTGGTCGTGGTGGGTGTCCTGCTTTGGCTGGTCAACCGCTTCATACCAATGCAGGGAACCATCAAGTCCATCTTAAATGCAGTCGTGGTCATTGTTGTGGTGTTGTGGCTTCTGAATGTGTTTGGTCTGATGCATAACCTTTCGAAGATCCGCGTCGGGTGATAAGACCCAAGCCGACGAAAGAAAAAATGGGAGGTAAAAACCGCCGTCGTGACGTTGGGAATAGGGAAGTTCGAATAGGTTCTGAAAGGAGAAAGACCATGTTGCGCACAGTTTTTGTGATCTTGCTCTTGTTGTGGCTGGTGGGACTTGCCACGTCCTCCACCGCGGGGGGATTCATCCACATCCTATTGGTATTGGCCGTCGTCGTTCTGATAGTTAATTTTGTGCGAGGGCGAAGAACTGCCTAGTGGAGGGGCGCAACAATGAAACCGATGATTTGGATAGGAATTCTGTTAATCGTTCTGGGCGCACTAGTTCTCGCCTATCAAGGCATCAACTATACGCGAGAGAAGAAAGTTCTCGATGTGGGATCGGTGCATCTCACGACAGAAACTCACGAACGAATTCCCCTCCCTCCGATACTTGGAGGACTCGCATTAGTTGGAGGCTTCGTTGTGGTAATCATGGGGGCGAGCAACAAGTCATAGCCGGTACCGTGGATTGGGCCTCTGCCATCTCAGTGCCAGAGCACGATCTGTGTTGAAAGCTATGAAAAGAATTCTGGATCACAAACGGAAAGGAGAACTTCGATGCTACTTCTAATTATTCTTCTGGTGCTCCTGTTTGGCGGAGGCGGTGGATATTACGGGTATTCAAGATGGGGAAGTCGTGGGGGCCTGGGGATAGTCGGGACGGTCCTGCTCATCGTGGTGATCGTCTACCTGGTTGGCGGGTTGCGTTGACTCTTGTTCGGGACGATCTGAAATCGAAGGAAAGATGTTCGCAAACGTACCGACGGTTAAGGGCTCTTCGTGGGACGTCAAGGATCGAGCTTATGGAGACAATCCTTGAAGCAACGCAACAAGGACGCAGCACAGTATAACGGAGGTGCGTTTATGAAACGAATCACACTTATCAGCACTGGAGTTTTGCTCTTGTTTTTTGGAACAACTGCTCCAATCTACGCAGCCCAACGGCAAGATCAAGACAAGCAACAGCAAGACAAAGAAAAGAAACAGCAGGGCCAGAACAAAGCGCCGGACAAAGGTAAACAGCAACAAGGCCAGAACAAGCAACAGCAACAGAAAGCTCAGCAACAGCAGGACCAGAACCGACAACAGCAACAGAAAGCCCAGCAACAGCAGGACCAGAACCGACAACAGCAACAGAAAGCTCAGCAACAGCAGGACCAGAACCGACAACAGCAACAGAAAGCTCAGCAACAGCAGGACCAGAACAAGCAGCAGCAAGTCCTTAACCGGCAGCAGCAACAACAAGCCCAGCAACAACAGGGCGCCTGGCAGGAACGTCGCGCAACGAACTGGCAGGCCGAGCATCGCGACTGGCAGCAACGCGGCGGCTACTCCGCCGAACGGATTCCGGATGACCGTTATCGCAGCAACTTCGGTCCGGAGCACTCGTTCCGCATCTACAGCAACCCCGTAGTGGTAACCGGCGGGTATCCGGGGTTCGTGTATGGAGGCCTTTACTTCAGTGTCGTTGACCCGTGGCCACAATATTGGTCAAACAACTGGTACGAAAACGATGATGTGTATATCAACTACTCAGGGGACGGGTACTACATGTATAACCGCAGGTATCCCCAAGATCGAATCTCAATCGGCGTCTACCTCAACTTTGTGCAGCCGAGTGATCGACGGGGCGTGTGGTTGCAGCATCGCGCACGGAGTTGGAAGTCCGAGCACCGCGACTGGCGGCAACGCGGCGGCTACAACGGCTATCGGATTCCTGACGACCGTTATGGTCGCTACTTTGGCCGGGATCACCGATTCCGCCTCAACAGTCTTCCGTTGGTAATTGTCGGCGGGTATCCCCGTTTTCAGTACGGTGGTTTCTGGTTCAGTGTTCTGGACCCGTGGCCTGAATACTGGTCAGACAACTGGTACGACAACGATGATGTATATATCGATTACTCCGGGGATGGCTATTACATGTACAACCGCAGGTATCCCATGGATCGCATCGCAATCAGCGTTTTTTTGAACTAGGATTCACATCGAGGCAAATTTGTTCAGGAAACGCAGATGAATGTCAGAGTTGGCAGATAAAAGGCGGCAGAGACGGCTTGGGCGTATAGCGTCGTGCTCTTACGAACCCAAGAATGGACTGCACCCTTGAAATGAGACAGTCGGGATGGGCACACTTTGCAGGGAAAGGACTGCAAAGTGAAGCGGAAGCGATACTCACGGAAGTTTCAGCGGATGGCCGTCGAGCGCCTGCGGACCAGCGAAGATGTTGGTGAGTTGGCGCAAGAGCTGGGGGTGACCCGGCGATGTATCTACAAGTGGCGCGCTAAACTTGAAACTGCCGAGTCAGGAGAAGATGCGTCGCGGCCCAGCACGCACACGTCGTCCTACCGTAAGCAAATCCATCAACTAAAGCGGCTGCTCGTCGAAAAGACGATAAGTGGATTTTTTCAAAGGTGCCTTGCAAAAAGTCGAGGCTCGACGACAGAGGAGAAGCGAAATTGACGGGATGACATCTACGACCAAATCCGAGAAGTGATGTCATTGCAAGGCAGCTTGAGTATCGAGCGCATGTGTGAGCTGGCGCGGGTTAGCCGGGCCAGTTTCTATCGGTCATTTCAGAAGCAGCATCCTGTCGAGTAGGAGATGGAAGTGCGGTCTGCGATTCAAAAGATCGCCATCGAACATCGCCGCCGTTACGGCTATTGGCGGATCACAGCGCAGCTGCGCCGCCGGGCAATGCAGGTGAACCACAAGAGGGTTTTGCGGATGCTGCGGAATGACAGCCTGCTGGCCGTGCGACGACGGCGGTTTCTGGTCACGACCAATTCAAATCACAGTTTCGAGGTGTACCGAAGACGAGAACGGAATAGGGCTCGGCAATGACTGGGCTCGCGGTTTCATCCGGGGGACGCGACTGCGTCACGAGGGCTGGGCCGAGTTGATGGCCGATGATGCCGCGGCGGATGCATGATTTCCATGTTAATGCTTTACCACGAGCACGACGAAGATGTGACCATGCGTCCCAAGCCAATTGGTACAGAGCAACGCGAAAATGTAATTGAATCGATGGCCATTGGTCTTGTCGGGGCATATCGGTACTTTAGGCAACAAAGAAAATTGGAAGAAATGACCAATGTCCGTGCGGTTCTGGGAAGAAATATAAGCGTTGCTGTGGTGGAGTGACTATAAACTAATCCATTCACTCTGCCGCGGCGTTGCGGAGCATGATCACACTCGCGATATTGCAGCGCCGAATAATCGTCATGTTCGCGACCTCGAGTTACCTTTCCAGCGGGGATACCCCATCAAGTCGCAGTCCCTTTAAACCTAGTCGCTGCGGCTTCTGCCGGCGGATATTGCTGCCGAAATTGCTTCAGCCCGTTCATCGTCAGCGAGCTCCAGGCGGAAGACAACTCCCGCAGGCGTCTGCCCATCGGTCGATTCTTCTTTCGGGTAGCCATTGTTCAGTTTTATGACTTCCACAACAGCTCGCAGACGCGTGGGATTGTCCGGCACTTCGTAGCTGCCGCCATACTTGTCTTGCCTCACGACTGTCGCGGTGAGCAATGGCCGCAGGTGTTGATCAACCGCGACGCGCAAATCTAATCCGAGCTCTTTCATGATCTCTGGAGATTTTCGTGCTATCGCGTTGAGCGCTTTGTGTGCCATCTGACTTGGATAGGCTGTTTTATACCCAGCCGCTAACGCTGCCTGCCCATGGGTTGCGTGCTTCGGTAATTCCGCCAATAGCCGCGCCTGCTTGATGCTTAGCCTCTTAATCAGAGGTGACGACACTGTTTTCTTGTCGCTTGTCGCCGCTTGTCGCTTTCTGTGTCGCTGTAGTCGCCTCAATAAGCTCTTGGGCTTGATCTTTTTTCCAGGTCGCTCTAGCGGG
>Ga0105240_10014309_pt1 | contig 10835 bp, 7 predicted proteins | sample KBSC54metaG_FD_80426 | JGI IMG/M metagenome (GOLD analysis project Ga0105240, IMG submission 80426) | Corn rhizosphere microbial communities from Kellogg Biological Station, Michigan, USA - KBS C5-4 metaG | ecosystem: Host-associated > Plants > Roots > Rhizosphere > Soil | place: Michigan, USA...
GATCGCCGTCGTGGCCGGCGCCGTCGGCGGCGGGGCGGGGTACTGGCTGTACGGCCGCGCGCACGGCGTGCTGCACAACAAGGACGTGAGCCTGTCGAAAGTGGACGCGCCCGCGAACCGGCCGCCGGGATCGATCGCCGACATCGTGAGGAGGGTCGGCCCGGCCGTCGTGTCGATCGATGTCAGCACCTCCGACGTGCAGGGCACCGGATCCGGCGTGGTCATCGACAAGACCGGCTACATCCTCACCAACAACCACGTGGTGTCCGCGGCCGCGACGAGCGGCACCCTGCGCGTCACCTTCACGACGGGCGACAGTGTCACCGCCAAGATCGTCGGCCGGGACCCGCAGACGGATCTGGCGGTGGTCAAGGTCGACTACGACAAGCTGACCGTGGCGACGCTCGGCGACTCGAGCAAGCTGGCCCAGGGTGATCCTGTGATCGCGATCGGCTCGCCGCTGGGTCTACGCAACACCGTCACCGCCGGCATCGTCTCGGCGCTCGACCGCCCAGTGCCGGTCTCCGGCGACGAAAGCGACACCAACGCGGTCCTCGACGCCATCCAGACGGACGCGGCGATCAACCCGGGCAACTCCGGCGGAGCTTTGGTCGACGCGGCCGGAGCTGTCGTGGGGATCAACTCGGCCATCGCGTCGGTCTCTGGTTCGAGCTCCGGCCAGCCGGGCAACGTGGGTATCGGCTTCGCCATCCCGATCGACGAGGCCCGGACGATCGCCGAAGAGTTGATCAAGTCCGGCAAAGCCGTGCACGCGAGCATCGGCCTCAACGGCAGCGCGGTGAGCGACGGATCCCGCCAAGGCGCGTACGTGGCGCAGGTCATTCCCGGCGGCGGCGCCGACAAGGCTGGCATCAAGGCAGGCGACGTGGTCACCGTGGCCGACTCCACGCTGATCACGTCGGCGGCGGCGCTGACCGTCGTCGTGCAGAAGCACAAGCCAGGTGACGTAATCAGGGTCCGCTACTACCGCGGCAGCACTCCGGTCGACGTCGACGTAGCTCTCGGGTCGAGCTGAGCCATGTTCAACATCGGCCCGATGGAGTTCCTGGTCCTCGCTGCGGTGGGGCTGATCGTGCTCGGGCCTGATCGGTTGCCTGGACTGGCGCGTGACGCGGCGCGGATGATCCGGACGCTCCGCGAGCTGGCCACCGGCGCTCACACCCAGCTGCGCGACGAGCTCGGACCGGAGTTCGCCGACCTGGACCTACGTTCGCTGCACCCGCGCACCGTCATCCAGCGGGCTCTGCTCGGCGAGGACGAGGACGGATCGATCCGCGATCACCTGCGCGACGACCCGATGCGCGACTTCATGGGCCACGACCCGCCGGCGGCTCGTCCGCCAGTGACGAGGCCGCTCGCGGACGGCGAGCCGGTGCCATACGACGAGGATGCGACCTGAAATCTTGTCGGCGAACTTCCGCGCACATGTGGATGACCGGTGGACGGACTGGTGGATGACAGCAGGTTTCCGGGGGATAACGAGCCGCAGAGTGTGGACATCGTGTGGATGACGAAAACCCCGAAAAATAAAGGGAAAAAGCCCTTGCGGAGCGCTGCTTCGACCCGCTAGAAATACACCTGTCGACGGAGACGGAGACCGACTCGGGGGAGACTCCGAGACACGCAGAAGGTCGGGCAACCGGCGTTAGGCGCGGGTTTTCAGCGAAGTCGATCGGGCTCGCTCAACGGGCGCACCGAGCGATCGGAGCGCTCGCGGGACGAGACCGTTTGAGGCCCCCTGCATCTCATACATGCAGGGGGCCTCATCCCTATTTTGCCCTGGCGCGCTCACGAACCCGCGCGCGACACACAGACATGACGCCTTTCGCGCGCCGACTAGCGCAACGGCGACCTCATCGGTCACAATGTCATCACGGGCAACTTCAGGTCGGGCGTATCGCTGGGGAAGGCGATGTTCGTCGACGACGGAGGTGCGCGATGGTTGATGCTCGGAACACGTCGGCAATGCGGGCGGGGCTGAGCACAAAGGGCGTGGTGTTCATGCACTGCTGCCCGAGCGCGTTGGCGCCCCACGTCGAGTGGGCCCTGGCCGGCGTCCTCGGTCGCCCTGTTCGCCTCGAATGGACCGCGCAGCCGGCAACCCCTCCGCACCTGCGCGCGGAGGCGACCTGGGTGGCGCCGGTCGGCACGGCAGCCCGCCTGGCCGCGTCGCTGCGGGCGTGGCCCATGCTGGTCTTCGAGATCACCGAGGAGCCGACGAGCGGCAGCGACGGCGAGCGGCTGGCCTACGTGCCCGGGCGCGGCTTCCACCGCAGCATGGTCTCCGCCAGTGGCGACGTCGTCGTGGGCGAGGAACGGCTACGGGGCCTCATGGAGCGCTCTCGCACGGTGGATGAGTTCCGCCACGGAATGGACGAAGTACTGGGCACCGCCTGGGACGTGGAGCTCGAGCCGTACCGGCACGCCGGCGACGGAGCCGCCGTCACGCTGTTGCACCAGGTCGGCTGACCTGCGCGAGGTCGTCCACTTCGCGCCGACGCCAGACGTCCTGGCGACGTGGTCGCCAGCGCTGCTCACCGAGGTCGAGCGAGGAAGAGCCGAGCGGTTCGTGCGTCCGGCGCAGGCTGACGACTTCGTGGCCGCGCATCTTCTGGCCCGGATCTGCGTCGCTGAACTGGTGGGCGGGTCGGCCGCCGACGTCGTCATCACCCAGACCTGCGCGACGTGTGGCGGGCCGCACGGGCAGCCATCGGTCACGGGCCTGCCCGCCTATGTCAGTTGGTCGCACGCTGGCGGACACATTCTCGCCGCCGCGGCGGACCGCCCTGTCGGCGTCGACCTGGAGCCGGTGCGGTTGCTGGACATCGACCGCCGCCTGGTCGCGACTGCGGCCGAGCTGGCGGTGGTTGACGCCGCTGATGATCCGGGCATCGCCTTGCTCAGGTTGTGGGTCGCGAAAGAAGCGCTGGCCAAGCTGGCCGCGCTGACCCTCGACGAGTTCGCGGCTGTCTCGGTCGGCTCTCTCACCGACTTCGCCGTCCGATCGCTCGACTACCCGGGCTTCGTAGCGGCATTGGCAGTCGCCGCCTCGGAGTAGTCGGTGGCGTCCGCCGGTGCGAGCGCGCTGTGCGACGGCCTTGCTGGACTGCGCGCGAGGCTAGCTCCCCGTAGTGGGTTTGGCCCAATTTGTAATTAACAGCGCTTTAGAACTATTTTTCGCGTTGCTCACTTCTGCCACTCGACCATGGCCTGATTGCCCAGCGACTCAGGTCGTCTTCGACCTGCCCGTGAAAGGCCATGCCGGTGCGTCCTCGGCACTCACACGCCTACCGACTCGTCCTCGCCATCGCGCTCGCGTCGACGGTTGGCGCTTTCGCGGTGGGGGCAGCCGCGGCGCCGGCCACGGCGGCCGACCCGTTGCCAACCACATCGCCGGCGCGCGGGTTCGATCCGGCGACGTCGGCCGTCGACCCGCGGACCGCGACGTCTGGTGCCGCGTCGGGAAAAGCGTCCAAGGGTAAGCCCAAGCGCCACGGTGGTTTGCCGGTCGCCGCGATGCAGCCGGTGGCCGGCTCGTCCTGGAAGGGCGCTTCGGTTCCGAAGTCGGCTGGCTCGTCGGTCTCGGCCCCGACGGCCGCTCCGTGGTATCCGAGCGGACCACGCAAGCAGTTCAACCTTCGCGAGGTGCCCGGTCAGCCCGGCTCGGCGCCAGGCGACGCCTTGGCGCCGAAGGCGTCGGTGTTGTCGGCATCCGAGGTAAAGGCGGCCGGGCTGTCCGGGCTGGTGGTGCGGGTCGACTCGGTCGGAAACGGAGCGTCGGTCAGCGTGCCCGCGGCTGCGCTTGCTTCGGTCTATGGCGCTGACTACGCCGGACGGGTCCGATGGCTGTCGGTCTCGGTTCCAGCCGCCGGCCAGCACGCGGACCTCGCCTCCGCGTCGGCGGTAGACGCCGCGGTCGACCGCTCTACGAACGGGGAGACGCTGACGGCACGCCCGTCCGAGTCGGCCATCCTCCTCGCGGCGACGGTTGGCTCGACCGCCTCGGCCACCGGCACCGGCGACTACGGCGTGACGCCCATCAAGCCGTCATCGGCCTGGCAGGTGTCCGCGCAGACCGGCGACTTCTCCTGGTCTTATCCGTTGCGGGTGCCGCCCGCAGCCGCCGGGCCGACGCCCGATCTCGCATTGGCCTACTCGTCGTCGGTGATCGACGGCGAGACGAGTTCGACGAACAACCAGGCCGGCCCGATCGGCAATGGCTGGGACATCTCGGGAACCGGCTCGATCAGCCGCAGCTACATGCCCTGCGCCATCGACACCCCGACCGGCGCTGCCCAGGCCGCGACGTCTCCCTCCGACACCGGCGATCAATGTTGGCGGACGGACAATGCGACTCTCTCCTTCGGCGGGCGGTCAGGCACGTTGGTGAAGGGAGCGGACGGGTCATGGCGGCTGGCCAACGACGACGGCTCGAAGGTCGAGCACCTGACCGGCGCCGGGGCCAACGGCACCTACGACGACGACTACTGGCGGATCACCACCACCGACGGCACGCAGTACTACTTCGGCTTGAACCGATTGCCCGGCTGGTCAGCCGCGTCTCAGAACACGAACTCCGTCTTCACCGAGCCGGTCTACGGCAACGACGCCGGAGAACCGTGCCATGCGGCCACGTTCGCGGCGTCCTCCTGCAACCAGGGTTGGCAGTGGAACCTCGACTACGTCGTCGACCCGCACGGCAACTCTGAAGCCTTCTACTACGCCCAGGAGACGGACAACTACACGGCGAACTCGGGTCCGAACACCAGCTCCAGCAACCCGACGACGGTCCGGTCCTACGTCCGCGGCGGCTATCTCGCCCGCGTCGATTACGGCATGCGCGCCGGCTACGAGCTGACGCAATCAGCCCCTGAGCGGGTGGTGTTCGATCACTCGCAGCGCTGCCTGGCGGGCGCGGCGGCGTGCGCCAATCACGCGAACTGGTTCGACACACCGTGGGATCAGGACTGCGCATCTGGCCCGTGCGCGACGAAGACGGCGCCGACGTTCTTCTCCGAGAACTTGGCGACCGCGATCCACACCCAGCTACTGACCGCGGGGAGCTACTCCGACGTCGATCTCTGGACGCTGCACCAGTCGTTCCCGTCGCCCGGTGACGGCACCAGCCCCTCGCTCTGGCTGTCCGGGATCTCGCACCAGGGATCAGTCGGCGGCACGGCGACCGTCCCCGATGTGTCATTCACCGGCGCCCAGCTGGGCAACCGGATCCTGACCACGAGCAGCGGCGCCAACCTGACGGCATTGATCAAGTGGCGGATCAGCGCGATCACCACCGAGGCCGGCGCGACGATCATGGTCAGCTACCTGAGCCCGGACTGCACCAGCGCGAACGTTTCGGCGACCCAGCCGCAGTCGAACACGTCACGGTGCTACCCGACGTGGTGGACGCCGCCATCGAGCAACGGATATTCGTCACCGGCTCAGCTCGACTGGTTCGCCCGCTACCCGGTCAGCAGCGTGATCTCCAACCCGAACACCGGCGGCGCCGGCCAGCCGGCCGACCAGATGTATTACGACTATCAAGGCGCCGCCGCTTGGCGCTACGACACCTCGCCGCTGACGCCGGACGGCAAGCGGACGTGGAACGTGTTCGCCGGCTACTCGAAGGTTCGCGTCCGGCACGGTGATCCGTCGACACCGGCCACCCAGCAGTCGACGACGTACACCTACTTCCAGGGCCTCAACGGCGATCGCGCCAACACGTCGGGCGGGACAAAATCGGTCAGCTTGACGGCAAGCGACGGCACCAGCGTCCCCGATTCGCTGTGGTGGGCCGGCCGCGTACTCGAAGCGGTCACCACGAATGGCGTCGGCGGCGCGACGCTCACCGACGTCATCACGAAGCCGTGGGCGAAGCAGACCGGCAACGACGGTGTGAACGTCTCCGAGTTGACCAACACGGCGTGGACCAAGACTCTGACGGCGATCTCGACCGGCACCCGCACCGGCATGACCACGAACACGATCGAGTCGATGTACGGACGGGTCGTCGCCGTTGACGACAACCCCGACACCGCCAACGCCGCGCTCGAGCGGTGCACGCTGACGGCGTACGCCGACAACGCGACCACGCGGATGCTGTCGTCCGTCGATGACGTGCAGACCTTGTCCGGCGCCTGTGGGGCGAAGACGGCGCCGGTGAACCCGCCACCGGCGACTGGCGTCGTCTCCGAGATCCGCACCTCGTTCGACGGTGGCGCCTTCGCCGCCGCGCCGACCAAGGGCGACGCAACGAACGTCCAGACGTTGAAGTCGGTCACCGGTCCGGCCTGGATCGCGACGAGCAGCGCCTACGACGCGATCGGCCGGGTCACGTCGGTCACCACCCCGCTGCACCCGGCGGCAACCACCGCTTACACCCCGGCGGCGACGACCACCGGCGACACCGGGCCGCTGACCCGGACCGTCGCTGCCAACGACATGGGTTGGAAGACGACCACCACGTACAGCCCGGCGTGGGGGGCGCAGACGTCGACCACCGATCCCAACAGCAACGTGACCACCGCGGCCTACGACCCGCTCGGCCGGCGCGTCAAGGTGTGGACGCCGAGCCATCCGTACGCGAGCAACGCGACCTCGCCGTCGGTCACTTACGCCTACACGGTCTCGCAGACGAGCCCGACCGCCGTGGCGACGACGACGTTGATGGCCGACGGTCAGACTCAGACGACCTATGCGCTCTTCGACGGACTTCTGCGCGCACGGCAAACGCAGACGCCGTCCGAAGGCGGTGGCTCGATCGACACCGACACCTACTACGACGCAGCTGGCAACGTGGGCACGACGAACGGCTCGTACTACGCCGCCCCCAACCCCTCGACCGCGTTGTTCGTGCCCGGTCAGCCGCAGAACCTGCCCACGCAGGATCGCTTCGTCTACGACGGCGCGGGCCGGAAGTTGTCGGACACGTTGTGGGTGTCGGGGACGCAGAAGTGGGTCACCGTCACCGCCTATCCGGGCGCGGATCGGACCGACTCGACGCCCCCGGCCGGTGGCACGGCGACCACGACCTACACCGACGCCCGGGGCGAGACGACGAAGTTGCTGCAGTACCACGCCCCGACGCCCACCGGCGCGGCCGACACCACGACTTACGCCTACGCGGCGGCCGGCCAGTTGGCGTCGATGACGGACACGGCCGGCGACGTGTGGTCGTGGACGTACGACTTGCTGGGCCGGCAGACGAAGGCCGTCGATCCGGACACCGGCACGACGACGAGCTCGTACGACGACGCGAGCCGGCTGGTCACGACGACCGATGCCCGCAACCAGTCACTGACATACACCTACGACAACGCCGACCGAAAGACGGGCGAGTACCTCGGCACGTCGTCGGTCGGGACGGCGTCGGTCACGTGGACGTACGACACGCTCAAGCTCGGCCAGCTCACGTCAGCGGCCCGCAATACCGGCGGCGGCGCATATGTGAGCGCGGCGACCGGCTACGACGCGGCGTATCACGCGACTGGCTCCAGTGTGACGATCCCGGCGAGCCAGGGGCCGCTGGCGGGAACGTACGTGACCAGCGCGTCGTACGACATGAACGGCAACCCGACGACGTTGAGCGAGGTCACTCGCAACGGTCAGGGCGTGGGTGGCCTGCCGGCGGAGACGCAGTCATACGGCTACGACGACTTCGGATTGTTGGGCGGTTACGACAACGGCACTGACTACTACGTGTTCGAGTCGGACTACGACCACCTGAACGAGTTGACGGCGTTGTGGGGGGCGTCGAACACCGAGGTGGAGACAGGCTTCTACTACGAGCCGGGGACGAACCGGTTGGACGACGTGGGCTTCGGCTGGATGGGGTCGTACACGGCGAACGTGGTGTCGCACGCGATCTATGCCTTCGATGCGGCGGGGGACGTGACGTCGACGAAGACGTTGGCGAACAACCAGACGGATTTGCAGTGCTTCTCGTATGACTATGTGGGCGAGTTGACGCAGGCGTGGACGCCGGCGTCGAACTCGTGCGCGGGGTCTTCGCCGTCGGGGGCGTTGGGGGGTCCGGCGCCGTACGGGCAGTCGTACAGCTATGACGCGATCGGGGACCGGAAGTCGGCGGTGAGGTATCCGGCGGTGTCGGGTGGCGCGACGACGACGGACTCGTATTCGTATCCGGTTCCGGGTGCGTCGGCGGTGGCGCCGCATGCGGTGTCGTCGGTGACGCGGTCGTCGTCGGCGGCGGGGTCGTCTGCGTCGACGGCGTCGTATGCGTATGACGTGTCGGGGAACGCGAAGTCCCGGCCGGGTCAGGCGGTGACGTTCGACGCGGAGGGCCGGCTGGCGTCGGTGGCGACGGCGGCGGGGACGACGAGCGACACCTACGACGCGGCTGGGAATCTGCTGGTGCAGTCGGGGCCGTCGGGGTCGACGTTGTTCCTGGGCGACACCGAGTTGCATGTGGCGGCTGGGTCGTCCGTGGTGTCTGGCGTGCGGACGTACAGCGCGGACGGTCATGCGGTCGCGGAGCACACGACGGCCGTGTCTGGCGGGTTGGTGTCGGCCGCGGTGTTGACGTGGTTGTCACCGAACGCGCAGAACACGGAGACGGCGGCTCTGGACGATGTGAGCGATCAGGTGTCGTTGCGGTGGTTCGACCCGTTCGGCAATCCGCGGGGGGCGCAGCCGGCGTGGACGGACTCCCACGGGTTTTTGAACGCGCCGACGTCGGCGGCGACGGGGTTGACGCATCTCGGGGCCCGCGACTACGACCCCGCGACAGGGAAGTTCTTGTCGGTCGACCCCGTCTTCAGCCCGACGAACCCGTTGCAGGACAACGGCTACTCGTATGCCCTGAACAACCCTGTCACGGCCGCGGACCCGTCCGGTCTGGAACCGCGACTGCCCGGACAATGCGTTGCTTATGACGCGACATGTCTGAAGAAGGCGCCGACAGGGACAACGTGCGACTCCGACCCGTGCGGGCCGGGGACGTCGGCCAGCGTGTCGCATAATTCGAAGCTGGGTGGCGGGATCGCAGGCTGCCAGACCGACAATCAGTGCCAGCACGCGCAAGCGTCGCTGCCGAAATCGCAATCGTCGACGAGCCGGCTCACGTTCCCGACGACTCGACAGGGAATCATGGATTGGTACAACAACGCTTGCGATGGGGGCGCGCAGTGCGTCCATGACCATGCGGCGGCGGGTTGCGCTGTCGTTGTCGGCGACTCGTCCCTTTGCAACGGCACGGTCGTCACCGAGGACATCGTCAACATGATCTACGTCCACCTCTACGGCCAGAACAATGGCGGACAGGTGGCGTGGGCCGCATATCTCGGCGCGTTGAGCACTCTCACCGGTGGGATAGCGGTGGCGGCGGCGGTCGTCGGTCTGGAGCCGGTCGCGGTCGTGAGTGAGGCCGTGTCTGTCACTACAAGCATTGCGGCGACCGTGCTCGATTGCGACGAGTCCCGGGGGGCGCAGTGCGGGGTGGACGTGGTTGCGACTGGGCTCGGCGCGACTGGCTTAGGGGTTGCACGGCTCGCCGGTGGTGGCGCCGCGGTGGCCGACGCCGCAGCGTCGGTCGCTCGCGTCGCGGGTGATGGCGCCGGAGCCAAATCGGTGCCGGAACTTCTCGATATGGTTTTTGGAGTCAACGCGACAGCGTTGGGGCTCGTCGGCACGCTCAACGCGACGCTCGGTGGTGACTGATCGTGTCGGATGCTGGTGAGAGCGCCACGGCGCCCGCGCTGCTGAAGGGCAAGTCTTATTTTATTCTTTCTCGCCGAGGGGCGTTAATACAGATGCTCGCAGCCTTGGGGATACCCCCGATAGCGTTCGAGAGCGATATGGGGTCATATGAATGGCTGTACGCGTTAGGGTTCGGCGCGTTCGCCTTCGTCGTCAGCTGGGTCGGGTGTGCTGTGGGATTGGTCGCGTGGCGGAAAAGGGGGCGAGAGATCGAACATGGCTACACCTCTTCCATCAAGGTGGCCCGGGAGGATATGGATCTGTTTTGGGTCCATCCCATCACGCTTCAGGTGATTCGCCGTCCGGGTGAGCCCAGGCCATGAAGGAGCCGTTGTGCGCGAGGAGGTCCCAGGCGAGATCCTGGTGCATAACAAGCTAGTGGCAGATGGCTTGTCGGCTCTCTTGGCAGGTTCCTCGGTGACGTGAGCACCTTGACTGGTGGCAGAGCCGTCGCGGCTGCCTTAACAGGCCTGGAGCCGGTCGCCGGCGCGAGTGTGCATCTCTTCGGCGAGTCCGCTGAAGTGGCGTTGGCGGCGGAGTCGGTCACGCGAGTCGCGAGCGAGAGCCCGTACGTGGGAACCGCGCGCGAGCTGCTGAACCTGGTGTTCGGCGTGAACTCGACGGCGTTGGGACTGACCGGGACGATGAACGCGACGCTTGGGGAGGAGAGCGAGTGACCCCCGCAACGGGAGCCTCGGATCCAGCGATCCTGCCGGGGGCCTCGTCGCTGATCTTGCGGCGGCGAGGCCACGGCGTCATGGGGGCCTCCGGGCTCCTCGTGGTGCCGATTTCTTTCGAGAGCAAGTTGGGATCGTTCGAGGTGCTCTACGCTGCCGCGCTGTTGACATGCCTGTTCCTCGGCGTTGCCGTCGGCTATGGGACGCTTTTCCATGGCCTGCGGAAGAAGAGCGCCGAGATAGCGAACGGCTACACCTCCTCGATCAAATCGGCGATGGCTGACGTGGATCTCTTCTGGGTTCATCCGATAACGATGCAAAGTGATTCGACGGCTCGGCGCAACCAATAGGCTGCAAACTAGATGTCGTCTAAGGATCTCCCTGTCCCTCAAGGCCGGGGTTCGCCGGGCCGTCGAATCA
>Ga0105240_10014312_pt1 | contig 10834 bp, 7 predicted proteins | sample KBSC54metaG_FD_80426 | JGI IMG/M metagenome (GOLD analysis project Ga0105240, IMG submission 80426) | Corn rhizosphere microbial communities from Kellogg Biological Station, Michigan, USA - KBS C5-4 metaG | ecosystem: Host-associated > Plants > Roots > Rhizosphere > Soil | place: Michigan, USA...
CTCAACCTGTCGTACCAGTTCTGGTTGCACACCGATCTGATCGGCCGCCTCGGGCCTTTCGAGTGGCTGTTCAACACGCCATCGCACCATCGCGTACATCATGCTTCCAACGGCGAGTACCTCGACCGCAACTACGGCGGGATTCTGATCGTCTGGGACCGGCTCTTCGGCACTTTCGCGGACGAGCGGCCCGAGACCCCCATCGTCTATGGGCTGGTGCACCCGGTCGGCAGCCTGAACCCGCTGGTGATCGCATTCCACGAGTGGGGCTCGATGGCGCGTGACTTTGCCCGCGCGCGTTCCTGGCCGGCGCGGCTCATCCAGCTCTTCGGCAGACCTTCGGATAGCCTGGCGGCACTCGCGGCGCCGCGCTCGCCCGCTCCCGCGGGAGTAGGAGTCGGGTAGTCATGACATTCGCGCATAGAGCCGTCCGCCATGCCGTGCTCGCTATCCTGCTCATGTCCTGCTGTTCACCGGCGCTCGCACAGGTGAGAAAGCCTGACATCATCGTCATCCTCGCCGACGATTTGGGTTACGGCGATACGGGCGTTTACGGCAGCAAACTTGCAAGCACGCCAAACATCGATGCCCTGGCTGCGTCCGGCACCCGTTTCACCGACGGCTATGTCACGAATCCGGTGTGTGCGCCGTCCCGTGCCGGCCTGATGACGGGCAGGTACCAGCAGCGCTTCGGCTACGAATTCAATCCGGTGGGACGCGACAGGACCGGCGGCATGTCACTGCGCGAGGTCACCATCGCGCAGGTCATGAAGTCGGCGGGCTACGTGACCGGAGCGATAGGCAAGTGGCATCTGGGTCAACCGGCGGGCTACTACCCGACCGATCGCGGCTTCGATTATTTCTTCGGCATGGGCTCCGGCTCGGACTACATCATCGATCCCGAGCCTGGTGATGAGTACATCGGGCCGCAGGGCAGGGACATACGGATTCCCGCCGGCGGCCTTGCCGCCATGCGAGACGGTGCCCGTCTCGAAGCGTTGCTCCAGGGAATTCGCGAGCGGCATCCCATCATGCGCGACCGCAAGGTCGTTCGAGTGCACGAGTACCTGACGGATGCGCTGACGAGGGAGGCAGTGGGTTTCATCGACCGCAATCGCGGTCGTCCTTTCTTTCTTTATCTGGCGCAGCATGCTCCCCACGCACCGCTTCAGGCTCCCGCGAAGTACGTCGATCGCTTTCGCGAGGTCAAGGATCCGGGAAAGCGAGTTCACGCGGCCATGGTTGCGGCCCTCGACGACGGCGTCGGCGCAGTCATCGCGGCTCTGAAGAAGGACGGTATCTACGAAGACACGCTGGTGATTTTTCTGAGCGACAACGGCTGTCCGGGAGACCTGCGCGGGGCATGCTCGAACGCGCCGCTATCGGGCTACAAGCGTTGGCTCGCCGAAGGCGGCATTCGCGTCCCCTACATCGTTTCCTGGCCGGGCCATCTGCCCGCGGCGCACATCGACCACCGGCAGGTATCGAGTCTCGACATCCTGCCGACCGCGGCTGCGCTGGCTCACGCGAAGCTGCCGACGGACCGGATCTATGATGGCGTCGATCTGCTCCCTTTCCTCGATGGCAGAGACCCGGGCATTCCAAACCCGAAGCTCTACTGGCGCGACGGCGTGGATTTCGCCATGCGTGACGCCGACTCGAAGCTGTGGCTCTGCGACATCGCGCCTCGCGGAATGACATCCCGTGAGCCGGCCGATGAGGCTCTGTATGGCCGCAGAGCGAGACAGGTGGTGCCGGCCATCGGGCCGCAGGGCCGACACGGGATGCTCTACGATCTCGCCGGCGACCCCGGTGAGTCCCACAACATCGCCGCCGTCCGGCCATCGGAGGTCGCGCGCCTGGAGGCCGAGATCGCCGCCTGGAACGGGACACTCGTGAGGCCCCAATGGCGCGAGAGCAAGCATTCCACCGTCGACTTCGACGGCCAGAGTCTCGAGCTCTTCTATTGAGAGGCGCCCCGCCGCAGGCTGCAGCCGGGCGGGCTCATGTCATCAGGCGCCGGTAGATCTCCAGATACTTCCCGCCTTGTTTGTTCCAGGAGAAGTCCTTGGCCATTCCGTTACGTACCACGCGCTGCCACTGCTCCGGCTGCGCATGCAGGTCGAGCGCGATATTGAGCGCCCACTCGAGCGCCTCGGAGTCGAAGTCGTTGAACACAATGCCGGTGCCTTCGCCGGTCTCCGGGTCATAGTGCTCCACGGAGTCCGCGAGACCGCCGGTGTGCCGTACGATCGGCACCGTGCCGTAGCGCAGGCTGTACATCTGATTGAGCCCGGAGGGCTCGTAGAGCGAAGGCATGAGAAACATGTCACAGGCGGCCTCGATCCAATGCGACAGCGCCTCGTCATAGCCCTGCCGGAACACCACCCGCCCCGGAAAGCGCCGCTCGAGCTCGGTGAGGAAGCGCTCGTACTGCACGTCCCCGCTTCCGAGGGCGATGAAGCCGAGGTCTCGCCATTCCAACACCTGTGGCAGGGATTCGAACATCAGCTCGATGCCCTTCTGTGCGGCCAGCCGGCTCACCATGCCGACGAGCGGCGTGGTCACGGGTACTGTCAGTCCCAGCCGCTCGATGAACGCGCGCTTCAGCGCCGCCTTGATCGATAGCCTGCCCGGGTCATAGTGCTCCGGCAGGTAGCGGTCATTGCGGGGATCCCATATCTCATAGTCGACGCCGTTGAGGATGCCCGTGAGCGCTTCCTCCCGCATGAGAAGCGAATCCTGCAGGCCCATCCCATATTGATCGGTGCAGATCTCGCGTGCGTGGGTGGGGCTCACCGTGGTGATTGCGTCGGCATACAGAATGCCGTGGCGCAGCGGGTTGATCTTCCCCACACGCAGGTCGTCCTGGTGCAGCAGATAGCTCTTCGGGCCGAGCTCGAGATCCGCGATGGCCGCCGAGCTGAATACGCCCTGATACCCGATGTTGTGAATCGTCAGCACCGAGCGGGTACGCGCGAACAGCGGCTCGGCCTCGAGCATCGCCTTGATGAAGAGGGGGCCGAAGGCGGTATGCCAGTCATTGCAGTGCAGGATCTGCGGCGACCACTTCATGTGCCGGCAAGTCGCCAGCACCGCGCGGGTGAAGGCGAGGAATCGCAGGTGCTCATCCGGATCGGTCGTGTAAATCACCGGCCGTGCATAAAGCACCGGACAATCGATCAAGTGTACGAGGGCGTCCGAGCCCGGCAGCGGTGTCGTGAAGACAGAAAAGACGTAGTGATGAGGCCCGACCTGCAGCGGCACCTGCTGTAACCCGTCGACCGGCCGCATCGGAAATTTCGCGCGGTCGATCAATGTGTAAAGAGGCGTGAACAGCTTCACGTCATGCCCGCCCGCAGCCAGGTACTTCGCCAGCGCGCCGGCCACGTCGGCGAGCCCGCCCGTCTTGGAAAGCGGTGCCACCTCCGCAGATAGCAGGCAGACGCTGAAATTCATGTGCGGCTCCATGGGGCTATCATGGAGCTTGCGCCCGCAAGCGTCAGCCTTCCGCCAATGCAACGTTTCGCCATAGGACTCACCCTCACCCTGCTGATCATCGTCTCGATCGGTATCGGTATCGTCGTGGCCCGGTGGCCGGAACTGCGTCACTTCGTCTTTTAGGTCATCCGCCGCAGCCCCGGTGCCTCGGGGAACGCCAACCCCCCATTCCGAGTGTCAATCGCCCGGGCTTGACACTAAGCCTTTGATTTTAAAGTAATAAATTCCAGAGCCGTCCGGCTCCGCCGCCGCTCACTGGTAGACTATGCCCATTCTCCCGCTTCCGGCCACCCCACTCGGGCGTCGATGCGCCACGTCGGGGCAGCTTCAGGGCCGCTTTGGCCTGGTACGGAGTGGACGGACCAGAGAAGAGATCATGTCAGCCTCGCCATACAAACAACTAGAGCAGGAGTTCAAGCGACTCCACGCTTTTCGCGGAGCCCTGTCGCTCCTTCGCTGGGACGCAGCAGTCATGATGCCTCGCGGCAGCGCGGATGTGCGCGGCGAGCAGCTTGCGGCGCTGGAGACAGAGCACCACGCGCTCCTCACTGCCCCGCGGATCACGCGTCTGCTGGACCGCGCCCAGGCCAATACCCAGGGCCTGCAGGATTGGCAGGTGGCGAACCTGCGCGAGATGCGCCGCCAGCGCGATCACGCCATCGCCACGCCCGTCTCCCTGATCTCGCGCCTGGCCCGCGCCACCTCGCGAGCCGAGGTCCGCTGGCTCGAGGCCCGCCAGCTGGGCAAGTTCGAGCTCTTCGCGCCGCACCTGGAAGAAGTCGTTCACCTCGTCCGCGACAAAGCGGCACTGCTCGGGCAGGCGCTGAACCTTGCGCCCTACGACGCGCTGGTGGACGAGTTCAGCCCCGGTATCACCACTGCCGATATCGACGCCATGTTCAAGGGACTCTCCCGGCGCCTGCCCTCGCTCATCCGCGAGGCAATCGCCTTCCAGGAGAGCCGGCCGCCTGCGCCTCTGAGCGGGAAATTCCCGCCAGCAAAGCAGCGCGCGCTCATCGTGGAAGTGATGAAGCAGATCGGCTTCCCCTTCGATCGTGGCCGCATGGACGAAAGCGAGCACCCCTTCACGGAAGGAGTCCCCGGCGATATTAGGGTCACCACGCGATTCGATCCCAACGATCTCTTCTCGGGTCTGCTCGGCGCGCTGCATGAGACCGGCCATGCAATGTATGACCTCGGGCTGCCCCAGGACTGGCGGGATCAGCCCGTCGGCCGCGACCGCGGCATGGCCCTGGAAGAGAGCCAGTCTCTGCTCACGGAGATGATCATCTGCCGCAGCCGCCCCTTCGTGCGCTATGTGCAGCCGCTCATCGTCAGGCATTTCGGCGTCAGCGGCCCGGAATGGAGCATCGAGAACATCTACGCTCATCTCACTCGCGTGCGCCGTGGATTGATTCGCGTCGACGCGGACGAGCTCACGTACCCCCTGCACATCCTGCTGCGCTACGAGCTCGAGAAGCAGCTGCTGAGCGGCTCTCTCGCGGTGCGCGATCTGCCTGAGGCCTGGAACACGGGCGTGGAGGAGCGTCTGAGCATCCGCCCGGCGAACGACGGCGAGGGCTGTCTGCAGGACGTGCACTGGGCGGTCGGCTCCTTCGGCTACTTCCCTTCTTATGCGTTGGGTGCTGTCATCGCGGGCCAACTCTACGAGAGCCTGCGCAACGATGTGCCCGCGCTCGACGAGCAGCTTGCACGTGGCGAGTTCTCAGGGCTTCTCGGTTGGCTGCGAACTCATGTGCACGGGCTCGGCGCGAAGGTTCCCGTGCAGGACCTGCTGCGCGGCGCCACCGGCAAGCCCCTCTCGGCCTCCGTCTTCATCCGCTACGTCGAGGCCAAGTATCTGGAAGCGGCGCCCAGCGAGGCCGCCGCCTAGATGCCGGGCCGCCTCCAGAGAACCGCATCCGACACGACTGAAGTGTCCCCGATCATCGCCGCACGGGCGAAGGCGGAAGGCAAGCCTTCGCGCACTCTTGCGCGCCTGCAGGCGCGGCTGCGCGGCTCCGTCGGTAAGGCGATCGAAGACTTTCGCATGATTGCCGCGGGTGACCGGGTCATGGTCTGCCTGTCGGGCGGCAAGGACTCCTACACCCTGCTCGACATACTCCTGTCGCTGAAGCGCAGCGCACCCGTCGACTTCGATCTGCTCGCGGTCAATCTTGACCAGAAGCAGCCGGGGTTTCCGCAGCACGTGCTGCCGGAGTACCTGACTTCTCTAGGCGTCCCGTTTCACATCATCGAGCAGGATACCTACAGCGTCGTCAAGCGCGTCATCCCTGAGGGGCGCACGCTTTGCGGACTGTGCTCGCGCCTGCGCCGCGGCGCTCTGTACCGTTTCGCCGCCGAGAACGGTATAACCAAGATCGCACTCGGCCACCATCGCGACGACATCGTCGAGACCCTGTTCCTCAACCTGTTTTTCGGCGGTCGCCTCAAAGCCATGGCTCCCAAGCTCCTCTCAGAGGACGGACGGCATATCGTCATCCGCCCGCTCGCCTACGTCGCCGAGCGTGACATCGAGCGCTACGCGCGTGGCCGCCGCTTCCCAATCATTCCGTGCAAGCTGTGTGGCTCGCAGGACAACATGCAACGCGTCGCCATCAAGAAAATGCTCGGGGCCTGGGAGCACACGCACCCCGGTCGCACCGAGAGCATCTTTTCCGCTCTGCGCCACGTCGAGCTCGAGCATCTCGCTGATCCGCGTCACTTTGACTTCGCGGCTCTCGACGCGCAGCGCTCGTGCATCCCGCCTAACTCAGATGCGGTCATGCCCATGACGCTCGAAGAAGAGGACGGTTTGATCGAGGGTGCCCGCCTGCAAGGGGATTTGCCGGCGGCTCTCAGGTACGTCACCGGCGAGGCCCCCGGCCCGAGCGAGTGAGAGACCGCAAGTGGAAGCCCCACTGCTTGCTTCCCCGCTTCCCAACACCTACTGGGCTCTGCCCGGCTTGCTTCTCGCCGGAGAGCATCCTTGCGGCCTCACCGCCGATGCTACGCGTCAGCGTCTAAGCGCGCTGCTCGCTGCCGGCGTCGAATGTTTTCTCGACCTCACGCAGCCGAGCGAGGTCGAGTCCTACGATGAGGCTCTCCCCTTCCACGTCGAGTACCTGCGCAAGCCCATTCGCGATCACGGCCTGCCCGAGAAGCGGGAGCACATGATGGAGATCCTGGACTGCCTGCACGATGCGCTGCGCTCCGGGAGGCCTGCATACGTGCACTGTCGCGCGGGCATCGGCCGCACCGGTATGGTGGTCGGCTGCTTTCTCGTCGAGCGCGGGCTCAACGGTGAGCAGGCGCTCGATGAGCTCGCCAGGCTCTGGCAGCAGTCCGAGCGCTCCAAGTTCTGGCCGAGTGTGCCCGAGACCGACGCCCAGGCCGAATACGTCCGCAAGTGGATTTCGCGCAACCTGGATTTCTCACTCGCGGCGCCGGCCGCACCGCCGCTGCGCGCGCCGACCCCGACCCCGGCCATGCAGCGGCCGCCGATCCCAGCCATGCAGCCGCCGCCGATCCCCGTGCCTGTACGGGAGTCTGCGCCGGCCACTCCCGATCCGCTGTTGGCTCCGGCCACTCTCGCGGCTGCACGCAGCCTGCGGGAGCGCTTCCAGGGGGCCTTGCTCGGTTTGGCCACCGGTGATGCCGTTGCCGCCCCGACCCAATACCGGCGGCCGGGCACATTCACGCCCGTGGGCGATCTGACCGGCGGTGGCCCGTTCGATCTGCCAAGAGGCGCCTGGAGTGACGATACGGCGATGGCCCTTTGTCTCGCCGACAGCCTGCTCGTCACCAATGGCTTCGACGCTCGCGATCAGGTGGACCGTTACCGGCGCTGGCAGCTCGAGGGCTACCTCTCCGCCACGGGCCAATGCCTCGGCATTACTGCGAGCACGACTCGCGCCCTCGCGATGGCGCAGTGGCGGCGCCAGCTCTTCTCGGGCTCGCACTCCCCCCACCAGCACGACCCGGAGCCGCTCTCGCGGGTGGCTCCCATGGTGATGTTCTTCTTCGCCTCGGAAGAGGAGGCCGTGCAACTGGCGAGCGATGCCGCCCGCACGACCTGCCAGGCTCCTGCCGTTCTGGCAGCCTGCCGCGATCTGGCACGCGCGCTCTTTCTGGCGCTCTCCGGCCGGCCGAAGTCCGCAATCCTGGCCGAGGTCCCGGTTCCTCCGCGAATGAAAGGTCGGGGCGCCGCGGCGGAGGCGCTGGCCGTCGCCCTCGAGGCCTTCGCCGCGACCGACAATTTTCGTGATGCCGTGCTCCACGCGGCCAACGAAGGGGGCAACTCGGACGTCGCGGCCAGCGCCTGCGGCCAACTGGCCGGCGCCTACTACGGGGCGGGCGCGATCCCTGCCCCGTGGCGCGAGAGCCTCCTCAGGCGCGAGCTGATCGAAGCCTGCGCCGACCATCTGCTGGAGCATTTCCTACTGCAGATCCGCTGAGCGGTGCGCTCCGGCCGGACCGCGGAAACCCGCATCCACCAGGCCAGACAGCCGGGCCGGAAACGGGTAGGCTTGCGTTGCCGTGGCTCCCCAGCGCAGTCGCACCTCCCGAGTGAATCCCGGATGGACTCGTCTATCTGACGAGAGCCTGCTGTCGCTGCGCTTTTGCGATCTCGGCCTGCGGCTCCAGGGCTCGAGCGTCGAGCGCCGCGTGCGGCGCCTGTACTCGGAGCTGGAAGCTCGAGGCCTCCGCTTCCAGCCACACGTGTGGCTGTCGGAAGAGTGGTTCTCGCCGGACGGGGTGCCCGGTATCGCAATACCGTTCTACCTTGCGCACCCGCGCCTCGAGCGCCTCGAGCGCCGCATCATGCGGGAAGTGGAGGGCGGTAATACGCGCTGGTTCATGCGTATCCTGCGCCATGAGGCAGGACATGCACTCGACAACGCTTATCGATTGCGTCGGCGCAAACGCTGGCGGGAGATCTTCGGCCCTGCCTCCCTCCAGTATCCGGCCCGGTACAAAGCCCGCCCCGGCAGCCGCCGTTACGTGCATCACCTGGGAGAGTGGTACGCGCAGTCCCACCCGACGGAGGACTTCGCAGAGACGTTCGCTGTCTGGCTGACGCCGCGTTCCGGCTGGCGCAAGAACTACGCGGACTGGCCGGCGTTCCAGAAACTCAGCGCCGTCGACGAGTTGGTGGCGGGGGTGCGAGGACGTCGGGCGCCCGTCCGCAACCGCACCCGCATCGAGCCCATCGAGACCAATACGCGCACCCTGGCTCAGCACTATCGCCGCAAGCTCGCCCGCCAACGCTACTATTGCCGCGGACTCGCTGACGAATTTCTGCGCAGGCTCTTCGTGCCACCGCCGATGCGCCGCGGGGCGATGCGCGCCGCGACCCTGCTGCGCGCCAACCGCAAGGCGCTCATCACGTCCGTGTCGGGTCAGCTGGGCCTCGAGCCTTATAGTGTGCATCAGATCGTCCGCATGCTCATCGAGCGCAGCGAGACCCTGAAGCTCTACGTGCGCGGCAACAGGCGCGATGCGATCCGCAGCGCGCGCTGGCTGCTCGAGCGGCTTGCGGGCCTTTATTCGCAAGGCGAGACACCGCATCTGCGCCTTTAACGCCTTCTCCGCCCGTCGCGGACGGAGGCTGCCGCCCGTGCGAACAGAGATGCCAGAAAAACGATGAAAAAACTGCGCACGCTCGTCGTCGTGCACGCGAGCCTGGTGCCGCCGGAGAACCTCGAGGGTCACACCGACAAGGAAATCGAGGAGTGGCGTACCGAGTACGATGTTACGAGCGCTCTGCGCGCCAACGGCCATGATGTCCGCTGCCTCGGCGTACTCGACAGCCTCACCGAGATGCGCAGCAGCATCGCGGAGTGGCAGCCTGACATCGTCTTCAACCTGCTCGAGGAATTCAACGGCATCGTTACTTACGACCAGCATGTGGTCGCTTTCCTCGAGCTCATGCGCCAGCCCTACACGGGCTGCAATCCGCGCGGCCTGCTGCTGTCGCGTGACAAACCGCTCTGCAAGCAGCTCCTCGCCTTCCACCGCATTCCGACACCGCAGTTCGCCGTCTTCCAGCGCGGCGCCCGCATCCGCGTCCCGCGCAAGCTGCGCTTTCCGCTGTTCGTGAAATCGACCGTCGAGGACGCCTCACTGGGCATTGCGCAGGCCTCGGTGGTGGAGGATGCCGCACGGCTCAAGGAACGGATCGAGTTCGTCCACGAGCAGATAGGCTCCGACGCCCTGGTCGAGGAGTACATCGAGGGCCGCGAGCTCTATGTCGGCGTCATGGGCAACGACCGGCTGACGCGCCTGCCGGTCTGGGAAATGGTATTCGGCTCGATGCCCGATTCACTGGCGGCGATCGCCACGCGCAAGGTGAAATGGGATAAGCGGTATCAGACCAAGTACGGCATCACGACGCGCGCGGCGGAGGATCTGCCGGCGAACGTGCTCACGCGACTCGACAAACTCTCTCGTCGAATTTACCGGGCGCTCGGTCTCTCAGGCTGCGCGCGCATGGATTTCAGAGCGACCCCCAATGGCGACGTCTACGCGCTCGAGGCGAATGCCAACCCCAATCTGGAAGCGGCCGAGGATTTCGCCGAGTCTGCTCGCGCTGCCGGCATCGCCTATCCGGAGCTGCTGGAGCGCCTGATGTCGTTGGGCATGTCTTATCGCGCGGAGTGGCGCGCGACGTATGGGTAAGAGTTGGGACCGTACCACCGGCCATCCATGGCGGCAGGGCACCCGGCACCGCCCTCACCCTATCTCCGACCGCTCCAGCGTCCACGGCTCTATCTTCGAGGCCGCGAGCCAGGATTGCAGCGCGGCATCCTCCAGCGCCGCAGCCATGTACCAGCGCGCCGTCTCCGAGACGCGCGCGCCGTAGGTGTTGAACCGCAGCACGACCGGCGCATACATCGCATCGGCGATGGAATACTCCCCGAAGAGCCACGGGCCCGCGGCGCCGAAGCGCCGCCGGCAGTCGTTCCAGATCTCATCGACCCGGTCGACGTCCGCCTCCAGTCCCGGCGTGCTCACGGTGCGGCGGTTGCGCGCGCGCGCGTTCATCGGCCATTCCATCCGCAGGTTGGCGAACCCCGAATGCATTTCCGCGCAGACGGAGCGGGCCACCGCCCGGGCGCGAGCGTCCTGCGGCCACCCGCGTCCGCTGAGCTCCGCTACGTATTCGCAGATCGCAAGGGAGTCCCACACGGAGAGGTCGCCGTCGAGCAGCACTGGCACGCGCCCGCTCGGCGCGTACTTCTCGATCTCGTCCTTCGTCGTCGGCATGTCGAGGCGGATCAGCACTTCGCGAAACTCGACGCCCAGATGCTTGAGCAGCATCCACGGCCGC
>Ga0105240_10014314_pt1 | contig 10834 bp, 10 predicted proteins | sample KBSC54metaG_FD_80426 | JGI IMG/M metagenome (GOLD analysis project Ga0105240, IMG submission 80426) | Corn rhizosphere microbial communities from Kellogg Biological Station, Michigan, USA - KBS C5-4 metaG | ecosystem: Host-associated > Plants > Roots > Rhizosphere > Soil | place: Michigan, USA...
AGCTCCTGGAAGGCGCCGGCGTCGCAGTTCCCAGGCTCACCGCCGAAGTGCTCCTCGGCCACGCCATGCACTGCGAGCGCGTCTACTTCTACGCCCATCCCGAGCAGGACCTCAAGGAAGTGGAGTGGATCCACTACGGCCGCTACCTGCACGAGCGGATGAACGGCAAGCCCACCCAATACATCACCAAGCGCCAGGAGTTCTACGGGCGCGAATTCTGCGTTACCCCGGACGTTCTGATTCCGCGACCCGAGACCGAGCATGTCGTCGAAACCGTGCTTGCCGTAGCGCGCACCGCCCGCCGCATTCTCGACGTCGGAACAGGATCCGGCGCGCTGGCCGCCACCCTGCAGCTCGAAACCGGCGCCGAAACCTGGGCCAGCGACATTTCCCTCGCCGCGGCGCAGGTGGCCGCCGGCAATGCTGCGCGACTCGGCGCAACAGTACGGGTCGTCGTCTGCGATCTGATGGAAGCCATCGATATGCACTCCTGCGACCTGATCGTCTCCAACCCCCCGTACGTCCCGCTCACCGAGCGCGAAGGACTCCAGCGCGAAGTCCGCGATTTCGAGCCCCATGTCGCCCTCTTCGGCGGACCCACGGGCTTCGAGCTATACGACCGTATCGAGGCCGACGCTCACCGCGTCCTTCGCCCCGGCGGTTGGCTCGTCATGGAATTGGGCTTCGGCTGCCTGCCGCATGTCGAGGAGCTCCTCCGCACCTGGCGCAATCCCCAATTCGTACCCGACCTCGCCGGCATTCCGCGCGTTGCCGCCGCGCAACTCGGGTAAAATCGAAAGACGCTACAGATATGGGGATAGGCATCCGCATCGAGCACCTCCGCAAAGTCTACGACACGCCTCCGCCCTCGGCCGCGCGCGGCGGCGGCTTCTCGTTCACGTCCGTCCGCTCCGGGCCGAAACAGGACAAAAAGAAGCTCGAAATCGTGGCCCTTGCAGACGTCTCCATGGAGATCCGCGCCGGTGAAATCTTCGGTCTGCTCGGTCCCAACGGAGCCGGCAAATCCACCACCATAGGCATTCTGACCACGCGCACGCAGCCCACAAGCGGACGCGCCTTCATCGGCGAGTTCGACGTCTGGAAGGAACAGGTGAAAGCCAAGCGCCTCATCGGTGTCGTCCCGCAGCGTCCAAATCTCGACTTCGCCCTCACCGCCCGCGAGATTCTGCTCTTCCATGGCGCCTACTTCGGCCAGTCCACTCGCGAGCGGAGCAGAAAGCCCAGGCCCTCCTCGAAAAATTCAAGCTCACCGATCGCGCCGACCAGATGGTCCGCGGCTTCTCCGGCGGCATGATGCAGCGCCTCTCCATCGCCCGCGCCATGATGCACGATCCGGAAGTTCTCTTCCTCGACGAGCCCTCCGCCGGACTCGATCCGCAAACGCGCCTCCTCCTCTGGGAGATCATTCGCGATTACAACAAGGCCGGCAAGACTATCGTCCTCACGACCCACTATATGGACGAGGCCGATTCCCTCTGCGAGCGCCTCGCCATCATCGATCACGGCAAAATCATCGCGCAGGGCACGCCCCAGGAATTGAAGAGCTCGATCCCCGGCGGCTATCTCCTGCGCCTCCGCTTCACCACCCTCCCGCAAGGCCTGACGACATCGCTCCAGGCGCTCCCTGGCGTCACCGAAGTTCGCTCCAAGGATGCGGCCAGCGCCGATCTGTATGCCGATCGCGGCGGTCAGTTGATCGGCGCCATCGTCGCAGCGGCGCAGTCGGCGGGCGTCGACCTTTGCGACGTCCATATCGCCGAGCCGAGTTTGGAAACGCTGTTCCTGCATCACACCGGAAGGAGCCTGCGCGATTGAACTGGAGAACGTTTTACGCCCTCTTGCAGCGTGACGGCCACGTCGCCCGCCGCAACCTGCTGCCCATGTTGTTGCAGAATCTCCTGCAGCCGCTGCTCTTTACGTTTATCTTCGGCCGCGTGATGACCACCAGCGGACTCATGCCGCCGGAATACAAAAGCATGCTGCTGCCCGGCATCATGGCCATCGCAATGGTGCTCTCCGGAGTGCAGGCCGTCGCCATGCCGCTGATCACCGAGTTCCAGTTCACGCGCGAGATTGAGGACCGTCTTCTCGCCCCCATAGAGACCAGTTGGCTCGCAGTCGAAAAGATTGCGGCGGGAATGGTACAGGCGCTCGTCGCAGGACTCGTCGTCATCCCCGCGGCCTGGGTCGCCATGGGTTCCGGAGTGAACATCAATTTCGGCCACCCCCTAGAGTTCGCCGCCGTCTGCCTGTTGGTCGCCTTCATGGCCTCCGCGGGCGGCCTGATGCTCGGCTGCACCATCGGCCAAACCCAAATCGGCCTGATGTTCAGCCTCGTCATCGCCCCCATGATGATGTTCGGATGCGCGTACTACCCCTGGAGCAAACTCGCCGCCTTCCCCATCCTCCAGATCGCCGTCCTCATCAATCCGCTCGTCTACGCCAGCGAAGGCCTCCGCGGCACCCTCGCCCCCCAATTCCCCCACATCCCGACGCTGATCGTTGTAGCCGCCCTCATCGTCCTCGACGCCATCCTCCTGATCGCCGGCCTCAAGAAATTCAACAAGAAGGCCGTGTCGTAGGGTAGGGGCTTACTTGTACGGCTTGGGATTATGCGGACGAGTGACGCTCGCCCTGATGAAGGGACCGTTCGCTATACAATCGTTCTATGAGCACAGCCCGCTACGTCCGATGGCAGGATGGGGAAACCTGGCTCGGTTATTTTGAACAGTTTCCCGATTACTTAACGCAAGGCGAGTCATTGAGCGACCTCGAAGAACACCTTCGTGACCTGTACCGGGACTTGACCAGTGGTGAAATCCCGGGCGTACGCAGCATCGCCGAGCTTGCCGTGGAATGAAGCGGATTGATCTCGTCCGCAAAGCGGAACAAGCCGGATGTTTGCTGATCCGGCACGGCGGCAAACACGATTGGTATTACAATCCCTAAACAAATACCTCTCAGCCGATTCCACGTCATCGTGAGATCAAGGAAGCTCTCGCAAAACACATCTTGCGAAAGTTAGGCATCGATTGAAGGCTTACTTGTACGGCTTGGGATTATGCGGACCGCTCATTTCGAGCCTGGACTTTTGCAGGTTGCTATCCTGAACGGACGAGCGGATCGACACTGTGGCGGCAACGAAACAACAAGTCTCCAAGCGGTGTCGAATGTGATGGGTCCGAAAGGTGAGCGATGGAAAGGGCGCTGAAAATCCTCATGTTTGGCTTTGCGGTTCCCCTTTCTGTGCTCGTGCTCTGGACTGCATGGAATCTCAGGAATAGCTACCTTTCGGTTGTCCTCATCACCATCGCCGCCATCGCTGCCGTGAAAGCTGCACAATGTTCCGTCAGGCATCGGAAAAACGCAGTAGTCGCCATCTCCGGGGCCATCCTCATTGCCGCACGTATTCTACTAAGTGCCTTTGGAGGATTTGGCGCTCCCACTCCCTTCGTAGCATTCATCCTTCTCTTCGTCTCGCTCATCAGCGGCTTTGTATGCGTATTCCGAGCGATGCCGATCAGCGTTCCGATCTGATGGCGATCGCGATTCCAAACTCATGTCGATCACCATTCCAAAGTGATGGCGATCATCGTTCCAAACCGATGCCGATCACCCGGTCTCTCGGTTAGAGCGATGCGCTAGCCACTCTGGCTTGGCAGCGCTGGGCAATTCAGCGGGGACCGGGCTCCACTCTAAAGGTGGAGGATTCCGGTTGCCGCAAGAGAGGTTGTCCATGCACAAGATCAAAACTGTCCTAAGGCTCGCCAGTCTCGGGTTGAGCCAACGCAAGATCGCCCTAAGCTGTCAGCTCGGCCAAGCCACCGTATCCGACTATCTGCGGATGGCTGCAGAGGCCGGACTTAAGTGGCCCGACATCGCCGATTGGGACGAGGACCGGCTGAGAGCCGCGCTGACCCCTTCCGCGATTCCGCTGCCGAACTGGCGCAAGACCGACGAGCCCGACTACGCCGAGATCCGGCGCGAGTTGCAGACCCACAAGCACCTCACGTTGCAGTGCTCTGGCAGGAGTACCGCGAAAAGCAGCCTAGCGGCTACGGTTACAGCCGCTACTGCGGCCTGTACCGCAACTGGCTGAAGCGTCAGGATGTCGTGCTCCGTCACGAGCATCGAGCCGGCGAGAAACTCTTTGTCGACTACGCCGGCGATACGATCCCGGTTCACGACCCGGCCACTGGCGAACGGCGCGCCGCCGCAGTGTTCGTCGCGGTGCTCGGCGCCAGCAGCTACACCTACGCGGAAGCCACCTGGACGCAAGGGCTTGCCGACTGGATCGGCGCCCATCTGCGCGCTTTCGAGTTCATAGGCGGCACACCGGAAATCCTCGTCCCGGACAACCTGAAGTCCGGTGTGACTCGTGCCTGCCGCTACGAGCCGGATCTCAACCGTACCTATGAGGAAATGGCCGCACACTATGGCGTGGCGGTGATCCCGGCACGCCGCATGAAGCCTCGCGATAAGGCCAAAGTGGAGTCTGGAGTCCTGGTAGTGGAGCGTTGGATTATGGCTGCGCTGAGAAGACGAAAGTTCTTCTCGCTGGGCGAGGTCAACCAGGCTATCTTGGAACTGCTCACTGGCCTCAACAACAGACCCTTCCGCAAAGCCGCAGGCACACGCCGCAGCCTCTTTGAAGCGCTCGACAAGCCGGTCCTGCGCGCCTTGCCTGCCGAACGCTATCAATACGGTGACTGGGCGACGGCCCGCGTCAACATCGACTATCACGTGGTCGCTGACAGCCATTTCTACAGCGTCCCTTACCGCTTGGTTCACGAACCGGTTGAGGTGCGCCTATCGGCCTCCACGGTGGAGATCTTTCACAAAGGCGTGCGCGTGGCCAGTCACGCTCGCAGTTGCGCAGCGAACAAAGTCTCCACGCTCGATGAGCATCGGCCGAAAGCCCATCAGCGATACTTGCAGTGGACGCCGTCACGGCTAGTGGAATGGGGCCGGAAGATTGGCCCACTCACCGCCGAACTGCTGGAACGAATCCTCGCCTCCAAGCCCCATCCCGAGCAAGGATTCCGCTCGTGCCTGGGCGTCATCCGACTTGGCGACGAGTACGGCCATCAGCGACTGGAGGCCGTTGCGCAGCGGGCGTTGCGACACAGAACGTATTCCTACAAGAACATTGAATCCATGCTGAAATGCCATCTCGACACGCTGCCGGAGGCCGAGGCCCAGCCTTCGCCGCCGCCCCTGGATCATCCCAACATCCGCGGACCTAAATATTTCGATCCACCACCACTCAATCCGCCACTTAGTGAGGACCCATCATGCTGAACCAACCGACAATCGACAAACTCTGCGCCATGCGCATGCGTGGCATGGCCGAGGCCCTGCAACAACAAATGCAGGAGCCCGACATCCACCAACTCAGCTTTGAAGAACGGCTCGGCCTGCTCATTGACCGTCAATGGGACTGGCGACAGAACCGCGCACTGGAGCGCCGCCTGCGCAATGCGCGACTGCAAGGACCCGCGTGCGTAGAAGACATCGACTACCGCACGCCACGCGGTCTGGATCGCGCCGTCGTGCGCTCGCTGACCCAGCAATCGGCCTGGGTCGAAGCCCATCAGAACCTCTTTCTGGTGGGGCCAACCGGAATCGGGAAAACCTGGCTGGCGCGGGCGATCGCCCAAAAGGCTTGCCGCGACGGTTACTCAGCGCTGTTCCTGAAAGCCGCCGAGTTGTTTCGCGACCTGGCCGCCTCACGCGCCGACGGCAGCCATTCGAAACACCTTTATCAGCTTGGCCATGTCGACGTACTGATCGTCGACGATTGGGCTATGGCGCCGCTGGCCGAAGCCGAGCGCCGCGACTTCCTAGAGATCTGCGATACCCGCTACCAAGCGCGCTCGGTGCTGCTCACAAGCCAAATCCCGATCGCCTCATGGCACTCGCAGATCGGTGATCCGACGATCGCAGATTCGATCCTCGACCGTCTGGTGCACAACGCTCACCGTCTCGAACTGCAGGGCGAATCGATGCGTCGCAAGAAAGGCAACAAAGCCGGAAAGGATCACGCATGAACGAACGTCGTCTCAGAGGTTTCTACAATGCTGAGTGGGGCAAGGGGCTCAATCGCCGCCCCCTCGCCCCACACCCCCCTCCCCGCTCCAAAGCCAGGAGATTGACTCACTGTCGATTCTTTAACGATGATAAGTACAGTCCAGCGTCGCTTCGCTCCGATGGTGATCGGCATCGATTGGAATCCTGATCGCCATCAGATTGGAATTAGCGATCGGCATCGCTGGAATACGCATTTGTATTGCTGTTGGCCGTTGTCCGGTTGCTTTTGGGAATCGGAGATATCACTAAGAACGTGGTGATGTTCACGGCATTCTGCATTGCGGCCTTCCTGTGGCTTGGCACCGTCGCATCTGTCTACTCGACAGCGCATCACTACACAGCTTGGTATTTCATGGTTCCCACGGCTCGTGTGATGGTTGACGGAAGGCAGAATATCGGCTACGTTCACGTTGCGGATGCTGGCGAATTTGGAAGGGAAGTCGTAGTCACCGTGCGTCAACCGTGGAAGGCCGAAACCTATTGGATTGCTCTGCCGACCAATCACAGAGCGACCGTTAGCGGTTGCAAGAGTGCGCCCCGTCTTCCGGTGTTCGCCATTGGAGACCTCATCCAACTGTCTGACTTTTCGTCGGAAGGGGAAACACCCGTTAGACCGCCGGAGCGAGGCGTTGTATCTGGACCAAAATTTGTGGAGTTCACCGCTGACGGAAATCGAGTGAGGGCTGAATGGCTGTAGGTTATTGGCCGAAAGATTGGCGGCTTGGAGGTCAACTTGCCGCACTTCAAGAACGGCGGAGGAACAACGCAATTGCAATCGCGGTTGAAGGATACTCCCCCGATCTTGAAGAACGACGAAAGGTGCTGTCGGCGGAAATTGCCGAACTCCACGATCAGCTCACCCGCTTGGATTCGCAGCCGAAAACCGTTTCACCTGCCGAGACTGCCAAACTGATTCGTGAAAGGTTTGCCGCAAAAAAGAGCGTGTCGATGGAAGAGCGAAGGAGACTCTTGGCGGAAACAGTAGAGAGCATCGTAGTGCAGGGCGATGAAAGTGAAAAGATCGCCGTAAATTCCAAATTCCGAGTCGGCATAAAATGAAGACCTACTTCCACATCGACATGGACGCATTCTTCGTCTCCGTGGAAGAGTTGTTCGACCCCTCCCTCGAAGGCAAACCCGTCGTAGTCGGCGGACGACCCAACGAGCGCGGCGTCGTATCCGCCGCCTCCTACGCCGCCCGCAAATTCGGCGTCCACTCCGCCATGCCCCTCCGCACGGCCTACAAGATGTGCCCCCAGGCGATCTTTGTCGACGGTCACCCCGAGCGCTACCGCGAGTGTTCCGAAAAGGTCTACGACACGCTCCGCCGCTTCTCTCCCGTCGTCGAGATGGCGTCAATCGATGAAGCCTATCTCGACATGACCGGCACCGAGCGCCTCTACGGGCCTCCGCTCCGCGCCGCGCACCAACTCCACGACTCTGTCAAAGCCGCGACCCGCCTGAACTGCTCTATCGGCATCGCCACCTCGCGCCTCGTTGCCAAGATCAGTTCCGACCAGGCCAAGCCCAACGGCATCCTCTGGGTGATTCCAGGATCCGAAGCCGCCTACCTCGCGCCCCTCGACGTCCGCAAGGTGCCCGGCGTAGGCAAGGTCACCGAGAAGAACCTGCACGCCGTCGGCATCCGCAAAGTTGGCGACCTCGCCCGCCTCGACGACAAGTTTCTCGAACAGCGCTTCGGTAAGTGGGGCCTCGCCCTCGCAGGCAAATCGCGCGGCCTCGACGCCGGCGGCTGGTTCGACACCGAGATCGGTGGCGACGAAGGTCCCAAGTCCATCAGCCACGAGCATACCTTCAACGAAGACACCGCCGACGGCGCGCATATCGACGCCACCCTCTCGCGCCTCTGCGAGATGGTCGGACGGCGTTTGCGCGAGCACCATCTCCACGCCCGCACTGTCCAGTTGAAACTGCGCTACACCGATTTCACGACCATCACGCGCGCCCACTCCATCGCCCGCGGCACGCAGCTCGACACCGAGCTCTTCAACGAGATCCGCGACCTCTTCCGCTCGAACTGGGAAGTCGGCCGCAAAGTGCGCCTTCTCGGCGTCCACGTCTCCGGCTGGACCGACACGGCCGACCAGATGGACCTGCTTGCCGAAAATCGACACGAGAAGTGGTCCCAGACCCTAGCAGCCGCCGACCGTCTGCGCGACCGTTTCGGCGAAAAAGCAGTCTCGCTCGCCGCCAGCATGCGCGGCAATTTCCGCGAGCGCACCCACGAAAATCCGGCCAGTCTCCCCGGTAAGCATCCGAAGCGCGACACTAACAAGTGATGGACCCCGAGCAGTTCACCCGCATCAGCAAGGCGCTGGCCGACCCCACCCGCATGGAGATTCTGCAGCGCATCGCCGGCCAGAAAGAGCTTGCCTGCTCCAGCCTCGCCGGCGATTGCCAGGTTTCGCAGCCGACCATCTCTCATCATTTGAAAGAACTCGCCGCCGCAGGCCTCATCAAAGCCCGGCGCGAAGGCAAGTTTCAGTTCTTTCAACTGGATCGGAAAACCTGGGCGGCATATCTCTCCGAAATGCGCCGCCGCGTCGGCTGAATCCTTTCCCTTCCCCTCACATCATATAGACGGTTATCGAAATGTCGATCTAACCGGGAGAAAAAGCAAATGGCAACACTGACAGGAAAAGTAGCGGTTGTGAGCGGTGCTTCCAAAGGAATCGGCGCGGCCATCGCGGAGGAACTGGCGGCCGACGGCGCCAAGGTGATCGTGAATTACTCGAGCAGCGGCGAACAGGCCGAGCAACTCGTGGCCAAAATCAAGTCGGCCGGCGGGGCAGCCAAAGCGGTGAAGGCCGACCTCAGCAAGCCCGGCGAAGCCCGCAAGCTGATCGACGCCTCAGTCAAGGAGTTCGGACGCCTCGACATCCTGGTGAATAACGCCGGCGTTTACGATTTCGTGCCGCTCGCGCAAATCAGCGACGAGCACTTCGACCGGATCTTCGGCCTCAACGTCAAAGGCCTGCTGTTCGCGACGCAAGCCGCGGCCAACGCATTCGGCGACAGCGGCGGGTCCGTGATCAACATCAGCTCGGTAGCGGCGCAAGCGGCGATCCCCAACTCCGCCGTCTACAGTGCGACGAAAGCCGCGATCGATTCCTTCACGCGAACTCTCGCCGCGGAACTCGGTCCCAAGCAGGTGCGAGTCAATTCCGTGCTGCCGGGCCCCGTCGAAACCGAAGGCACCCACGCCATGGCCGGCTTCGACCAGTTCGTCTCGAACATCGTTCCGCAGACGCCCCTCGGCCGCGTCGGCCAGCCCCGCGACATCGCCACCGTCGTCTCGTTCCTCGCCTCCGAGCAGGCCGGCTGGATCACCGGCCAGGTAATCCCCGTCGCCGGCGGCCTCCGCTAATCCCTGTAACACCGGCGGTCTTTGCCGCCGGTTCGCCGAAGGCGCGCGTTACTTCCTGTAATGCTTCCAAGTCATGAACCCGATCATCGTCTTGGCGTCTTCGATCTTGCCCTCGCGAATGAGGTCCGCTAGTTCCTTGCTGCTGAACCAGCGGGCCTCGATGCGCTCATCCTCCATCGGAGTCGCCGTCCCGGCGGTGAGATCGGTCGCCAGGAAGATGGTCATCCGCTCCTGCACGAACCCCGGACTCGCAAAGAACGACGCCAGTTTCGTCCACGTCTTCGCCCGATAACCCGTCTCCTCGATCAGCTCGCGTTTCGCTGCCTGGAGCGGCTTCTCCCCCGGATCCAGCCGCCCCGCCGGCAATTCCCACAACTGTTTCTCGGCAGGCAGGCGATACTGGCGTACCAGCAGCACGCGCTTCTTCTCATCCACCGCCATCATGACCGCTGACCCCGCGTGGCGCACGACTGACCGCTTGATCTCGAACCCCGTCTTCAAATCGACCGCCTCGTCCTCCGTCACCCTGAACAGGCCGCACTTGTAGACTTCTTTTGACTTTGTAATTTTCATGATTTTGCCTGAATCGCCGCCGCGAACTCATCGGCCGGCAGCGTGTTCATAATGTCGCCCGGACCCAGCCAGCCGCGCCGCGCCGTCACCACTCCGTACCGCATCGACCCGAGATGTTTCGGATGGTGCGCATCCGTCGATATCGTAAATCGCGCGCCCTTCGCCTTCGCCGACCGGATCAGCGGACCACTCAGGTCCAGCCGTTCGGGACTGGCATTAATTTCCAGCCACACGCCCCGCTTCACCGCCTCCGCCGACACACGCTCGAAATCGAACGGGAACGGGTCGCGCTGCAGCAGCAGCCGCCCCGTCGGATGGCCGAGCACGCGCAGGCTGGGACATTCAAGCGCGCGCAGCAGCCGGTCCGTCATCTCGGCGCTCTCCAGATTCATGTGACTGTGGACGCTGCCGATCACGATGTCCAACTCGGCCAGCGCGTCGTTGGACAGATCCATGGCGCCGTCGCGCAGGATGTCGCACTCGATGCCCGAGAAAACGCGAATGCCGAGCCCCTCGCGATTCAACTCGCGAACCTGCTTCGCGAACGCGACCACGCGCGCCTCGTCCAACCCGTTCGCCATCGCCAGCGCCTTCGAGTGGTCCGTGATCGCGATGTACTCATAGCCGCGGTCGCGCGCCGCTTGCGCCATCTCCTGCAGCGTGGCGCGGCCGTCCGTCTCCGTCGTGTGCATGTGGAGGTCGCCGCGAATGTGGCGCAACTCCACCAACTCCGGCAGCCGATTCTCCAGCGCCGCTTCGATC
>Ga0105240_10014315_pt1 | contig 10833 bp, 7 predicted proteins | sample KBSC54metaG_FD_80426 | JGI IMG/M metagenome (GOLD analysis project Ga0105240, IMG submission 80426) | Corn rhizosphere microbial communities from Kellogg Biological Station, Michigan, USA - KBS C5-4 metaG | ecosystem: Host-associated > Plants > Roots > Rhizosphere > Soil | place: Michigan, USA...
CGAGGCTGTCGCTGAAATCCTCGAGCATCATCGCGATCAGCGATTCGTCCTCGACGATCAGGATGGAACGGCTCGTCACCCTGTTCGCCTAGCGTGCCAAGCCGTTCGCCGACAAGCGTTTATCGGCGGACGGAGGATCACCGCGCCTTCTCCTTCGCATGCCGTGCAAGCGTGTCGCGCGCGGCTTCGGCGAGCTGCTGCACCGAGAAGGGCTTGGCGAGGAAGGATACGTTGTCGAGGTTGATCGAGCGACGCAGCTGCTCCTCCGCATAGCCCGACATGAACAGGATCGGCAGGTCCGGAAAGCGTTGGCGGGCATGGGCAACCATGGTGGGGCCATCCATCGTCGGCATCATCACGTCGGAGATCAGCAGATCGAAGCCGCTGTTGGTTTCGCCCGGCGGCACATGCGACAATATCTCCAGCGCCTCCTCGCCGTTCGCGGCGGTCCGCACCTGGTAGCCCTGGCGCGACAAGGCCCGCTCGGCGACGGAGCGGACCATGTCCTCGTCCTCCACCACCAGGATCGAGCCCGAGCCCCACAATTCCTGCGGTGCCTCCTTGGCTTTCTCCTTCTCCGGCGCGGCGATCTCGCCATGGAAGACGGGCAGGTAGACGACGAAGCTCGTCCCCTTCCCGATCTCGGAGTCCGCGAAGATGAAGCCGCCCGACTGCTTGACGATGCCGTAGACGGTCGAAAGGCCGAGGCCCGTGCCCTTGCCGACATCCTTGGTGGTGAAGAAGGGCTCGAAGATCTTGGGCAGCACGTCCGGCGGGATGCCGGTGCCGGTGTCGGTGACGCTGAATGCCGAATAATCGCCCGCCGGCAGCACGTCGGCGCCGAGGCGGCGGACCTCCGCGGCGGAGACGCCGTAGGTTCGGATCGTCAGCACGCCGCCGTCCGGCATGGCGTCGCGCGCATTGACCGCGAGGTTGACGATCACCTGCTCGAGCTGGCCCGGATCGGCGCGCACCGATCCGATCGCCCGGCCATGGTTGATCACCAGCTGCATCGATTCGCCCATCAGCCGGCGCAGCAGGTTGGACACTTCCGAGATCACGTCGGGCAGTTGCAGCACCTGCGGACGCAGCGTCTGCTGGCGCGAGAAAGCGAGCAGCTGGCGGGTGAGCCCGGCGGCGCGGTTCGCGTTGTGGCGGATCTGCTGGATGTCGTCATAGTCGCTGTCGCCGGGCGTGTGGCGCATCAGGATTAGGTCGCAATGGCCCAGCACCGCCGTCAGGATATTGTTGAAATCATGCGCCACGCCGCCGGCGAGCTGGCCCACCGCCTGCATCTTGGTGGCCTGCGCGACCTGCCTTTGGAGGCGCCCCTCCTCGGCCGAATCCTTGAGCGACAGAATCACCGCCGCATCGCCCAGCCCGCGCGCCGAGGCGACGGTGAGCGACACCGGCTCGTCCGGCCGGTGGCGCAGGCGCACCGCGACGTCGCCCGAGAAGATCGGCGCATTGCCGAACGGCCCCGAAGCCGGCTTGGCACCGGCGAAACGGCGCACCGCGTCCGACACCGCCGACTTGTCCTCTTTCACGACGAGGTCGCTCGGATAGACGGCGTGCTCCACCTCGCTCATGCCGGCGGCGGCGCGGAAAGCCTCGTTCTGGAAGAGGAAGCGTCCATCGCGATCGATCAGCGCGAGGCCTAGGGGCAGCATGCCGAGCAGGCCGTAGAGATCATCGGGCCGCGTCGTCGCCTCGTTGATGCGCTGGGCGGGATCGTCGAACAGAAGCATGGCGGCGGCGCCGGCAGCCAGCTCGCCATCGTCGAGCGGGATGTGGAGCAGGCGGAGCGGGTCCGCTCCTTCCGGATCGCGGGCGAAGCGCAGCGCGCCGTCCTCGTCCTGCGTGAGACAGGCGGCGAAGTCGCGGCCGGTGATGCTGGTCGCCTGCGGGCCGACGGCGCGGGCGGCGAACACCTTGTTGGAAACCAATACGCGGCCACGCTCGTCGATCAGCGCCGCCATCAGGCCGGCCCGGCCCAGCCGGTCCCCGAAACCGCCGCCGATCATGCGCAGCGCATCGGTCCGCCCCTCGCCGCGCCCCTCGCCGACGCGCCAGAGGAGATGGTCCTCGCCCACGCCGGCGCGGATCACGCGCAGTCGGATACGGGTCGAACCAAGCGCCGCCTCGGCATCGCCCTCGCGCCAGGCCGATCGACCGGCGGCCGCGACCGCCTCGGCGTAGAGATCGAGACCGGGCAATGTCGGCGGCACCGCAGCGGCACCGAAACGATCGACATAAGCGACGTTGGCGGCGATCAGCCGGCCGGCGCGATCGGTGATCGCGGCCGGCTCCTCGCACACATCCAGAGCGGCGCGAAGCAACGCCCGATCGGGGCGTGGCGCGGCTTCGCTCGCCACCACGCCGATCCGCATCCTCCCGGCAACCACGATCGCCGCCGCGATCGCCGCGAATCCGACCAGGAAGCCGACGGCGAAGCGCCAATCCCCCGCGGCACGCGCCAGCATCACGGCGGAGGCAACGCCCAGCCCCGCGACACCGCCGGCGATCAGCCGATCCGGGGTCAGCGCCGCCTTGGCGGGCGCGGCGGCGCGCAGGGGAACGGGCTCGGCGCGGAGGGCGGGCAAACGCATGCCCCTTATTCCGCGCCCAACCCCCGTCTCGTCAATCCGCGCTTACCAGACGTTCACGCGATCGGCCGGGGCGAGATACAGCTTCTCACCCGGCTTCACGCCGAACGCCTTGTACCAGAGATCCTTATTGCGGACCTCGTCGGTGCGCTGCTGGCCCGGCGAGTGCGGGTTGGTGAGCAACTGCTGGCGGAGGATCGGATCGCGATACTTGGTGCGCCACACCTGCGCATAGCCCAGGTAGAAGCGCTGGTCCGGCGTGAAGCCGGCGATCGTCGGCGCCGGCTTGCCACCCAGCGACAGCTCGTAGGCGTCGTGCGCGAGGCTGAGGCCGGCGAGGTCCGCCATGTTTTCGCCCAGCGTCAGCTTGCCGCTGACGTGCACGCCGGGGAGCGGCTCGTAGGCGTCGTACTGCGCCACCAGCTTGTCGGTCATCGCGGTGAAGCGGCTGACGTCCTGCGGCGTCCACCAGTCGGTCAGCGCGCCGTGGCTGTCATACTTGCGGCCCTGGTCGTCGAAATGGTGGCTCAGCTCGTGGCCGATCACCACGCCGATGCCGCCATAGTTCACCGCCGGATCGGCCTTCGGATCGAAGAAGGGCGGCTGCAGGATCGCCGCCGGGAACACGATCTCGTTCATCGAGAAGTTCGCGTAGGCGTTGATCTCCATGGGGGTCATGCCCCACTCGCCGCGATCGATCGGCTGGCCGAGCTTGTTGAGGTTGCGCTGATATTCGAAGGCGTTGCCGCGCGCGACGTTGCCGACAAGATCGCCCGCGGCGATCTGCAGCGAGGAATAATCACGCCACTTGGCCGGATAGCCGATCTTGGGGGTGAAGGCGGCGAGCTTCTGCAGCGCCTTCTGCTTGGTCGCCGGGTCCATCCAGGTCAGCTTCGGGATGCGCTGGCCCATCGCGGCGATGATGTTGTGGACGAGCGCGTCGGCCGCCGCCTTCGCCTCGGGCGGGAAGTACTTGCCGACATAGACCTGGCCGACCGCCTCGCCCATCTGGTTGGAGACGAGCGTCACGCCCCGCTTCCAGCGCGGCTGGTTCTGCGGCGTGCCGGACATCTCGGTGCCGTGGAAGGCGAAGCTCGCGTCGACGAAATCCTTGGACAGGTAGCGCGCATATTCGTCGATCAGGTGGAAGGTCAGGTAATCCTGGATCAGCGAGGCCGGCGCGTCGGCGAACAGCTTGGCCTCGCCCGCCACCGCGCTCGGCTGCGCGACGAGGAAGGCCTGCTGGCCGTCATAGCCGAGCCCGGTCAGCGTCGCCGCCCAGGGGAAACCCGGCGCCTTGGCCTCGAAATCGGCACGCTGCCACTTGTTGTAGGTCTTGTCGGCCTCGCGCGATTCCTCGGGCGTCCAGTGGACCTTGGCGATCTGCGTTTCGAAATCCATGATCGCCTTGGCCTTGGTGTCGCCGTCGGCGATGCCGGCCAGCGTGAACAGCTTGGCGATGTAGGCGACATAGGCGGCGCGGTTCTTGGCGAGCGCGGCGTCGTCCTTCAGGTAATAATCGCGATCAGGCAGGCCCAGGCCGTCCTGATAGAAGCCGGCGATGTAATTGTCGGGCATCTTGTCGTCCTGCCCGACGCCGGTGCCGATCGGCGTGGTAACGCCGATGCGGGCGAGCTTGGCGATCTCCACGCCGAGCGCGGTCTTGTCCTTGGCCGCCGCGATCTCGGCGATCCAGGGCTTGAGCGGCGCGATGCCCTTCTGGTCGGCCGCGGCCTCATCCATGAAGCTCGCGTAGAACATGCCGATCTTGCTGTTCGGCTGCTTCTCGGCATCCTCCAGGATGCCGCGCGTGCGCTCCAGGCTCAGATCCTGCAGCTTGTGGAACATGCCGTAGCTGGAGCGATCGGCCGGGATCTGGGTGGTCTTCTGCCAGGTGCCGCTGGCATAGCTGTAGAAATCGTCACCCGGCTTCACGGACTTGTCCATGCCGGCGGTGTCGAAACCGAAGCTGCCGTAGGTCGGCGTACCGGCGACGGCGGGCGTGCCGCCCGTGGTCGCGGGCGCGAGGAAAGCGGGCTCGGCGGCGGATACCGCGCCGGCAAGCATGGTGGAGGCCATAAGGGCGACGAAGGTCAGACGCATTGGGAATCCCTCAACCTAGTGTATGAGGGATGCATAGCAGCGCGTCTGTCCGTTGCAAGACTGCGACAGACCGACCGATGATATTTTGTATCCTGACAGGCAGGAAGCGGGGTCAGCCCCGATCGCGCATCAGCCGCGCCTGCTCCCGCTTCCAGTCGCGCTCTTTCGCCGTTTCGCGCTTGTCATGGAGCTTCTTGCCCTTGGCGAGCGCCAGCTCGACTTTCGCGCGGCCCCGCTTGTTGAAATAGATGGCGAGCGGGATCAGCGTCATCCCCTCCCGGTTGACGCCCTGGGCCATCTTGTTGATCTCGCGCTCGTGGAGCAGCAGCTTGCGCGGCCTCCGCGGCTCGTGGTTGAAGCGGTTGCCGTGGCTGAATTCCGGGATGTTGGCGTTGATCAGATTGACCTGGCCGTCCCTGATCTCGGCATAGCTCTCCGCGATCGTCCCCTCGCCGAAGCGCAGAGACTTCACCTCGGTGCCGGTCAGCGCGATGCCGGCCTCGAAGAATTGCTCGAGGAAATATTCATGCCGCGCGCGCCGGTTCTCGGCGACGATCTTGGTCTTCTCGAATTCCAGAGGCTTGGGACGGGACATCGGATCAAAATACCAAACAGAACGCACCGTTCGCACTGAGCGAAGTCGAAGTGCGGGTTTCAGGCGCAGCGCTTGCTGCCCGTCCTTCGACTTCGCTCAGGACGAACGGGTTATATTGGGCCGTCGCAGCAATCACGCCAGCCCCGCCACCTTCAATGCCGCGTCCACCGCCTTGCGGCTCGCTTCGCCGGCCGGGGTCATCGGCAGGCGGAGCTCGTCGGGGAAACCGGAACGGATCTTGTTCAGCGCATATTTCACCGGCCCCGGCGAAGCGTCCGTGAAGAGCGCGGTGTGGAGCGGGAAGAGCGTGTCCTGCAGGGCGAGCGCCTGCTTCCAGTCGCCGTGCAGGCAGGCGTGCTGGAACTCGGCGCACAGCTTCGGCGCGACGTTGGCGGTCACCGAGATGCAGCCCGCGCCGCCCATCGCCATGAAGCCCAGCGCCATGTCGTCGTTGCCGGAGAGCTGGCAGAAATCCTCCCCGCAGGCGAGGCGCTGCGCGGTGACGCGCTCGGCCTTGCCGGACGCGTCCTTGATGCCGACGATGCTCTTGATCGTCGCCAACCGGCCGAGCGTCTCGGGCAGCACGTCCGTCACCGTGCGGCCGGGCACGTTGTAGACGATGATCGGCATGTCGCAGTGATCGGCAAGATAGGCGAAGTGGGCGTAGATGCCTTCCTGGTTCGGCCGGTTGTAGTAGGGCGACACCACCAGCGCCGCCGATGCGCCGGCGGCGTAGGCCGAGCGCATGTGATCGAGCGCCACCAGCGTGTCGTTGGAGCCGCAGCCCGCGATCACCGGCACGCGCCCCGCTGCCTGCTCGACGCAGACCGCCACCACCTTGTCGTGCTCGGCGATCGACATGGTCGCCGATTCGCCGGTCGTGCCGCACGGCACCAGCGCCGACGATCCCTGCTCGATCTGCCAGTCGACGAAACTGCGAAAGGCGGGCTCGTCGAAACGGCCGTCACGAAAAGGCGTCACCAGAGCGGGAATCGAGCCCGAGAACATCACTCACTCCTTCACGCCGTCACCGCAGTGCGGCATAGTCCCACCCATGACGGGGGGATCGTCACATTCAGCGCCTGATAAGGAGCGGGTTGGCATCATGTCCAGCATGCTCCATCGAAGGCTGATGCTTATCAGTCCCCTCGCCCTTCTCGGTGCCGCTGCGCTCGGCGCCTCGCTCAGCCCCCAGCAGGTGGCGTGGTATCGCAGCCAGTTGGGGCTATCCGCCGTTATGCCGGCTTCCAACGGCGGCTATACCTATGCCGCGCCGGCCGCGAGCAGCGTCGGGCTGCAGACCGATCCGATCGCCGAGGCGCTCGTCCAGTGGCGGCGGCTGAGGCAATCGAGCAGCCTGCTGTTCCAGGATTACGCCAATTTCCTGCTCGCCCATCCCGGCTGGCCCGGCGAATCGGCGATGCGAAAAATGGCGGAGCAGCAGATTCAGGCGGACGTGACGCCGCCGGACACGGTGATCGCCTTCTTCACGCGCTTCCCGCCGACGACCGGCACCGGGCAGCTGCGATTCGCCGAGGCGCTCTATGCGCGCGGCCGGGCGCCCGAAGCGCAGGCGGCGGCGAAGGCGGCATGGACGTCCGGCCAGATCAATCTCGTCGACGAGGGCCGGCTGACCACGACCTTTGGCAGCGCGCTGACGCAGGACGATCAGGACAAGCGCATGGAGGCGCTGCTCTGGGCGCGGAACACCGGCGCCGCGCAACGGCAACTCGCGCTGGTGAGCCCGGCGCGGCAGGCGCTCTACGGGGCGCGGCTGGCCTATCAGCTGCGCTCGCCCGACGCGGCGCAACGCGCGGTTTCGCTCGGCACCACGGCGAACAACGACGCGGGCTACCTGATCGATCGCACCACCTGGCTGCGCATGACGGGACAGGAGGGCGTCGCGCGAATCGAGATGGCGCAGGCGCACCGGCTCGACGCGCCGGCCTTCAACGGCCAGCGCTTCATGGAGCAGCAGCTTTCGTTCGCGAAGGGCGCGGCCAATGACGGCAACTGGGTGCAGACTTTCGGCATCGCCAGCCAGCTGACCGACATCTATCCGATCGGCGCCGACCTGCGCGCGCTGCCGTTCAACCAGCGCGACGCCTATACCAGCCTCGCCTGGCTGGCCGGCACGGCGGCGATGCAGCACCTCCAGCGCCCGGCCGACGCGGTGGCGATGTTCCGCCTCTACGGCGACGCCTCGCAAAGCCCATTCTCGCGCGCCAAGGGCTATTATTGGGCGGGCCGCGCGGCACTGGCGGCCGGCGACCAGCCAGGCGCGCAAGGCTATTTCGCCAACGCCGCCGCCTTCCCGGACCAGTTTTACGGCCAGCTCGCGCTGGAGCGCGCGGGGCGTGCCATCCCGGCCCCACAGGTGGCCGACTATACGGCGATCCCCGAGGCGGACCGGGCCACTTTCGAATCGCGCGAGGTGGTGAAGGCCGCGCGGATTCTCGGCCAGCTCGGCGACTGGACCGACCAGAGCGTGTTCCTGCGCGTCATCGGGCAGCAGGCCGCCCTCTCGGACTCCGATCATCTACTCGCCGGCAACCTCGCCCGCGAGCTCGGCCGCATGGACCTCGGCGTGATGGCGGAGCGCGCGGCCAAGCCCGAATCGGCCAGCGACTACGTGCGATCGGGCTTCCCGACGCTGCCGGTGCCGAGCGACCTCTCCAACAACTTCTCCTTCATCCACGGCATCATGCGGCAGGAAAGCCAGTTCGACCGGCAGGCCGTCTCCGGCGCCGGCGCGCGCGGCATGATGCAACTGATGCCGACCACCGCGCGCGAGCAGGCGACCCAGCTCGGCCTGCCCTACGACTTCATGCGGCTGACCACCGATCCCGGCTACAACATGGAGCTCGGTTCCGCTTATTTCGGGCGCATGATGGATGCGTTCGGCGGCAACTACATCCTCGCCGTCGCGGCCTACAATGCGGGCGCCGGCAACGTCCGCAAGTGGCTCGCCACCAATGGCGACCCGCGCTCGGGCGGCGTCGATCCGGTTGCCTGGATCGAGGCGATCCCCTTCGGCGAGACGCGCGGCTACGTGCAGAACGTGCTGGCCAACGTCGTGGTCTACGACACGATCAATCCCAACCGCGCAGGCCAGAGCAACGCCAATCGCCTGTCTTATTACCTCGGCAAGACGACGCCGGGCTGAGCCATGGACCGCCCCAACTACATCACGCCGCAAGGCTATGCGGCGATGCGTGCCGAATATCAGCGCCTGTTCGAGACCGAGCGGCCCGCGCTCGTCGAAACGATCAGCTGGGCGGCGGGCAATGGCGACCGTTCCGAGAACGGCGATTACATCTACGGCCGCAAGCGCCTGCGCGAGATCGACCGCACGCTGAATCATCTGTCGAAGAAGATGAAGGCGGCGCAAGTGGTCGATCCGGTCAGGCAGCCCGAGCGCGGCAAGGTGTTCTTCGGCGCGACCGTGACGATCGCCGACGAGGACGACAACGAGCGCATCGTCACGCTGGTCGGCGAGGATGAGGCGGAGGCGGGCGCCGGACGGATCAGCTGGCATTCGCCGCTGGCGCGCGCCTTGCGGGGCGCCGCCGTGGGCGATCTGCGCCGCGTGATGCTGCCGGGCGGGGAAAAGGAATATGAGGTGGTGGGGATCGCCTACCCTACAGCATGATCCAGGCGCGCCGTTCGTCCTGAGCGAACGACGTCTGGTGGCGGAGGCTTCCGATCTTTCAACGCCGCCTTAACCCTGATCCGCTACCCCGCCCCCATGCGGCTGCAGCAGGTCACCGAGCGCTATCTCTTCATCGTCGGCAATCTGCTGGTGATCGGGCTGTTCGCCATCGACATCTCGCAGATCCACGGCTTCCGCGTCGGCGACAACGTGATGTGGGGCCGCGATTTCCTGAACCTGTGGGCAGGCGGCCGGCTGGCGATCGCGGGCAAGCTCGATGCGCTGTACGATCTCGGCCGCTATCACGATTTCCTGCAAGCGAGCTTCGGCCCGCTGGCGCTGCACATCTATTCCTACCCGCCGACCTCGCTGCTGCTCGACGTGCCGTTCGGTGCCTTACCCTACGCGCTGGCCTACGTGCTGTGGACGTTAGGGGGTGCCGCCTTGTTCTGGCGGGCCGCCCGCCCCCATCTGCGCGAGGCGGGTCTGCCGACTTGGCTGGCACTCGCCACGCCGGCCGCGACGATCAACCTGTGGGCCGGGCATTTCGGCTTCCTGATGGGTGCGCTCTGGCTCCTCGCTTTCCGCGATTTCGACGGCAAACCCAAGCGCGCCGGGCTCACTACCGCGCTGATGGCGGTGAAGCCGCACATGGCACTGCTGATCCCGCTCCTGCTGCTCCGCCGGATGCGATGGTCGACGATCCTCGTGGCCGGAGCCGGCGTCGTCGTGATCGTCGTCGCAAGCCTGCTCGCCTTCGGGCCGGAGCTGTGGCGCACCTACCTCCACGCCACCGCCGCGCTCGAAGTCTCGACGATGGCGATGAGCGACCAGTTCTTCCAGACGATGATGGTCACCACGACGACGGCGATGCATCGGCATGCCCTCACCGCGCCGCTGGCCGGCATCGCGCAGGTGGTAACGGCCGTGGCGGCGCTCGCCCTGCTCTGGCGCACCGGCGGGCGGGACATGCCGCTGGCACGCCTCTGCTTCCCGGCCGCGACCGCGACCTTCCTCGTCCTGCCCTATGCCTTCGATTACGACATGACCGTCGCGGCGCTGGGGCTGATGCTGACGCTGCATCGGCGCTGGGACACGCTCGCCGGTTGGGAGCGCGCGGTGCTGGGCGCAGGCTTCCTCGTGCCGCAGGGATGCATCCTGCTGGCGATGGCGGGGGTGCCGATCGTGCCGGTTATCCTGCTCGCCGCGCTGGTCGTGCAGTTGCGGGCGGAGGGATTGCTCGCGCCCGCCCCAAACACTCCGTTCGCCCTGAGCCAAGCCGAAGGACGGACGGCAGGCGCGGCGCGTTAAATCCTCACTTCGACTTCGCTCCGGGCGAACGAAGCGCTAGCCGAGCGCCTAGCTCTCCACATCAATCCCGAAATGCTGCTTGGCCAGCTTCGCCACCTCCGGATCCGCCGCCGGCGGCTTCATCGGCACCGCCTTCTCCAGCATGTCCGCGATGTGAGTCAGCGCCGCGATGCGCGCGTATTTCTTGTGGTCGGCGGCGATCACCTTCCACGGCGCCCAGCGCGTGTCGGTGCGATCGAACATCTCTTCCATCGCCGCCAGATAGTGTTCGCGCTTGTCGCGGTTGCGGAAATCGTCCGCCGCGAGCTTCCAGCGCTTCCAGGGATGCTCCAGCCGGGCCTTCAGGCGCTTGTCCTGCTCCTCCTGCGTGGTGTGCAGGAAGATCTTGATCACCGGCGTGCCGCTGTCCTTCTGCTGCGCCTCGAACTCGTTGATCTCGTCGTACGCGCGGCGCCATTCCTTCTCGGAGGCGAATCCTTCGACGCGCTCGACCAGCACGCGGCCGTACCAGCTGCGATCAAAGATGTTGATGTGCCCGTCCGGCGGCAGCTTGGTCCAGAAGCGCC
>Ga0105240_10014316_pt1 | contig 10833 bp, 5 predicted proteins | sample KBSC54metaG_FD_80426 | JGI IMG/M metagenome (GOLD analysis project Ga0105240, IMG submission 80426) | Corn rhizosphere microbial communities from Kellogg Biological Station, Michigan, USA - KBS C5-4 metaG | ecosystem: Host-associated > Plants > Roots > Rhizosphere > Soil | place: Michigan, USA...
ATGGATTCATCGGCATCGATGTAGTCCGCGGCAATGTTGGAGCGCTCTTCCGTCCCGAACACCGGATTCCCCGCGAACCAGTGATAGCCGTACAGCGCAATGCCGAGCGAGAGTTTCTCCTTGGGAATGAGCCGCAGCGCGTAATCCAGATGCTCGAGCGTCCACGGCCAGCCATCCACCGGGCCCGGAGTCGTCCAGCGGGTATGCTGGTCGTAGGTCATCAGACTCACAAAATCCATGCACTCACCGAGCGCCTTCAGATCGTACACGCCGCGCCAGTATTCCCACATCCACTTAGAGAACGGGCCCTGCCCCGCATAACCTGGCGCGTTGGGCACTACGGCGATCGAGAGGTGCAGGCCTGCCTGGTGCATCGCCTGTGCCGTCCGTTGCGCGAATGCCGTGAACACGTCGCGGTCGGTCCATACCACGTTCTCGAAATCGAACTGATAACCCGTGAAGCCGTGGAGCCGCGCCTGCACGAGCAGCGCGTCGATGGCACGTTGCTGCGCATCCTTGTCCAACAGCAGCTTGTGGAATCCGTCGCGGCCAGCGGTCATGGAGAGTATCGGCATGACCGCCAGCTTCTTCTCCCTGGCGAGCCGCAGTACGTACGGATTGGGCCCTCCTTGCACGAGACCGGCCGCGTCCACGCCATACCACGTGGGCACCAGCAGATCGATCTTATCGAGGTGCGCGAGGAAGGATCGTTCCGACTTCGCAGTCCCCATCAGATAGAACACGGCTTCGGGCGCCTTTGCGGCGGCTGTTGATATGCAAAAGAGCGCGAGCCAGACGAAATGTCGCATCAAATCTCCTTTTACGCAGGCACTACCTGCTCACCATCGACCCGGGGCACCCCCTCGCGGGGCTGCCCGTGCGATGCATGCATCGCACCCTTGTCAGCCGACCGGGTCGTCCGGCCATTTTAGTGGGTTTCGATCCGGTACACCCACGCATACGCTCCGGGGCGCTGCTTGGGCAGATACAGATGCAGGCCCTCCGCGTCCTGCGTGAAGGGAACCTGCCGGGCGCTACCTAACAGCTTGACCGATCCCACCTTGGACTCCGGAGTAATCGCGCGGATGAGTACCTGGCCATTCTCCGGCCAACCCAGCTCGATGGCATAGAGGTGCCCGCCGTGGGTCGTGAAGCGGAAATCCTGCGCCGTGTAGGGCTTGGCATGCCCCTCCTGGAAGGTGCCACCGGCATTCTCCGTCGGGCCTTCGCCGAATGTCCTCCAGGGCTTGCTGTCGTAGATGGCCTCACCATTCACTTGGAGCCACGCGCCGATCTCACGCAGCAGCTTCTGCGCCTCTTCCGGGATGGAGCCGTCGGCCCGAGGCCCAACATTCAACAGCAGATTGCCGTTCTTCGAGACGACATCAGCCAGCATGTGAATGATGACTTCGGGGCTCTTGAAGGTATCGTGCTCGATGTAACCCCAGGAGCGATCACTGATGGAGGTATCCGTCTGCCAGACCCGATCCTGAATACCGGTGAGCTGGCCTCGCTCGATATCGAGGGTGCCGGCGCCCGGCGCAAAGTCGTGCAGCTTGTAGTCGACGACCGCTCCACCGTGGGGCGCAGCCTGATTGTAGTAATACGCGAGGAATTTCGGCACCGTATTGCGGAAGGCCGGCTGTCCGACCCACCAGTCGAAATAGACGAGCTCCGGCTCGTAGCGCGTGACCAGCTCGGCGGTCCGCGCCAGCCAGTCATCGAGCCAGGACTGCCCGACGTAGGTGAAATCCTCCTCGAGGTCCGCATCGTCCTTCGGCGCCAGGCGCTCCTGCGCCGGCCCATAAAGCGCGGCGTTGGCAGGATTGTTGACGTCGGAGGGGATATGTCTGCCGACATCGAAGAACCAGTCATGCTCGGCCCGATGGGACGAGAGTCCGAAATGCAGGCCCTCCGCAAGAATCGCCGCCCGCAACTGCCCGAGCACATCGCGTTTGGGTCCCATCTTCACCGCTGTCCAGTCCGATAGCTGCGAATCGTACATGGCAAAACCGTCGTGGTGCTCGGCCACCGGAACGACGTAACGCGCACCGGCTTCCCGGAACAGCTTTGCCCAGGCACGCGCGTTGAACTTCTCAGCTTTGAACAGAGGAATGAGATCCTTGTATCCGGACTGGTCCTGTGGGCCATGAGTCGCCCGGTGATGCTGGTAGTCCTCACTCCCTTCGCGATACATGTTTCTCGAGTACCACTCGCTGCCGAAGGCCGGCACCGAGAACACACCCCAGTGGATGAAAATACCGAAGCGCGCCTTCTCATACCATGCCGGAGGCTGGTACTGCTCGAGAGACTGCCAGTCGGGCCGAAAGGGCCCCTCCGCTGCCCCCTTGGCGACGCGTTCGAGCCACTCGCGGCGAGTGGAATCGAACTTACTCAGGGAGGCTTGCCATTGGGCCTCGCGCTCTTGCGGAGTCAATTGACCTCCTGTGGGGGCAGATGCGTCGGGCGCGCTCGCAACCGTCGGTACAACCGCGGCTGTCTGCAACAGCGCGATCAGAGTCGAGAACAGTAGCTTCCGTGACAAGAGCGAAGGAGCAGTCCTGCGAACCTTCGGCATCGATCGGGTCTCCTCAGTTTGAAACGCTGGATATGGGCATTGCTCTGCATAGTCCCCGCTCCGTGCAAGCCAGTGCGCACAATTGCGCAGGCGCTGCCTGCTCATGGCCCGGTGTTGCCCCTCCCGGGTCAACCCGTCCGACGCATGCGTCGGACCCGTGTGCGCCCGTGCGACTCATGCGTCGCACCGTGTGCCTGGAACACCGCGAGCTCGCCGTTTCATTTGTCGGGGTCGGTCGCCAGCGCTTCGACATGCGTCGTCTCAGTGCTTGTACGTGAAGTTTGCCGTGAACAGCCTGCCGTTCTTGTACAACCCGACGGGCGCCGCCTGCACTCCATTGTACGAGTTGTACAGCTCATCCAGAAGATTCGATCCGGCCACGGTGAGCTGGAAATTATCCGTGATCTTCCAGGTGGCGGAGGCATCGAGCTCCCGGTACGCGCCGGTGAACTGCGAAACATTCAGCCGTCCGATCGAGGTGAAGTACGACGACCGGTATCCGTAGCTCACGCGGGCGCTGAAGGGGCCGCGCTCGTAATACGGAATCAGGTTCCAGGTCGAACGCGACAGGTACGGCATGTTGTAGTTGTTGGTGGTGTGCGCCTCCGCCCAGGTGTAGTTCGTCGCGATGCCAAAGCCAGCCGCAATCGGCTTCTCGAACTGCACGGCTGCGCCTTTGACGTTCGCGCCGGCGTAGTTGATAGGGTTCGTCACGAAGTAGGTCAAGGCCGTGCCTTTGAGCGGGTTGTAAAGCGTCTCGTCGTGCTCCGTCGTGATGACGTACTGGGAGATATCGCGATAGAACAGCTCGAGTGACAGCAGCGAGCCCTGGTCGAAATACCACTCGGCACTGGCGTCATAGTTGACCGACTCGTAGGGTTTCAGTTTCGGGTTGCCGCCATTGGCCGTCAGGCCCGTATCGTCGGTCGAGAAGGCGGGCGCCAGGTCTTCGAAGCGTGGACGGGCGATCACCTTGGCAATCCCTAAGCGCAGCAGCACGTCATCCAGCACCGACCACGTGAAGTTGGCGCTGGGCAACACCTTGGTGTAGGGATTGATCGTGGTGTAGGGCGCTCCGGCCTGTGAGGTGGCACTGTCGAACAGCCAACCGAACGAAGTATCGGTCGTGTGGACGAACCGCACACCGATGTTTCCGTGGTAGTCCTTGCCGGCCAGCTTGCCTTCGAAAAGGCTCTCCACGTACGCCGCCGTGGTTTTCTCCTTGATATCGAATTCCGAAGTCTTCGATTCAGCGAAAGTCGTGCCGTCCGGAGTGGTCAGATCGTAGTTGATCATAGCGCTCTGGCTCACCGTGGCGAACTGCGCGATGTTGCCGTTGATCCCGACTCCATTGAACAGGTTGGACGGGGGCCGCCCCGGATCGAACGCGGCTTCCGAAGTATACGCGTTCTGTACGAACACCTTGCTCGTATCGACGACCTCGTAATTCTCGTGGTCAGTGTACTTCACGCCCGCGAGCAGCTTCGACAGCGGGCCCGCATCGATCTTCCACGTTAGATCCAGTTGCGCGTATTTCTCGGTATCGCCCTGGACATAGTACCCGATACCGCCGATCTGCTGGCCTTGCGCGCGCCCGAATGTCGTCGGATCCGACGGGGGCTGCACGAAGTTTACCGTAGCGCTCGTTCCGGTGTAGGAGTAGGAATACGGGCTGCTTCCATAGAGCGCGAGGAGATATTCGGGATCCTTGCCGCCGCTGGCCTTGGTCGATCCGATCACGTTCTGGAGGCTGATGGGCCCGCCGGAGTCCCAGTTTGTCGTGAGCGTGATGCTGTCCGTCTTCACCGTTGTCTTGCGGAAGTCGGCGTCGCGCTCCGAATAAGCCCCGGGGCCGTAACTGGCGCTCGTGACCAGTCCATTGTTCACGGTCGCGCTCAGCAGGTCCCCGGGACTGGCGGCCGGATAGATGAACATGGCCTGGCTGATATTGTCGTACTTTCCCTGAATGTAGATTCCGGTCAGATCGAATTTCAGCGAGTCCGTGGGATTCGCCTGCAGTGTCGTGGTGAAGCTGTCACGCTGGCGCGTCTGCTGGAAGTAGTCGGCATTGATACCGGCAGGATACAAGGCGCCGGCCAGATTGCCCGTGATTTTTGCATTGGGCGCGCTCGTGGCGAGGCCGGACGCGTCCGAGTAGCCGAACACTTCCAGGCCGGCCCGGGCGAGCTTTTCTTTGTCATGACTATAGGCGCCGAGGACTCCGAAGTTGGCGTCGGCATCCTTCCAACTGTACAGCAGCGAACCGCGCATGTTGCCGCTCTCGGAACGATCGTTGTATTTGTAACCGCCCGAGACGCGGACCGTGTTGGGCGCGAGGTCGAGCGGCTTGCGGGTGTGAATGATCACGGTCCCGCCGATGCTGCCTTCATCGAGGCGCGACTCCTGCGATTTGTAGACCTCGGCCAGTCCGATGAGGTCCGGCGAGAGCAGCAGGTAGTTGAACGTGCGGCTGGTCGGGTCGTTCGGGTTGCCGCCCCAGTCGGCTGAAGCCACGGTCTGACCGTTGATCAGAACGCGGTTCAACGCGGGGTCGGTACCGAGAATGCTGACTTTCTCACCCTCGCCGAACTGCCTGTCGACACTGAGGCCGGGCAGGTGCGAGAGGGATTCCGCGACGTTCTGATCGGGAAACTTGCCGACGTCCTCGGCGCTGATCACATCCACGATCGCGTCCGCGTTGCGCTTGGCCTTGATCGCGTTGTCGTAGCTCGCCCGGATACCGGTGACCACAACAGTCTCAGTGAGCTCCTGTGAGCTCGCGCTCCCGCTCTCAGAGGCTTCCTGGCTGAATCCTGCCGCTGGCAGCAGCAGCAGTGTAGAGATACTCAGAGTTCTTCGCACATGACGGCAGATTTGCTGAGGCACGGCACCACCCCTCCCAGATTGTTTGCAATTCGAGCATCCCGCCTCGTCCATGGACCCGCTTGATATCGATCTGATACCAATCCCTGCTTTGGTATTAAGTTAGTAATACCATTACTTGTCAAGAATATTTTTTCTATTCATATCTAGAATGAAATATTCAAATTGAACATTTCATACGTAAGCTGTTGAATCATGGGTAAAATAGCGTCCCGGATCTGCGTTTCGCGAACTCAGGTGCAACGCTATGCTGAATGCTTCGCGGGGCGTTCTCCGCGTCCCCGGGACCTGGGGGAGCGCACTTGGCGACAGCTCGCAAGCTGGTTCGACCGGTGATCACCCGGCGCTTCGTGAATTAATACCATTCTTAGACCAATCCCCCGATTACATTGAGCCCCCGCCACCTCCGTATAAGACCACTGAGACTTGGCCGTGATGACCGTATCCTGGCGCGACATCCGGTCCGGACCGCGTCATGCAGACATACCCTTTGTCGGCTGACATCAACATCTTGCGCGCGCCCCGCTGGGGACGCGGGTAGGGATGTATGGCATAGTATCGAGCCGGGCGCCCGTCACATCGAGGCTGGCTTTCGAACTCGAGGCGCGTGTATGTGTAACCAACACGGGGCGGCTGGATGGCGACGAAGCGGTGCAGCTATACCTTTCGCGATCGCTGGTCTTGCCGCCTGGCTGCTGGCTTGCCCTTCCCTGTCGCTTGCCGCTGACGCAGCTCCGTCAACCAGCGACATCCTGCTTTTGGCGCCGGTGGATGCCAATGTGGCCCAGCAGTCTGCCGTGCGCCTGGTCCTCGACGAAGTGGAAAAGCGCACTCGGGTACGATGGAGCGTTCGCTTTGGCGCGGACAAACTCAGGTCTGGCGCACGCACCCAGATCGTAGCCGCACGCCTGGATCAACTCGCCGCCCTGCTTCCCGCCGACCCAGCCGACCGGGACCAACAGCCTCGCGCGCCATACCCGACCGACGCCGCGGCCCTGGAAGCTCAGGGCCGAGCGCCGCCCGCAAATATCCCGGTCCAGGAGGGTCCAGGCCGGGCGCCGCTGCTGACTGACATACGGACCCGACTCGATACCTGCGCCGCGCTTGCGCGTCCCGAGGGCTATGCCATTCGCTCGCTGGCCGGGCCAGGCGGACGCTGGGTATTCGTCATCGGACATGATGACCGCGGCATGTTGTTCGGGTTGGGTCATCTGCTGCGCAAGTCCGACTGGATGTCCGGTCACAGTCGACTGGGTGTCCAGAGCGCCTGCGTCGCCCCGGCAATGCCGGTGCGCGGACATCAGCTCGGTTACCGGTTGAAAAACAACACCTACGACGGCTGGAACGGCGCGCAATTCGAGCAATATGTGCGCGATCTGGCTATTTTCGGTACCAACACGATCGAGCTGCTGCCGCCGTTCACGGATGATGCCCCTTCGAGCCCGCTGTTTCCCCAACCTGCGCTCGCGATGATGGTCGAGGTCTCGGGGCTCCTGCGCCAATACGGGTTGCGGTGCTCCGTGTTTTATCCAGCGATGGCGCGTGACTACGCCGACCCCGTCACGGTCGGCAGTGAGCTGGACGCCTGGGAGGGCGTGCTCCGGCAACTCCCTGAGGTCGATGAGCTGTTCGTCCCCGGGGGTGATCCCGGTCATATGGCGCCCGACTTGCTGTTCTCGTTTCTCGGTCAGCTCGCTCCGCGACTTCATCGCCATCACCCGACAGCCACGATCTGGGTATCTGCTCAAGGCTTTGACGCCGCACAGATGGAGGCGTTCTATCGGCTGGTAGCCCAGCGGCCATCCTGGCTGAGCGGCATCGTCTTCGGCCCGCAGTCCCGGGATTCGTTTTACACTCAACGGGCCCGGACCCCCTCGGACATTCCGATGCGGCTGTACCCTGACATCGCCCACACCGCCCATTCGCAGTTTCCGGTGCCACGCTGGGATCCCAGCTTCGCGCTGACCGAGGGGCGCGAGCCGATCGGTCCGCGACCGCGAGCGGAAACGCGGATTTTCGAGTACTTCAATTCCGGGGTGGGCGGCCGCTCCGGAGACAACCCAAGCAGCGGCTTGGAAAACAACGCTCTCGCCGGCTCCAAATCCAACGGTCACACCGCCGGGGCTGACGGCTTCGTAACATACTCCGAGGGTGTCAACGACGACGTCAACAAATTCATCTGGACGGCGCTCGGCGTTGACCCCAACAGCACTCCCGCAGAAACACTGGCCGACTACGCGCGCTGGTTTACGGGCTACCAGCTCGGCCCTGTGCTCTCGCACAGTTTTGCCACCGGCCTGCAGGATCTCGAACGCAACTGGAAGGGTCCCCTCGAGACCAACGCGAGCATCCCCTCGACGCTCGACCTGTTTCGGCACATCGAGCGTGGCGCGCCCGAAGCTGCGCGCGACAATTGGCGAGTCCAACTGGCTCTCTATCGAGCGTGGTTCGATGCTTACGAGCAACTGCGCGCCAGAGCGGAAGCTCGCAGAGAAAGCGACGCGCTCAAACTCCTGAGCCACGCACGCAGACTCGGAAGTGAGAGCGCTCTCGAAGCGGCCGAGCAGGCGCTGCAGCCGTCAGCCTATCCAGCGCTGCATTCCTCCGCGCTGCATTCCTCCGACCGAAAACTGGTCGCGATGCGCGCGCGCATTGACGAGCTCGGCGGCGCTCTGTTCGATTCCATCCGGTTACAGCTCAGCGTAGCCCGTTACCACGCCTCGGCAGTCGATCGTGGCGCCAACCTCGACACGCTGGATGTCTCTGTGAACGATCGATTCTGGCTCTCGCGCCGCTTCGATGAGATTCGCAGGCTTCGCGATGAGCGCGAGCGACTGCGAGCCATCAGTGCCCTGCTCGCCTACGAGCATCCCGTTCCGGGCACGTACTACGATGACCTCGGTGAGCCGGGACACGAGCCGCATCTGGTGCGCCCGCCATCTGATCGCGAAGACCCGGATCTGCGCCACGAGCCGCATGACGGTATCGCTGACATCCGCCCAGATGACGGATGGCGCCGGTCATGGGTTACCTATGCCGCCGCGCTATACGACGAGGCGCTGGTGCTCGCCTACGACCATCTCGACACACACACGCCCTACCGCCTGCGAGTCACGTATGCCGGAGAGGACTACTCGTTACCCATGAGACTTGTGGCCAACAATCATTTTGAAATCCATCCGTCGCGTCCGCGTGCCTCCAATCCCGAGACGGTGGAATTCGAAGTCCCTCCGGAAGCGACCGCAAGTGGCACGCTCGAGCTGGCCTGGACTCGCCCTCCCGGCGGTGGCGGCAGCGGACGGGGCGCACAGGTTGCAGAGGTGTGGCTGATCCCTGACAGCCCGGCCGCGCCGCCTGCGCACGCGCCTCGCGCTTGCACAGCTCATGTGCAAGCTCCTTCCATGCCGCAGCCACAAGTTTGGCAGTAAGCCCATCGCCAGCCGCGACCGGCGACCGACCAACATCCTCTTCAGGGCATCCTTCACCTGACGGAACATTTACCCCGTTGTATCGTTGAGCATGCATTGTCAAAACCAACTCCTGGTCATACGAGAGGGGGACTTTATGGGCCGCGGAATTCTGCTATGGCTGTTGGGCGTGCCGATTCCGATCATCATCCTGTTAGCCCTGTTCTGGCACTGACGGCGCCTGGAGAGTAATGATGGATCGTGCTGCTGTCGCAAATGATCCCGGGTTCACTGCCGTGCACGAAGCTTCGAGCGCCGCAGCCCCTACCTCAGCCGTATCCTGGAGCGCGGTGGTTGCCGGAGCGGTAGTGGCCACGGCTGCCTCCCTGATCCTGTTCGCGCTCGCCTCTGGCCTGGGCCTGGCCTCGGTATCGCCCTGGCCGGGTAGCGGCGCATCGCTGACCGCCTTCTCCGTGGGGACGGGCATCGGACTCATCGTCGTGCAGTGGATCGCCGCCTCCATTGGCGGCTACATCACCGGTCGGCTCCGAACCCGCTGGATAGGAATCCACACGCACGAGGTTTTCTTCCGCGATACCGCGCATGGATTCATCACCTGGGCGCTCTCCACCGTCATTGTCACGGCAATCGTCGCGACGGGCGTGATGTCAGTCGCATCAAAATTAGTCGGTGCCGCAGGCCACGCAACCGCAGGTATTGCTTCAGCAAGCGCGCCTGGATCAGCTCAGCAGGGAGTCAGTGCTCCGAGCGACTACAACATTGACGTACTATTTCGATCGGCGCAGCCGGGCACCACCCCACCCGCCGCGACTGCCGAAGCCCGCGCTGAAGCAACACGGATACTAACCCGATCATTGACCACCGGGGCCGTTGCGGCTGCTGATCAGGCGTACCTCGCGCAGTTGGTAGCCGCAACCACGGGCATCTCGCAGACGGATGCCCAAACTCGGGTCGACGGCGTCATTGCCTCGGTAAAATCCGACGAAACCAAGACCCGCCAGGCTGCCGATGCGGCCCGCAAGGCGAGTTCAGCGGCTTCCATTTTTACAGCCCTTTCGATGGTGATCGGCGCCTTCATCGCTTGTGTATCAGCGGCTTTGGGCGGCCGGCTCAGGGACCAACACCCCTGATGGTGACTTTACAGGGGAAGACGTAGCGTACGATGTCCGAGAACCACTGTATCGACACCGCCCTCATCGAGGAAGCCACAGCCCTGATCGACCTGTTGCGAGCGACCCAACTCACCGTCGTCACGGCCGAGTCCTGTACCGGCGGGCTGATCGCCGCAGCCCTCTCCTATGCCCCCAGTGCCAGCGAGTGCTTGCACGGGGGCTTCGTCGTCTACACCAAGGATCACAAGACCATCGCGTTAGGCGTCTCACGGGATTTGCTCGAGCGATCCGGTAGCGTCAACGCCGAGGTGGCCAGCGAGCTGGCTCGAGGTGCACTCCAGCGCTCTGCGGCCGACGTCGCACTCTCGGTCACGGGCGTGTTAGGTCCCGATCCGGACGAAGACGGCAATCCGCCCGGGCAGGTCTATTTCGGCGTGTTGCGACGTGGGCGTACTCCCCGTGTGGTACAACATCACTTCAAGATTGGAGACCCGCACCAGGCGCGTCGGGCCGTAGTCCTGCGAGCAATGGCCCTGGTGCGCGAAACCGCCCACTCCTAGGGGTGCGCACCGTGCCGCCCATCCTTGCCGCAGACTTGGCTAAACGTCACGACGCTGACGGATTCCGGCCATACCCGTGACACCACGGCATTGTAACAAACCGTGCAGCCGCGACTCGCAGCACGTGCCGTGCCGCCGATTTCGTTCCCCTGCGAGGCAATATTCCGCCCTCCGGACCCGCGAGTGCATTTACCAACACTCGATGTTTGAGTAATCGCATACCGATTGACAGCCTCAGGCATTCGCCGTAGTTTGCTTCCAACCGAGTGTCG
>Ga0105240_10014317_pt1 | contig 10833 bp, 9 predicted proteins | sample KBSC54metaG_FD_80426 | JGI IMG/M metagenome (GOLD analysis project Ga0105240, IMG submission 80426) | Corn rhizosphere microbial communities from Kellogg Biological Station, Michigan, USA - KBS C5-4 metaG | ecosystem: Host-associated > Plants > Roots > Rhizosphere > Soil | place: Michigan, USA...
CCAAAAGAAACGCCAGGGGGGACAGTCGAAGCGGCGCAGGACCCATCTCCTTGAAGATGTTGCAGCAGCCCTCTATCGGCAAATGCGAATGAATGTCATTCCCAGGGGCAACGGAGACTCATTTTTGTCCTGGGCCTGACCTTTCTGTTCACAGTCTCGTTTGAAGTCCTGGATGCGGAGTTCGTTCGCCGCATCTTTGCTCTCTGGAAAGTCCCGGTGACAAAGGCAATGAATTCCGCGGGCCAAAGCTGGAGCACTTCATCAGATTGATCCCCCGCTTAAAATACGCGATCAGTGCACAAATAAGCTTTTTGACCCATATACTACTGCAGCAGTCGCACGCATGGATGCCGAGATTGCCAGGGATATCAAGCGGAGAATTACAGTGGAACCCGCTGCCTTGCCGCTCGAAGCCTAGTTAACCATGCCTGGGATTGTGAGGCATTTTGCGCAAATGAATGAGCAATTGCGTGCAAAGACCCAAATCCTTAGATTTTCGTCGCCTCGGTACCAGTCGGACGTTATAAAATATTTGGTCTCCAGGTTGCAGTGCTCGAAGCAGCGACGGCGGTGGAAATCAAAGGGGGGAATCGGTTGGCATACGTTCAGGCACAGTTATCGTTCCTGGATGGATGATACCGGCGCTCCGCTTACTATCCAGCAGGAGCTAATGCGACATGCTTCTGTTACCACCACAATGAACGTGTACGGGAAGGCCATGACGGATAGTAAGCGTCAGGCGCATAGCAAGGTCGTACAGATGGTTTTGAAAGAGCCGAAACCTGTCCTTGAACAGCAGGACTTGGCTGTTAGGGCCTAATAGGGGTTTGGTCAAGTATGACGTTTCCCAGTAAGCTGTTTTTGTTGGTTGCGGGGGTTTGCAACGCTCCGAACGTACTCATCATTCGGTTCAGCCTCAAACTCACCCGCTTAGGCACTTAGGTTGTACATAGTTCCGGTGTGCCTTTCGGCAAACCAAACATCGCCTTGCCGCTCTTGATGGTCACGTGAACCTCGGTTACGCTCGTCTGCTTCCATGCCTCACGTTGCAGCTTGCCACAGCCTAGAACTCGAAAGCCGCCATTATCACTATGCACTTCTCGGAGAGTGAATGCCTTAATCTCTGGATAGCCCGTGCCGATGGTCTCCTTCATTGCCTCAACGTATTGCTTCTGACTCATGTCAGGTGCATCTCTGCGCCCAAGTAGCAGTTCGTTCTTCAGTTCCGAAGTCTGATCCTGAAAATTCCAAAGGTCGGACCAGTCGTGCTTAACCTGATCGTGAATCCATCTTTCAATTGCAGGTTTGAGCAATCCCTTGTCGGTAGGATTCAACGAAGCATACGGATCGCTGGATGGTTGGGCGACCAACGCTACGGCGAAAAGGAAAATCAATATGAGCTTCACGCTCATAGGGTACCCTCTTTCACCATCGGTGTGAGGGCGTTCGTTGATGTCCGGGAAGGAGAGACGGAAGTAGATGTATCTATTTTGGTTGCGGGGGAAGGATTTGAACCTTCGACCTTTGGGTTATGAGCCCAACGAGCTACCAGACTGCTCCACCCCGCAGATCTATGGTAAGCGAACGGTTGGGGCACCGTCAAATTTTCGATGAAAATATTGGTGCTGCGCGGCAGCAAACAGCAAGCGAGTCAAGCCGTCCGGCGGGATGCGCTGCTGGCGACCGCTCCAAAGCGGCGGTCGCGGCGATGGAATTCAGCCACCGCCTCGGCCAGATTGTCGGGCCCGAACTCCGGCCACATGCGCGGCGTGAAAATTATCTCGGCGTAGGCCGACTCCCACAACAGAAAGTCGCTCAAACGCTGCTCGCCGCTGGTGCGAATCAGCAGGTCCACATCCGGCCCTAAAACTTTCGACCATTCCTCCGGGGCCTGGCCGCGCGCCCGCGAAGCGGCTTCCATAATGGCCTGCCGCGCTGAATAATCGATGGCCAGGCGCAGCCGCAAGCGGGTTCCGGCGGCAGTCTTGCGCTCGGCCTCCTGAATCATGCGCACCACGGCCGAAGGCAAGCGATCGCGCCGCCCAATCGCTTCCAGGCGCACGCCATTGGCCAGACACCGCGCGGACTCCTGTGCAAGATAATGCCCCAGCAGTCCCATTAACGCGGACACTTCCTGCGGTGGACGGCGCCAGTTGTCGGCCGAGAAGGCATAGAGCGTCAGCATTCCGATACCCAGCCCAGGCGCTGCTTCGACCACGCGCCGGACTGCTTCAACGCCCACACGGTGCCCGGCCAGGCGGGGCAATCCGCGCGCATTGGCCCAGCGGCCATTGCCGTCCATGATGATCGCCACATGCAGGCTTGCCATCGTGGCTCTATCGTCCCATCGCTTGGATTAAGGCTTCCATATGGTCGAGGTATTTCTCAAAGGCTTTGCGGCCCCCGGGCGCCAGCGTGTACTCGGTACGCGGCATGCGGCCCTCGAAGCTCTTGCTGCATAAAATGTACTTGGCCTCTTCAAGTTTGCGCGCATGGACGCTGAGATTTCCGTCGGTAGTTTTCAGCAGTTTCTTTAGGTCGTTGAAAGTGAGCGACGAGTTCGCCGCCAGCGCGCTGATAATGCCCAGGCGGATGCGCTCATGGATCAAGCGGTCAAAATTGGGAAAGGCCGGGCCGGCGGCTTCGCGATGTACTGCCGCCGGCCGCACCGGACGCCCCGCTCGCGGCGCCGTCACTACCGGATTCTTAGCCGCCATACTTCCTCGCAATCATCGCTCCGAAAATAATGTGCAGCCCGCCGAAGCCCAGGCCCAGCCATACATTGCCGAGCGCCGGCGGCGACACTAAGGCAGCGGCGCCGAGCGCCAGAAAACCGGCTCCCATAATCGGCACCACTCGCACCGAAAACGCTCCTCCGCTGATCACTCCGGTTCCATAGAGCAGCAGCCACGCGCCCGGAATCAGGTGTAGCAGGCCAGCCCGCCACAACGCGAAGGTGAGTGCCGCGCCCGCTATCATGGGCGGCACGAAACTAAAAGCGAATTTGCGGGCCGGAGCCGACCACACTTCGAGACCCGCCGCGCGCGCCTTTTGCTGCATGGCGATCACTCCGATAGCGATGGCCACAGCTCCTTCCATCAGCCAGGTCGCCAGCCAGCGGTTGGGCGAGATCTGCCACCCCGCCACCACTGCGGCGGCCACCGCCGTGATTCCCATGGTGACGCCGCCCCAGCCGGGCACCGCCGTAAAGGACCCCGCGCGCTCCATTGTTTCCCGGATATAGCGCAGGTTGTCGATGGCGTGTGAATGCATCGCGAGGGGTTCCGCGGAACCTTCCCGGATGGGTCGAACCGAAGCCATAGGTAGAGAATACGCCTTGTCGCGAGCTATTGTCAAGTACTTTGCTGCGCAAAGAAAAGACCGGCGGGAAGCGCTCGCGCGCCGCTTTGTTACCATGGTCAGTTGGCGATGCAAGCACTGCTCGACTCATTGCAGCCGGGGCATCCCGACGAGGCGCTGGCTCGCGCCCTCAACCCCGAACGCCTGCCGGCGCACATCGCCATCATCATGGATGGCAACGGACGCTGGGCTCGCCGCCGCGGACAGCTTCGCGTGGCCGGACATAAGGCCGGTATGCGGCCGGTGCGCACAGTCATCGAGACCTGCTCGCAAATGGGAATCCCGGCCCTCACGCTGTATGCGTTTTCGATTGAGAACTGGAAGCGCCCGCGCACCGAAGTCGAAATGTTATGGCGCTTGCTGCGCACCTACTTGCGGCTCGAATTACCCGAGATGATGCGCCAGCAGATCCGTATGAACGCAATCGGCCGCCTGGACGCGCTGCCTGCGCAGGTACACTCCGAATTGCTGGAAGTGCTCGAGGAAACGGCGCAAAATCACGGCCTCCAAGTGAACCTCGCCATCAACTACGGCGGGCGCGCGGAGCTGGTCGATGCAGTCAAAGCGCTGGTCGAAAAAGCCCGCCGCGGCCAAATGACCGCGGAAGCCATCGATGAGGCGGCCATCTCCGCTCACCTCTATACCGCCGGCATCCCGGATCCCGATCTACTGATCCGCACTTCCGGCGAAATGCGGATTAGCAATTTCCTGCTGTGGCAGATCGCTTACGCGGAGCTATACGTCACCGATACTCTGTGGCCCGACTTCACGCGCGCCGACTTGCTGCGCGCCATCCTCGATTACCAGAAGCGCGACCGCCGGTTTGGCGGCCTGGGCGGTCCCGTTCCGGTGGGCGTTGATCCCCGCTATCGCGAAGCCCTGGGACTGACGGCCTCCCCCGGCGTCCCTGTCAGATGACGCGTATCATTACCGCGTTGATCCTGATCCCTTTCATCGCGTGGGTGACGCTCGCCTCGCCGCAGTGGGTATTTTTAGCCGTGCTCGCGATTACGGGACTGTTGGCCTATTGGGAATTCGACAACATCGCCGCCGCCAGCGGAATCGCCCGCGCCGGCTGTCCCGGGATGGCCGCCGGACTGGTGTTGCTGCTGGCTCCCAACCCTGCGATAACTGTCGTGCTGATCGCGATGCTGGGGATGACGCTCGCTTTGCGCGTCGGCAATCTCACTGCCGCGCTGCCGGCGGCTGGAGCGTTCGCGCTGGGCATCGTATATATCTTCGGAGCCTGGCGTTGTGCGGCCGATCTGCGCGCCATCAACCCGCACTGGCTCCTGTTCGCGATGCTGCTCAGTTGGGCCGGCGATATCGCCGCGCTCTACATCGGGCGGCCCTTCGGCAAACACAAAATGGCGCCGCGCGTAAGCCCCGCAAAATCCTGGGAAGGCGCGGCGGGATCGGTCGCGGGAGGAATGCTGGTGGGCGGAGTCTACGCACACTATCTGATACCCCAGGCCTCCCTCGTCGAAGCCTTGGCGCTGGCTGCCGCCGGGAATATCGCCGGGCAAGTGGGTGACTTGTGCGAATCGGCGCTGAAACGCGGTGGAGGGGTGAAAGACAGCGGTACGCTCCTGCCAGGCCACGGCGGGTGGCTCGACCGCATCGACTCGAGCTTATTCAGCGTGCCGGCAGTCTACGCGCTGCTGAAGCTGTTTTGAACACCGCGGCTTCCGAAGCCGGGATATGTGGTTGAAAACCGGCGTTTTGGACGGCTTCGAGCGCTGCTGCCTGCGGGTGGGCCTCGCCATCTACCGGGGCGGCTGCAATAACAACAGTTTAATTGCCGGAGTTCACTCCGGGTTACTTTGATCCTGTAGTAAGGTTATATCGCTTATGCTTTCGTCGCAACTTCGCTATAATGAAGACGTCAGCATTTAGATTTTGGTGATTCCGTCAGGAGGTCCCAGTGAAGCGCACTGGCTCGGATGATGCTCTGCGTTGCTCCTTCTGCCACAAAAGCCAGGACGTAGTCGGGAAGTTGATCTCCTCCCCCTCCGACTACCCCAAGGCGTACATTTGTGACGAATGCATTGCCGTCTGCAATTCTATTCTTGAAGACGACCGTCATGATCAGCACTACACATCCCCCAATAAGCTTCCTAAGCCGCTGGAATTAAAAGAGTATTTGGACCAGTACGTAATCGGCCAGGACGCCACCAAGAAGAAACTCGCGGTGGCCGTCTATAACCATTACAAGCGTATCCAGATGAACAAGCAGCGCACCGGCGAGGTTGAGCTGTCGAAATCCAATATTCTTCTGATCGGACCTACCGGCACCGGCAAGACGCTGTTGGCTCAGACCTTGGCCCGCATTCTGGACGTCCCCTTCGCGATTGTGGACGCCACAACTCTCACCGAGGCCGGCTATGTCGGTGAAGATGTTGAAAACATTATTCTGAGGCTGCTCCAGAACGCCGATTGGGACGTGCAGCGCGCCCAGCAGGGCATCATTTATATAGACGAGATTGACAAAATCGGGCGCAAGGACGAAAACCCCTCCATCACGCGCGATGTCTCGGGCGAAGGTGTTCAGCAAGCACTGCTCAAGATCCTGGAGGGCACCGTGGCTAACGTTCCTCCCCAGGGTGGCCGCAAGCATCCCCATCAGGAATTCACTCCCGTCGATACCACCAACATCCTGTTTATCTGCGGCGGGGCGTTTATCGGCCTCGAAAAAACCATTCAGCGCCGCGTGGGAACGCGTACTATTGGTTACTCGAAGCAGGAAGAACCGGGCCGCGAGGTCCAACGGCCGCGGCACAGCAGTTCCGGCCGCCGCGATGTAAACATGCTCGAACAGGTCCAGCCGATGGATCTGATCAAGAGCGGTTTCATCCCGGAGTTCATTGGACGCCTGCCGGTGGTTGCGGTGCTTGAAGAATTGAGCAAGGAAGCTCTGGTGCAGATCCTCACCAAGCCCAAAAACGCCATCATCCGCCAGTACCAGAAGTTGTTCGAATTCGAAAATGTTAAGCTGAAGTTTAGCGACGACGCGCTGGATGCGATCGCCCAGCTCGCCATGGAACGCAAGGTGGGGGCTCGCGGCTTGCGCATGATTCTCGAAGACTTAATGCTGGACCTGATGTATTACCTGCCCACTTATAAGAAGGTCCGCGAGTTCGCCGTCACCAAAGAAATGGTGCTGACGCAGAAGATTAACGTAACACTGCTCGAAAAAGCCGGTTAAGCCGATAGGCTGTTTGAGGATTGTCCCCGGCGTCCGTTCTTTGAACCCAACCCTTTCATAACATGATTACTTCCAAAGAAAAATCCGACACGCGCCGGTTGCCGATGATGCCTATCCGGGACGTCGTGATCTTCCCGCATATGATGACGCCGTTCGTCGTCGGTCGCGAGTCGAGCGTGCGCGCGCTTGAAGAAGCGCTTGCCGGCGACAAGAAAATCTTTCTCGCAACGCAACACGACGCAAGCGTCGACGAGCCCCGCCCGGACGAGATCTTTTCGGTCGGCACGGTAGCCAACATCGTCCAAAGCCTGAAGCAATCCGACGGCAACATCAAGGTGCTGGTCGAGGGCGTGGAGCGCGGCAAAGTGCTCTCGGTTTCCGAAGACGAGGGCTATTTCAAAGCCACTGTCAAAACTTTCCAATTCAAAGTCGAACAAGGCTCGCAGCTGGATGCGCTGACCTCGCGCGTCACCAATCTGTTCGAGCAATACGCCAAGATCAGCCAGAACGTCAACTATGACACCATCGTCGCGGCCATTCGCGGCGACGATCCCGGCAAACTGGCCGACACCGTGGGTGCCAACCTGCAACTCGCCATTGAAGAGAAGCAGGAACTGCTTGAAATCTTCGATCCCATCGACCGTCTGACGCGCGTGGCCGAGATGCTGGATATCGAAATCGAAAAGTTAAGTGTCGACCGTACCATTCAGGGCCGCGTAAAGCGCCAGATGGAGAAGGCGCAAAAAGAGTATTACCTCAACGAGAAAATCAAGGCCATCCAGAAGGAATTGGGCCGCGGCGAGAAGAGCGAATTCGATGAGCTCAAAAAGAAAATCGAAACCGCGGGCATGACTAAGGACGCCCACGAAAAGGCCATTGCGGAACTGAAGCGCCTGGAACAGATGCCGCCGATGTCGGCCGAATCGACCGTATCGCGCAACTACCTTGACTGGCTGCTGGCGGTGCCGTGGAAGAAGAAATCCAAGGAAATCCGCGATCTGGCGTTTGCCCAACAAGTGCTCGAAAGCGATCACTACGGGCTCGAAAAAATCAAGGAGCGCATTCTTGAGTTTCTGGCCGTGCGACGTTTGGTCAAGGATCCCAAGGGTTCCATCCTATGCTTCGTCGGCGCTCCCGGCGTCGGCAAAACCTCGCTGGGCATGTCGATTGCCAAGGCCACAGGACGAAAGTTCGTGCGCTTGTCGCTCGGCGGCGTGCGCGACGAAGCCGAAGTCCGCGGCCACCGCCGCACCTATATCGGAGCTTTGCCGGGCCAAATCATCCAGATGATGAAGAAAGCCGGAGTCCGCAACCCGGTGTTCATGCTGGATGAAATCGACAAGATGTCGACCGATTTCCGCGGCGATCCCTCGGCCGCGCTGCTTGAAGTGCTCGATCCGGAGCAGAATTACATGTTCCAGGATCATTACCTGGATGTCGAATACGACTTGAGCCAGGTATTCTTCATCGCCACCGCCAACGTGATGCACACTATTCCGCCGGCGTTGCAGGATCGCATGGAAGTCATCCGGTTGTCGGGCTATACCGAGCTCGAAAAGATGGAGATCGCTAAGCGCTTCCTGGTTCCCAAGCAGATCAAGGGCACGGGTCTGGGCGATAAGCAGATCCAGTTCGAGGATTCTGGCATCCAGGAGCTGATCCAGTTCTATACCCGCGAGGCGGGCGTCCGTAATCTGGAGCGTGAAGTCGGCAACGTATGCCGTAAGATCGCGCGCACCGTTGTCAATGCGCAAGCCGACAAGGCCTCCAAGAAGAAGGAAACCGCGTTCGCCAAGGTGACCATCACGCCCGAGAAGGTCAATCAACTCCTGGGGCCGCAGAAGTTTCGCGAAACGCAGTCCGATAAGAAGAATGAAGTGGGTGCTACGGTGGGGCTGGCGTGGACCGAGGTTGGTGGCTCGATTCTGACCACCGAAGCCGCGATCATGGAAGGCCGCGGTAAGCTGACACTCACCGGGAAACTGGGCGACGTCATGCAGGAATCGGCGCAGGCAGCCATGAGTTACGTGCGCAGCCGCGCCGGCGCTCTGGGATTACCGCGTGACTTTTATCGGCATCTGGACATTCACTTGCACGTTCCCGAGGGAGCGATTCCCAAAGACGGGCCCTCGGCCGGAATCACGATTGCAACCAGTATTATGAGCGCGCTTACCAGCATCCCGGTTCGGGCCGATATCGCCATGACCGGTGAAATCACGGTGCGCGGGCGCGTACTCCCTATCGGCGGCTTGAAGGAGAAGCTGCTGGCGGCGCATCGCCAGGGAATCCGCGAAGCGATTCTGCCGCAGGACAACGAACGGGATCTGCCGGATATTCCGGAAAACATTCGCAAGGACATGAAGCTGCATTTTGTCACCTCCATGGATCAGGTGCTGCGGCTGGCGCTCGAAAGTGAATTGGAGATGGCGCCCATTTCCGCGATGCAAACGGCGGCGGAGATTGTGGCGCAGTCGCGGGACGAAAAGATAACGCACTAAGGAAGCGGGAAACTGGGGATACCCTGACTTCTCCACGTAAGCAGGAAGCTATGACGATGGCGACGGCGCCCCCAGTTTTCCGGTTCGCCACTCTTCATGTCAGCAAGGTTTATAATAAGTGCAGCCAAGCCGGATCAGTTTCCGCTTGAAGACCAAGCGGAAGTCGCGTTCCTGGGACGCAGCAACGTCGGCAAGTCCAGTCTCATTAATGCCCTGGTGGGGGCCGACGGGTTGGCATATACCAGTTCGCGGCCGGGCTGTACGCAGTCGATCAATTTCTTCCAGCTCGACGAGGGTTTTCGCTTTGTCGATCTTCCGGGATATGGTTTCGCAAAAGTTCCCAAACATATTACCCGGGAATGGAAAGAGCTTATTGAAAGCTATCTGCTGGGACGCGGCCGATTACGGCTCGCGGTACTGGTTTTGGATGCCCGGCGCGGATGGATGGAACGCGACTCTGAGCTGAGGGAATGGCTTGAAGCGCATGGGCGGCCGTATCTGGTGGTCGCCACTAAAGCGGATAAGTTGAAGACGCAGCAAGAACGGCACTTGAGCCAGCAGGCTCTCCGCGAAGGACACGCGGGGGAAGTGCTCGAATGCTCGGCCACCACCGGCCGGGGAGTGAGGGAAATTTGGCAAGCGATCTCGAAAATCAAGACCAGTCATTAGATACCGGCAACCAGGCGCAGCCGCCGGCCAAGCCGGAAGGCGCTAAAGACGCTCCTCCGCCCCGGGAAGCCAGAGCGAGAACGCCGCGGGGCGAGAAACCGCCAGTTGTGGAGCCCAAGCCAGCCGGAGAAACGAAACCGGCCGCGGACGCAAAACCTGCCGCCGACGCTAAGCCTCCCGCTGAGGCCCAAACCGGCGGCGACCAAACGAACTTAGCCGATCCAGTCGAGCAGCAAACCGCCAGCGACCAAACGAACCCAACGGAAGCGGCCAAGCCGGAGATGACCGGGCGTCTGTTCGATCCGCGCCGGCGCGCCACCGCGCAGGGACAGCCGAATCGGGGCAACGCTCTCGATCTGGTGGAGCTAAAGGACATGAGCATCCAAAAGCTCAATCAGATCGCCAAAGATCTGGGCGTCCAGGGTTTTGCCGGATTGCGCAAGCAGGAGCTGATCTTCAAGATCCTCCAGGTACAGGCGGAAAAGAGCGGCCTGATCTTTTCCGAGGGCGTGCTCGAATGCCTGCCGGACGGCTTCGGCTTCCTGCGCGCGCCCGAGTACAACTATCTCCCGGGCCCGGACGACGTCTACGTCTCGCCCTCACAAATCCGTCGCTTCGATCTGCGGACCGGCGACACCGTCAGCGGCCAGATCCGCCCGCCCAAGGAAGGCGAGCGTTACTTCGCTCTGATCAAGGTCGACGCTATCAATTTCGAGCCGCCCGAGGAAGCCCGCAACAAGATCTTCTTCGACAACCTGACCCCGCTATATCCGCAAGCCCGGCTGAAAATGGAAACCGTCAAGGACAACTTCTCGGGCCGCGTCATGGACCTGCTGACCCCCATCGGCAAGGGCCAGCGCGGATTGATTGTGGCCGCGCCGCGCACCGGCAAGACTATGCTGTTGCAGTCGATCGCCAACTCGATCACTGCGAATCATCCTGAAGTTTCCTTGATCGTCCTGCTGATCGACGAGCGTCCCGAAGAAGTCACCGACATGCAGCGCTCGGTCAAAGGTGAAGTCATCAGTTCCACTTTCGATGAACCCGCCGCGCGCCACGTGCAAGTGGCCGAGATGGTGATCGAAAAAGCCAAGCGTCTGG
>Ga0105240_10014318_pt1 | contig 10833 bp, 8 predicted proteins | sample KBSC54metaG_FD_80426 | JGI IMG/M metagenome (GOLD analysis project Ga0105240, IMG submission 80426) | Corn rhizosphere microbial communities from Kellogg Biological Station, Michigan, USA - KBS C5-4 metaG | ecosystem: Host-associated > Plants > Roots > Rhizosphere > Soil | place: Michigan, USA...
CGGTCGATCGAATGCGCGGCGAAGCGCGTTCAGCATTGCTTTGGTAAATCGACGCGCGATCATGGTGTCTGGTGCGACCTGTTCAAAGCCGTGATATGCGCCCGGCACAACCAGTAGTTCGGTAGCGACGCCCGCGCTCGACAGACGGCTGGCGTAGTGGATGTCCTCGCTGACGAAGAGGTCGATCCCACCCACACCGATGAAGGTGGGCGGCAGGCCGGACAGATTTCGGTTACGCGCCGGCACAGCATCGCTCGGCACTCGTGTACCCCCTGGCTCCGTGCCGAGGAACGAGCGCCACCCATAGGCATTGAGCGACGCTGGAATGCCAACGGTGCCGAGAGGGGCACGAGGCATGATCGTACTACCGGTTCGGTCATCAAGCATCGGGTAGAGCAGCACCTGTAAAACTACCGGCACCTCGGTGCGATCGCGCGCTTTAATCGCCAGCAGAGCCGCATGGCCACCACCTGCGCTACCGCCGAGGATAGCAATCCGGGAGCGATCGACGCCCAGGGCGAGGGCATCCGCGTGGAGCCAGCGTAGCGCTGCATACGTATCCTCGGTCGATCCCTGATAGCGCGTCTCCGGAGCAAGGCGATATTCGACGGAGGCAACGACGCAATCCAGCGTCTTCGCCAATTGCTGCAGCTTGCCTATCTCGTAGCGGGCCTGGCCCGCGATGAAGCCGCCCCCATGCATGTGCAGGATCGCCGGCCGGCTCGCGCCGCGCCTGGCGTTTACGACGAAGACGGTGACATCGGGTTGCCCTTTGCCAACGGGCACCTCGCGTTTCATCACCGGCACGTCTGGAAGAAGCGGAGGCAAGAATTGCGCAGACGCCTTACGTATTCCGGCCAGCAGCGCATCATCCTGACCGGTCAGTGCGCGCGACATTTCGATCATCTTGAGAGCTGACGGGCGCAATTCGCGATCGACGAAGGTAAGGTCCGAGGGCGCGCCGGTGCTGGCCACGATTTGCTCAGCAAGTGCAGTCTTCGAAGTCAGCGCCGCCACGGTCAACGCGCTCGCGATCTTCGCGATGTCGCGTCGGCCATAGACATTCACATGCATAGTCGACTGCATCAGCCACCCATCAAGTTGAGGAGAGAATTTCCGCGAGCCGCAACATCGATTGTGCGCAGACGGCGATTTGGTCCCGTTCAATATACTCGTTTGGCTGATGCGCTTGCTCGATCGAACCGGGGCCACAGATCACGGTCGAGAATCCCGCTTGCTGGAATTGCCCTGCTTCTGATCCGAACGGCACTGCACGCATCTCATGATTGTCACCGGTCAATCTGCGTGCCAGTGCGGCCGCTGCGCCGTCAACCTCTGGCATGAAGGCTGGAACTGCGGCGGTGACGGCCCATTCAACACCGCTTTCGGGAAACAACTCCCTCATTTGGGCGCTCAGCCTTGTTGCCAGATCATAAAACGGCGCGAGCACCTGGTCGGCTGAAAGGTCCGGCGTGACCCGCAGGTCGAAGACGAAATTGCACTCAGGCGCCAGAATGTTGACCGCGGTTCCACCGTGGATCTGGCCTATGGTCAGTGTTGCGTGGCGTGGCTCGAACGGACTGGCTGGATCGACAGCTAGGACTAGCCCTTCCTGGATCTCGACCAGTTTTGCCATAAGCCGAGCCGCGATCATGTTAGCTGAGATACCGAGATGCGTGAGGCTCGAATGAGCCGCATGCCCGATCACGCGCACCTGTGTAACTTGTACGCCCTTGTGTGCGCTCACGATCTTCATGCCGGTCGGCTCGCCGACAATCACCCCCGAGGGAGCAGGAAGGTCACCTGCGATGCCCTGGATCATTGCTGGTGTGCCGGTGCAACCCACCTCTTCATCATACGACCAAGCGAAATGGACCGGCCGTCGAAGGTCAATCGCGGTGAACGTTGGCGCTGCCGCCATCGCACAGGCGATGAACGCCTTCATGTCCGCCGTGCCGCGGCCGTACAATCTTCCACTTTTCAGCGTCAGGTTGAACGGGTCAGTGGTCCAAGGCTGCCCGTCGCAAGGTACGACGTCCGTGTGGCCCGACAGTACGACGCCGCCAGGAACATTCGGCCCGATCGACGCGAACAGATTGGCTTTAGTGCCGTCAGGACTCAAAAACCTACGTGTCCTTGCCCCTAGCGTCTTGAGTTGCGCGTCCATTGCGTCGATCATGACCAAATTGGAACGCGACGAGGTCGTGTCGAACCCAACGAATTGCGCCAGCATCGCCTCACTGTTGTGAACAAGTTCGTCGATGCTCACAGGTGCTCCTTTTCGCATGCTCGCCGACGATTGACTTTCCCAAGCCGGGATGTGGGCCGGTGAACGATGCCGATTACCGCCGCGCTGCCGGCAGCCAGCCCAGCTTCCGGAAGAAGCCATCTGATCGACGGATCGCGTCCCACGCCCATTCCTCGTATTTGATGCCGAGCTTGGGGTCATCGAGACCAAGCCACGGCTCGGTAAAGCCGTGGGGTGCGCCAGGGTAAATCACGACATCGCACTGGAACTTCAGCGACTTTGCCCGCTTGCAGAACTGCAGGGCCTTATCGGGTGTCGTCGCGGTGTCAGCCGCACCTTGAAAGATGATTGTCGGCGGCAGCTTGCCCTTGGCGAGATATTCCCAAGGCGACAGTTCACGCGCGCGCGAGGCCGATTCCTTGCCGACCAGTGGCTCAAGCCTGTCGGCGATGGCAACCATGTCGAGCGCGGGGTTGTAAAGGATTAGCGCATTGGGGTGAGCATCAATGTCAGGGTCCTTCGGATCGTTAAATCCGGGTATCAGTGCCGTAGCGGCCGCCATCTGTCCGCCTGCCGAACTGCCGACCACAGCGATACGCGAAGGATCGATGCCGAGTTGCGTTGCATGTCCGCGTACCCACCGCATTGCTGATTTGCCGTCAGCGACCGAATCCATGATGGTCGATTTGTTACGGCAGCGCACGCGGTAATCGACGAGCACCGTCACCATGCCAAGCAAAGCGAGGTGGGTTGCCTGGGTTTGGTATCGTCGGACGTCTCCGAACACGAATCCCCCACCGTAGAAGAACACCGCTGCAGGTGTTTTATCTGCGACCTTATGTCCCGGGGGGCTGAAGACATGGAGGCGCAGGTCGGCACCCCCGATCGACTTATAAACAAAAGGCTTTGACCCATTGATGTGCAGAGCCTGCGGGTCGGTTACCTCGCTCGGCGTGCAAAGGTCTTGCGCAACAGCCGGCATATGGATCGCACTTAGCGTCAGAGTCGCAATAACCGACAAAATTGACTTGAGTTTCGAAACTCTCATGCGTTGCCCTTTCATCTGCTGCATACATGATGCATCGTTTCGCGTTAAAAGAGCGCGCAAATACTTCATTGGAAATCGAGAGCTGAACTCATCGAATCCATCCTCTATTCTCAGATTCATCGTGAACGGGTGCGACATATTCGCCCATTTCCGGCGCCTCGTCCTGTGGCCTGCCATGCTGCAGGTTCGAGTGTCGAATACCGTAAGCGAAATACAAAGCGACCGCGCCCGCCAAATACCATAAGAAAAACGCTAGCACGTTCCATGGAACGGTGGTCACAAGATAGCTGCTGCTTAGGATACCTAGGATCGGCGTTATCGGGTAGAACGGCACGCTGAATCCGCGGGGTAAAGCGGACGCCGCGCGGCGCAAATATATGACCGACAGGCAGACGATAGCGAATGCGGCAAGTGTGCCGACTGAGGTCATGTCACCCAAGACGTTAATGTCGAAGAAGCCAGCTGCTATGGCGGTCAGGGCGCCGACCACGGCGGTATTAATGTGCGGCGTCTTGAAGCGCGAGTGCACGTTCGCAAACACCCGGGGTAGCAACCCGTCTCGCGACATCGTGTAGAAGATTCGAGTCTGTCCGTACATCAGGACGAGCACGACGGATGTAAGGCCAATGATCGCGCCGATCTTGATCAGCTTGGCCAACCAGCCCCAACTTGCGCCGAAGCTGTCGACAACAACCGCGACGGGATCAGGTACGTTAAGCGACGCATAGGGCACGAGCAGGGTCATCACTGCGGCGACCAGCATGAATAAGACGGTGCACACCGCCAGGGAGCCAATAATGCCGAATGGCATGTCTCGTTGCGGGTCTCTTGCTTCCTGCCCCGCTGTGGAAACCGCTTCGAAGCCGATATAGGCAAAGAAAACGATGGAACTGCCACGCATGATGCCATCGATGCCAAATTTGCCGTCGCCTTGATTTGGGGGAATGAATGGGCTCCAGTTGTGAGCGACGAAGTCGCCCAGATGAGCAAGAACAATCACGCCCCCCACGACGATGAATGCGACCAGGACGCTCACCTTGATCGCGACGATCGCATTATTGACCTTCGCAGATTCCGATACCCCGCGGATCAACAACGCCGCCAACGCTAGGCAAATTGCGAACGCCGGAAGGTTGAAAATCGTCGTCACCGGGCGTCCGTCAATTACCACCGGCAGACCGTCCCGCATCAACGGATGTCCTGTTGGGCCGGTTAACTGCGCGGGAATGTGAACACCAAAATCGGCAAGAAGACTGACAACATAGCCGCTCCAGCCCACCGCAACTACCGATGCGGAAATACCATACTCCAGAAGCAAAAGCGCTCCCATTGTCCATGCGACGAATTCGCCGAGGGCGGTATAACCGTACGTGTAGGCCGACCCGGATACGGGCAGGGTCGATGACAATTCGGCATAGCATAGTCCGGCAAAGGCGCAGACAATGCCTGCGACAACAAATGACAGCAGGACAGCAGGGCCGGCGTGAAGCGCTGCTGCGGAACCGGTTCGAACAAAGATGCCGGCCCCGATTATGCAACCGACTCCCAGAAACAACAAATTCCATCTGCCCAACGTGCGCTTTAACTCGCTGGACGCCGTCTCGCTCTGAACTTGCGCAACAGATTTGCGCGCGAACATCTGCTCGATCACGCTGCTCCGCGCTTGGCTCACAAAGCTTCTCCTTGAACTAGATTGGTTTGGGGAAGCCAGCGGGCGTTCATTACGAAGATGACGGCGATCAACGAGATTAGCGCCGCTCCGCTGACATAATAACTTGGAGCCACCCGCCCGATGTAGACGCTGAGAGCAGCGTAGATGAGCGGCGCGAAAGCGCCTCCCAAAAGAACCGCGACATTATACGAAACGGCAAGTCCCATGGAGCGGTTGGCTGGAACAAATAGGTCGGACATCATGGCGGCTAGCGCACCGAGAAATACGGCGGCGAAAAGCGACAGCACAAGTTGAACAAGCATCGCGTTGCCTGTGGTAGGCGCCGTGTCGAGAAGTTCGAACAGGGCGGGCGGTGCGAAAACCAGGGCCGTGCAGGAGGCCAACGCGAGCCACTGACGTCCAATTCGATCGCCCAGCGCGCCGGACAGCGGCGTTACCACTAGGAGAATCGCGCCGGCATAAGCCTGTGTCCACATGCCAAATTCACGTTGGATGCCGAATTGAGATGTCGCCAATGTCGGAAACGAGATCAGCATATGGAGGCTTGCGGAGGCAACAATGACCAAGGCCGTGGCGGTGAAAACGTGCTGCCAAAAATCTTGTGATAATTTAGGTCGCACCGAACCGCCCGCCGCCCGGGCTTTTGTGGCGACGAATTCTGGGGACTCGTCCGCGTGATAGCGAATAACGTACCCGACCGGACCTACCAGCATGCCGAAGTAAAACGGAATGCGCCAAGCCCAATCCGTTAATTCCTTCTCACTATAAGCTGCGGTCAATACACCGCCGAAAAGCGCTGCGATAACGACGCCAAGGCCTTGGCTCGCGAACTGCCAACTGGCAAAGTAGCCTCGGTGGCGATGCGATTGCTCAGCCAGGTACGCTGTCGCACTGCCAAATTCCCCGCCTGCCGCAAAACCTTGAATGAGGCGTGCGGTCACCAGCAAGATCGGTGCGGCGATGCCAATCTGCGCATGGTTTGGCAGAAAAGCGATTATGCCAGTGCCGACGAACATCAGGATGCTGGTGATTGTGAGCGCACTGCGTCGCCCGGACCGGTCCGCGATCCAGCCAGTCACCACCGCACCTATTGGGCGAATAATGAAAGACGTCCCGAATGCACCTAAGGCGGCCAATGTCGCCACCGACCGGTCACCAGGGAAGAAGTTGGCTGAAATGTAGCTTACGAACGTTGCATAAACGAGAATGTCGAACCATTCTAGGGTGTTGCCGACGATGGCGGCGGTCACATTGAGAACGCGTCCTTTTCTTGTTGAATCGTTTGCGTTCACTCGCCGTCTGTCCTTGATCCCAACATGATCGGCCAGCTTGCACAACCACGAGCATATGGGATATGCGGTTTTGAGTGCGCATGCTGGCGAATTAAATTCACTGATAGACGCAAATTATTTTCGTTTGAAGGCCAGATCGAAATCATCAAAATCGGTCCTAAGCCATGTGAAAAATAGTTTGGCGGCGGGACGATCAACCTCGGAAGGTTATTCAGAAATCGCAAAAAGGCGCGAGATACTGGCGCGCCGAACCGCCCGCGGAGAGCCGATTTTTTGGTCGGCGCACATGTGGCGTTTCATCAATATCTTATGATTCGCCGCCGGAGGGCTTCATTGCTGGACCGCGGACTTATGCTTTTTCAATTATCGCGGGGAGAATATGGTTAGAGGTGCTTCACCGTTAAGCGGGTGGGGACGGCGTGGAAATTGCCAATCCAGCTTGCCGCTCCGGATCGCATTAAGGCCTGACGGTGCGGAGGCACCCAGCACCAGCGTGCGTATGGGTCCTGTGCGCCGATGACGATAGCCTTTTATGATGCCGCGCAGGTCGAGCGATTGCTGGATTACCCAGGCTGTATCGCGGCGATACGCGCTGCAATGCAAGCATTGTCCCTCAGTGATGAGACGCAACCACTGCGCCAGATCCTAAAAATCGAGGACGAAACATTATTCGGTGTGATGCCAGGAGGCTTGCGCGCCATCGATGGGTTTGGTGCGAAACTGGTCAGTGTAACCGAACATCCCGCCCGGTCCGGACGGTCGCGACACCGTGGCGTCGTTGTGCTGTTTTCGGTCAAGCATGGTGACATTGAATGTATTGCCGACGCTGAGGTCGTAACGGGTATTCGCACCGCCTGCGCTACGGCCGCGGCTACCGATGCCCTCGCACGCGCCGATGCTGCGGTTCTGACGGTTTTTGGGACGGGCGCACAGGCCGCAGCGCACGTCCGCGCGTTATGCAACGTCCGGCATTTTGAACGCGTGGTGATCTGGGGAAGGTCGCTCGACACCGCCGCGGCGCTTGCGGAAAAACTGGCTGTGGAAACTGGGCTGGTGATCGAAGCAGTACCAGACGGGCAACGCGCTGCCGGCGAAGCGGACGTGATCTGCACGGTGAGCGGATCGACCGAACCAATTCTGTTGGGCGAATGGGTCCGTAAGGGTACGCACGTTAATTTGGTCGGATCGAGCTACCTTGGCCCCGTCGAGGTCGATAGCGCGCTTGTCGCATCGGCTCGTTATATAGCTGACTATCGCCCGGGCGTTCTTGCGCAGGCTTCGGAATTGGCAGTCGCGCGACAGGCAGGCTTGGTTTCGGACACGCATGTTGCGGGCGAAATCGGACAAGTGTTTGCGGGAACGATAGCTGGTCGCGAACATGCCGATCAGATCACGATTTACAAATCGCTCGGACATGTCGTGCAGGATCTGGCCGCGACAGCGTATCTGCACAGGCGCGCGAGGAGCGATCAGCCAGACGTGCATCAGGGCAACGGAGCGTAGCGACGCGCGGCATGGATCACGACAACGGTGGCGGGGTATGATGCAGAACGATTACGATCTCTCATTGCAAGCATTCACAGATGCTGCGGAGCGAATTGAGAGCCTCGCCATCCGTACGCCGTTGCTGCGACTTCAGGTTGAGAGCAGTCATCCGATCTATCTTAAGCTCGAAAATCTGCAGCCGATTGGCTCATTCAAAATTCGCTGCGCTGCCAATGCGCTATTGAGCCGCCAGCGAGCCGTCCAAGGCATCGTCTCGACCGCGAGCGCCGGAAATTTTGCCCAGGGACTGGCTTATGCTGGTCGCAAACTCGGGATCGCAATACGTACCTTCGTTCCGGAGACCGCCGCGGACAGCAAAATCGAAGCGCTTGAGCGCCTTGGGGCCGAGGTCGAGCGGATTCCATATGCCGAATGGTGGGCGATGCTGGCGGACCCGCCATCTAATCCGGATTTCATACATCCTGCCGTCGCGCCTGAAGTGCTCGTCGGGAACGGAACGATCGCCTTGGAGATCATGCAAGACTTGCCTGATGTTGCGACGGTGCTGGCGCCATATGGCGGCGGCGGACTGTCAGTCGGGATCGCGGCAGCGCTCCGTGCGGCTGGGTCCCAAGCCCAAGTCTATGCGAGTGAAAGCGAAGCTGGCGCGCCCCTGCACGCTGCATTTGAGGCCGACGAGCCGGTGCACGTTAACTTTGATCCTGCGACCTTCATCACGGGGATGGGCGGACCAGAAGTGCTGTCGGTCATCTGGCCACTTGCTCGCAAATATCTTTCAGGATCGCAGGTCGTTTCGTTACCACAGGTGGCGAAGGCTATCGACTTGTTGATACGACGTCACCACATCATCGTCGAGGGCGCGGGGGCGGCGCCGGTGGCCGCCGCCCTAAGCTCGCCACGTGATGGTCCGACCGTTTGTATTCTATCAGGTGGTCATCTCGATCCCAAGCATTTGGTCACCATTTTAAGCGGTGAAACCCCTTGATCATCTGGCGTCTCGCCACCAAGGTGACCAGCCGAGAGGGCTCTGTCAGGCGAAATGCACCGGGCATTAAGCGAACGGCGATAGCGGGCAGGATGCCTCGTCCGCGCAAGCCAATGTCGCCATTCCGATACTTCAACTCATCGCCCGAGATCATCCGCCTGGTCGCCATGACGTACGTACGCTTTTCACTGTCGTTGCGGAACGTGAGGATATGCTGGCCGAGCGCGGCATCGACATCTGTCACGAGACGGTGCAGTACTGGTAGAACCGGTTCGGCCCCATGTTCGCCGGTAAAGTGCGTCGCCATCGATGCGATCGACGTCGCCCTGAGGCTATTCGGCACCGATGGCAGCAATGCGAAGCCGATGCGATTGCCGCGGCCTATCCCGCAAGAAAGGGCGAGTTTCAGCGTATCGCCTCGGACCTGCTTCGTGAGAGCGGCGAACCCATCTCGAGTAATATGCGGCTTGGGAGACTGACACTTCGGTGATCTGCTGCCAATTCCAGGGCAGAAGTTCGTCCAGCGAGAGCCTGGCAAGGGATCTTCCTGACCTAACTGACAACCGGGCGTTCGACGTGCCCTGTTACCAACCTGGCTACACGCTGGTCGAGAAGCTCCAAACGATCTCGACGAAGTTCCGGCGGTACCTTGAGGTTGGCAGCATACCGCAGAACTTCCTCCGCCACTATTACGACATCTACTGCCTCCTCGGCGATGCCGACGTTCAGGCGTTCATCGGTGCCGAAGCCTATGTGGCCCATAAGGAGGCGCGCTTCCCGGCAGCAGATAACAAAATGATCGCCGAGAACCCCGTGTTCGATCTTTCGGACAGGACCACAAGGGATCGCTTTGCCCGTGCCTATGCCGCCACGTCTGCGCTCTATTATCGCGGGCAGCCCAGCCTCGTCGATATCCTTGGGCGCATCCAGGAGTATTCGGATCGCTGTGAGAGATCAGTGCCGGCCTACGTCAAATGGACGGCGCGAAGGCGCTCGGATCTGATGCGGAAGCGCGACATCCGAATCACCGTGCAACGGAACAGCCGGCGGTAAAAAATGCCGGCAAAGGGACTCGAACCTCTTAAACAAAAAGTCATAGGGTATCGATGAGGGTATCGGCTGATGATGTCGTGAAAAAATGATTATGTCTCAATTCACTATCTCGATTTTCGAGTCCTCTTCTGGCACCATTGCACCCCAATAAGGGGTTGAAAGACTTAGAACCGCAGAAATTCGTGACTTCTAGGCGATCATCCAGGTCAAAAACCTGGATGGGAAAGCGTGTCAAATATTTCTCTGGAGACACTTCGACGGGTAGGCTCTTCTACCGATGATTTTTTCCCGAGAACCTGAGACCGTTCCTCCAGGAGCCATGTCAGGCGCTGAAGTCGCCTTTGGGCGTCGGTAACACCCTAACCAGTTCGGCCATGCGGGCGTGGGAAGCAGCCAATCGTCAATGTGAGGCGCAGGTGCGGTCTGCCAGGGCAGCTAAGGCTCTCCAGGAGAAGGCAACAGCAGGCAGGTGTGACCGTCGAGGAAAACGGCTATGTTCGCACATCGCCTTCGGCGACACATGGCCGCAAGCGATTGACTCGCCTGACGTAGGCAGGCCAGCAGCTCTATGGCGACTCAGACGCGTGGCAAAGAAGCGCGAGGCTTATCTTCTCGACAATCTGTCCGGCTCCGACCGTGCGCAGTTCCTGCGATTGCTCAAGCTGGTTCACGCCGACGTGAGCAATCGTTCGGAATAAAATCTATGGCGCAATCAGGACCTTGCACTGGCTGCTACCGGCTTTCAAGCGTTCGAACATGTCGGGCAGTTCCTCGATCTTGATCGTGTCGCTCACAAGCAGCCGGGGTTCGACCGCCCCCTGATCGAGCAGCCGAAGTGAGCTTTCATATTCTGGGACAGTGAAGAACGCGGAGGTGACGAGCCCAACCTCCTTGGACAGCATAGCGAAGCTGTTGAACGTATCGGGGACAGTGCAAAGGCCCAGCAACAGGACCGTTCCCTGAGGCCGTAACTGATCGACGGCCTGCGCGATCAGGCCTGGCGCGCCGACACATTCGAACACGATATCC
>Ga0105240_10014321_pt1 | contig 10832 bp, 8 predicted proteins | sample KBSC54metaG_FD_80426 | JGI IMG/M metagenome (GOLD analysis project Ga0105240, IMG submission 80426) | Corn rhizosphere microbial communities from Kellogg Biological Station, Michigan, USA - KBS C5-4 metaG | ecosystem: Host-associated > Plants > Roots > Rhizosphere > Soil | place: Michigan, USA...
CAAATCCGTCTAGTCCAGTTCGACTCTGGATCGCGCCTCCAAAATTTGCGGGAATAGCTCAGTTGGTAGAGCGCAACCTTGCCAAGGTTGAGGTCGCGAGTTCGAGCCTCGTTTCCCGCTCCAAAGTCAAACGCCTCGCAGCCGCGAGGCGTTTTGCTTTGCGCGGCGCGATGTCACGCCGCGTCGCGGACGATCACAGCGACCGCGTGAGCCCGCCGTCGACGCGCAAGTTCTGGCCGGTGATGTAGGCGCCGCCGTCGGACGCGAGGAAGGCGATCGTCGCCGCGATCTCCTCGCTGTTGCCGTAGCGCCGCATCGGCACGCTCTCGCGCCGCTCCTCGGTGGCCGGGAGGCTGTCGATCCAGCCCGGGAGCACGTTGTTCATGCGGATGTTGTCCGCGGCGTGCGTGTCCGCGAAGATCTTCGTGAATGCGTGCAGCCCCGCGCGGAACACCGCCGACGTCGGGAACATCGCCGACGGCTCGACGGCCCAGGCCGACGAGATGTTGATGATCGCGCCGGCGCGCTGGCGCTTCATCGCGGGCACCACCAGGCGAGTCGGGCGGATGACGTTGAGCAGGTAGGTGTCCATGCCGAGGTGCCAGTCGGCGTCGCTGATCTCCAGCACCGGGCCGCGCGGGCCGTGGCCGGCGCTGTTGACCAGCACGTCGATGCGGCCCCAGCGTTCCAGTGCCTGGTCGACGAGCCGGCGCAGGTCGTCTTCCGACTGGTTCGAGCCGGTCACGCCCAGGCCGCCCAGCTCGCGCCCCAGCGCCTCGCCCTTGCCCGATGCCGAGAGCACCGCCACCTGGTACCCGTCCGCCGCGAGCCGGCGCGCGGCCGCCGCGCCCATGCCGCTGCCGCCGGCGGTGATGAGGGCCACCTTGTCTGTCATGTCGTTGATCCTGGTTCGTTGCTGGAGATCGTCGATGGCCCGCGCCGAGGCGGCACCACCGGCGGCCAGCGTATCACCGGGCACGCGCCCGGCGGGCCCGCGCGGGCAATCGCGGACGAGGCCCTCAGCGAGGCGCGTCGACGAGCACCTGCAGCGCGCGGCGCAGGCCCGACTCGTAGACCTGGTCGGGCGCCACCAGGCCCGGACCCGCAGGCACGGGCGAGGGCGCCTGCGACGGGGTGGAGGACGGCAGGGGCCGCCACGTCGCATCGCCGTCGATCGGTGCCAGCGCGATGCCCACGAGGGTTCCCTTGGCGTCGAGGACGGGCGCACCGGCGCCGCCGTCGAAGCCGAGCTTGCGCAGCTCGGAGCCGCGCACCAGGCCGCCGAGAAAGCCCTGCGTGAGCACCGGCCAGGCGGACGCGCCGCCGTTTCCGAACTGCAGGACGTATCCGGGGCTGCCGGCGAACGGCGCGCGGCCGGTCGATGCCTTCGAGTCGCCGAGCGGCATCCGTGCCGCCAGCACCAGGCGTGCGAGGCCGCGCGCCGACAGCGTGGCGTCGCTGGCGTCCGGTGTCGCGGACGTTATCTGTCCGAGGCCGTTGCGTACCCACACGCGCATGTTCGCGAGCGACGGCAGGGCGGTCAGCGGCAGCAGCGCGGCGCCGCCGTCGTCGACCAGCACCGCGTTCGAGGCGAAGCGGGCCGACGCCGTCGGCGGCGCCTGCGGGCCCAGCATCACGGGCCACGGCGCCATCCGATGCGCTGGCTGCAGCAGCACGCCCTCGGCGACAGGCAGCGGCGTCGCGAACGCGCGGTCGACTGCGGCCACGAGCGCGTCCTCGGGCGCATGCGCACGCGCGTCCGCGAGCGTGCGCGAGGCCTGCGCCGCCTGGCCGCCGATGCGCAGCAGCCAGGCGTACAGCACGCCGCCGTCGGCGTCGTCCGTGTGCTCGCCGGCCGTGTGGGCGCAGAACGCGAGCGCGCGGCGGTACTGGCCGTCCTGCATCGCGGCGCGGATCAGGCCCAGCTCGGCGTCCGCGGCATGCAGCATCATCGCGGCGCGCTCGAAGTCGTCGAGCGCGGCGCTGGCATCACCGCGTTCGAGTTCGGCCTGCGCGCGTGCCAGCAGCGCCGCGCGCTGCGGCATCCGCGCCGCGGCGGCGGCTTCGCCTTCGTGGGCGTGCAGCGCGCCGCACGCCCCCAGGATCAGCAGCGCGACGCTCCCGCGCCGCGCCCGTGCAGGCAGGCTCAAGGCAGCTGCGTCACGCGCGGGATGCCCATCGCCGGCAGGCTCGGGTCGTACGCCGGCTTGGGCGACTTGAAGCTGGCCAGGTAGGCCACCAGCGCGTCGATGTCCTGCGCGCCGCCCTGCACGTTGGTGCCACCCAGCAGCACGCCGAAGCCGTCGCCGCCCGTGGCCATGAAATTGTTGACGGTGATGCGGTACGTCTTGCCCGGGTTCTGCACGGCGCCGCCGCTGACGATGATCTCGGTCGGACCGGTGACCACCGGCGGCGCGACGGTGACGTCGGTCGGCGTGTAGCTGGCATCGACGATCTTCGAGCACGCCGGCGCGCTGGCGCTCCACGAGTACTTCAGGCCGTTGGACGTCTGCATCACGCGGTTGGCCGTCTGGCCGGCGCAGCCGCCGAACTGCTGCTCGAGGAGCGCCTTGAGCTGCGTGGCGGTGACGGTCATCGTGACCAGGCTGTTGCCGAACGGCTGCACCGTGAACGCGTCGCCGTACGTCAGCGCGTACGGGTACGTGTTCGTGGCCGTGACGAAGCCCGGGTTGCGCACGCCGCCGGCGTTCATGAACGCGATCTGCGCGCCGCCGAGCGAGGCCGGCTGCGTGGCGGCCAGCTGCGCGTCGGCGATCAGGTCGCCCGCGGGCATCTCGCCGGCGCCGTTGGCCGAGTTCGGCAGCGGGCCAGTGATCGTCGCGACCACCGCGTTGGCCAGCGGCGAGACGAGCGCGTTGTAGCCGGCCACGATGTTGCGCACCGTCGGGTCGGCCGTGATCGCGGCGTTGATCGCGGGGTCGGTGCGGTCGACGAGGCGGTTGACGGGCCTGACCGAGATCACGTCGTGCGTCTTCGGGTCGAGCTGCAGGTCGATGTCGGTGACGATGCGGCCGAACGCGCTGGCGCTGGTCACCGGGATCAGGCGGCCTGCCTTGTTGGCCAGGCCCGTCGGGCGCGGCGTCGACTGCGCGCTGCCGCCGACGTTCTTCACGTCGACCGTGTTGGCCGAGCAGTTGTACGCGGCGTGCGTGTGCGCGCTGATCACGAGGTCGACCGCGTCGTCGAGGCGGTTGACGATGTTCTCGATGTCGGACTTGCTGCCGTCGGTGTTCTTCAGGTTGCCGTCGCAGCCGTTGATGTCGCCGACGTTGGGGCTGGTCTGGAAGCCGCCCTGGTGCACCAGCACGACGATCGCCTCGATGCCCTGCGCGCGCAGGCGCGGCACGAGCGCGTTGACGGTGTCGGCCTCGTCCTGGAAGGTCAGGCCCGCCACGCCGGTGGGCGTGACGATGCCCGGCGTCCCCTTGAGCGTCATGCCGATGAAGGCCACCTTGACGCCGTCGAACGTCTTGATGCCGTACGGCGGCAGCAACGTGCGGCCGGTGGCGTTCTCGATCACGTTGGCCGACAGCCACTTGAAGTGCGCGCCGTCGAACGTGCCGGGCGTCGCCGAGCTCAGGCCCTTGCAGCTGTTCGGATCGGGCTGGCCGTTGGTGATCTTGCAGCCGCCTTTCTGCAGTCGCTTCAGTTCGGCCGAGCCCTTGTCGAACTCGTGGTTGCCGACGGAGGTGAAGTCGACGCCGACGTGGTTGAGCACCTCGACCGACGGCTCGTCGAAGAACAGCGCGGAGATCAGCGGCGAGGCGTCGATGAAGTCGCCGCCGCCGACGACCGCGTTGTTGGGGTTCTGCGCCTTGAGCTGCGCGACATACGCCGCGATGTATTCGGCGCCGCCCACGGCGTGGCGCTGGGCGGACGGAACGAGGGTGTTCTGGCCGAAGGTGCCGGGCGACTGGAGGTTGCCGTGGAAATCGTTGAAGCCGATGATCTTGACGGTGATCGGCGCCGGGGCGGTCTGCGCGGAAGCAGCCGCGGCGAAGCCGGCGGCGAGCGTGGCGGCCAGGAGCGTGCGGCCGAAGGCGGACAGGGAGGTCTTCATGGCGCGGGGCTCCTCAGATCGCGTTGGCCGACTTGCGGCGGCGGGCCATCAGGCCGACGACGCCCAGGCCGGCGAGCAGCAGCGTCGTGTCGGCGGGCTCGGGGATGGCCGACACGGCCAGGCGAACGCCGCCGCTGGTCGCGCCTGCGTCGCCGAACACCGATTGCAGCAGCGAGCCGCTGATGCTGTAGCTGCCCGGGGCCAGCGTGAACACGCCGCGGCTGTAGGCCGGGTTGGCCAGGGCCTCGTCGTCGTCGAGGACGGTGGCGCCGACGGGCTGGCCGGCGGGGACGCTCGAGGTCGTGCCGATGACGCTGCCCGAGTCGGTGATGGTGAACGTGTCGCCGGCGAAGCCTGCGTCGACGACGGTCAGCACGCCGTGCATGCCCGGGGCGACCGTGAACGTGAAGTTCAGCGCGGAGCCGTCGTTCGTGTCGATCCAACCATTGCCGAAGTCCTGCGCGATGGAGGCGTCGACGTCGAAGTCGGCCCAGCTGTCGTCGCCGGGCAGGGCGACGGTGGTCGCGTGCGCGGCGGGCGCGATCACGGCGGCGGCGATCGCCGCGGCCATCAGGTGCTTGTTCATTGCTCTCACTCCGTTGTCGATCATGGCGCGCGACCTCGTGCGGCGCGCGGGATCCGCGACTGTCGGAGAGAGCCGTGACCGCGCCGTGACCGTTCCGTGTCGGCGCTGACGCCCCCCTAGTTCGATGGCCGGCACGCGCCGGTGCGAGGCGTCGGTCCGGCGCCCGCAGGGGCAAGTCCGGGCGCGGCGTGACGGATGCACATGGCCTTGTCATCGTGATCAGGGAAAATGCTGGGTTGCTCCCAAAACAGTCGTTGGCCCCTCCCTCTCCATGACGAACCTCCGCACCTACCTCACCCTGGCGCTCGTCGGCGCCGCCCTGGCCGGCGCCGCGCATGCGGCCCCTGCAGACTCCATCACCGGCGCCGGCTCCTCGGCGGCCGCCCCCGTCTACAAGATCTGGGGCAGCGAGTACGCCAAGGCGCGCGGCGCGATGCTCGAGTACGCGCCGGTCGGCTCGGGCGCCGGCATGGCCAAGATCAACAGGCACGAGGTCGACTTCGGCGCGTCCGACGTCATCGCCAGCGCGGCCGACCTGAAGAAGAACGACCTCGTGATGTTCCCGACGGTCATCACCGGCGTCGTGCCGGTCGTCAACGTCGGCAAGGTCGGCCCGAACCAGCTGCACCTGACCGGCGACGTGCTGGGCCGCATCTTCTCGGGCCAGGTCACGCAATGGGATGCCCCGGAGATCAAGGCCCTCAACCCCGGCCTCAAGCTGCCCGCCCACGCGATCCGCGTCGTCGCGCGCGCCGACGGCTCCGGCACCACGTACCACTTCTCGGACTACCTCTCGCGCACCAGCCCGGCCTGGAAGGCGAAGTACGGCGTGGCCAGCCACTTCGACTGGCCCGCGGGCACGCTGGCCGTCAAGGGCAGCGGCGAGGTCGCGAAGACGGTGCAGGCGACGGAGGACTCGATCGGCTACATCGACTACAACTACGTGCTGGACGACGAGCTCACCGGCGTGTCGGTGAAGAACGCGGACGGCCAGTGGGTGAGCGCCGGCGTCGACGGCTTCCACCAGGCCGTGACGCACAGCACCTGGTACACCTCGGGCGACTTCTCGACCGAGCTCAACGACCTCGGCGGCTCCGGCACCTGGCCCATCACGATGGGCACCTACGTGGCGGTGCCGCGGGTCGCGGCGGCGGGCGACCGCGCCGAGCGCACGCTGCGCTTCCTCACCTGGGCCTACCTGCACGGCGACGCGCTGGCTCGGCAGGCCAAGTTCGTGCCGTTGCCCGAGCGCGTGCAGGCGAGCGCCTATCGCGAGATCTCGCGCGTGATGGGCGCGCACGGCGAATCGCTGGGCGCCAAGACGATGGGCCAACTGGTCGACTGATCCGTCGCCGATCGCGCCCGCGGGCCGCGAAGGCGCCTGCCGGCGCGCGCCACGCGGCGACGCCCGGTCACGGCCAGATCGCCATCAGCATGCGCGCCAGGCGCGCGCCCGCGGTCGTGAGCTGGCGCTTCTTGATCGGCGCCATCGAATCGTCGTAGCGGCCGGTCAGCGGCACGGTCCACTGCAGGCCTTGCTGCGGGCCGAAGCGCAGGTCCTTCAGCGCGAGCCGGGCCGGGGCCAGCGTGCTGCTCGCCCATTGCGCCGGCCACGCTTGCATGTCGCCATGCGGCGCCGGCTCGGCGCGCGCCAGCCTGAGCCACGCGGCATCGATGTGGTTCGAGTGCAGGGCCTCGGGGATGTCGTCCCAGGTGGCGTGCAGCGTCTCGCTGCGGTGGTTGGTGGCCACGCGGATCGTGACGATCTTGTTGCCGCCCTGCGTGTCCGTGGCCGGATCGAAGGTGCCGGCCTGCGTGTCCACCACCGTGCCGTCCGGCTGCAGGTAGGCGGTGCCCACGTGCAGCGGCTGCGCGATGTCGCCCACGTAGTGCGCCAGCAGCAACAGCGCCTCGCGCTTGCCCTTGATGTCGAACGGCGCGGGCGCGGGCTCGCCCTCGAGCACGTGGAGGGTCGCGGCGATCGCCGCGACGATGTCGAAGTCGCGCGTGCCCACGTCGCCCAGGTGGTAGCGCCGGCGCTGGAAGGATTCGTCGGTGTAGTGGTACTGCGCGTGGCAGGGCGCGTCGCCGGGTGCGCGCGGGCAGTTCGTGTCGTTGCGCCGGACGAAGTCGATCATCTCGGCCTCGCCCTCGGGCGTCTCGAAGATCGCGCACTCCGGGAACTTGCCGGCTGAGGTGTACGCATAGTTCTTCGACGGATCGACGCCCTTGGCGCAGTCGGCCCACACCGACGCCTGCTCCAGCGTGAGGTCGCCCAGCAGCGCGCGCACGTGTGCCTGGGCGTGGCTGCCGGCGATGAGCCGGTCGGCCAGCGCGCCGACCGTGCGGTGGCCGTCCGCGCCCCACGGCGAGGCGGTGCTGGCGGACAGGGCGATGGCGAGCGCGACCAGCGCGCGTGGCGGATGACGGAACATGGCGGCCCCCTGGCGACGAGATGCGGCGAGCGTGCGTGGCGTCCGTGTCAGCGGTGCGACGGTCACTGCCCGTGATGCATGGCCGCCATCGGCGCCGCTTCCGCGCGCCGCGGCGGCGCACCGGGCTTCTCGATTCTGAGCACCGCCATCATGCCGTTGTCCTCGTGGTCGACCAAATGGCAATGGAAGGGGATATCCCCGGCCAATGCCGCGGGGAAGGTCATGCGGATGCGGGTGCGCCCGGGGCGCACCGGGCCTTCCCTGCTGTGCAGGCCGGTGGCCGTCGCGTACGGCACCTCGACGACGTCGAGCAACGGCGGCGCGGCCTCGCGCTGGCCGTCGATCTCGAGCACGCGGAAGTGCAGCTGGTGGATGTGGAAGGTGTGCAGCTCGTTCGTCCAGTTCTCGATCACCCACTCCTCGGTCGTGCCCGCCCTCACGGTGATCGCGGGCGCGTCGCCCATCATGTAGGGCCGCAGCACCGCGCCCGGTCGTCGCTCGGCGATGTAGAAGTCGGTCTGGTCGTCCGTGCCGGGCCGCGGGTATTCGGCCAGCGCGATGACGCGGCGGCGGTCGACCTTGCGCGCCAGCAGGCCGCTGAACGCGTCGCGCACGCCGCCCGCGTGCGCGGGGGCGGGTGCGGGCGTGACGCGCGCCGGCGCGTTCCCGCGCGCGACGACCACCGCCAGCCGGCGTTCGGGCAACCGGTCACCCGCGCAGCCGGTATCGATCGCGTGCGTCACGAGGGCCGCCTTGATGCCCGGCGGCGGCGCGGCGGCCCAGAACTCGAGGCGGCCGCCCGGCGGCACGGACAGCGCGTCGGTGGTCGGCGACGGCTGCAGCAGATGGCCCGCGTCGTCGGTCAGCGGGCTGCCGTCGCGCGCGACGACCTGCAGCGGCAGCGCTCGCCCCCGCTCGTCCTGCAGCGACAGGCTCAGGAACGCGTCGGTGGCGGCGTTGAGCAACTGCCAGTACTGGCGCGTGCCGGCGTCGATCTCGAGGCGCGCCAGCGATTCGTCGGGCGCGTCGCCGACGGGCACCGGCGTGCCGTTCAGGCTGATCTGGTCGATGCCCGAGTTGGAGGTGCACAGCAGCTCGTGCGCCGTGTCGATCGCGTGGCCGGGCACGGCGCGCGCACCGTGCGCGGGCGCCGGCGCTTGTGCGGCGGCGGTCATCGATCGCACGGGCGTCCTGCCGGCGTCCTGGTCCTGCGTCTGGCGCACGACGAGCACGCGTTCGACGACGCCGGCCCGGGCGCGCGCGTCGTGCTCGGGCCCTTCGACGACGATGGCGCCGGCCAGCCCCATCAGCATCTGCGCCTGCACCTCCCCATGCATGTGCGGGTGGTACCAGTACAGCCCCTCGGGCATCGTCGCCGGGATGCGCCAGCGATAGGTGAACTCGCGCCGCCCGCAACCGGCGGATCCGCTGGCAGGATCGGTGCAGACGGTGAGCACGTCGTCCTGTGGCGCGACCGCCGGCACGGCGAAACCGTGCACGTGCAGGTTGGTCGCGCCGGTGGCGGCGTGGTGCATGCCGGGCTGCACCTCGTAGAAGCCGGGCGACGCCGGCACCGGCTCGTTGGCGATGCGCAGCTTGCCCGGCGCCATCGCCGCCTCGATCCGCGACGGATCGGTGATCTCGTTGCGCAGCGTCAGCACGAGCTCGCCGCCGCGCCGCGCGCGCAGGACGGGCGCGTCGGCGATGCCGTCGGCCACGTAGCACAGGCGCATGCCGTCCTGCCGCACGGCGAGCGTCGCGCCGCCGGCACCCGGCCGCAGATCGGGCATCGCGTGGCCGGGGGCCGGCAGGCCGCGGCCGCACGGTGCGGCGTCGGTGCTGCGCGGATCGAAGGGCACGGCGCCCGCCGGTGCGCTCGCGGCCGCGGGCAGGGCGGCGGGAACGGCGCTGCCCGCCGCGCCCGCGGGTACGGACAGGGCAAGCAGCAGCGGGGCGAGCGCGCGCGCGGCGCGGCTCATCGGGCGGTGCGTCCCGCCCGGGCGCGGCAGGATCGCATCAGGGACGGAACAGGTCCGACATCACCTCCACGCCGTTGTCGCAGGCGTGGTTCAGGCAGGGCAGGTTGAACGCGGCGTCCAGCGTCTTCGTCAGCGAGTAGTGGTCGTAGAACCTCGTGCTGGCGACGCGGTGCTGGCCGTAGTTCGTGTCGACGATGGCCACGACCTGGTTGGACGTGCGCGTGCTGTAGTCGTTCTCGTCCCACAGGATGACGATCGCGCTGCGGCGCTCGGCCCAGGTGCGCGAAGCCTTGATCGCGGTGACGATGCGCTGCACCGCCATGTCGCCCTCCAGGATCAGCGACGGGTTCAGGCCGGTCTGCGTGCCGTTGTCATCGGCGTCGTAGTTGCAGAACGCGGTGCCGTTGCCGCGGCCGTGCATGTCCTCGCACTGGTTCGGCGCGATGAAGGCGAAGTTGGGCACGTGCCCGGCCTTGAGGTCGGCATACAGGCCGTTGTCGCCGTCGAAGCCGGCCATGCGGTGCATGCTCAGCTCGGGGTTCCAGCCTTCCTGCACCGAGGCGAAGTAGGCGAACGGGTTGTGCTTGACCGCGTACAGGGCGACGACGTTGGCCGCCGACACCGGGTTGCCGGCGGTCGACAGCGCCGCGAAGTCGGACGTGACGCCCACGCCCTTCGCGTTCTTGCCGCCGACGCTGTAGAAGCCGTCGCTGATGTTGACGCCGTCGGCGCCGGTCTCGGGCAGGCCTTCCTGGTAGCTCTTCCACGTCTTGCCGGCGCGCACCAGCTGGTCGGCGATGGTGATGCCGTCGATGTCGTTGCTGGCGGGGATCGAGCGCGTGCCGTCGATGTTGGTCAGCGGCGGGGCCGAGGTCTCGTTCATCGTCAGGTCCAGCGCCGGCGTGGGCGCATCGCTGCCGTGATGGCCGGCGATCGGGCAGATGGTGCCGGTGTCCGGGCTGTCGGTGTTGGTGGCGCGGCCCGGGGCGATGCTCGAGATGCAGGCCGTGTCGTGCCAGTCGGGGTACTGGTCGGACAGGTTGTTGAAGTTGGAACCGCCGACCACCTCGAGGTAGTTCGTGAGGCTGGGGTGCGCGATCGCGTAGTAGTTCTTCGCGACGTTGGCCCTGGCCATCATCGCGTTGATGAACGGCGCCTGCGGATTGCCCGCGACCTGCGCGTACGCGTGGTTCTCCATCATGATCACGAAGACGTGGTCGAGCGACGGGACGCCCTCGGGCACGCGACCCTGCGCGGCAAGGGCGCCGCCCGCGACGAACGACGCCGCGATGCACGCGGCGAGGATGAGTTTCTTCATGGCTGTCTGGCTCCTGGCTTGGCTTGTGGTTCTCGCGGCGGGCGGTTCGCGGGACTGCGCCACGACCGGCCGCGCCGCGATGGTCGGCAGCCCATGTGACGACGGCGTGTCCGCCAGCGGGGCAGTCACGCCACGGAAAGCTTCGCGCAAGGCAGGCTAGGGGGGTGGGCGCGATGTCACCGCGCTGACATTGCAGCTTCCGAGCATCCGGGGCTCACAAGCAACCCATCGCCACGCGCCAGGAGCTCTCGATGACCCAGTCGAATCGCCGCAACTTCCTCCGCCTCGCCGCCTCGGCCGGTGCCGTCGGCGCCAACGCCGTGCCCGGCCTGATCCAGAAGGCGCTGGCCATCCCGGCGCATCGCGAGACGGGCACGATCAAGGACGTCTGGCACATCGTCATCCTGATGCAGGAGAACCGCTCGTTCGACCA
>Ga0105240_10014322_pt1 | contig 10832 bp, 12 predicted proteins | sample KBSC54metaG_FD_80426 | JGI IMG/M metagenome (GOLD analysis project Ga0105240, IMG submission 80426) | Corn rhizosphere microbial communities from Kellogg Biological Station, Michigan, USA - KBS C5-4 metaG | ecosystem: Host-associated > Plants > Roots > Rhizosphere > Soil | place: Michigan, USA...
AACAATCCTTACACGCTCAACAACCTTGGCTACACCATGGAGATGCAGGGCAACCTGGAACAGGCGCTACAGTACTATAACCAAGCGTCGATTACCCACTCAACGGAGCCGATCGTTGTGGCCGTCGATCCGCGCTGGCGAGGCAAGCCCATCAGTGATATTGCTTTCCGCAACGAAGAGGCAGTCCGCCAAAGGTTGCAGTCCGAAGGAAGTCAGCAGGCCAAAGCAGCACGATTAAACCTGCAAGGAGTGTCAGCACTCAACCACAATCAACAAGACAAAGCAGAACAGTACTTCCGCGAGGCGTACCAGCTCGATCCGCAAAATGCGTTTTCTCTGAACAACATGGGCTTCGTTTCCGAGATTCTCGGGGACCAGGAGACGGCCGCCGATTTTTACCAGCGCGCTCGTCGCGGCGATCAGGCGGGGACGGCCGTAAGCGCCGCCAGCCGTCATGAAATGGTGGGCGAGGCCGTGGGACAGGTTGCCGCCAGTAATACACAAGCGGCGGACGCAGGCCTGCAGGCCATGGCTGAGGCCAAGCGCCGGAAGCATGAGCCCATCGTTCTGCGTCGCCGTGATCACACCCCGGTCCCAAAAGGCCAGCCTGAGAGCGCTCCCCAGACCGAAAATCCTAACGTGCCGCGTCCGCTCCTCGACAATGCGCCTGTTGAGAACAACGTTCCGCGTCCCCCGCAATAATCGGCCATCATCACGCGTGCGCGTTGAACAAAGCATAGTGGAAATCTGTTACCTTTGTGTTCCCTCCTAAGGTGTTTCTCTTATTGTTCCTACATACATTCCTGTTTACCTTCTGTTCATAAAGATCAATTCAGGTCTTGAGTTAACGGACGCGTTGGGCCCTCGTTCGATCGCTCAAAACCAATAAACCTTGCGGAGTGGTCAATGAGGAAGAACCTCGTTCTGGCAGTTCTTTGTCTTGCAGTTGCGTTATTATTTTCCGTTTCTACCAAGCCAGCCCAAGCCCAATCCACAATGTCTTGTCCGTCCGGTACTTACGACATGTTGGATTGGATGACGCTCGATTCCAGCCTGCGGGGCAACTATCACATGTCAGGCAGTGCGAACCCGCTGTACACGAATATGGGGTCGGGCAAGTTTTACTGGAGCAAGGGTGCGAACGGCACGCCCTGGGACATTCAGCTGTTTGACAATAAGTACATTTACTTGTGGATCACCGAACTCAACTGGAATGATCCGCACACGTTTAAGAAGTTTGCGAAGAATACCAACATGCCCCTGGTCCCACGGTGCGCGAAAGCCGGCTTTCCGGGTTCCGTAATCAAGGTGCCGGATACCTCTTATCAGACCTATTCGGATTGCTCGCACTACATCACCCAAAACCTCAAGCAGGGAATCAACCAGGTGTGGGGACCGTATTACATCAGCTTGGGCGGGCAATTGCCCAGCAATCTTAAAGTTCTGGTTGCGAGTTACCGATACAACTGTGACATCAACTACGCGACCTGCAATGACAAAGAAGAGTATTATCTGGCGCAGAAATATGGGTTAGTGCAGTGGGTGCATTATTCCCTTAAGAATGGCGCCTTTCAGATGCAGCAGAAGACGGTGTTCAACCAACTCGCTTCGGGGGGAACTAAGCCGAATTTCCCCTGTTTTTAAAGGCCGCGAAAGCCCTCTCCCGAGCCAGCCGAAAGGCTGGCTTTTATTACATCCCGTCAGTTCCTGTCTTTGAAACTGGAACGTCGCGCCGTGAAGCGTCGCTCATATAAACCACCTCCGCGGGTTCCGGGTTAGAGAGGGGCGCAGGCATTATTCCGGCGTCGTTCAAGGTCGAGCGCATCAGTACCTTAGCCTTCCGCTTTACAAGCCTGTTACGCATGGGGAACCAGCGCGGAAGCTTGCGCAGACGCGAGATGGAACGCATGGCTTCGATTCCTTGGCGCAGCTCGAAGGTCCGGAGATATTCGCGAATAATTTCGGGCATGCTCATCCGCAGAGCAGCCGAGACGTTCTGCAGCGCCATTTCCACCTGGCGCTCGCGATTCCCGAGCAGATCAGCCAGGTGCTCAGCCAGCGCCTTAATGTCCCCTGGCGTAAAGAAGTCGATTGCAATGCCTTCTTCGTCGGCCAGTCGGCGGAAATCAGGAATATCGGATGCCACCATCGGAACTCCGTACGTACACGCGAGATGGGCAATCCCGCTCGATCCCGCTGACGACGTGTACGGGAGAACCGCAATGCTCGACCGTTGCAGAAGTTCTGGAATCTCTTCTTCAGCAATGTACCCGATGAAATTGATTTCCTTGCGATGCGCATACCGTTGCTGGAGGCCCTGAAGATAGCCGGGCGTCTTGGGATGGTCGGTGCCAGCGACGACCAGACGAGCCTCCGGGCAGCGCTCCACGACCTCATCAAACGCCTCGAGCAGTGGCTCCAGCCGTTTGTACGTTCCCCACTTTCCGAATGCGAGGATGCGCTGTTCGGGGTTGCCGCGTTTCGAAAAATCGGGATACTCCGGCCTGGAAGAAAAAATTCCGTGACGTCGAACGTAGACTGCTCCGCGTCCGTATTTCTCTTTGAGCACGTTTCGATATGCGGGCAGCATCACGGAAACCGAGTTCGCGAACAGAACCATTTGGGTCGCGATGAATCCGCCGACCTTGTAAGCAAGTGGAAATCGGACGCCGGCATCTTTCAGGTCCACTGTTTCCATCAGTTGATGAAGGGTGACGTGGGTGTACGATCCCGTGATGCGTGCGAAGAAGGGAATTGCGATTCCGAGAAACGCCGGCAGGGCTTCACCACCAAAACTGGCGAAGCCAAGATTAAACCAAACCACGTCCGGCTTCTCGCGGCGGATCGCTTTCAACACGCGCCAGGGATTGCGCAGGCTGTTGAACTTCCAGCAGCGGACGACTGAGAAGCCGTCCAGTTCCGGCAGCATCGGCGAGTACTCATCCGCCAGAACCGTGAGATCGATCCCCGGTAACTGCCGCAATTCGGACGCGATGTGGAACCCGTATTCGTTCAGCGCGTCCCGGCTCGGCGGGAAGGCTGTGACCAGACAAATCTTCATTGCTGCTGACTCGATCCTGAACCGAAGAGCGCGTAACGGGAAAGCTTCCCCAGCAAACTGAAATATTGAAATGCGACTTTCAGGCTGGCCTTGCTTTCACCAGAGTGACGATTGCCAAACTGAAAAGGAACCTCGACCGCTTTGTTGATCCTGCCTTTGACCAGAATTTCCAGCAGGATTTTGAAGCCTTCCGGTTGAAGTGTTAGCTCCTCAATGCATTCGCGGCGCACAACGAAGAATCCGGAAAGGGGATCTTTGACTTTGACATTGCGCTGCAGCGGCGCTGTTGCCCACGTGCTGCACCGCGACACGAAGAGTCGAAATTTGTTCCAATCACTCACGCCGTTTCCATTGACATAGCGGCTTGCAATTGCAACGTCAGCGCCGTTCAGAATCGGCTTAATCAGCGACGGCAATACTTCCGGTGGGTGCTGCAGGTCGGCATCGATCACGCCCAGCAGATCCGCTCCAGTGTGTTCCCAGCCGTGAATGACGGCACCGGCTAGTCCCCTCTGACCCTTGCGAACAAATACCCGAACACGCGAATCGTGGGCCGCATACTCGTTAGCAACGCGCGCCGTACCGTCGGTGCTGTCGTCATCAACAATGATGATTTCGTGTTCAAGCGGCAATGGTTCCAGCGCAGCATTAATGCGATCGAGAAGCACAGGAATGTTCCCGGCTTCGTTAAGAGTAGGAATGACAAGCCCGAATTTGCGAATGGAAGAGTCGGTCATAGAAGAACCCTGATCTGTAATTCAAGTTTTGGATGTGCCTGAGTAGAAACGTGTTGTGCGCGTTTCAGCTGCTTGCAATTGATTTGCGGAGTTCCTGTAGGTACTTCTAAGGTGAGCTGAATCTCAAGCAGCAACGGTCGACTGCACGGCTGGATCGAGGTCTTTCTGAAGTGCACAATCGCGAAAGCGATCGACGATTGCCTGGTGAACCTCGTCCACCTCGCCGGGCTGAATCAATTGCAAATTCGCCATCTTGCGCAACTCCAAGTACGAGCTACGGTACTTCCGCATGAATTCCAGGGGATATTCAGGTTTGCGAGCACGCGCGACCTCAGGATCTGCGTCAAGCACGTAGGAGAGATCGGGTTTGGGTGCTACGCGAAGCAACACGCGCGCAAATGCACGCGCCCACCAGGTTTGCATCGGCAACGCCGCGAGTTGATCGTAGATGTAGCGGTCGAAAATCACTACACCGCTGTTTTCCGCTTTTGCCTTGCGCACGATGCGCCGGAGATTTGCGACGTCGAAGAAGTGAAGCACGGATCGTCCCAGAAGCAGGGGAGCGTTCTGCGTGTTCTTGTCGTGGCGATCAGCGGGCTTCTCCGGGCTGCCAATACTTCCATCGCTCTGCAGAACCCGCCGGCTGAAACCCGCGCGCATGCGCGGAAACATTACGACGTTATCCCAGAACGTCAATTCCTTTACAGGCACGCCGTGTGCCGCTAGATATTCACGCAGCTTCTGAATTTGGGTGCTCTTGCCTGCGCCATCAATGCCGGAAAACGAGACGATAAGTGGTTTCAACGGTCAGCCTCGAAAAAAGTAGTCGAGAAATAAAAACTCAGTGTCCTGGGCTGTTGGGAACGTGGCTCGGGCTTGCTGCCGATAGTCCCACAACCGTTCCAATGGCCACACCTGCTCCCGCAAGTACGCCCAGCTTGATCAGCAGAGAACGCACCCGGCGCTGCTTCGGAGGGGCGATGGCAACTCCAGCCGGTTTCGACGCCGCCCCGCCGCTGGTTTGAATCTGCGGCGCAACTGCCGTCCCATTGGGCTCCTGTTTCTGCTGCGGTTGCTGCGCCGGTGTCGGAGCGTTATTTGCAGGCTCGTTGGTGTCGCTCCGGCCCGGATTTTCCGGCAATTCTACCGCCGGTTGATGATTGGCCGGCGTTTGCTCTTGCGGCGCTGTTTGCGCGGGCTGCTGATCTTGAGCGGCCGGCTGTGTCTGCGAATTCTGCGTCGGAGCCGCTTGCGATTGTGCGGGGTCGCCGCTTTGCTGTGCGCACACCAGCGGTGCTGTCGTGAAACTTACAATTAGTACAACAGGTCCTACAATGGCTCGCGCCAGAGTTCGATTCATGAAAACTCCTTCAGCGCAAAATTAAGCGGCGACCGGCAGTTGTGCCGGAGCGTCGGTCGGAACCTCTTCCGGCGCAGTCTCTGGCGCAACTTCGAACTGCGGCGCTTCGATGGAGAATCCTGGAAATTTCTGCATGAGCTGATTCACGCGCGTGAGCTCAAGCAGGGTAGCAATCTCGGGAGAGACGCCGGAGAGCTGCAAGCTCCCATCCTGCCGCGCCACTTCTTCCATGCACGTCAATAAACCTTCGATTCCGGAGAGATCGATGTCCTTCACTCGAGAAAGATCCAGCACGACGAGAGGAGCATCCTGTGCGATCTTGCTCTTTAACTCGCGCCCAAGCTTACGGGCATTTCTGGCGTCCAAAGCTTCGGGCATCTTCACCACAACTGCGGAGGACATATCGGTCATTCCTTCCCTATTTTCGGTTTCTGATTCAGCAGCGCGAATTTTCATCTTTCTAAGAGATGCGGTTTATGAACCGCAGGTTTACATTTCATGAACTACTCAGTCTCCAGCCTGTGCCTCACTGCGTAAGAATGACGTCAGGCCACTCCATGCAGGTATGGGCCTACTATTTCGTCCGATCAGGCGTGCATCGGATACGTTCACCTCAACGTTTCTGTCGAGGTTGAAAATCTTTTCATTTCCGACAATTGAATGCTTCACATCGAGCGCCATGCCAACGTAGGTCCCACGCAAGACCATGGAGTTGTCGATCATCGTTCCGCAATCGACCTCGCAATCGCGCTCGATTGAACTAATACCTGCGATCCTGCAGCCGGCCGCAACCTTCGATCCTGCGCCGACGAAAGCCGGACCTTGTATCGATACGGTGGAATCAATTTGCGCGCCTTCACCACACCACAGATCGGATTGGACTTCGACACCTACAGGGCGCAGTTGGCATTGGCCGCGCAAACCATCCTGCATCAGTTGATGAAGGTCCTCGCGATTGCGCAGACGGTTGATGTAGCCGTCGTAGTGAAATCGTTTCTGCTGCGGAATCAGATGGCTCAACGCACGGCGAACAAGATCATCTGTATTGCGCAATAACGCCGCGTTCACCACTGCGATATCGAGCGATGTTTCGCCGCAATACACATGACTGAGAGGACTCCCAGTTTGGTGGTGAAAATTGATGAGGTCGCGATAATCGACATCGGCATATGTTCCCGCGCGGACCAACAGTATCGTTTCGACGCCTGCGTCGACGTAATCCGAAATAGCTTTTTCCCAGGCATCGATAAAACTGCCAGATCGTGTAGAACGCGAGGGAAGCACGTGGTCTGATACGTTACGGCCCGACAACACTGTTGGCGGCAAAGTGTCGAGGTCTCGCAATTTCGCCAGCGTACGATCGAGAAGGCTAGCGCCAAGAATGTCGGTATTGGCAAATGAACCGTTGTTTTCAGGAGTACGTCTGCCAATCAGCGAGAAAGCACGACGGGGCGATTCTTCCGCGGTAACGGTCAAGATGGCCGCAATTTGCACTTTAGAATCTCCCGTCAACCTTACTTATCAGCTCAGACCCTGGCGGATTCCTGATAGAACACAAGAACTAGGCGGCAGTTGCTGTGAATTCCGAATCCACAAATGCTTCGCGGACCGGGAGGGAAATTGCGCCGTTCTCCCAGCGAGTCGAAGACTTGCTCCGATTGCGCTGGCTGGCCTTGGTCTCGTCTTCCTCGCGCGCTTTGCCGAGGAGTTCGCGAATCCGCAGCTTCGCTTTGTGCAACTGCGATTTCGAATTCCCTACGGAGCAGTCGAGCAGTTCGGCGATTTCCTGGTGCTCGTAACCTTCCACTTCGTGCAGAAGAAAAATCGTGCGGTAGCCGTCGGGCAATTCCTTGATAGCGCGAGCGAGCGCGATGCGATCGACAGACCCAGTCAAGCGATCGTCGCGGCTTCCATATTCGCGGCGCACTTGTTTCGCGTCCTGGTTGTAGGGCTCATCGAGAGATATCTGCCGCAGCGACTTCTTGCGGAAGTGCATAAGGACGGTGTTGACCGCGATGCGATACAGCCATGTTGAAAGGGCGGAATCGCCGCGGAACGTGGCCAACTTGCGGAACACTTGTAGGAAAGCATCCTGCGTCAGATCTTCCGCTTCCGCGGTGTTGTTGGTCATGCGCAGGCAGACCGAATAGATTCTGGCTTTGTGGTTATGAAAAAGAGTTGCGAATGCGTCAGCGTCGCCTTCCTGCGCGCGCTTTACCAGGTCAAGATCAGAATCAAATCGAACGGCGGTGTCGGTGGTCACTGGAGTTCTCCTTTCAAATTGCCCGTCTGATGCGCTGTTCCGCTGGGTTTGCGTTTTCTCAATCACAGTTCCGAGAGTATGTTTTGTCAGCGCGAATGACTATCCGGTGAGGTCTGTATGCGATGGGTGACGTTGCTGTACCGCGTTGATCTGGAACGACCTGCGGCCTACAGGCGCGAAAACGCCCAAGAATCACGATATTCGCAGCTCAGTCGCGCCACAACGCTGTTCAATGAGGATCAGAGTAGGTCAGGGATTTCCTGATGTCCTAATGAGTGTGGATGCGGCGAAACAAATCTGTCGCGGCTGGGTTGAATCATGCGGCAGTCCATGCTCGACCGTTATTGCGCAATGCGCCACAGCGTGCAGCTGAGGTGTGCCCCTATGTCTTTCGTCAGACTGCTGCCTTCAAGATCTCTCGATACAGAAAATCCTTAGAAAAAGTACAGAGTCGGCAGGATTGTTGATGCGCGCCAGCTGGAATATCTTGGCTTCATAAGAAAGTTGCCCTCAACTGACCCACCTCTCGAGCAGGGGCCGGCTTAAAAGAGTGAACCGGCACCTGCTTCTCGCCTCTCTCAGCTACTTTCGATTTAGTCCCGATCTACGCGAACCACAGTACTCAGGCCGTCATCCAAGGGTCGATCTTTCTTTCCGGGAGGAATGCTGTGGAAATCAATTCGTTGCGCGAACTCTATGTTGAACAGCTCCGCGATCTATATGACGCGGAAAACCAACTTATTAAAGCCTTGCCGAAAATGGCAAAAGAGGCGAGTTCTGATGAACTCCGGCAAAGCATTGAGGAACATTTGGAACAAACGCGAGGCCAGGCTGAGCGGCTCGAGCAGATATTTGAACAATTAGGCGAGAAGCCCAAAGGCAAGAAGTGCAAGGGCATGCAAGGCCTGCTTGAGGAAGGCAAGGAGACACTCGAAGAAGACATGGAAGAGGATACGAAGGATGCAGCGATCATCGCAGCAGCCCAGCGCGTTGAGCATTACGAGATCTCCGGATACGGCACTGTCCGCACCTATGCGAATTTGCTGGGCGAAAGCGAGGCTGCCGAACTTCTGGAGGAAACCCTGAACGAAGAAAAAGAGACCGACCAGAAGCTGACGCAACTCGCCGAAGAGATCAATGTGGAGGCAGCAGAGGGATCGGGCGAAGAGGAAGGTGAAGAAGAGTCGCGTCCCTCGCGCGCTCGCAGTTCGTCATCGGGATCGCGTGGCCGCAGGCGCGTCGCGTGACCGTCGTAAAAACATACGGCAGCCTCCACGGAGGCTGCCGTTTTTGTTTGCGCCAAACTTTTACTCGATCCCGGCCTGAACTACGTGAACAATATTGTTTCGCACCGCGTACAGCACGAGGTCGCTCACGGAATGCAGTTGCAGCTTCCGCATGATGTTTGAGCGATGCGTTTCAGCAGTCTTTACGCTGAGTCCGAGAGCAACGGCCACTTCCTTGGTGCTCTTGCCTTCAGCCAGTAACTGAACGATTTCGCGCTCGCGCGGGGTAAGCCGGTTCCGCCCTGGCGTAATTACGGCGCCCGGTGTGCCGCCTTTGAGATAGCCTTCCAGCACCATGGCCGCGACTTTGGAAGTGAAATACGTCTTGTCATGGCGGAGGGCTTCGACGGCGGCTACCAGATCTCGGGCTGCGTCGGATTTCAGCAGGAATCCGCGCGCGCCGGCATTCAAGACTTCGCGCACTACCTGGTCTGAATCGTGCAGCGTCAGAATCAGGACTCGGGCATTCGGAATAGTCTTGAGAATCTGCCGGGTGGCTTCCAGTCCGTTGAGACTCGGCATTCCAATGTCAAGGATGAGAATGTCCGGCTTGAGTTGGATCGCCTTTTCCACTGCCTCACGGCCATCGCCGGCCTCGCCGCAAACTTGCCACTCGGGTTGAGCCTGCAGCAATGCCACTAGTCCTTTGCGTACTACCTCATGGTCGTCAGCTACCATGATTCGCAATACACCCATACACACCTCCCACGAATCTACCTGGATAAAGAGAATCTCGACGGAAAACAACGGAGTTGCACAACCGTTGCCAAACTAGAAACCTCGTATGCTCAACAGCTAAGACTCACGGGCGAGCCATTGGGAGTGTAATTCTTGCGTAATCTGATGTCACGCAAGCCCACGTTCTTCCAATTATCAGCAGCGCTTGACTTGCACTAGGTCCGGAGCGACTACAGTGTGCTCCGCGGCTGCCGAGCTGGCTTCTTCGACCGAAAGCAGCTTCAATCCCTTTGCCGGTTCGAGTACGAGCGTATAACTCGAGGCGCAGCGGCCACACAGCCAAAAATGGACGGTTTCCCGCTGCGGCTTTTCGTCAAAAGGTGCGGAGTTCTCATCGGTGGCCGCCAATGAAATCGAAACGACCTCGAACTGGAACAGACGTCCTTCTGAAAACGAATGCAACGGCCGATTGCAATTCTCATTCACGCATCGAGCCAGCATTTCCGAACTCCGACCCGCCGACCTTACATGGAAAAACCTAGCATTCCAATACAGTGAGCACTGTATTTCTGCCGGATTCTTCGTCCATCGCGGGATTTCTGAATTGCCTGTTTAGATGCCGGACGGTTTCCATCCGAACCCGAGCGCGACGTAGAACCTGAGGAAAAAGCAAACCCGATTACAACATCTCAGTGGTCTGGGTTGAGGTTCTCTGTATGGCAAAGAACAAAGCGTTTCCCACCGCGGCTGCTTTCCTGCCCAAAGAACGCACGCTTCCGACTCTTCAACACGCCTCCGAATCTTGCCAGGGATGTGATCTTTACTTGCGCGCGACACAAACTGTCTTCGGAGAAGGGACAAAGAACGCGAAGGTGATGCTCGTGGGCGAACAGCCTGGGGACAAGGAGGATGTCGAAGGCAGGCCCTTCGTCGGACCTGCTGGCAGGATTCTGGACGAAGCGCTCGCCGCGGCCGGGATCGCTCGATCAGACGTCTATGTGACCAACGCCGTGAAGCATTTCAGCTGGACTCCCGATGAGCGCGGAAAGCGCAGAATCCACAAGAAACCGCGCTACTCGGAGATCCAGGCCTGTAGACCATGGCTGGATGCCGAAATCGAAGCAGTACATCCCGAGATCATCATCTGCATGGGAGCCACGGCGGCTCAGGCGCTGCTCGGGAAAGAATTCAGCGTCTTGCGTCAGCGCGGCACAGCTGTTCCCTCCGACCTGGCGCCCTATGTTATGGCGACGGTGCATCCATCGTCGATTCTGCGGGCTCGGGAAGACCGTCATGAGCAGATGAAAGCGTTTGTTCGTGACCTGATTGTCGCGGCCAAGCAGATCCACAAGCTGCGCCGAGCTGCGTGATGTCCTAGTACGCTTACAGCTTTTTCCCGATGGCGTTACGCCCTTCATCGGATGGAGGCCGAGGACTATAGACGATA
>Ga0105240_10014324_pt1 | contig 10831 bp, 7 predicted proteins | sample KBSC54metaG_FD_80426 | JGI IMG/M metagenome (GOLD analysis project Ga0105240, IMG submission 80426) | Corn rhizosphere microbial communities from Kellogg Biological Station, Michigan, USA - KBS C5-4 metaG | ecosystem: Host-associated > Plants > Roots > Rhizosphere > Soil | place: Michigan, USA...
AGGTCGACTTCTTTCAAGGCAGCACGCTCTTAGGAACTGACACGACGTCGCCCTATACGTTTAACTGGACCCTGGTGCCTGCAGGAACCTACAGCTTAACGGCGCGTGCGACCGATAATCAGGGAGCAACGACGATGTCCTCGGCGGTATCGGTCACAGTGATTACGCCGGCCAACCAGCCGCCCACAGCCACGATCACAAGCCCGACCAATGGTGCGACATTTCCCGCAGGAACCAATGTGACGATCAACGCCACGGCCTCTGATCTTGATGGAACCGTGTCGAAGCTGGAATTTTATCAAGGGACGACCTTGCTCGGGACCGGCCTGACAGCCCCTTATAGTTTCACTTGGACGAATGCGCCGGCGGGAACCTATGCGATCACGGTACAAGCGACCGATGATAAGGGAGCGGTTACCACCTCGAATCCGATTTCAATCCAGGTGCAGGCAACATCGACCTCGGGGTTGACGGTTCCCGACTTGTCGGCTTTAAACGGCAAAACCTATTCCTTGACGGATGAAATCAGTTTCAGTTATCCCGTCAGCGGGGTGACGTTTGCGTGGGAGTTTACAAACGTCGTCACCCCGACGAAAGTCGGGGTCCAGTCCTGGATACCGGCTTCCGCCGGTATGACGTCAAAGGCGGCCCCCACCACCGCCTCCCCGCGTTTTACCCCGTTCAGCGCAGGTCTCATTCCGGGAACCTACCAGATGACCGTAACGGTTACCCAAGGCAATCAATCGCAGTCGGCAACCGTGACCGTTACGTTGGTCAGCGCGAATCTGAGCAGTGTGAAGGTGTATCCGAATCCGTGGCGCCAGGACAAACATGCCGACAAAAGCGTGACCTTTGCCGGACTCACGCTCGGAACAACGATCAAAATTTTCACGGTGTCGGGCCATGAATTGAAAGAACTGCACACGGACGGACCGAGCATCCTGTGGGACCTTAAAACCGAATCCGGCGATAAAGTCGCCAGCGGACTCTATATTTATCTGGTCACCGACAGCCAAGGAAACAAAGTGCGGGGAAAACTGGCGGTCATCAAGTGAGGCAAATCAGAGAGTAGAGATCAGAGAAAAGGTTTTTTCCTTTTTGATGAAAGGCCCTCGCATTTCTGCTCTCTGATTTCTGATTTCTGCTTTGCCGTTTATCTCCTCACGTAAATCTCACAGACCTCTCCATAAAGTTAGAGATCGCCTCTTAAAATCAGATCGAATTGCACGTTTAAATCGTTACAACTTTTATACTAGACCCGTCTTGGTTTGTCTCCAATAAGAATAGGTGACTTGGAAACGCCTATGGCTCTGGGCTGTCCTGGGGACTCTTGCGCCGTCCCTCTGGGCCGGTTCCGACATGTCCTCTGCTTCCTTTAAAATACGGCGCAGTGATGTGAATTCCGGAGGTTCTGCTCAGCCGACTTCTAGTCATTATGGATTGACAAATTCCATGGGCTCTATTGGCGGCAAGCTTTTATCGGGCTCCACGGTCATTGTCTTTAGTGGGTTTTCGAATCTCGTTTCGCATCCCGATTCCATTGAAGACCTTACGGTCATTACGGGACTTACGCCCAATGAATTGGTTTTATCCTGGACCGCACCCACAGCCTATGCGTCTTCGGGAACGCCCACATCGTATCTTGCGCGTTATTCCAGCTCTCCTATTTTGTCCGAGCTTGATTTTGTAAATGCCAACACTTACACCAACTCCTGGGTTCCGCAATCGACGGGGACTTTAGAAATTCACACGGTCTCAGGATTTAGCGCCAATACGACTTATTATTTTGCTGTAAAAGGTGCCGACCGGGCCGGCAATACCGGCTATCTTTCGAACATCGGTTCCGCCTCGACACTAACCAATCCTGTGACGGGGATTCAAATCGTGAATGTATCTTCGAGCAGTATCACTTTGGCATGGACGGGCTTGGGAACGGGCAATACCGAAGGGTATGAAGTACAGGCGTCTACAAGGCCGGATTTTTCAGGCGTCGTCCATAGCAGTATGACGTTTGATGCGGGCATGACCACGCTGACCGTGGATAGTTTGCGTCGAGGGAAACTCACGTATTTGCGCGTTGGCGGATTCAACTGGAGTGGAACGCCTAATTTTGTGAGTGCCGGCAGTACAGTCACGCTCCCCGGTCCGGCGCCGACGAGTCCAACGATTCAAACCGTGTATGCGTCGAGCATTACATTGCAATGGGGAGCCGTGGCCTCGGATGACGGATATAGTGCAGAGGCGGCCACCGACAGTGCGTTTACTTCTCTTGTTCAATCGTCTGTGACGACGGATGGAGCAGGGTCCACCTTGAGCATTCAAAATCTTCCGTCCAACGCACTATATTATCTGCGCGTGGGAAGTCTCTACGATAATGCGACGGCCTATGCCTTTACGGTGCCAGGCTCTACAGTGACACCGGCCGTCATTCCTATTAATGGAACTTTTATGGTGGGGGCTTCCAGCATCACGCTGGGTTGGGGCGCATCGACGAATGCGTCAGGAACTACCTACCAGGCAGAACTTTCCACAATTTCGGCGGTGGGCGCTTCCACAGCGACGATTACGACGAGCAGTCTTAATTATCTGTTTACCGGTCTGAGCGAAGACACAACGTATTGGGCACGCGTGAAAGCTTTGGGAATCACTGGCCAAGACAGCGCTTATTTGTCGCTCAGTACGATAACTTATCTCTTGCCACCCGTCGGGGTTTTCATCTCTCAACTGGGAACTTCGAGTATGACCATTACATGGATCGCGGGAAGTTCAAATTTATCGTACGTGGTGGATTTGGCTCCTGCTGATCCTTTTGCCGCGCATCTGACCTCGGCGACGGCCATTTCCACGGCCAGTTTTTCAGGCCTTCTTCCGGATGCCGTTTATTCGGGTCGTGTGCAATCCACGAGTTTGCTTACAGGACATATTTCCATTTATTCGAATGTAATCAGCAGTTATACATTGGCTGAGCCGCCGATCACGCTTTCGACTTCGGCTGTCAGTCAGTACAGTGTGTCGCTTCTTTGGGATGGAAATGGAAATCCGCTCACGGCGCTTTACGCGGTCGAGCGCAGTACGGATGGAGTTCTATTTACACAAGTAGGCATGGTCCGTACGACGAGCTTCATGGATCTGAGTCTTTCGCCGGGAACATTCTATTCGTATCGTGTGCGCGCGTTTAACGAAAATGGCGTTCCTACGATCTACAGCAACATCATCACCGTGATGACAACGGGGGTGCCCATCGCGCCACGTGAACCTACAGGATTTTGGGCCGAGCGTGAATTAATCGCTACCAACCAATGGAAAGTGACTTATCACTGGCACGTGGTGGCCAAACGCACGGATGGATCCGCGCTCGCCAATTTAGTGGGGTACCAGTTGTATAAATCGTCCAGCCTTCTCACCCCGCGTGCCCAATGGTCCTTAGTAGGAACGCTGCCTTCAGAGACGTGGGAAGAAACCACCGACGGAAGCGTTACGTATTATTGTTGGAAGGCCGTAGATGGCGGCGGATTGTCATCGGATTGGAGTGTCATTATGGATGATGGCCCAGATTTAAATCATTTTTATCTGGCGTTTGATAATGTGACGCGCGCCATCATCCCGCAAGAGGGAGCCAATCCCTTCCGATATGAAAAAAATCGCTACGGGTCTGACGTGCGCTTGGAATGGACAGAATGGACATCAGAAGAGACGGGCCGTGTGGTGCGCTCGATGCAGTCCAAGTTGATCAATGTGGAAACGAATCAAGAAATCAATGATCTTGTTTTTGATCCGCCGCTTCTGCGTGTGGTGCTCGCCTATACGGTGCTCAATGGCCAAGTCATGGCCGGCGCGCCGGCTTCGGGTTCTACGATGGACATCGCGCGTATTCCGGTGATCAGCGCGACGCAGGCGGATAAACAACTGGCTTTATTCTGGCATGACGGCGCCGAATGGATTAAGACGGGCGGTCGCGTCAACACGGCCGACAATACGGTGTCCTCGACGGGTAACCATGCGGGACGCTTCCAGGTCCGTGCCGCGACGCGTCCCGGATTGACCTTGACGCGTGTGTATCCGCGCATTTTTACACCGAATGGCGATGGTTGGAATGACAAGGTCATTTTCCAATTTGATAATCCCGAGTTGTTGCCGATCTCGGGAAAAATTTATGACCTGGCGGGATCGTTCGTTGTTAATTTGCAACCCGGCACCTCCCCGGACAGCATGCTCGTCTGGGACGGAAAAGATTCGGGCGGCACGGTCGTGCCGGGCGGCATTTATTTGTATCAGATCGAATTGGGCGGGACGCCGACGACAGGAACCATCGTCGTCGCGCGCTAACCCTCACCCTCACCTTCTCCCGAGGGGAAAGCGTTAGGGTGAGGGTTCGCTGTTGACGTTTGTGTTAATTGGGGTTAAGCTAGAAGTGTGCTCTATCATGAAAAATGGAACCTTCATCGCATGTCGTAAATGGTTCGGTGTTTCGGGAATGATGGTCGGCTTGTTGTTGTCGCTAAACTCGGCGGCGCAAGCGGGCATTGCTCTTGGATCGCTGACTTTGACGGCGGTTTATCCACGCATCTTGACGCCCAATGGCGATGGCTTCAATGACAAAGCGACTTTCCATTTTGATAATCCAGAACTTTTGCCTGTTTCCGGAACTGTGTTTGATTTATCCGGATCGCGCGTGGCGGAGCTGAGTCCGGGCACCGATCCCAGTACCCTCCTTTTATGGGATGGCAAAGACTCGACCGGACAAAAAGTCGCCGGCGGAATCTACATTTACGAGATCGATTATCAGGGCAAGCATGCTACAGGAACTGTCGTGGTGGCGCGTTGAGAAAATGTTAAGTATTGTTTCGCACAACAGGTTAAAAACGCCTCTATAAATCAATGTCAATAAAGCTGTTGTAATAATCCCTCACCAAAAACTCAACGCCGATTACACAGAAATCTCACTAAAGCTCAAAACGATACGTTTTCTCCAGGTACATCTTCGTGACAAAAAATTTACTTTCGGTTGAGCGTCCTTGGCTATATAAGAAAGCGTGCAATCCTCGACGACCTCTCTGCAGATTTTATTTCCCGCGATGCGTTTACACCAACGCATGTTGTCCATTTTCCTCGTTGTTTTCTGCGTTTTTTTACGTGCCCCGCTTATGGCTTCGTTTGAGGAATTGCCCACAGGCGCGCGTGCCGCAGGGCTTGGGAATGCCTTTACGGCGGTGTCTGACGATGTCTATTCCACTTACTACAACCCGGCCGGACTAGCCCAACTGAATCGTTCGGAATTCACCGCGCATTACGCTAAACTTTATGCTGGTCTTTCTGATGGATCCAACATTGCACGTTCCTATGTGGCCTATGGTCATCCGACCGAAAAACGCGGGACATTCGGCATTAGTTACTTGTCGTTGTCCTTAGCTGATCTTTACTCGGAAAGCACCTTCGGTTTCCACTATGCGACCGCCGTCAAAGAAAAATGGAACTTGGGGGGTTCGATCAAATTCTTGCGCAAGTCGTTCGGTAGCGACACCTACACACAGAATGCGGTCAATGATAGCGGTAACTCGATCGGCGGTCCCGATCCGTTATTTGCTTCGAACGGCAATTCCAAATCAGCCGCCAGTTTTGATATCGGCGCGCAATATCGTCTGTCAAAAATCTATGGTTTAGGATTTGCCATTTTGAATGCGAACTCACCGAATATGGCGCTCTCTTCCGCGGATACGGATAAGGTCAGTGCGATCTATAAAGCGGGATTGGCGCGCCATACGAAGACCTCTTCGGTGTCGGCCGAAGTGTCTATGCGGACATTCACACAAAATGAAATCCGTTTTAACATGGGCGCGGAACGGTGGTTCACGAGTGGCTTTGGCGCGCGGGGTGGATTAGGTTTTGGTCAACGCGGTTATCAATTAACGACCTTGGGATTCTCTTACAAATGGGATGTGATCGAGGTGGATTACGCGCTTATTTATCCTTTATCCGGGATTAAAGGAACTTTTGGCACCAATCAACTCTCGATGACCTTCCGTTTTGGGAGGAGAAAGTAAATGTTTAGCTTGAATTTACGCATGCTTTTACAACTTCGTTACAAGAGTGTGATCCCCGTTTTACAGACGGAAGGTAATCTTAAGATGAGTAAAGATATGAATAAAAATAGTGGAGAGCAAACGCCACTGGACCCCGGTTTTCACCGGGGTGAGGTCCCACGCCGTCATACCGGCGTAGGCCGGTATCCCGTCCTGTTGTTTACCGCCTTTTTTTCCGTTTTTACTTTACTCTCCGTCCTCCACCCTGTACCGGCGCAAGCCTGGCGTTGGGATGAAGAAGAAACAGAATCTAAAGACGAATTGGATGTTCAGTTAGAAGGCTATCACGCGCGTGTGGAATCGGGAATCTCGATGCAAGAACGCATTGTTCTTCTCGATCGCCTGATTAAATTATTCAAGATCCATAAACGCAGCATCGCGGCGCTCGAAGAAGAACGCGCTCAACTGGTGGCCGATGAACAAGCCGTTCAAAGCGTCAGCGCGCTATCGCGTCAGAAAGCACAAGTGTTATTCCAGCAGGCTTTCGATAAAGTACGCACCGGCGATTTTTCCGAAGCGCAAAAACTCTTGGTGGAATCGGAGCATTTAAATCCCGGTGATAAAACAGTCGCCGAGTTACGTCAAAAAATCGAAGGTGTGGCCGCCATTATGCCGTTAGCGCCTGCCGATACTGCGGGCGGTGATTTGGTGCGCCGTGGCGTGGCGCAATTCTTGCAAAATGAACCGTCCAAAGCCTTGAACTATTTAATGTATGCCGAGCAAAAGAACCCGGATGATAAGGCCATTCCGGATTTAGTTGATCTCGTCAAACGCACCTATCCTAATGAATCCACAGAAATGCTGGATGCGCGCCTGAATTTGATCGATCAGAAATTGCAGAAAGCATTGGAGAAAATCTACGGCGGCGAGTATTTAGTCGCGGCTAAAGAATGTCAGGAAGTCTTGGATCTGGAGCCCGATAACGGCTTAGCGCTGACACGCTTAGGCTCGGTGTATTACGCCATGGGACAAGTCAAACAAGCGCGTGTGTACTGGAAACAAGCCTTGGCGGTAGATGCTACCAACGATGTGCTAAAGAGCTTCTTGCAGCAGAGCAGCGCCGAGGCCGATCGTGCTCCCGCCCAAGCGCTGACTTACAAAGTGCAGCACGGCGATACGCTCATGACGATCGCGGAAAAAATCTACAAGAACAAAAATTTCTGGCACAAACTCTATGACGCGAACCGATCCTATTTAAAAAATCCGTATGCCTTGAGTGAAGGCCAAGTGCTGGTTCTTCCTCCGGGAGTGGTGCAGCAGTAAGAGTAGAGTCTAGAGGGTAGAGTGTGAAGGGTTGAGAGAAAAGGATATGGGATGAAGCGACAAAATCTTATGAGTGGGAGAGGTAAAAGCACAGCATGGAACTATGTTGTGCTGTTGCTTTTTACCCTCTACTCTCTACCCTCCACCCTTCATGCCGCTCTCGAGCGCGAACAGCTGGCCCTGGAGTCGCAAATCAAATCGCGTATTGAAGATGTGTTGTCGAAGACGCTTCCGGCGAATAGTTATTTGGTGAATGTGAAAGTCCAGATGGAAGATAAAAAAATTGCGGCCACGATTCGCACCAATCGTCGTACGGGGGGTGAGAATAATCCCTTTTTGAATCAAAACCGTTTTGTGTTGCCCGGCGTTCCCGTGAAGAAAGAATTGACGGTGAATAATGATCCGGGGGCTGATGATACCGTGATTAATCCGGCTTCCGCGGAATCTTTCATTAAGAAAATTTTGATCAGCATTATGGTCGCGCCGGATATTCCGCAAGAGCGTCTGCGCGCGTTGCAAGAGCTGGTAACCACGACGATTCCTTTTAATCCTTTACGCGGCGATGAAATCGATATTCAAAATTCCTCGTTATTGAAGCCGTCAGCTCCGGAGCCTACGGCGACAACCACCACGCCTGCAGCAGAGGCCACAACGCCTGCTCAGAATGATAAAGCGGTGGCGTTTCCGGACCTATTGAAACGGCTTAATTGGCCGGTGCTTTCTGTCATTGTCTTGATTTTAGTCGCTCTGATTTTATTCCTCGTTTTTCTTTTTGGACCCGTACGGGCTTTTTTAAACCGGCTGTTGGCCGTGCTGCCCCGCATCGGGGAGCAAGCGGCTTATGCGGTGAATAACGCGCCGGTGAAGTCAAACCCAGCCGGAAGCGGTGGCGGCCATGCCTCCGGCTATAACGGAAATGGGGCGATGAAACAGGCCGAAGGCGTGGACATGCCTTTTCGTTTTATTAATGAGGAAACGTTAAATAAACTGCCGATTCTTTTGCGCCAAATGCCGGCGGAGCAAACGGCGGTGATTTTGGCTTATCTTTCGCCGGAATGGGCCGGACGCATGTTGAATGGTCTGGATACGGCTGCACAATCGGCTGTTATGCGCGAACTCAGTCAAGCGCGTGAAATTTCTTCTGATGTGGTGAAAGAGATCGAAGCCCAAGTGAAATTAAAGCTTCCTTACTTAGTAGGGGGAACCGATTGGATTCAATCGGTCTATCAACTGACTCAACCGCAAACCCAACGCGCGCTTTTAGGCAGTCTTAATCAACAATCGCCGGAGCTCGCGCAAAAATTACGGCAAAAAAGTTTCTTCTATGAAGATTTGGGCGCGATCAGTCCTGCGGGCTTACGTTTAGTCATTCAGGATGCCGGCTATCCGACAGTAGCGCAGGCCTTGAAAGACGAACGTCCAGAAGTGCGTGCGGTGCTTATGGGGCGCTTGCCCGCCGCTACACGAGAAATTTTAGAACAAGAATTGGAAATGGCCCCGGCTGATCCCGTAGCCAGCGTTGATGCCAAGGCGCGGATTGCGACCAGCGGACGTAAATTATTAGCGGACGGACGTATCGCTTTGCAGGAGAAGAAATAAGCATGCTTAACTCGAGGTCTGTATGGATTGGGTAACACCTTTTGGCTATTTAATCGGCATTGGCACCGTGGCCTATGTCTTGGTCGCAGGAAATTCCGTAGGGCTTATTTTTAATTTGCATGCCATTATTCTGGTCTACGGCGGAACCTTGGGCGCGACGATGCTTAGTTATCCCGGCGCTGTCCTTATGCAGGCCATTCGTGCCATTCGCGTATTTTTGTTTCCAGGCAATCGTCCAGAGGCGACAACCGTTATTCGTCTTGTTATTCGCTTGTTGGAAAAAACGCGGCGTCAGGGCATTGAAAGTCTGGAGGCCGATATGGCGCAAATCCGAATTCCGTTTTTGATTCACGGTTTGCAAATGGCCTTAGATGGTTTGCCGCCGGAGATTGTGCGCGCCAACCTGCTAAAGGAAATCCGTTTTGCTCGGGATCGTCATAACCAAGTAGCCAATGTGTTTCGTAGCGCGGCGGCGTATTCACCGATCTTTGGACTTCTCGGAACGCTCGTCGGCGTCGTGCAAGTGCTGCAAACCTTGACGGACCCTAAAACCATTGGCGCTTCGATGGCTGTGGCTATGACGGCCACGTTTTACGGGATTTTTGGGGCCAACTTCCTCTTTTTGCCGGTGGCGGGAAAATTAAATGTATATGCCCAGGAGGAAGTTTTTCTCCAGGAATTGATCATCGAAGCAATTCAATGTCTTCAGTTGAATGAGGCTCCCGCCTTAGCCTTGCGCAAACTATCCTCGTTTGCCGAAGCGCATCAGCGATCTTCCCTGCAGGCGGGCGCAGCCAGCGATCGGCGGGCAGCCGCTAACGAACAACAAAGAAGGGCGGCATGATTCATAAAGCGGTTCAAGGGCTTGATCGGGATAGCCAGTTTATTTGGCTAACCATTTATTCTGATTTAATCACCAATCTTTTTCTCTTGTTCTTGAGTCTCTTTGCACTTTCCTATTTTGGTCCGGATGCCCTGTCGGAGGCCACCGCCTCGATGCGCGATCGCTTGGAATATTCTAAAAAGGCGGCGCCTTGGTACGAGGATATCGCTAAAAATCTCAACCTCATTTCCGATCAATCGGCGCCGGTCGTGGCGCGTGAAGACCGTCTGCAAATGGCATTGCCAGATGAGGTTTTGTTTTCTGCAGGCTCCGGGGATTTAAAAGGAACCGATCGGCTTGTGCTCCATGCCTTAGCCAATGCGCTACGTGATATTCCGTATACCGTATTAATTGAAGGCCATACCGATAACTCTCCGCCGTTAGAGGGCAGTCCGTATGTATCGAACTGGGAGCTTTCTCTGGCGCGTGCCATGGCCGTTGTTCATTATTTAACGACCTACGAAGGTCTTTCTCCGCGGCGCGTGGGTGTCGCCGCCTTCGGTGAATTTCATCCGCGTGTGCCGAATGATACGCCTGAACACCGGGCGCAAAACCGCCGCATTGAAATTAGTGTGCTGCGTTATGAATGATTTCGAGCCCTTCTTAAATGACCAAGACCCGTTAGACGAGTACCCGTTGGATAATTACCGCCGCGATATCGATAACTCGCATTTGTGGGTGATTTCCTACAGCGACTTTATGACCATCTTGATGATTTTTTTTCTCATTCTTTTCGCGCATCGCGTGTGGGAAAAGAAAATGGCCTGGGATGCGGAACATATTTCCCAGCTGCGCGCGGCGCAGGAAGGTCAACGCGGAATGGTCCAACGTCTTTCCCGCCTGACGTCGCTCGATGTTAACGCGCAGCGGATCAATATTCATTTGCCAGATGCCCTACTGTTCGACGCTGGACATGCGGATTTGCGGCCTAGCGCGCAAGATTTGCTGCAGCGTCTAGCCCCTGAACTCATTACATTTGCCGGCGACATCATTGTAGAAGGCCATA
>Ga0105240_10014331_pt1 | contig 10829 bp, 7 predicted proteins | sample KBSC54metaG_FD_80426 | JGI IMG/M metagenome (GOLD analysis project Ga0105240, IMG submission 80426) | Corn rhizosphere microbial communities from Kellogg Biological Station, Michigan, USA - KBS C5-4 metaG | ecosystem: Host-associated > Plants > Roots > Rhizosphere > Soil | place: Michigan, USA...
GGACATGACAACACGGTCGAGAACGTCACGCTCATCAACTCCTACAACGGAATCCGGATCGGACCCGAGGGTAACGTGCGGCACCGGATCCGGAGTGTCTACGGTTGTGTGCTGCGTCGGGGCATCCTCGTCGATGGCTGCTCCGACATTGGGCGGATTGAAAACGTCCAGTTCCACTGCCACTGGTGGTCCGCCGCGGATGTGGGTGGTGATTGGAAGCCGGTCCATGAGTTCATGTGGCGCAATTGCGAGGCCTTCATTTTCGGGCGCACCGACTGGGAGTACGTCAATAACACCTTCGTGTTCCCGGTTAAAGTGGGTTACCGTTTCATCAAGACAGACGCGGGCGCAGCCAACGGCCAGTTCTCCGGGATCGGCGCCGACGAGGCACAGGTCTGCGTTAAGGTGGAGGAAATCCAGCCCATGGGTTTGCTCATCTCCAATGGTCAGTTCGTCTGCATGCATGGAGATGAGCGGATTGAAGTGCTGGTGGACAAAACCTGTGGTGGTTCGGTGCGCCTGGTGAACTGCTCGTTCTGGGGGCCAGCGCGGCAGTGCGTGGTCTCCCATAGCCGCAGCTTCGTTTCTCTCTCGGATTGTTACCTGAGCAGCAGTGGCCGGGAGAAGAATCCCGGAGTTTCATTGGTGGAGGCGGACGCAGGCAAGCTGCAGGTTCGCGGATGCAGCTTCGGCTCGGACGAACCAAGTCTCACTCTGCGCCGGGGGCTTCAGCACGCCATCATTACGGAAAACAATGGCGTGCGCGGGGTGGAGATTCTGAACGGAATCGGCGACCGTGCCATGGTGAGCAACAATGAGCCGGAGTCGAAACTGCGGTGAATTCCGTTTGGGTGAAGACGGATTGGCGAAGCAACTACACCTGATCTAGTTCGTGGCCATGGTCACGCGGAGCCGGATAAATCGAGGTGAGCTGATGGTGGTCGGGGTTTGATCGCGCACCGTAACGGAATCAAATTGGGAATCGATGGAAGTGACGCTCACGCTGAATACGTGAGTGCCATCGGAGAACCAGGTCTTCCGATCGCTTGAAACCTCAGGGAGATATTGCAACTGGATTCCGGGGGTGCTTTTGCGGCGCTTGAACTGGAGCGAAAGGTAACGCGAACCCGAGAGGTTCAGCTCCGCATAGCTCAGTGCGGCCCGTGCGTCCGTCGATGCCCTTGGATCGGTGCCCAGCGCGTATTCCATGAGGTTGGAAACCCCGTCCCTGTCCAGGTCGGCGGCCACCTGCGTCGGGTCCCCGAGATTAACTCCGTCGTAAACGAGATTCGGCAATACCGCCAGGTTTACGCTGGCGCTGCTTGAGAGATAATTGGCGGAATCAGACGGGGTGAAGGTGACGGACAGTTGATTGGTGCCCACGCCCAGGAGCGCGCCGGCGGCTGGGCTGTAAACGAAATTTCCGGGGACATTGGCGGTGGCAGTGAGTTGCCTGGCACCGAGGAGAGTCCCATTCGTTATCGGCGCGGGGGATGCCCAGGTAATCACGGGTACCGCCTTGAGGACGGACAGTGAGGCGGAGGAACTCAGCGCGGCTCCGGCGGAGTTGGAGATCATGACCTGGTAATCGCCGGCATCGCTGCAGAGCACACTCGCCGAGCTTCAAAGTGGCGGGCCGTCTTGACCCTGAGGTGGAGGGAGCTAAGCTCGGAGCATGATCGCCTTTCTTCGACGCCTGTTCATGCCGGTGGTCCTTTCGCTAACGGTGTCCGTTCACGCTCAGGTGGATCGCATTACGGGCCGACCCTTTGCCACCCGGTCCGACGTTCTCGCGCAGCACGGGATGGTTTGCACCAGCCAGCCGCTGGCCTCTCAGATCGGCGTGGACATCCTCAAACAGGGAGGGTCTGCGGTGGACGCCGCCATTGCGGCCAACGCCGCGCTTGGGCTCATGGAGCCCATCAGTTGCGGCGCAGGGGGCGACCTGTTTGCGATCGTTTACAGTGCCAAGGAAAACAAGCTCTACGGGCTCAACGCGTCCGGGCGATCTCCCCTCGGCTTAAGCTTCGATCAGCTACAGGCGGAGTTGACGAAGCTCAAACGGACCAACATCCCGAGCCGGGGCATGTTGCCGATCTCGGTTCCCGGCGCGGTGGATGGTTGGTTTGAGTTGCACCAGCGGTTTGGCAAGTTGCCCATGAAGGACGTCCTGGCTCCCGCCATTCGCTACGCGCGCGAAGGGTTCCCCGTCACTGAGCTCATCGCGTACTACTGGGCCATGGGCGTACAAATTGCCCTCGCCGACAAACTTCCCGGAGCTTTCCTCGAGACCTACGCTCCCGGCGGCCATGCTCCCGGCTATGGAGGAATTTTCAAGAATGCTGACCTCGCGGACACCTACACGCTCCTGGCGGAGAAAGGGCGGGACGCATACTACCGGGGAGTGATCGCCGAGCGTATCGATGCTTTCATGAAAGCCAACGGTGGATGGCTGCGCAAAATCGATTTCGAACAACATACCTCGACTTGGGTGACCCCTGTCTCGGTTAACTATCGCGGCTATGACGTTTTCGAACTGCCCCCGAACGGCCAGGGCATCGCTGCCCTCCAAATGCTGAACCTACTGGAGGGATTCGATCTGCGGAATATGGGCTTTCAAAGCGCCGATGCATACCACGTGATGATCGAGGCCAAAAAACTCGCGTTCGAGGACCGAGCCAAATTCTACGCCGACCCGGATTTTGCGAAAGTGCCGCTGAAAGGTTTGCTGACGAAGAGTTATGCGGCCGAACGTCGAAAGTTGATCCGCATGGACCGCGCGGGGCGGACTTACGACGCGGGCAACCCGTCACTGCAGCAGGGCGATACGATTTACCTGACGGCAGCCGACGCCGAGGGGAACATGGTATCACTCATCCAAAGCAACTATCGTGGAATGGGCAGCGGCATCGTGGTGCCCGGTCTCGGGTTTGGTTTTCAGGACCGTGGCGAAATGTTCGTGATGGACCAGCGCCATGCCAACGCTTATGCCCCGGGGAAACGGCCGCTCCACACCATTATCCCGGCCTTTGTCATGAAGGATGGTCGGCCGTTCATGAGCTTCGGCGTGATGGGAGGAGCGATGCAGCCACAGGGCCATGTCCAGATCATCGTCAACATGGTGGACTTCGGTCTCGGTCTCCAGGAAGCGGGGGACGCGGCGCGCTGGCAGCACGAAGGCTCGACGGATTACAACGTCCCGCACATGACCACCGGCGGATGGGTTAACCTGGAAAGCGGCGTTCCGTGGGGCACCGTTGCCGAACTCAAACGGCGTGGCCACGACATCCGCTTCGACCTGGGTGGCTACGGCGGTTACCAGGCGATTTTCTGGGACTCCACAAATAAGGTCTACCACGGGGCCAGCGAAAGCCGCAAAGATGGTTGTGCCATCGGATACTGACCGGAGATCAAGAACGCCGACCGCCGGGTTATTAACCCGGCGGCTGGCGCTTGCCAGCAATTTCGATTAGAGATGAACCCGGTAGAATTTCTTCCCGCCGCCCGGCGGAATCACATAGGTCGGAGCGGTCGCTCCGGCGACGGGAGTCCACACCGTCTGGGTGGGGTTGGTGTTCAACGCATCGGTGGACTCCAGGGTGCCGGCCTGCCAGGCCAGGATGACCCCGGAACTGCTGTTGTTCACGGTCACCTTAACCGGACCATACACATCGAAGCTCTGGCCCGAATTTTGTGCCGCGTTGAAGATGCTCTGGGCCTCATAGCTACTCAGCGCCCGGCGCCAGATTCCAAAGTCGTCCAGGTCAAACGTGCCATTCACGCCGTAACCACCCGTTGGATCCTGCCCGAGAGTCAGTGTGGTGCCGATGGCCAGTGTGCCTAATCCGGCGATGGATCGTGTGTCGATTTGCCGCCCGTCCACGTACGTTGCTGCGGTCGCCGCAGCCCGGTCGAACGCCACCGCCATTTGGTGCCACACCCCGTCGTTGATGAGGGGGCCGCCGGCCGGATCGGCGATGATGGAACCTGTGTCCAGGCCGACCGCCGTCCATTCAAAACGCCCGCCATCTTCACTCAGCGTCAGGCCCTTTTGATAGGTGGAGTTGATCGCATTGCCCAGGATTGGCAAGTCATTGAAACCCACATCGTATTTCAGCCAGAATGAGATCGTAAAACTGTCGGTAGCGCCGAAAGAAAGGTCCCCCTGGGCGTCGGATACCGTCAGGTAATTGAATACGCTGCCGCCGGTGAGTGTTTTGAGCTCGACTCCCTGCCCGAGTTTTCCCGAAAGCAAGACGGGCGCACCCACGGCCATGGCGTCATTGGCGCGGCCGGAGGAATCTTTGAAATCTCCGTCGAACTTGAGATGGAGGACCAGGTTATTGGTGAGGTTGGCGAACGTGGGAACCGGCATAACCGTCAGCGCCGTGGGAGCGCTGTTCGTAAAGCCGGCGGGGTTGGTGATCTTGACCGCATAGGACCCTGCGTCCGTGAAGGCCAGGTTGTTCAGGAGGAGGGTAGAGTTCGTGGCGCCGGAGACCGGGCTGCCGCCTTTGCTCCACTGATACGTTAAAGGAACCGAGCCGACGCACTGGACGTTGAAGCTCGCGCTCGTGCCGACCGTAGCTGTCAGGGGCGCCGGTTGCCGCGTAATTTGCGGCGGCGTTGTGGTTCCGTACCGAACCACGGCGTAATGCGCCGCGACCTCCGCGGCGGTCAGCGCTTTCGTGTAAACGGCCACTTCATCGATCTGCCCGTTCACCGGTTCCGTAGCCCCCAATCCATTGCGGCCTACTGTGAAGGGCGCGGTGGCACTGGTAGCCGCTCCGGAAAATGCAACCGATCCCGCCAGCTCACCGTTCACATAAAAATAGAAAGTGCCGGCATTGGCTACGCCTGCCAGGTGGAACCAGGTGTCGACGGTTAAAGGGGTAGTGAGGGTGAGATCGAAATCCTGCACACCATAAGTCGTAAACCGCAGCCCCGTCGCCGTATTCACCCCGAAGCCAATGCCTCGGTTGCCCGGGCCGCCTTTGGAGAAGACCCGCTGTATCCCCGTTAGATCATGGAACTTCACCCAGGCTTCCAGCGAGAAGGAAGGACTCGGTCCGGTGTAACTTAGCTCCGTCAACGAAGCGGCAACCATGGCGCTGGGCAGAGTCGGGTCGAATCCCGCCGAGGTATTGGGATCCGACGCGGAATACCCGCCCAAACCCAGGGTCACATTTTCATAGATGCCGTCGTGGGCGCCGAGGTAATCGAAGGCGTTTGTACCGCCCGTCTCGCCGAATCGGTAGTAAGCCACCGGGCCCGAACCCACGACCGCGGTTTCGTAGCTGTTGGCAGGAGCCGTCCGCAGGCTGAGCGCCGCGCCTGCGCTGACAGCTCCACCAGCCACGTTGGTAACGCCCACGCTGTAGTTGGCCGCATCGGCGGCCGCGACGTTGGTGATCACCAAGGTCTGATTAGTGGCCCCTCCGATATTGGCTCCATTCTTCTTCCACTGATACGTGAAGGGCGTCGTGCCCGATGCGGTCACGGTAAACGAGGCGCTGCCGCCGGCGTAGACTGGTCGGTCGGCCGGTGGTTGAATGATCGTTGGGGGCACGGCTGAATTAATGGTCAAATTGACAATAGCGCTGGTCACGGCACCATGCGAGTTGCTGACGATGACGTCGTAATTGCCGTTATCGGCAACGCTGGCGGCAGCCTTCGCGTAGTCCGAAGTCGTGCCGACCACGGTGCCATCTTTTCGCCATTGGAAAACAAGTGGTCCGGCTCCGTAGACGTTCGCGCTCAAGCTGAAAGGCGTTGTGGCGTAGATGGTCCCCGACGGTGAGACAACCGGCTGATCGCTCACCAGGCCCGGCGGATTCGCATCCCCAACCGCGGTCAGGTACAGCGTCCGGATTTGCCCTTCCAATAAGGCTCGATCAAATGTCGCCGCTTCATCCAGCTCCATTTTCGGCGGGTCTCCGGCACCACCCAAGCGAGTTAAGGGCAGTGAGATCGTGGCTGAGTTCGAGTCTGCCAGGAAGCCATTGGTATAAAGGAGTGTTCCATTGGCCGTCCCGACGAACGTCAATTGGACCCAGGTATTGGTAGGGACGCCGTAGTTGAAGTTGTAGTCGGCGACTCCATAAGCTGTGAACCCAACCAACCGATCGGTGCCCCACTGTTCCAATTTCAATCCAGCCGATGGACTGGTCAGGAGCACCGCCGACGCGGTGAGCGCGTCCTGGCGGTTCACCCAAAAGGTCGCGGTCCAGGGTACGGACACATTGGGCAGGTTAAAGGACACTTCGCTCGCCACGCCGTCGAAGACAAGGTCGCGGTTGGTGCTTTCCAAGCCGGGAAAGGACGGGGGAACCAATCCGCTGGCTCCGGGCATGAGGCTGCTCAAATAGGTGCCGTTGGCGGCCGTGCCGAGGCTGCCCAGGTTGACAGCCGGCGGATTGCTGATGATGGATTCATCCAGCCGCAGGTAGAGCGCTGGTTGCGAAGCTCTGATTTGGGATGCATAGCCCGCCCCGTTGGTCGCAGCGGCGGAAAAATGCGCCGCAAGCTCCGCGAGCGTCAACTGCTTCGGAAACAGCGCCACTTCATCCACAAGCCCATCGAATCCACGATTGGGTATGGTCGTGCCGCCAATCCGAATCGGCCCGCCACCGTTAGGACTGAACCCCGCCGCCGCTGCAGGGCCCGCTACCAGCACTCCATCCACGTAGAGCAGGACCGAGCTACCGTCATAAACCCCCGCCACGTGTTGCCAATTCGTGGTTACGGTGCCGCCGGAAATATTCGCCACGTAGCCCCCGGAATTGCCCACGCGGAAATTCCAAGCCCCGGCTCCGGTCTGGTAGAAGAGCCAGCCCGATCGTCCGTTGTTCACGTCGGCGGCAAAAATCGGGCTCAGCCCTGTCGCATCCGTGGGGGTAACACCGCTGGGTTTAACCCAGAACTCAACTGTGAAAGGGCCGTTCGGGTTTAACGAGGCGTCGAACGGGACGTCGACGTAATTGCCAATAAAACCGATGTCGCCACTGGCGTTGGTAAAGCCGGCGGAAGTGTTGCTCGTTCCCGCGAGCGCGCCGGGCTTTCCTTTGACGGCCAGTTGGTCGCTGTACACGCCGTTTGTGGCACCCATGGTGCCCGAGTTCGTGGCCACATTATCCGGATAGGTGAATGTTCCGGCATCATTGAAGCGCCAGTAGGTCAGGGGCTTTTGCCCCAGCACCTCAGAGGAATAGTCGGCCTGGACAGCCGCGGCGGCCCCCAACAGAACGGCGGAGGCTAAACAAGAGCAGAGGAGTTCACGGAGGTTAGTTGGTTGCATAGTGAGTTCACGGTTTAACGGTTCTGAGCTTGAAGGACCTTTGCCGTCAACGATTGAGCCTGCTGACGGCAGACGTCTCTCACCGGCAAGCAATGCTTATCACGTGATACCCTGGCATTTCAATAACAAACGCGCAGCGCTCAGACGCAGGTCCTCCGGCCGTGTTCCGGTTCCTTCTCAGCGCAAATGCGATCGGAATTCAGTTAACGCTTGCACCAGCAGATCGAGTTGCGCGCGGGTATGTTCGCTGGAAATAACGAACCGGAAATATCCCAGGGCCGGTCCGCCCGGATACCGGATATGCGGCGGGTAGATCCGGCAGCTCAGGAGAGCCCGTTTCACCGCTCGGACAGTTTGTTGATTCTGAGGTGAGAGGGTTAAGGCCGGGCCGGAGAAATCGTGTGGCGCCTCGCCAGCCGGATGAAGGCAACCGCGAACGTAAGCGAGGTTCTCCGCTAATCGCCGTCTTAAGGTTTTGTCTGAACGCAGGACCCGAACCGATTCCAAGGCCGCGTTGGCCAAGGGCAAGGGCAGGGGAGTGCTGCCGATAAAGACGTGGCTCCGATCGATGATGCGGCGTCGAAACTTTTTGGGGCCGAGAACGGCTCCGCCATACACCCCGAAGCCTTTGCTCAACGTAACCGTTTGCAACACGCGGGCCCGGCCCACGCCGGTGTGTTCCAGCGTGCCCTTTCCGGTCTTGCCTAGTACCGCCGCTCCATGCGCATCGTCCACGAGCAGGAGCGCGTCTTCGGGTAATGCGCCTGCGTAATCCCGTAAGGGTGCGACTTGGCCGTCCCGTGAAAATAGGCCGTCGGTCAATACGATGATCTTCGAGCCGGGCCCGCAGCGGCGTGCGACCCGGGCGAGATCGTCCTTGTCGCAATGTTTGAACCGGAGAACGGGGCAGGCGAGCATGCTCGAAGCATCAACCAAAGCGGCGTGCGCTGACTCGTCGATCAAGGCGTGAGAAAATTCACCCGTGAGCGCCTGCGCCGCTACCAGGTCCGCCAGGTAGCCGCTGGGCACAAGCAAAGCGCTTTCCGCACCGAAAAAGCGCGCCAATTCCGCTTCCAAATCCAGATAAAGACTGTGATTACCGCTCGTCATTCGTGACGCGGCAACATTCAAACCGTATCGGCGGACCCCCGTTTCCAGCGCCGCAGCCACACGCGGGTGACTCGCCAGCCGAAAATAATCACAACCGGAAAAATAGCTCAACCTCCGGCCACGGAACCGGACGTAGGTGCGGTCGATCTGTTGCAGGGGTTCGGGTTCGGTCATTTCGTGAGGCTACAATTCCAGGCATTGGGCTCGCAATGAAATCTGGGGAGATAAAGTAATAAAATAAGTATCTCCATTGACATTGTAGAGTATCCTGTCAAAATAGCTGTCATTCGAACAATAACATGGTTGCAACGAACATAGACAAGCGGTCATCTAATCCGCGGCGTGTCATAGCGGACGTGCTGGCGCCTTTGAATGAGCTAGCTGGAAATTCCACCAATCTTATCGCGGCGGAGGGTGGCAAAATTGAAACCGAAGAGGGAATTTGCGAATTGCCACGCTATCTATTCTTGGGGCCCAAGGGTGGAGGGGACCAAATTCGCCTCGGTCTTTTTGCCGGGATTCACGGGGACGAACCGGAAGGTGTTCATGCGCTAATACGGTTTGCTCAGCTTCTGGAATCGCAACCGGAGCTCGCCACCGGCTATTGCCTTTTCATTTACCCGGTCTGCAACCCAACCGGGTTTGAGGATCGCACCAGGCTTTCGCGGCGTGGTAAGGACCTTAATCGCGAGTTCTGGTCCAATTCGACCGAGCCGGAGGTGCGGCTGCTGGAATCGGAGTTGGTGGCGCATGCGTTTCACGGGACCATCAATCTTCATACTGATGACACCAGTCATGGATTTTATGGCTTCGCTCACGGCGCCACCCTGACGAGACATCTCATCGAACCGGCCCTGGAGGCAGCGGCGGAGTTTCTGCCTCGCAACGGGAATCAAATTATTGATGGGTTTCCGGCTCGCAACGGGATTATCCGCGCGGGCTACCCGGGCGTGCTGCGTGCGCCCCCGGGCGTACACCCGCGCCCTTTCGAAATCATCCTGGAGACACCCGCGGCCGCCCCTAACTTTTTCAAGGAAGCCGCGCTCGTCGCTGCGCTGCAAACCATCCTGATCCGCTACCGCGAGTTTATTGCCTACGCCCCCAACCTCTAATTTGGTCGCGTCCAGCGAGGGGCGCTCCATCCCGTGGCTGTAGGACTTTGTCGTACAAAATGTGTAGTATCCCGCCTAAATCAGCCCCAACGACACGGGGCGAGCGCCTTCGCCTTTGACACCAGGAGACCACGTGTGGAGAGTGCAACTAAATGCAGAGGTTCCTTCGAGATCGTTCATCAGGCTTGTTTTTCAACGGCGACGATGGTTGGACACCAAACTTCGCCGAAGCGAGAGGTTTTGCTGATACCAACTCACTCCTGAAGGCGGCGTTGCAGACCCAGCGGCGGGATCTCGAGGAAATCCTGATGTTCGGCCAAGTGCCCTCCGAATACGACGTGGCGCTACCCATTCTACCACGCTCTTGATTGGGGCTCGAGGAGCTTTGCCGACTTCAGCGTACGCATGGAGCCGACGGGAACTTGCGCATAGCGCATCCGGTCATTGTTTCAGTCGATAGAAAGAACGACCCGCATTGGACGGCACAATCACGCTGTAGCTCCCGCCGGAAACGGAGATGCCATTGGTCACCGCCACCCAGGCTGGAGCCAACAGGTCCGTCGTGCTTTCGAGTTGAAAGCCGGCAGTTCCATCCGCCGGCCAGGAGAGGACCACGTCATCGGCGGAATGGGTGATGCTTATTACGGGCCGGCTGGTCACGAACTGCTGGTTTGGACCAGCAGCGAAATGGCTGGCGATTTCCTGGTCGCTCAGCACGCCCTCCCAGACACGAAATTCATCGTAACTGCCGCTGAAGAGCGGATCCCGTTGCCATTGGGAACGGCCCAACCAATCGCTGTAGTCCGTAAACTTGCTCGTGATATTTACCGCGTTCGAGGAGGAGTTGATCAGGGAGCCGTTGAGATAGAGTTGGCTCGAGTTTGCGAGCGGGTCGTAGGTGATCGCGAGGTACACCTCTTGCCCGATTGACAGTGGGGCGGGAGCTGTCAAAACCAGGGCCTCGGGATCCACGACGTCGCCGAAGGGGTTCACCGTGGTTTCCTCGAAGCCGGCTAGCAAGGAGCCTCCACGTGCGGGCGTAAAAATGATGTAATTGGTGCCGATGCCATTGGCGTTGGTTCCGCGATCACTGGTTCCGAAATCGAACACCCGCTGCCAGACACTCGTACCGGGCCCATTTCATGTTATCCAGGCTTCCACCGTGAAATTGGAAACCGCCGAAAGAAGGCGCGGCGGCAAAGAGACGCATCCGCTGGTGCCGTTGAGGACCAGAGTTCCGTTGCCCGAAAAGTCGCTGCCGTCAGGTATGCCATTGGTGTAGGGCGCTTCGGAGCTGCTGTACACCAGGA
>Ga0105240_10014333_pt1 | contig 10829 bp, 7 predicted proteins | sample KBSC54metaG_FD_80426 | JGI IMG/M metagenome (GOLD analysis project Ga0105240, IMG submission 80426) | Corn rhizosphere microbial communities from Kellogg Biological Station, Michigan, USA - KBS C5-4 metaG | ecosystem: Host-associated > Plants > Roots > Rhizosphere > Soil | place: Michigan, USA...
CGGGAATTGTCCCGCAGGTCCGTCCGTCGTAGGTGGACAGGTATCTCTCAGCACATCTGTAGTTGGTGGCAAGGCTCCTTACTCATTCACCCTCAGTGGTGCGCCGTTCTTATCCTTGAGCACAGCGGCCAGCGGCGCAACAGCCACCGGGACGCCCACCGATCCGGGCAGTTTTCCGGTTTCCATTACCGTCACCGACAGTGCGCAATCAGCTCCCGCCACGTTCAGTTGCACGTTGGCCGTGAATCCCGCACCATTGACGCTCGGCGGAAGTTGCCCTGCAAATCCGATTTTCGTCGCCGCGCCCGTTTCATTCCCGCTCACTGCTACGGGAGGCAAAGCGCCTTATGGGTGGAGTCTCAGCGGAACAAGCGGGCTCTCTCTCTCGTCAGCCGCCGGCAGCAGCAACACCGTATCCGGAAATGCGCCGGCCGATCCAGGCGACTACTCGCTGAGCATCACATTGAGCGACAGTATGAACTCGCAACCCGCGACGTTGAGCTGTCCTCTCACAGTGCAACTGCCGCCGCTAAAGATCACCGGGACGTGTCCAGCTTCGAGTCTGGACGTTCCGGTAAATATATCGGTACCACTCACTGCCACGGGAGGCAAACAGCCTTATAGCTGGAGTTTCACCGGACCCTCCTGGCTAAGCGTGAGTCCGGCCACCGGTCCAACGACCACGGTCGCGGTCTCAGGCACTCCCGCCTCATCCGGACCATTCACGTTCGCAGTCACTCTGACAGACGGCGGCAACTCAACGCCCGCCAGTTTCTCATGTAACTCAACCATCAATCCGCCGCCGATTCCGGCGATTTCGGTCACCGGACTCACACCCCCAGCGACGTTGTTCGCCCCCGTTTCAGTGAGTTTGCAGTTAGCCGCACCAACTCCGCTCCCACTAACCGGAGTGGTCCAACTTAGTTTCGTTCCCAACGCCTTTGGAGAAACGGATAACCCGCAAGTGGTCTTCGATGGCCGGGACGCCACGACAGCCGGCCGGCAATTCCCATTCACAGTCGCCGCCGGAGGAACAGCGATTCCCTTGCCCAACATTCAACAAGGCACAGTAGCGGGAACTGTCCACGTCGAAGTCACGGTGCTGAGGGAGGGAACTCGAGACGTCCTGCCATCACCACACCCATTCCGCGAATTGGTAATCGCCAAGCAAGTGCCGATAGTAGCCGCAACCGACGTCTCTTTCACGAACGAAACCGCGACGGGATTCGACATCGTGATCTCAGGCTTTTCCACCCCGCGTGACATGAAATCCGTCGCCCTCGTGTTTACAGCGCAAGACGGGGCTACGCTGGACGGAACCACGACCTTCACTACAGATGTAAGCGCGCAATTCGCGCAATACTACAGCACGCACCTAAACGCCGGTAGTATGTTCACCAGCCTCGATATCCCGGTCACCATCACGGGAGACAAAACCGCAATCCAGTCGGTGAAGATCACACTCACGAACTCAGTCGGGGATTCAACGCCGATCACGAAAACCCGTTGACCTATCAGCTACGGTGCTTTGTCAGAAATGAAACCAGGTAGGCTTGAGCGATCTGCTCACTGCGGATCGACTTCCACGTAACAAAAGCCTGCTCGGCCAATTTCACTTGCTCAAGCGCTGCGATTCGGGTCCAGAAGCTCGTATTATCGTAGTCCGCCGTGTGGCGTTTATCCTGAAGCCGGACGAATGCCTTAGCTACCATTCTCAGTTTACCGGCGATCATCGGATCTTCGCCGGTGAACGGAAATATATCAGAGCTCAAGACCCGATTGGACGCGCCTTTCATCGGTGCATGGTCAAAGGCTCAGCCAAGACTCGGCCTCAGATTGTTTCTGTTCCAATTGGCAACAGATTCACTGATCAACAGATGAAAAAGCGCATAGTAAGCCGTCGAGATACCTCGCCTCAAGCTTGCCTGCCGAGGTTTCTTCGGCTCTTTGTGCACTAGTTGAATAGCTTGCTGAAGAAGATCATCATGAAACGCCACAATCAGGACCACTCCGGTTCATTGCGCGTTGCTTGTTCTGATTTGCTGCGATAACTAAAATATGGGATCACACCCCAGTCTTCGTAAGGGCGAAACTCTTCGAGAGTTTTCTCTATGCGGCCTGTCACATCAAGAAGCGTATCCTCCCTGCTGGCCGCATCCGACAGTACGATTCCGGGTCGCCGCTCCAGTCCGTTCCAATGCTGAATCGTGCCCGAACAACATCCTTCCCCAACTTGCGAATTGCCTTATTCACCTCATTGGCAAGTTGCGTCTGGTTGACAAAACCGCTCGGGACAATCGGCATAACGTCATTATCGCGCGCGCCAGCATTCCCGGCATCCTTCTCAGACGCCGGGAACACAGCGCCAATCCTTAAAACCGGAAGTACAACCCCAACTGCAGCACCCGAGGCGCCGATTGCGTACCCGTAATCGCAGCGAACGTCGTGTTATTAATATACAAATTGCCATTACCGTCGCCCGCCTGAAACGAAGGATGATTCGTCCCGTTAAACGCCTCGGCGCGCAACTGCACATAGCTCGCCTCGGTGATGGCGAACTTCTTCTGCAAAGAAAAATCCCAGTCGAAGAACCAAGGCCCGTAGAACGACCGCCTCTGCAATTGCCCAACTGTCCCCGCCGGAGGATTGTAAAACACCTGACCGCTGAAAAACGGCGAACCGTCGCTGGCCACACCGCGCCCGTCCGTTCCTACCGCCGACGGATTAATCTCGGTCGGGCCGTCTCCAGTCATGTAGAAACCCACCACTTTGGACAATGCGCTACCGCCCACAGTCGCATCGGCAGTATTCGTATTAGTGGAGCGCGAGCCGCGATTCAGAGTACCGCGACCGGAGATAATCGAGAACGGATTGCCCGACTCATAGGTCAACAGGCCGCTCGCCGCCCATCCGCCGGCCACATAATCCAGGCTCTTCCGCATCGAGAAATGCTTGCCCCTGCCAAACGGCAGTTCGTAGTAATAGTTCCCTTTGAATTGGTGCCTGATGTCGAACGGCGCGGGTGCCCGTTCAATCGAAGGATTGTTGATATCCAGGTACGGTTCAAAGCGGGTCTGTCCAACGCCCCCCTCATCGCTCAGCACCTTGGAGAACACATAGTTGAACTGCCACTGAAAGTCGGCACGGCTCCGGCTGCGAATGTCCAACTGGAATGAATTGTAGGTCGAGTTACTCCCATTGGTAATCGAGTTCATCCCGAGCCCATAAGGATTCGGGAAAAAGTTGATCGGCCCGTTCAAACCGTTCGTCTGGTAAATCTGCGCCAGTGTCCCGGGCTGACCGGTCCGAATGTCGTTGATCACCGTCGAATTCGTCAGCAGGCCTCCGCTGCCTAGTAGCGGGAACACCGTGAGAGGCTGGCTTCCCGTGATCGCCGCGTTATAGCGTGGATCGAAAGCCCGTCCGGCCGCCAGCGCCAGGAAGCCATTATTTTCGGCGCGCAGGAAATCAGCCAGAAATCCGTTCTGCTTAATGACTACCTGGTTATAATCGAAAGCCCGCAGCAACTTCGTGCCATGATTGCCAACATACGACACGGATACAATCGTGTCCTTGATCTCGTGCTGGATGCCGAAGTTGTATTGCTGAACGTAAGGCGTCCGCAAGTTCGGATCGGGTAACCCGCCCGCCGCGCTGGTGCTCAGAGCGTAATTGTCCGACATCTGTAGCGGCACCTTGAACGCCGGAGTCTGGATTCCCGGTAGATTACCTGTGAGCTTCCCGATAAGGCCGGTGTTTGTCACGCTCGCCGCCGTACCCGAATTTGTTGCGGCGTTGTTATTGACGGCGGTAATGGTGTCGTCATTCACATAAAAAACGGCGTACCCGCCGCGAACCGCGGTCTTGCCGTTCCCGAACAGATCGTACGCCAACCCGATGTTTGGTCCGAAATTGTTCTTGTCCGAATTGTAGAGCGGCCGTCCCGCGGAGTTGCCGGCAAAGTTGAGCGTGAAATTGGAAAGAAGCGTTTGAATGTAGTTGTTATTGATTAACTGCGGCAGCAGGTACAGTGAATCGCGTTCGTTCAACGTAGTGTAATACTCGTACCGCAGACCCAGATTGAGGGTCAGCCGGGGCATGACCTTGTAATTATCCTGAACATACCCGGCGTAGGTATCGAATGACAGATGCCGTAGGTTCGTCGCTCCGTTCACAAAACCCGATGTACGGCTCGTAATGTTGAATGTCTGCGAATTGTCAGTAACAATGCCTGCCAGGGTCGCATAAAGTGAGTTGGCAGTGGCAAGGTCGCCCGAACTGATGCCGGGCAAGTCTGTCACGGTGAATCCCGTCGTGTTACTCGCGCTGAGACCCACATCGTAGACGGGCGTGATACCTGCATCGTTATACGGCGCCGTCCGGATAAGCTGCTGTTGGAATCCGAACTGAACCGTATGCTTGCCTTTTATCCAGTTCGCATTGTCTTGAATGTGGTAAGTGTTCGTCGCACGGCCTTGCGCCTGGAACGTATTCACCGGATTCGTGAAAATAGTCGATCCAACAAAATATTGCGGGTATTTATTCGCCACTGCAAAAATCCCAGGACTCAAGGCAAAGCCACCACGCACCTCGTTGGTCAGCGTTGGGCGAATATTCCATCGCCACGCGAGACTCATCAATTGCGTATGGTTATCATTCGATACCGGCGGAGCCACAGTGTAGAAGTTGCCGATGTCGGGCCGCTCGAGTTTGTCGGTGTTCCGCTGGTAGGTGGCCGTGAAGGAATGTTTCTCGGAGAGGTAGTAATCGCCTCTCGCCAGAATGACGTTCCGGTCCTCGTTGGCTTGGGCGTTAAACGAGTATCCACCGGTATTCAATCCATCTCCGGTGTCCTCCAGATCGTTCACTGTCGTCGGTACCTGCGCCAATAAACCTGCAATTACCGGATCGACTCCGGAAATGTTCCGCAGAGCAAGCAGGTTAGCCTTGCGAGTCACGCCAGAACGATCCTTATATGTAAAAATACCGGTCCGCGCATCCGGCAGTAGCACCGTATTAACAGTTCGGGATTGCTGCCGGTTCCGGAACGCCTCATAATTCGTGAAGAAGAACAGCTTGTCCCGGATAATGCGCCCGCCCAGCGATCCGCCTATCTGATTCTGATTCAAAAACGGCAGGTCCACACCATCCCGGTTGTTAAACCAGTCGTTGGCCGCAAACTTATTGTTGCGGTTATACCAATACAGTGAACCGTGATACGAATTTCCCCCCGAGGGCGTCACTAGTACGACCTGCGCCGCACCTACGCCCAAGGCCGAACTCGAATTTGAGGTCGTGATCGTCATCTGCTGCACTTGTTCAATGGTCGTCTTGGTAGGGATGTAATCCAATGAGTTCGTCCGGATAAAATTGTCCTGAATGTTGATGCCATCAAGGGTCACGCTGGCCATCGACGTCCGCAATCCATTCACTACCGTATTATTCATGCTATTTGCGCCTCCCCCAGTCACACCGGGCTGGGTTAGAAACAAGGAGCTGATCTGGCGGTCTAACACCGGCAGGTTCTGAATCTGAGTCTGCGTGACGGTTGTCGAGATCTCGGCGTTGTTCGTCTGCACGGCCTGCGCCTCGGAAGCAACTTCCACCGTCTGTTGCGTGGATTGCACCTCCATCTTGATCGTCGGAATCGGAGTCTCATGCACCGGCTCGACATTCAACTGGCGCGAGATGAATTTCGCGAAGCCCGGCGACTCAACTTCAAGGTCGTAGAGACCCGGACGAACAGAGGCAAAACTGAAGATGCCGTCCGACGAAGTCGTCGTCGAAAGAACCGCGGATTTTCCCCCCGCGAGATGAAGGCTGACTGCGGCGTTCGGAATCGGAGAGCCGGACGCATCCACCACGGTCCCGGTAATCCGTCCATTTGACTGTCCAAATAGCAAGGCGCTGGCGAGCAAAAACGCCGCCAGAAAAAAGGCGTATTTTGTTTTCATGACCCTTCCCCAAATTGCAAAACTAAATGTGAAACTTGGTACGATACTACCATTCTGGGAGTTAATGCATGAAAGTTGTGCGGTGCGGATGGGCTACGAACGAACTAGCCGTAAAGTACCACGACGAAGAATGGGGTGTTCCCGTTCATGACGACCATCGTTGGTTCGAGTTCCTCATCCTGGAGGGAGCGCAAGCCGGTCTCAGTTGGGATACCATCCTCGCCAAGCGCGAAAACTATCGCCTAGCTTACGATCGTTTCGATCCCACGAAAGTCGCGCGCTACTCCGACGCCAAAATCCAAAAGCTGCTCGCAAACCCCGGCATCGTTCGCAATCGCCTGAAGCTCGCCTCCTCGGTGAAAAACGCCAAAGCATTTCTCGATATTCAACGCGAGTTCGGCACTTTCGACGCGTATATTTGGCGCTTCACTGATGGGTCTCCTATTATCAATCGCCGAAAGGGCAATGAGGTCCCCGCGAAAACTCCCGAGTCCGATGCCATGAGTAAAGACCTCCGCAAGCGAGGATTCAACTTCGTCGGTTCCACCATTTGTTATGCCCTCATGCAGGCCACCGGTATGGTCAACGATCACGTCGCCGAATGTTTTCGCTGGAAGGCACTGTCAAAATAGAAATTGCATCCCAAGATTCTCTTCTATATCAGCGGCCATGGATACGGGCACGCCATTCGATCCTCCGAAGTAATCCGAATGCTCGGTGTTCCGGTGTCCGTGCGAACTATGGCTCCCGCCGGCTTGTTCAATGGTCTGCCGGTAACCTATACCTCCGCGAATTTCGAATCAGGAGTCGTCGAAACGGACGGCTCTCTCGCAATCGACGTACCCGCGACGATCGCAGCCGTCCAGCGCGTTTATTGCGATCGCCAACAGATCATCGGCCGCGAATTGCAGTTCATCCGAGCGAATGGAATCGAAAAGATCGTCGCTGATGTCCCGTATCTCGCAGGTAACATCGCAGCAGCCGCGGGCGTCCCCTGCATCGGGATAGGAAATTTCACATGGGAATGGATTTACCAGCCATATTTAGAGGCCGTCGCGGGAACAGAAGTCTTAAGGGAGATGATGCGGAGCGGATACAACAAAATGGCCACCTTTTGTAGGTTGCCATTTCATCACGAAGAAGGCTTCGAGATATTCCGTAGTCTGCAGGACGTGCCCTTAGTTGTTCGCCAGCCGAAAAAGACTCCCGAAGAGGTGTTGCACGCACTAGGCTTCGCCGAAAAGGACTCCCGGCCTAAAGTTCTCGTTGGAATGAGAGGCCGTCTCGCACCCGGAGCTCTCCAAACAGCCGCTATGGCGTCGCCGGATCTGCTTTTCTTGTACCTGGATGATCAGGAAACCGTCGACGCGCCCAATACCAGGAGCGTTCAACTGGGACACTGCGGGATCACCTACCCGGATCTACTGAGAGCCTTTGATATCGTAGTGTCGAAATACGGATACGGCATCGTCTCCGATTGCGCCGCCAACCGGAAGCCAATGCTCGTACCACCTCGCACAGGTTTTCAAGAAGATGAAGTATTCCACCGTCAAGCCAGCCAATACATCCCCATTGCAGAGATCAGCCGGACCGACTTCCAGTCCGGCAACTGGAGAGAACATCTCGACATTCTTTTAACTGCAAAACACCCCGAAGGCCACTTACAAACAAACGGCGCAACAATCTGCGCCGAACTTATAATAAAAATGTAGACGGTCCGATGCCCAAGAAAAAGCTCTTCGATCAAAAGAAAGAAGTCCGTGCAATCGCACGAGAGCGCGTAGGCCCAGTAAAGGCCTCGCGCCCAATCGTGCCTAAAGACAGCCGCAAAAAGCCCAAATACAAAACCGATCCGATATCCCAAGCAAACGAAGTAGAATAGCTACTTCTTCGGCGGGGCCACTGTCACTTCATCCGTCACATTAGTGCCCGCAACTTCCTTCGCTTTAGCCAACACGGCTTCCTTATCAGCGTCCGTTTTCACTTTGCCGCGAACCGTCACTTGGCCGTTCTGCGTGATAATCTTTACGTTATGCGCCGCCGATGAGAGTGTCTTGTCGTCCATAATTGATTTCCGGATTTTGGCCGTTGTCTCCACATCGGACTTATTGTTCTTCTGATTGTCTGCCGTTGGCGCGGTCTTATCTTGCGCGAATACGGGGACCGTTACCGGCATAGCCAGCAATCCAGTCACCAGCGCGATACGAAATGTTCCGGTCTTCATAGTTACACCTCAGGCTTAGAAAGAGCAACTTCCTGGCCAAAGTGCAAGCCCAGAAAAATCAGAGGCTAATCCAAAACCGAAAGCCGCAAAAATTACACTCCCATCCGCACCGGTGCCGCATATCCTGTCATTTCCAAGTACCCAACGCCTGTGATTTGCCGCCCCCCCTTCGTCCCCTTCACCTCAATCGCACCCTCCCAATACGCCGGCGTAACATCGCTTTTTCCCGTAAGTTCCTGCCGTGGCAATCGCGTGCTGAGTGAAACATCGATTTGAAGCCGTGGAACCTGAACGTTCCATTCGATAGGATATTCGCCGCCCGTGTCCGGACTCCTCCACGTCTTCCCAGGCGCCACCAAAAACGCGCCGGAGTCCAAGTGACTCGCCCGTCCCGTGGCATCAACGTATGTGGCAGCCGAGAACGGATCGGCCGATCCATCCTTGCGCCGAATCCGGAACAGCATCAGCTCCGTTCCATCCTCAAATTGCAAACTAAACCAATCCCATCCACTCTGATTCGCCTCAAGCTGGTGAGTGAAAAACTCATGATCCATCCAAGTCAAACCTTCGACCGCAAATGCCTTCCCGTCGATCGTTACTGACCCGCGCGAAATTAAATGAGTGAGAGAAATGTAATGCGAAGCGCGCCCCGCTCCCTCCGACTTCTGACTCACACCGTCGATGCCATGAATCACGGGGGGCTTTTCCGATCGCAGCGAAAGATCAACGGAAAATCGCTCTGCTACAGCGTCGAGCTGCTGTTCGGCGCCCTTCCACCGCACCTCCCAGTTCCCATTCCAAACCCGAGCCTGACCAAGGTCCGCCCCAGCTATTCCAGGTCCCGCCCGATTAAGCCGTTCCGTGTGGAAAAACTGGTTTCCATCCAAATCGCTCAAAGCCAGGTGCGCCAGCCAGACATCGCGAACATCCCAAACCCCCGCAGGCCGCGCTTCACGATCCACCCCATGCCGGAAAAACGTCAGTTCAAACCCGAAACGCCGCCCCTCCGCCGAGTGCAGGTTCCCCGTGTAATACCACCACTCAGTCTGAAATTCCGGATGATTGAAATGATCCGCGGGAAAAGAGTAGCGATAACCCGGCATTGCCAGCCGATACGAATCAGAGCCCGTACCAAACAAGCTGAACGCCATCAGCAGCGCCGTCAAACCCTTACTCCTCATGAATCACCTCAATCGGATTCAGCCGCATCGCGACACGCGCCGGATACAGTCCCGCGGCAATCGTCGCCACATACACCACCGAAAGTGCTCCCAGCAGCACGGCCACCGGCCAGTGAAACTGAATCGTCCAGCCAAACGACTGCTTATTAATCACATAAATCAACAACAACGAAAGCAGCAATCCAAGAATCAACCCCGCCACGTTTGCAAACAATCCAATCAGCCCCGCTTCAAACAGGACGATGCGCCGCAATTGCGTCCGCGCGCCGCCCAGGAAACTGAGCAATCCAAACTCGCGTCTTCGATCGATCACCAATGCCAGCAGCGCGCCCGCCACACCCATCACTGCCACAAACACCGCCACGGCCTCCAGGGCATAAGTAATCGCAAATGTGCGGTCAAAGATTCGAATCGCTTCCTCCCGCAGCGATCGATTCGAAAACACTAGAACCTTCCGTCCCGCCAGAGCCGATTCAATCTCAGCCCTCCCTGCCTCGATCGATACGCCAGGCTTCAGATAGACAGCCACATTCGACGGCGAAGGATCGGGAAGATATTTAAGCAGCGTAGTCCGATCCATAATGATCAAGCCGCGCTCACTCGAGTAGTCGTAATAAATATCCAAAACGCGCAGCCGAGCCGTATATTTTCCCAGCGGAATCGTCAACACATCGCCCGCACGAACGTGATGCTTGTTAGCGAACGGTTCGCTCACCACCACGGCATCCGCGTTCGGAAGCCCTCGAAACACAGTCGCCGGCGGCGCGCCCGAAAGAAACGGATGCCGCCCGTAGCGCATCGCGATCCGCGTATCGCCGCCGCCGAGAGTCACAGGCAACCCCTGATAGCTGATCTCATAAGCGCGGAAAGGGTCCACGGCAGCGACGTCCCGCAAACCCGCCAAGCGCCCCACAACATCCACCGCCATCGTCGGATGCCGGTCCGCGCCAGCCGGTCCCGCCGGTCGCAGATAGAAATCCGCTTGCAGACGATCCTCCATCCAAACCAGCACCGTCTCTCGAAAACTGCCCACCATAATTCCCACTGCCGCCATCATCGCAATAGCCGTGGAAAGCGCGCCAACCAGCACCGACGTACGCCGAAGCGAGCCACCCAGACTGCGAGTAGCCAGCAGAGCCTCCACTCCAAAAAGCCGCCGCATCAATCCCGACATCCCCTCGGCAAGACCCGCCACCAAAGCCGGAATTGCAAACGCCGAAGCCGCAATCAACAACACAGCCGAGAGGTATCCGAAAATCGGCTTGCCGTCGATCGCCTCCTGCCGCGACGCAATCCAACCACCCAAACCAACCACGGCCGCCAGCACCAACCCACGCATCCGACGTGTGCGAACCTGATGCTCCCGGCGTCCGCGCGCCATAGCATCCACCGGCGACACGCGCGACGCCTCCCAGGCAGGCGAACACGCCGACAGCACAGCAACACCAACGCCGGTCAAAATTGCAATCA
>Ga0105240_10014334_pt1 | contig 10826 bp, 9 predicted proteins | sample KBSC54metaG_FD_80426 | JGI IMG/M metagenome (GOLD analysis project Ga0105240, IMG submission 80426) | Corn rhizosphere microbial communities from Kellogg Biological Station, Michigan, USA - KBS C5-4 metaG | ecosystem: Host-associated > Plants > Roots > Rhizosphere > Soil | place: Michigan, USA...
AGCTCAAATTGCGCCAGGTTCATGGCTTTATCTAATAATGACATTTCGGAAAATATCATGGTCGATTCTGTTTTGTTCTGAACTTTCGTAAGCTCGTCGGCAGGAATTTCGACGGTTTTTATCTTTTCAAGTTCTTCCCAAATGGCAGCTTCAGCAGTTTCTATGCTGATATTTGCCAGCGGCTTGCCCTCAAACACAAACATGCCCTTATCCAGGCTGCCCGTCATGTAAGCATGTACCTCGCTGAATATTTGTTTTTCCTTTACCAGGCTGCGGTATAAGCGTGAAGAATTTCCGCGCGATAACACATCCGACAATAGTTCGGCTACATAATAGCTTTCATCCATTCGGTCGCCCATCTGGAAAGCAATATAAACATCATTCAAAGGTACTTTTGCGGTAACCGTTTGGCGGCGCTCGTCGTGCTGTTCAGGTTCCTGTGGTAAGTTGCGTACATATTTTTCACCGGCAGGTATCGGCCCAAACCACTTTTCTGAAAGTTGTTTAACCTGCTCCAAAGTAATATCGCCCCCAACAACCATAATGGCATTTTGCGGGTTATAGTGCTTTTTAAAGAACGCCTTTACATCTTCAATTTTGGCATCCTCGATGTGCTTGATTTCTTTACCAATGGTAGCCCATTTGTAAGGATGCTCTTTATAAACCATCGGGCGCAGTTTCAGCCAAACATCGCCGTAAGGCTGGTTCAGGTAGCGCTGTTTAAACTCTTCAATCACCACATTGCGCTGCACTTCCAGGCTCTTTTTGCTGAAAGCCAGGCTTAGCATACGGTCGCTCTCGAGCCAGAAAGCGGTCTCGATATTTGCGGATGGCAGAGTGATATAGTAATTGGTGATATCGTTGCTGGTGAAAGCATTGTTTTCGCCGCCTACACGCTGCAGGGGCTCATCATAAGTAGGGATGTTTACAGACCCGCCAAACATGAGGTGTTCAAATAAATGTGCAAAGCCGGTTTGTTTGGGGTTTTCGTCGCGTGCGCCAACATCATAAAGTATATTCAGCACCGCCATTGGGGTGGTGTGGTCTTCATGAACAATTACGCGCAAGCCATTATCAAGGGTGAATCGGTTGAATTTAACCATTTGTAAATTTTCAATTAACGGAAAGCAAATGTAGAATTTTTGTTGAAAGGTTGTAAGGTTGAAATGTTTGAACGTTGTAATGTTTTGGATGGGTTGATTTCGCCCGTTTGTTTTAATACCTTTAACCTTTACCCTTGCCTTTAACCTGAAGAGATGACACAGGCCGAACTTGTTAAACAGATATCAAATACGTTGGGTAAGTTGAAGGTGGTGGAACTTGGCCGCATATTGACCGAGCAAAATTTCGCCCTGCGCGACCTGATTGATGTTACTTTTTATCCCGACAGCATGATCGCATTTCGCGCAAGCTGGATACTGGAAAATGTATTATTGACCGACCCGTTAAAATATGAGCCTGACCTGGAATACTTCTTTTCCCGGTTTAAAGAGGTTAAATATCATGGCCCGCAGCGGCATTATATTAAAATACTGATGCACCTTACCGATCCTAAAATGCATCCCGTTATTAAAAGTAAGCTTGAAACAATTAACCTGGAGCCGGCCGTTGAGCAATGTTTCGACTCCATGATAGACCCGAAAATTAAAGTTGCAGTAAAGGTGTTTGCGTCAGATGCCTTGTTCAACCTCAGCCACCGTTACGACTGGATTGCCGAAGAGCTTGCAAACCAGCTTCAATTCCTGATGCGGGACGGCTCTGCAGCAATACAATCGCGTGGTAAAAAGCTGTTGGCGAAACTATGATTATTTAGCTATCGACCCTACTTCAGCATCGGCCTCGGGTTTATCTGCGCGATTTAAATTATCGCTAACCTGGTCGTGGTTGAGCTTGGCCTGTATGGCTGATGAACTATTATTGGCGTAAGTGCCAAACGCGTTGATAAGCACGCCTTTTATATCATATTTCTTCGAGGTAACCGCATAAACAATCGACATATCCGATGGGTTGCTTGGCCCTTCAAAGCGGTAAAACTCATCAATCTCGATATCGTCGGCAGTCATGTGGATATCTTTATCCTTGTCGTCGATGGTATCGCCCTCAAGGCTAAGGTTTTCCGTATATCCTCTTTTCATCAAATCGTTAGTGGCTTCCACTAAATTATTATATGTTTTCATGGTAATGTCTTAATTAAATTACAGGTGTGATAGCAGATGTTGTTGTAATAGATAACCATTAAGAAGGATGGTTGTTTGTTGAAATGTTCATCCCGGTAATAATAAAAATGCACGGCGGTAAGACGCACCATAATAGGTAATTGCTTTTTAAATTGACGATACCATTTGGCACAGGCCTGCGACCTGTGCTGGAATGTGTCAGCCCTTTGGGCCTTTAAGTTCATACTTTATATAGAAATTCTCATTCACCTTTGCGATATCATAAAGCACCAAAGGTGCGACAGATTCCAGCACAGGTCGCAGGCCTGTGGTTAGAAGCGATTTTCCGGCGCTTCATGAGTCATTTATTCAAAAATTATTACATTCGTGAACCATTAACAATCTATTTCTCCCGTGAAAAAATTAAGCCTGCTTTTCTGCCTTTCTGCAATCACCGCATTTTCATTCGCGCAAACTGCGCCTAAACCCTATGGGCCGCTGCCCACTAGAGGCCAGCTCAACTGGCAGGAAACAGAAATGTACTGTCTTATTCACTACGGGCCGGATACTTACACCGATAAAGAATGGGGTTACGGCGATGAAGATCCTGCGCTGTTCAACCCTTCGCATTTTGACGCTATGCAGATAGTAGGCGCAGCAAAAGCCGGCGGCTTTAAAGGCATTGTAGTAGTAGCCAAACACCATGATGGTTTTTGCCTTTGGCCTACTAAAACTACTGAACACAATATTTCAAAAAGTCCATATAAAAACGGCAAAGGCGATTTATTGCAGGAGTACCGCGATGCTTGTAATAAGTTGGGCATGAAGATGGGCGTTTACTGTTCACCGTGGGATAGGAACAGCGCGCTTTATGGTAAGCCAGAATACGTTACCCAGGTTTACCGCAAGCAATTGGAGGAGCTTTATAGCCATTACGGCCCGATATTTATTTCGTGGTTCGACGGTGCAAACGGCGGCGATGGCTATTATGGCGGCGCCCGCGAAGTAAGAAAGATAGACCGCTCAACTTATTACGGCTGGAAAGATACCTGGGCTATCCCGCGCAGGATGCAGCCAAATGCTGTTTTATTTGGCGATGTTGGTCCGGACGTGCGCTGGGTAGGTAACGAGAACGGCATAGCCGGCGAAACCAGCTGGGCTACTTATACACCGCACGCGCCCGATGCAGGCAAAGAGCCGGGTAACGGCTACGTTAAGGATTATGAAGGAACAGAAGGCCACCGCGATGGCAAGTACTGGATACCTGCCGAGTGCGATGTGCCTTTCCGCCCGGGATGGTTTTATCACGCTTCGCAGGACGGCAAGGCAAAGTCTGCTGATGCCTTGATGGACTTGTATTATAAAAGCGTAGGCCGCGGCGCTTGTCTTGATTTAGGGCTTGAACCGGATAGGAGGGGAATGCTGAATGATGATGACGTGGCTAAGTTGAAACAATTTGGCGATGATTTAAAATACACCTTCAAAGAAAACCTGGCCAAAGGCGCCACTCTGAAAGCAAGCAACACTCGCGGTGGTAACCAGGTTAAATTCGGTGCCAAAAACCTGCTGGATAATGACCGTTACAGTTATTGGGCAACCGATGACAAAATCACTACACCGGAGTTGGTGCTGGATTTACATAAAAAAAAGGAATTCAACGTTATTCGCCTCCGCGAAAATATTAAGCTTGGTCAGCGTATTGATGCCGTAGCTATTGATGCCTGGAAGGACGGTAAGTGGCAACAAATTGCCACCGCTACCAGCATAGGCGGTAATAGGCTTATCCGTTTGCCCGAATATATTAAGTCGAGTAAAGTAAGGTTACGGATTACCAAAGCACCGGTATGTATTGCTTTAAGTGATTTTGGCCTGTACAGCGAGATTCGTTTCCCTCAACCGGTATTTGAAGATAATCACAGACCCACCGCATTGTATGATACCACTAAGAAACCCGAATTGATATCCAAACAGTTTGCGTTTACAGAAGGCGCATCGGTAGATAAAAAAGGCAATGTGTTTTTCACCGATCAGCCAAATAATAAAATCTGGGAATACAGTGTGGATGGCAAGCTAAGCATGTGGATGGATAATACCGGCCGCTCCAACGGAATGTATTTCGATAAGCAGGGCAACCTGGTAACCTGTGCCGATGAACATGACCAGATATGGTCAATCGCACCAGACCAAAAGGTAACCGTATTGCTAACCGACTATAACGGTAAGCTAATGAACGGCCCGAATGACATCTGGATAGATAATAAAGGCGGCATCTACATGACTGACCCCTACTACCAGCGCGATTACTGGACCCGTAAAAAATCCGAACTTGACGGTCAGCGCGTATATTATCTTCCTAAGGGTTCAAAGCAGCCTATATTAATGGATGCCAGCCTGAAACAGCCTAACGGCATTGTAGGCACGCCGGACGGCGAATTCCTTTTTGTAGCCGATATTGGCGACAACAAGCTATACAAATTCAGCATTGAAAAAGATGGTACGTTAAGCAATCGCATTCTTTTCTGCAACCAGGGCGGCGATGGTATCACCCTTGATGAGCGCGGTAATTTATACATTGCCGGTAATGGCGTAACTATTTATAATCCGCAAGGGCAAAAGATAGGCCATATCGATGTCCCCGAATCATGGACAGCCAACCTTTGCTTCGGTGGCAAAAACAAGGACGTGCTTTTTATGACGGCCTCCAAAGCGCTGTATAAGCTGAAGATGAATGTGAGGGGAGTGGAATAGGGAAATTTCGGAATGCGGAAGTTCGATTTCGGAATTTTAAGGCCGTCTAATTTAACCACAGAGAACGCGAAGGAGGCACAAAGGTCACAGAGATTTATTTTTGTAGAGACGCAATCTTTTGCGTCTCCCGCATGCATATCCGATAATATCAAGCCGCATAGGGCTTAATATTGTCAAACTCTGCTTTCTTTTCGTCAAGTTCTGCTTCCAAATCAAAATCGTCTTGTAAGCCCAACCAAAATTTTGCGGAGTTGCCAAAGAACTGAGCAAACCTCAAGGCTGTATCAGCTGTAATCCTCCTGTTTCCTTTTATTATCTCAGAAATCCTGGTTTGAGGAATATTGGTTCCTTTGGCCAAACGATAAGATGTAATATTCATAGGGAGCAAAAACTCCTCATTCAATACTTCGCCTGGGTGAATATTTGGTAGTTTTTCCATGATTTTTAGTTAATGATAGTCTACAATTTCAACGTCACTGGCATTTCCATTATTCCATTTGAAAATGATACGCCATTGGTCGTTTATTCTTATTGCATAATAATCTTTTAAATCGCCTTTCTTTTTTTCCAATTTATTGGATGGAGGTACAGTTAAATCCTGAATATTTACCGAATTATTAATCATTCTAAGCTTTCTTCGGCCTATAGTCTGTATTTCCATCGGCAGTTTCGCAACCCTAATACCATTCCATATTTTTTCTGTGTCCTTAGAACCAAATGATAAAATCATAATGACGGGTTGCGTTACTAACGTCAAAGATAACTATTAAATTAAAAAAACGATACTGGTTTTTTAACGGTTCCAGTTGTATTCATTTTCTATTAACAAACTATTATCATTTCACATCAATACCCCACCATCTTAAATAATGCCACTGTTATTTCTAAATTTGGAATAATTGCCTTCCTGTTAATTTAAGAACCGTGGTTAATACCAAGCGCGAAAATTTAGTCGAAAATCTTACCGATACTGAACAAGTGTGGGATGTTATTGTAGTCGGCGGGGGGCTACAGGTTTGGGTGCTGCGCTTGATGCGGCATCCAGGGGATATAAAACCTTGCTGCTGGAGCAGGCCGATTTTGCAAAAGGCACATCAAGCAGAAGTACCAAGCTGGTGCATGGCGGTGTGCGGTACCTCGCCCAGGGAAATATCGGTTTGGTTCGCGAGGCTTTGTATGACCGGGGCCTGCTTCTTAGAAATGCTGCCCACCTTGTTAAAAACGAATCTTTCATTGTTCCTGGTTACAGCTGGTGGAGTGGAACCTTTTATACCATCGGCCTTACCTTATATGATTTGCTGGCTGGTAAGCTAAGCTTTGGCCGGTCAAAACATATTTCAAAAAGAGAAACCACTGCACGACTCCCGACGCTTCGTAAGGATGGCCTGTATGGCGGTGTAGTATATCACGACGGGCAATTTGATGATTCGCGGCTGGCAATAAACCTTGCGCAAACCTGCCTGGAACAAGGTGCTACTGTGTTGAATTATTTCCGGGTTACCGGGTTGATGAAGGAAAGCGGCAGAGTTCAGGGTGTTATAGCTGCCGACATGGAAACGGGCCTTATTTACAACATTAAAGGCAAGGCCGTAATTAATGCCACAGGCGTATTTGTTGATGATTTGCTGCAAAAGGATGAGCCGGGCAAAAAGCCGCTGGTAAAATCAAGCCAGGGCATCCACATTGTGCTCGATAAATCGTTTATGCCTGGCGGGGATGCGCTGATGATTCCTAAAACCGACGATGGTCGGGTGCTTTTTGCTTTGCCGTGGCACGATAAACTTTTAATAGGTACTACTGATACACCACTTGATGAGCATCGGTTGGAACCTGTGGCCCTGGAAGAGGAGGTCGATTTTGTAATGCGTACAGTCGGCAAATATCTGACTAAAGCGCCATTGAGGCGGGATGTTTTGAGCGTATTTGCCGGTTTACGTCCGTTAGCTGCACCGCAGGAAGGAACAGTAAAAACCAAAGAGATTTCGCGCAGCCATAAGCTTATCGTTTCAGCTTCCGGGCTGATTACCATAACAGGTGGTAAATGGACTACCTATAGAAAGATGGGGGAGGACACAATAGACAAAGCAATAGAAACCACCGGTCTGCCACCTCGCGCCGGCAAAACAAAGGACTTATCGATCCATGGTAATACTGCTGCAGTTGACCGTAACAGTCATTTATATGTTTACGGAAGCGACCGGGAAGCAGTACTTGCACTGGCAAAGGAAAATTCGCAGTGGGGGCAAAAGTTGCATCCGCAATTTGAATACCTGCAGGCAGAAGTGATTTGGGCGGTAAGAAATGAAATGGCCCGAACAGTTGAAGACGTGCTCGCCCGCCGGGTTAGAATGCTTTTCCTCGACGCCCGAGCGGCGATGGAGGCAGCGCCGATGGTTGCCCATCTGGTTGCCCAAGAGCTAAACAAGGATGAACGCTGGGAGAAACAACAGGTGATTGATTTTAATTCAGTAGCAAAAGGCTATTTATTGCCGGACTGATAGCAGGAGGCCTTTGGCAGAACCTGAATTTTTTGTCTTGATTCTTGGTTCTTGACTCTTGTCTCTTGTCTCTCCTTTGATAGTTCTTTTTAATTTGTAATTTAACGCAACCAATTCTAGCTTGTGGCGAGCGCTTCGGCTATGAACTATGAACCACCAACTATGAACCAATATATCTTAGCCCTCGACCAGGGCACCACCAGTTCCCGCGCTATTATTTTTGACCATAGCGGTCAGATACAGTCTGTTGCCCAAAAGGAGTTCACGCAGATATTTCCGCAACCGGGATGGGTAGAACATGACCCTAACGAAATCTGGTCGACGCAAGCCGGCGTAGCTGCCGAAGCCGTAGCTAAATTAGGCATTAGCGGCAAAAATATAAAGGCAATAGGCATCACCAACCAGCGCGAAACCACCATTGTATGGAACCGTGAAACCGGGCAGCCCATCTGTAACGCCATTGTTTGGCAGGACAGGCGGACATCTGCTTACTGCGATAACCTGAAAAGCGAAGGCCATACAGACACAATCCGTTCCAAAACAGGGCTGATAATTGATTCGTATTTCTCCGCCCCAAAAATTAACTGGATATTAAACAATGTTGAGGGCGCAAAGGAACTGGCCGATGCCGGCAAGCTGGCATTTGGAACTGTTGATACCTGGCTGGTTTACAAATTTACCCGCGGCAGGGTGCATGTTACCGATGTTACCAACGCCAGCCGCACCATGTTGTATAATATCCGCACCCAGCAATGGGATGAGGAACTGTTGAAGATATTCGGTATTCCCGCAAGCATGCTGCCCGAAGTAAAACAATCCAGCGAAGTTTACGGAGAAACCGACACCACCATTTTTGCGTCAGCCGTGCCGATAGCAGGTATTGCGGGCGACCAGCAATCGGCCTTGTTCGGGCAGATGTGTACAGAAAAGGGGATGGTGAAAAACACCTATGGTACGGGCTGTTTTATGTTGATGAACATAGGCAATCAATTTGTCGCATCAAAAAATAACCTGCTGACCACCATCGCCTGGAAGATAAATGGGCAAATAGAGTACGCCTTTGAAGGCAGCATATTTATTGGCGGGGCTGTGGTACAATGGTTACGCGATGGGCTGGGTATTATTAAAACCTCTGCCGATGTAGAGCAACTGGCTATGCAGGTAGAGGATACCGGCGGCGTATATTTTGTGCCGGCGTTTGCAGGCCTAGGTGCACCTTATTGGGATCCCGACGCGCGTGGTACCATAGTCGGTATTACCCGCGGTACTACTGCCGGACACATTGCCCGCGCAGCGATAGAAGCCATTGCCTATCAAACGGTCGACGTTTTAAAAGCGATGGAAGCCGATTGCGGATTGCCGATAAAAGAGCTGCGTGTTGATGGCGGCGCAACGGCGAACAACCTGTTGATGCAGTTCCAGGCTGATGTGCTGGGCTGTAAAGTAATCAGGCCGCATGTGGTAGAAACTACGGCGTTAGGCGCTGCCTATCTTGCCGGACTTGCCGTCGGCTATTGGAACAGCGTTGAAGAAATTCAGCAGCAATGGCAATCAGAACGGGAATTTATACCGGCTGGGGATGCCGGCACGGAACAGGCAATGGCCGGTTGGAAACGTGCGGTTGCCGCAGCGCAAAGTTGGTCGGCCAACGCGTAGAGACACAATACTTGTGTCTCTGAACGACCAACCCTGAAAATGTTCACCGGAGACACAAGTATTGTGTCTCTACACGAGAAAATTCACCTCAAACCCCAACAATATGTCACCATTTTTAGCCGAATTAATTGGCACCATGTTAATCATATTATTAGGCAACGGCGTTGTTGCCAATGTTTTGTTAAACGATACAAAAGGCAACAACGGAGGCTGGATGGTTATTACCACCGCCTGGGGATTGGCCGTATTTGTAGGCGTGGTAGTTGCCGGCCCGTACAGCGGCGCGCATTTAAACCCGGCAGTTACGATCGGGCTGGCTATTGCCGGTAAATTTGCCTGGGCAAGGGTGCCGAACTTTATTGCGGCGCAGATGCTGGGTGCTTTTTTAGGTGCGATTTTGGTTTGGGTGATGTATTTCGACCATTTTAAGAAAACCAACAAGCCCGATGCTATACTGGCCTGCTTTTGTACCGGGCCTGCTATCCGCAATTATGTTTCAAATATCATGAGCGAAATCATCGGCGCATTTGTGCTGGTGTTCGTGGTGTTTTATATTTCTAACGGGCAAATTATCGATACCAAAACGCCAATTGGTTTAGGCTCGGTAGGGGCGCTGCCGGTTGCATTTTTGGTATGGGTGATAGGCTTGTCGCTTGGCGGTACTACCGGTTATGCCATCAATCCGGCAAGAGACCTCGGCCCGAGAATAATCCATTGCCTGATGCCGATAAAAAATAAAGGCACCAGCGATTGGCGCTATTCCTGGATACCTGTTATTGGTCCGGTTGTGGGGGCCGGAGTAGCGGCCCTGTTGTTCCTCAAACTGCAGGGAAAGTTGTAGCTATGGCAGTGTTCTATTTTTTGCCCGGACATATGACTTGAAGTAAAATGGCCTGACTATCAATTGCTTTTAGTGTTCGGTTTTCGCGCGCCGAACACCCCGAACACTTCCGAACACGCTGATTACCAGTGTGTTTTTTTTGGCACTTCTGCTTCGCTGTTGTTGGTGTTATCACCAACAACCGATGATGTTTGTGTTTTAGAGAATGTCGTATGATTGTCCTTCGGCTTTGTACACATAATAAACTTCATCCTCATTCTGCTTGTTGGTGACAACACCAACAAGGGCGAAAAAAGCTTACCCACCTCAATCAACTTAATCCAACACTATTCAACCTAATCAACTAAAAAAGCATAAATTTATCCCTTAACAATTATACAACGATAATACCTGATTAATTTGCCCTGCATGAAACGAATTTTACTTTTAGTTCCGCTCATATTTCTGTTTCGTGTTATGTGCAATGCGCAGGGCCATGATACGCTGCTGCAAAAACTGAATTCCACCCTTGATAAAAAGAAAGATTACGATGCCCAAAAGTTAGCCCGTATTGATAAGCTGCAAAAAGACCTTAACAACGCCGTAAATCCCGACCTTAACTTTCGATACAATATCTACCTGAAACTTTACGAAGAGAATAAATCGTTTAATTACGAGGAAGCTTTTCACGATGCGCAAAAGCTGCAGCAAACCAGCGATGCTTTAAAGAACCCCGTTAAAATTGCCTACAGCCGCATTAAGTTTGGTTTTATCCTGCTTTCGTCGGGGATGTTTAAGGAGACTTTTGATACACTGAAAACAGTCGACATAAAATTCCTGGATAACGATGCGCGAAAGGAATATTACTTTTTAACTGCCCGTACTTACTATGACCTCTCCGATTTTGATCGGGACAACTATTATGCGAACATCTATAATGTAAAAGCG
>Ga0105240_10014336_pt1 | contig 10825 bp, 9 predicted proteins | sample KBSC54metaG_FD_80426 | JGI IMG/M metagenome (GOLD analysis project Ga0105240, IMG submission 80426) | Corn rhizosphere microbial communities from Kellogg Biological Station, Michigan, USA - KBS C5-4 metaG | ecosystem: Host-associated > Plants > Roots > Rhizosphere > Soil | place: Michigan, USA...
GATCTCGAGCGTGAAGCTGCCTTCGGGCAAGTTGTCGATCACCAGCAGGCCGGCCTCCTGGCGGAACGAGACGCTGGCGCCGTTGGCGAGCACGCTCAGCGGCACCAGTTCCTCGCCATGCAGTTCGAGCGGGCTCGCGGCGACGGCGGCGTTGCGCTCGATCTGCAGGCGGCTCTTGACGATGGTGCGCGCCGGATCGAGGTCGAAGCTGAGCTCGACGCTGCGGATCCAGAACGCCGGCGGGCTGTAGTTCTCACGCCGGATCAGTGGGGCATTGCCTTCACGCATCAGGTGTCTCCTTCTTTTTTTGCGCCGCCTTCGCGGCGAGGGCCTGCAGGTCGATCGGGCTCAGGTCGGGCGCGATCTCCAGCAGGTTGTCATAGGCGGCAAAGGCCTCGGCCGGCAGCGAGGTCGTCAGCGCGACCGCCAGCATGCCGGCGCGCCGCGCGGCCTCGATGCCGAGCGGCGCGTCCTCGAAGACGATGCAGTCGGCGGGGTCGATGGCGAGGCGGCGCGCGGCCTCGAGGAAGATGTCGGGATTGGGCTTGCCGCGCAGCCCGTCGGCCGGGCTGGTGACGGTGTCGACCTGGCCGTCGAGGCCGAAGCGGCCGAACGCCAGCTTCATGTTCTCGGGCGTCGAGGCGGTGCAGATCGCGAGCTTCAGCCCGGCGGCGCGCGCCGCGGCGCGCAGCGGCTCGAAGCCGGGGATCAGCTCCAGGCGCTGCGCCGCGATGCCGCGATAGACGGCTTCCTTCTCGTGCGCCAGCGCGTCGTACTCGTGGCGCTCCAGGCCGGGGAGCAGGGCGCCGAGGATCTCGTGGTTGTCGCGGCCGGCGGTGGCCTTGAAGAAGGCATCGGCTTCGAACGGCAGGTCCCGCCGTTCATGGAAGTCGACCCACGCGGATTCATGATGCGGCATGCTGTCGATCAGCGTGCCGTCGAGGTCGAAGAGCAGGGCTTTGATGGTCATGTGAGGGTTCCGAAGGGCCGCGCCGCGGCCCGGCGCACTCAGACGCCTTGTTTCAAGCTGGCCGCGATGAAGGTGTCGAGATCGCCGTCCAGCACCTTCTGCGTGTTGCTGATCTCGACGTTCGTGCGCAAGTCCTTGATGCGGCTCTGGTCCAGCACGTAGCTGCGGATCTGGTGGCCCCAGCCGACGTCGGTCTTCGTGTCTTCGAGCTTCTGCTGCTCGGCCATGCGGATGCGCATCTCGTGTTCGTACAGGCGCGAGCGCAGCATCTGCCAGGCCTCGTCGCGGTTGCGGTGCTGCGAACGGTCGTTCTGGCACTGCACGACGATGCCGGTCGGGATGTGCGTGAGGCGCACCGCCGAATCGGTCTTGTTGATGTGCTGGCCGCCGGCGCCCGAGGCGCGGTAGGTGTCGGTGCGCACGTCCGCCGGGTTGATGTCGACCTCGAAGGAGTCGTCCACCTCCGGATACACGTAGAGGCTGGCGAAGCTGGTGTGGCGGCCGCCGGCCGAATCGAAGGGGCTCTTGCGCACCAGGCGGTGCACGCCGGTCTCGGTGCGCAGCAGGCCGAAGGCGTAGTCGCCCTCGACCTTGATCGTCGCGCTGCGGATGCCGGCGACGTCGCCTTCGGTTTCTTCCATCACCTCGGTCTTGAAGCCCTTGCGCTCGCAGTACTTCAGGTACTGGCGCAGCAGCATGCTCGCCCAGTCGCAGGCCTCGGTGCCGCCGGCGCCGGCCTGGATGTCGATGAAGCAGTTGCTCGGGTCGGCCGGGTTGTTGAACATGCGGCGGAACTCGAGCTGCTCGACGGTCTCGCGCAGCTTGTTCGCCTCGGCTTCGATCGCGAGCAGGCCGTCGAAGTCCTCGTCGGCCTTCGACATGTCGTACAGCTCGGTGTTGTCGGAGAGATTGCTGGTCAGGTGATCGACGGTCTCGACCACCGTCTCCAGCGTCTTCTTCTCGCGGCCCAGCTCCTGGGCGCGCTTCGGTTCGTTCCAGACGCTCGGGTTCTCGAGCGCGGCATTGACTTCGTTCAGTCGCAGTGCTTTGCGATCGTAGTCAAAGATACCCCCGGAGGTCTTGGGTGCGCTTGGTCAGGTCGGCGAGCGTGTTGCCGATGGCATTAATGTGTTCGACGTCCATGTGGATTCCCGTTCTGAGGAGCCCTGGATTTTCGCACGCGAAAAAATGGCCCTCGCGTCAGCACAAGCCTACGCCAGGCGGCGTCTCGCCCCGACTTGCGGCGCCGGCCGTCGCGCCGTAGCCTCCGCCCGATCATGAACGATCGCCTGCACGCCTACCGCAGCAAGCGGGACTTCCGGTCGACGCCGGAGCCGGCCGGCGGCGACGCTGCGGCATCGGCCGAAGCCTTGTCGTTCGTGATCCAGAAACACGCGGCGCGCAACCTGCACTACGACTTCCGGCTCGAGCTCGACGGCAGCCTGAAGAGCTGGGCTGTGCCGAAAGGCCCGAGCCTGGACCCGGCGCTCAAGCGCATGGCGGTGCACGTCGAGGATCATCCGCTGTCGTATGCCTCGTTCGAAGGCGTGATCCCGCCGAACCAGTACGGCGCCGGCACGGTGATCGTCTGGGACCGCGGCACCTGGGTGCCGATCGGCGATCCGCACCAGGGCTATGCGCAGGGCAAGCTCAAGTTCGTGTTGCACGGCGAGAAGCTGCATGGCGGCTGGACCCTGGTGCGCATGCACGGCCGCGCCGGCGAGCGCCAGGAGCCCTGGCTGCTGATCAAGGAGCGCGACGATGCGGCGCGGCCGCTGCAGGACTTCGACGTGGTCGAAGCGCTGCCCGACAGCGTGCTCGGCAATGGCGCCACCCTGGCCGAGCCCGCCGCGAAGACGGCCCGCAAGCCGGCGAAGAAGGCGGGAAAGCCGTCGCGCCCGCTGAAGCTGCCGCTGAACATGGCGCCGCAACTCGCCACTTTGGTCGATCGCGCGCCGGCCCAGGGTGACTGGCGCTACGAGATCAAGTTCGACGGCTACCGCATCCTCGCGCGCATCGACGGCGACGACGTGCGCCTCTTCACCCGCAATGGCCATGACTGGACTTCGCGCATGAGGCCGCTGGCCGACGAACTGCGCAGCCAAAGGTGGCCGCCGTGCTGGCTCGACGGCGAAGTGATCGTGCTCGACGCCCGCGGCCTGCCCGACTTCCAGGCGCTGCAGAACGCCTTCGATGCTCCGGGCACCGAGGCCTTGCAGTTCTTTGTCTTCGATCTGCCGTTCGTCGAAGGGGACGACCTGCGCGAGCGCCCGTTGACCGAACGCCGCGAGCGGTTGCGCCGGCTGATGCAAGCCTGCAGCGCGCCGCATGTGCGTTACAGCGATGACTTCGATGCCCATGGCGCCGACGTGCTCGCCACCGCCTGCCGCCTCGGCATGGAGGGCGTGATCGGCAAACACGCCGACAGCCTCTACCGCGCCGGCCGCAGCGCGCAATGGATCAAGCTGAAATGCGCGCAGCGGCAGGAGTTCGTGATCGGCGGCTATACCGAGCCGAAGGGCAGCCGCGCCGCGCTCGGTGCGTTGATGCTCGGCGTGCACGACGAACACGGCGCCCTGCGCTACGTGGGCAACGTCGGCACCGGCTTCGACGAAAAGACCTTGAAGATGCTGCAGGCCCAGCTCGAACCCCTGCGCAGCGAGCGCGCGCCGTTCGAGCCCCTGCCGAAGGGCGTGCACGGCAATTGGGTACGGCCCAAGCTGGTGGCCGAAGTCGCCTTCGCCGCGTGGACCTCCGACGGGCGCCTGCGCCAGGCGGTATTCCACGGGCTGCGCAGCGACAAGCCGGCCGAGTCGATCACGCGTGAAAAAGCCGTCGCGCCGCCGAAGGAGGACACTGCCGTGATGGCGACCACCTCCGCGAACCCCCCGGCCCCGACGAGCAAGCGCCGCGCTTCGGCCGGTGCAGAGAGCGTCGCCGGCATCCGCATCACGCATGGCGAACGTGTCATCGATGCGTCGTCCGGCCTGACCAAGCTGGCGCTGGCGCGCTATTACGAACGTGTCGCCGACGCGATGCTGCCGCACCTGCGCGAGCGCCCGGTCTCGCTGGTGCGCGCACCCGACGGCATCGGCGGCGAGCTGTTCTTCCAGAAGCATGCCAGCGGCCGGGGCATCCCGAACATCAAGCAGCTCGACCCGAGCTTCGACACCGATCACGACCCGCTGATGGAAGTCGATTCGCTGGCTGCGCTGATCGGCGCGGTGCAGATGAACACGATCGAATTCCACACCTGGAACGCGACCACGCGCTACATCGAGCAGCCCGACCGCATGACCTTCGATCTCGATCCGGGCGACGGCGTGGTCTGGCAGCAGGTGGTGGAGGGCGCCGAGCTGACACGCGCGCTGCTCGATGCGCTCGGCCTCGCGAGCTACCTGAAGACCAGCGGCGGCAAGGGTTTGCACATCGTCGTGCCGCTGCTGCCGCGCGACGACTGGGAGACGGTGAAGGACTTCTCGAAGGCGGTCGTGCAGCACCTGGCCGAAACCATCCCGGAGCGCTTCGTCGCGAAGAGCGGCCCGACGAATCGGATCGGCAAGATCTTCGTCGACTACCTGCGCAACGCCCGCGGCGCGACCACGGTCGCCGCCTTCTCGGCGCGCTCGCGGCCCGGCCTGGGCGTTTCGGTGCCGCTGCGCTGGGAAGACCTGCCGCGGCTCACCGCCAGCGACGCCTGGAACATCGAGAGCCTGCCGCTGCCGCCCGAGCACCCCGGCCCGTGGCAAGGTTATGCCGACGAGCGGCAGGACTTGCAGAAAGCGATGCGCGAACTCGGCTTCACCCCGCCTGGCTGAGCGTTTTCGGCGAGGTGCAGGCCTCAGTGCCTGTCGACGAAGGTTTCCAGGATGCTGGCCAGCGCCTCGGGCTGGTCGTGATGCACCATGTGGCCTGCCGGCGACAGCACGTGTTTTTCGACGTCGCGCACGACCGCGAAGCGCGCGTCGAACTCGGTCCGCGAATAGCGCGTGCCCCAGGACTTGCCGACGGTCGTGCGGTCGCCTTCGATCCACAGCACCGGCGCTTCGATCTGTTTCCAGCAGGCCAGCACTTCATCGGCCCGGTACGGCACCGCGTTGATGCGCTTGTGCGCCGGGTCGCCGAGGATCTCCCACAGCCCGGCCTCGTTGCGGCGCGCCCAGTGCGGCGCGAGCCACGCGGCGCGCTCCGGCGGCAGCAGCGGATCGTTCTTCATCAAGCGTTCGGCGACGGCTTCGAGGCTGTCGTAGGGGCGCAGCAGCATCGGCGTCTTCAGCTGGTCGAGCCAAGTGGCATAGCGCTTCGGCGCGGCGCTGGCCGGCACGTCGGGCATGCCGAAGCCTTCGAGGTTGACCAGCCGTCGCACCCGTGCCGGGCGCACGCCGGCGTAGATCATCGAGATGTTGCCGCCCATGCTGTGGCCGAGCAGGTCGACCGGCTGCTCGGGGAAGAGCGTGTCCAGCACCGCGTCGAGATCGGCCAGGTAGTCGGGGAACCAGTAGTTGTCGGTGGCCGGCCATTCGGTCAAGCCGAAGCCGCGGCAATCGAGCGCGAGCAGGTAGCGCTCTTCGGCGCAGGCATCGACGATGAACTGGAACGACGCGGCCACGTCCATCCAGCCGTGCAGCATCACCAGCGCCGGCCGGCCTGCATGCACCAGGCTTGCGTCGCCCCAGCTGTGCAGGTGATGGCGCAGGCCGCGCGCCTGAACGAAGATGCTGCGGCTCGCGCGCTTGACGCGATAAGGCATGGGGCTCATCCGGGCGACTGTAAGCCGCGGTGTCCCGGCGCGGTGTCGGGCGCGTGACAGGCGATGCAGAATCGGCCGCATGATTTCTACCGATCTCGTTCCTCCCGGCTATTCGCTGCGCGCCGCGCGCCCTGGTGACTTGCCGGCGATCGTCGGGCTGATCGGCGAGCTGGCCGAGTTCGAACATCTCTCGCATCTGATGCAGGTCACGCCGCAGAGCCTGCAGCCGCATCTGTTCGGCGAGAAGCCGGTGGCGGAGGCCTGCGTCGCGGAATGCGAGAGCGCAGGCGCGGCGCGGGTCGTTGCGTTCGCGCTGTTCTTCGTCAACTTCAGCACCTTCCTCGGCAAGCCCGGGCTTTATCTCGAAGACCTGTACGTGCAGCCGGCGCATCGTGCCGCCGGCCTCGGCAAGGCCCTGCTGACCCGGCTGGCGCGGCTCGCCGTCGAGCGCGATTACGGCCGCTTCGAATGGAGCGTGCTCGACTGGAACGCCAACGCGATCCGCTTCTACGAGCGCATGGGCGCGACCGTGATGCCCGACTGGCGCATCTGCCGCATCACCGGCGCTGCGCTCGCCGCTTATGAGGCGCCCCCCGGACTCGGCAAGCCGAGTCCGCCCCCCGAGGGGGTCAAGGAATCTCGGGAACGGCCCTTCGGTTCCTTGGGCGAGGGCGAGACCCAGTGAAACTCAACGGCCGCGGCAACGATCGCTACGACGAACTGCATGCGTCGTTCCAGTGGCAGGTGCCCTCGCTGTTCAACATCGGCCACGCCTGCTGCGGCCGCTGGGCGCAGGACCCGGCGCATGCGCAGCGCATCGCGATCCATCACGAGCATGAAGACGGCAGCCGCAAGAGCTTGAGCTACGGCGAGCTGCAGCGCGCGGCGAGCCGGCTCTCGCATGCGCTGGAGCGGCTCGGCGTCGGGCGTGGCGACCGGGTCGCGGTGGTGCTGCCGCAGCGTTTCGAAACCGCGATCGCGCACGTCGCGCTGTACCAGATCGGCGCGGTGGCGATGCCTTTGTCGATGCTCTTCGGGCCGGAGGCGCTCGAGTACCGGCTGCAGGACAGCGGCGCCAAGGTCGCGATCGTCGACGAAAGCGCGATCGCCAACCTGCTCGCGGCGCGCGCCGCCTGCCCCTCGCTGCAAACGGTGATTGCGGTCGGCAACGCCGAAGGCCAGGGCGACCTCGACTGGCGCGCCGCGCTGCAGCGCGAGCCGGAGCATTTCGTGCCGCTGCTGACGAGCGCGGACGATCCCGCGGTGCTGATCTACACCAGCGGCACAACCGGCTCGCCGAAAGGCACCTTGATCGCGCATCGCGGCTTGATCGGCAACCTGAGCGGCTTCGTCTGTTCGCAGAACTGGTATCCGCACGAGGCCGGCGTCTTCTACTCGCCGGCGGACTGGGCCTGGACCGGCGGGCTGATGGATGCGCTGCTGCCGACGCTGTACTTCGGCCGCGAGATCCTCGCCTACCAGGGCCGTTTCGCGGCCGAGCGCAGCTTCGAGCTGATGCAGCGCCACGGCGTGACACACGCCTTCCTGTTCCCGACCGCGCTGAAGGCGATGATGAAGGCAGTGCCGTCGCCGCGCGAGCGCTACCCGGGCCTCGTGCTGAAGTCGATCATGAGCGCCGGCGAAGCGGTCGGCGACGCGGTCTTCGCGTGGGGCCGCGACCGGCTCGGCCTCACCGTCAACGAGATGTTCGGCCAGACCGAGATGAACTACGTCGTCGGCAATTGCGGCGCCAGCCTCGATGCAGAAGGCCGACCGGCTGCCGGATGGCCTGCGAGGCCGGGCAGCATGGGCCGCGCCTACCCCGGCCATCGCATCGCGGTGATCGACGACGACGGCAACGAATGCCCGCGCGGCACGCCGGGCGACGTGGCGGTGCACCGGCGCGATGTGCACGGCCATCCCGACCCGGTGTTCTTCCTCGGCTACTGGGGCAACGACGACGCGACCCTCGCGAAGTTCACCGGCGACCCGGACGACTCCTGGTGCCGCACCGGCGATACCGCGTCGATGGACGATGACGGCTACCTCTGGTATCACGGCCGCAGCGACGACGTCTTCAAGGCCGCGGGCTACCGCATCGGCCCGAGCGAGATCGAGAACTGCCTGGTCAAGCACCCGGCCGTCGCCAATGCCGCGGTCGTGCCCAAGCCCGATGCGGAGCGCGGCGCGCTGGTGAAGGCCTATGTCGTGCTGGCTGCAGGTCACGAGGCCTCGGCCGCATTGATCGAAGCCTTGCAGCAGCATGTGCGCGGCCGGCTGGCGCCCTACGAGTATCCGAAGGAGATCGAGTTCATCGAGAGCCTGCCGATGACGACGACGGGGAAGGTGCAGCGCCGGGTGCTGCGTCTGCAGGAGGAGGAGCGGGCGCGGCAGGCGGGAAGTGGCGGTGGACCCTGAGCTTCAGCAGCTCGACCAGCTCCGGGTCCATGAAGTCGTAGTTGTCGGGGATGTCCAGGCTGATCACGCGCCTGTCGCCGAGCTGCTTCTTGAACCGGGACCGGACCTTGTCGCGATGCGCCTTCTCCATCACGAAGATGAGGTCGGCCCATTCGATCAACTCGGCGCTGAGCGGATTCTCCGCGTCGTGATTCGTCCCGGCGGAACTGCACTCCATGCCCGGATGATTGGCGAAGACCTGCTCCGCGGTCGGGCTGCGCAAGCGGTTCTGGCTGCAGACGAAGAGGACGTGTTTCATGGCAACGGGCGCTCGTTCAGGCGTGCCGTTCGAGCCCCTCGGCCATCGCTTGTGCCGAGGCGACGCCGTCGAAGGCTTGCAGCAGCAGCTGCTCTTCGGCCCGGTCAGGTACCCGGCTGTCGACGGCGTCTGCGCCAGCGTGCGATGGCCAGCAATCCACCCGCCAGCATCGCATAGGTCGACGGCTCCGGCACCGGCGACAGCACGAACCGGTTGTCGACGATCCCGAAGTCGTCGGATGTGACCGTGTAACCCTCAGGCAGATTGAAGACCGGACCGTCCTGGGCCAGCGAGACCGTATGTTCGAAATACGAGCCGGCGGCGCCGAACGCCGCGGCGTCGCTGACACCGCTGCCGAGGCTGGATGTCGCGACTAGCTGCAGCTGGACCGGAAGCGGCCGTCCGACGGGCAAGGTGACGGTGGCCGTGGTGTACAGGGTGTCCCAGGACATCGAGCTGCCGACTGGCGTGCCGGCGAATGGGTTGTTGTCGACGTCGCCGAGTAACGACAGATGGGCCGGACTCTCGTTCGCGCCCTTGCTCAGTGCGGCGTAGTAGGTGCGCCCGCTCAGGCCGCCGAAGGTGTAGTGAAGGCTGATCGATGCGCCGGCACTCGGCGAGCGCTCGCCACCCTCGACCGCCAGCGCGCCCGAAAGGTCGAGATTCAGGCTGATCGGCGCCGACGTGCCCGGCCCGATGATCGTGTAGGTGCCGGTGGTCGTCGCGGATGCGCTGCCCGACGCCACACTGCCTGCGGACGAGGAACGCACGCCGACCACGCCCGCCGAAGCGTTCGCCAGGTTCTCGATCGCGCTGCCCGGGTTTTCGCCGCTCGGCGCCCGCCCATAGTTCGACAGGACCTGCACGAAATCCGGCCCGGTCTCGCGCTTGCTGCCGTTGCCTTCCCCCGGCGTGGGGACCTGGACCTGGTTTTCGATCAACGCATACGCGGGCTTCGCGACGGCGAACGCCAAGACGCAGACGCAGGGCAACGAGAACCGTGCGGTCCGCTGCATCGAGCTGAGCAAACTCATGACTCCCCCCTTGGGATTGAAGCAACAGACTTTTGCTACTCCATATGACAAGACTAACCGGCCCCCGCAGGGGCGATGCGACCAGCTGTGTCTTGTTTCGTTGCTTACGTTTTGATGTATTGCCGCCCTGGCGAGGCAACGCGGCGAGGCTCATGGACATTTCAGGATTGTCCACAGATCGCCCGGCCTCGCTGTGCCACGCAATGCGGCAAACTTCGGCCCTCTCGATCGGACCGAATCAAAGCACCCATGCAAACCACGAGACTTGGCCACAGCGATCTGGAAGTCACCAAGGTGTGCCTCGGCACGATGACCTTCGGCGAGCAGGTGAACGAAGCCACGGCACACCAGATCCTGGATCACGCCGTCGCGCGCGGCCTGAACTTCATCGATACCGCCGAGATGTATTCGGTGCCGACGCGGCGCGAGACCTATGGCGCGACCGAAACCATCCTCGGCCACTGGTTCGCGAAACACCCCGGTCTGCGCCAGAAGCTGGTGCTGGCGACCAAGGTCGCCGGGCCGTCGCGCGGCATGGACTGGGTGCGCAACGGCAGCGCCAACCTGACGCCGGCCGAGATCGTGCAGGCCTGCGACGCGAGCCTGAAGCGGCTGCGCACCGAGGTCATCGATCTCTACCAGATCCACTGGCCGAACCGCAACGTGCCGACCTTCGGCGCGCTCTACTTCGATCCGAAGAACGAGCGCGAGATGACGCCCATCCTCGAGCAGCTGCGGGCTTTCGACGGACTGGTGAAAGCCGGCAAGGTGCGCTACATCGGGCTCTCGAACGAATCGTCCTGGGGCGTCAGCGAGTTCGTCAAGCTGGCCGAGCAGGCCGGGCTGCCGCGCATCGTATCGGTGCAGAACCCGTATGCCTTGACCAGCCGCGCCCTCGACAACGGCCTGGATGAAACGCTCTACCGCGAGAAGGTCTCGCTGCTCGCCTATTCGCCGCTCGGCTTCGGCGCGCTGACCGGCAAGTACGACCGGATCGGCGTCGATGCGGCGACCGACAAACCCGGCCGCATCGCGATCTTCGACACGGTGAAGAAGCAGCGCTGGGGCCGGCCGGCGGCGCTCGCCGCGGCGCGCCGCTACAACGCGCTCGCGCGTGAGCACGGGCTGACGCCGACGCAGCTCGCGCTCGGGTTTTGCTACGGCAGCTGGCGCGTCGCCAGCACCATCATCGGCGTGACGACGCAAGCCCAGCTCGACGAAAACCTCGATGCCTGGGGCACGAGCCTGTCGCCCGAGCTGTTGGCGGCGATCGATGCGATCCGCTGGGAGCTGCGCGACCCGGCGCAATGAGCATTCCTCGGCATGTCAAAAAAACACAGCCACATCAGCGAGAC
>Ga0105240_10014337_pt1 | contig 10825 bp, 3 predicted proteins | sample KBSC54metaG_FD_80426 | JGI IMG/M metagenome (GOLD analysis project Ga0105240, IMG submission 80426) | Corn rhizosphere microbial communities from Kellogg Biological Station, Michigan, USA - KBS C5-4 metaG | ecosystem: Host-associated > Plants > Roots > Rhizosphere > Soil | place: Michigan, USA...
GCCCTATCGCCTGGCCGCTCGGGAGCCCACGCTGCAGCTGCTCTACCTGGTCACGGAGTTCGTCGACGGGCCCGGGCTCGACAAGGTGCTGGGGAACCTGACGCCGACGGTGACCGAACTGGCCGCCCTGACCGCGCGGCTCGCGGACGGGCTGGCAGTTGCGCATCAGAACGGAGTGATCCACCGCGACCTGTCTCCCGACAACGTGCTCCTGCCGGGCCGGCGGCTCGACCAGGCCAAGATCATCGACTTCGGCATCGCCAAGGATCTCGCGTCGACACACCCGACCCTGATCGGCCACATGTTCGCCGGCAAGCTCAACTGCGTCGCACCCGAACAGTTGGGCGACTTCGGTCAGGAAATTGGTCCGTGGACTGACATCTACAGCCTGGGCCTGGTGATGCTGTCGCTGGCGGGCGGGCGGGAGGTCGATCTCGGCGCCAGCATCGTGGAGGCCGTGGACCGCCGACGGTCCGGCGTGGATCTCGCTTGCGCGCCGGAGCTGTTGCGGCCGGTGTTCGCGCGAATGCTGGCGCCCGCCCCCCGCGACCGCTTCCAGTCCATGTCGGAGGTGGTCGCGGCGCTCGAGGCGCTGGCGACAGCGCCCGGGACCTCGAACACCTGGCTGACCCGCCTGCGCGCCTTTTCGCCGCCCGACGAGGCGCAGGCCCCGCAAAGCGCTCCCGGGGCCGCTCGCGACACGGACGCGGTGCGCCCTGCCGCGATTGCCGCCAGCATCCCGGATCCTGAGCCTGTCGCAACCGCAGCCGAGATGGAGGCGCCGACGCCCGCACCTCCCGTCGCGGCTGCACCGGCCGTCGATATCGAGACCCGCTCGGACGCATCTCGCTCCCCCGAGAGGTCCGACGCGGCGCCCCAACCACCGCCGGCGGAAGCTTCTCGGGCGGATGACCCGCCTTCCCCTACGCCAGAAACGGCGGCGCCTTGCGAGCCGGCGCGCCCCGCGCCGACCCCCGATCCTGAACCTAGCGTAGAGACGGCGTCCGGCGCGTTCGAGCCCGGATCTGGCGACCCCGCGCCCGAGGAGGCTTCGCCCGAGCCAACGCCTCTCGCGGAGCCACCCCAGCTGGCGGCGATCGACTTGCGGCCCCCCTCAGCACCAATGCCCGAACCTGAGGCGACCACGCGTGCGGAGCCCATCGCTTCCGAGCCTGCCCGGACCGAAGCCGCAGGGACGGAGGAAGCGTCCCAACCGCCCGCTGACGTGGAAGCGATCAAACCGGAGATGCCACCGGAGCCAGCGCCGGAAGCCGAGGCAACGGGGGAGTTCGAAGCGGTCGCGCCACCGTCGCTTGCGGTGACCGCAGAGGTTGCGCACCCAGCGCCTGTCACGCCGAGCGCCGGCCCTGCGCCTCAGCCGCCGGCTTCGCCGGTTGTCGCGGCGGAGCCCGTGTTGCCACCCGTTGGCGCGCGCCAAGGCGCGCATCGTTCCACCCCGGGGGATGCGACTGCGGATGGCGAGGTCTGGACCGTGGAGCACGACATCGTCCCGCCCTCCGAGGTCGACGCATCGGGCGAGCGGGGCCGGGAGGCGTGGCAGCGCATGCGACGCCTCTGGACGCCGCAGCCTCCGCCTCCAGCCGAGGCGGCCCCGCCCGCTCCACAGTTCGATCCCGTCGCAAGTTCCTCCAGCCGCGACGCCCTCGCGACGGCCATCCCAGCCCCCGCACCGGCGGTGGCAGAGGCCCCCCAAACCACGCGGGCGATCCGCCTGCCGTGGCTGATGGGCGCTGCCGCGCTGGCGGTGGTCGTCGCAGGCCTGCTGGTCTGGGCAATGACCCAGCGAGCGCCGAAGCCGCCGCCGGCGTCCCCCTCGGCCGTGGTCGCGACGCCCCCTCCGGCCCCCATTGCCGCGCCCGTCGCAACACCGACAAACACGGCCACAGCCGCCGCTCCGCAGCCCAGGCCGCGCCACGTCGAGGCGACAGCCGCCGCGCCGGAGCCGGCCGCCAACGTGGCTGTGGCGCCGGCAGCGCCTGACGAGCCCCTGCCGCCGCCGCCACACGTCGACGCCCCGCCACCGGAACCGGAACCGGCGGCCGAGGCGCCGCCGCCGAAACCCGGCTTCCTGCAACGGCTGTTCGGCTCCCACCGACGGCCCGCCGCCGACAATGCCGCTGGGGAGGCGCCCGCCGGGGGCGACGCGCCACACTGAACAGGCGGAGTATTTCCCGCCGGAGGGCCTCCGCCACAGTCCTTCCGGTCGCCGTGGTTCTCGCAGCGATCCTGGTCGGCTCCCCGGGCGCCCTTCGAGCACAGCCGTTGGAAGCGGCAGCGGCGACTAACCAGCCGCCTGCCGCCAGCGCGGCTGCGGTCCCAGCCACCCTTCTCCCCAGCCTGTTCATCTTCCGAACGTCCGCCGTGTACACCGCCGATCTGTTGGGCGTCGCAGCCGGCGGGACGAGGCGGGGCGCCCGAGTGGTGGGCAACCTGAACGTCAATCTCGATGCCGACCTCGAGGCCGGCCTGGGCTGGAAAGGTGCGAGCCTGCACGTCAGCGGCCAGGTGGACGATGGCGGACAGCCGAACTTGCTGGCGGGGACGCTGCAAGGCATCGACAACTTCGAGGTCACGCATCACGTCGCCAAGCTGTATGAAGCCTGGTTCGACCAGTCATTTGCCGGCGGGCGCGTGGACCTGCGTGTCGGACTCTATGGCGTGGACAGCGAGTTCGACGTCACGGATTCCGCCGCGATCTTCCTGCAGCCGACCATGGGAACCTCGTCCGAATTCGCCGCCACGGGCGCATATGGGCCGTCGATCTACCCGTCGACCGCACTGGCAGTGCGGGTGAACGTGCAGGCGCGGAGCGACCTCTACATCCGGCTCGCCCTGGTCAACGCCGAAGCCGGAGACCCGGGCGACACCCAAGGCGTGAATGTCAAATTCGACCAGGGCCTGCTGGTGATCGGCGAGAGCGGATGGACCGGCAGGGGCAAGGTGGCGGTGGGGATCTGGGCCTATACTCGCGACCAGCCAGACCTCCGGGACGTGCTGCCGTCCGGCGGGCCGCGCCCGCGACGGAGCCGGGGGATTTATCTCACCGTCGATCAGCCGGTCTACGAGGCCGCCTCCGGGATGCAGGCGTCGGCCTTCCTGCGGCTGGGCGCCTCGGACGGCGACACCGCGCCCTTCAGGGCCGCGGGCGCCGCCGGCGTGACCGCGGTCCATGTGCTGGGGTCGCGCCCCGACAGCACTCTGGCGCTGGGTTTCATCTGGGGCGCGCTGTCGCCGAAGTACCGGGAGAACAGCGCCGACGCGGGCGCGCCGCTCAGCAGCGCCGAGACGGGGCTGGAACTGACCTTTTCCGACAAACTGGGCAAGCACCTGATGCTGCAGCCCGACCTGCAATACATCCACGACCCGGCTGGCGGCCCCTCGATCAGGGACGCGCTGATCCTGGGGCTGCGGGGGCAACTGACCTTTTAGCGCCGGGTCATTCAGCCGCCTCCGGGCGGCGGAACGCAAGCATCCGCTCGACCGCGACGGGGTCGACGGCGAGATTGGCGAACATCCGCTGCTCGGCGCGGATGATGGTCTGTCGCGCGGTGTCGGAAACGCCGTCCAGAACCCGGCGGTTGAGAGCGAACACGACGCGGCGCGCAGCCTCGACGGCGGCGCGACCTTCGTCGGTTGGCGTGAGCGCCACCTGCCGGCGGTCCGCGGGCGGCGTGTGACGAACCACCATGGCCGCGGCCACCAGCTGGTCGACGGTCCGGGTAATCGTGGTGCGGTCGACGCCGATGAAGTCGGCCAGCTCGCCCATCAGGCAGGGCGAGAAGACCACCACGGCGTTCAGGGCGCGATAGCGCGCCACGGTCAGGCCGAGCGGCTCCAGCTGACGGTCGAGTTCGACATCGCGGAAACGACTGATGGCGGCCAGAAGATGAAGCAGATAGTCGGGCGGGTCGAAGGGCAAGGCCTTCGGGACCCTGAACGCCCTGCGGCCACCCCGAGATGACGCCATCGCCTCGCCGTCTCCGAAACCCGCGCTCGTAATCACCGTCGCATGCAACTCGCTGAGTCGCCAGCACAGGCCATGTCCGCCCGGGATAGCAACCCGATTCGCTGCGACGGCGTCGCCCCATAGGTCTGCCGGAACCAGCGCGAAAAGGTGCTGCGGCTGGCAAAGCCGAGCAACCGTGCAAGCGCCCCGAACCGCCCATCGAACTCAGCCAGCCGGTCGGCGACTGAGGCTTCGCGCAGGGATTGAACCAGGCCGGTGAATGTCTGACCTTCGGCGGCAAGTCGCCGGTGGATTGTCCGGCGATCGACCCCAAGACGCTGGCCGACGGTCTGGATGGAACAGCTCCCGCCGGGCAGAAGCTCGAGAATGATGGCGCGCACGAGGTCCGCCGCGGGGGCTGGCGCCGGGGGCGCCGCCGCGGGATCCGCGGCGGACGTGACGTCGGCGCCACTCGTCGCCAACGGCCGCAGCAGGTCGGCTGCGGGGAAGGTCATGGCGTCATGGTCCTGGTCGAAGGCGACGTCCCCGAAGAGTTCGGAGAATGCGGCGTCGTCGTGGGGCCGAGACCGCACGAAGGCGCAGGCCTGCGGCCGCCAGTCCTGGCCTGCGATCGAGCGGACCGCCCCGAGCAACATGCCGAGCGGGAGTTCCGACGGCGCTGCGGCCAGGCCCGGCGGTTGAGGCGTCGGCGTCAGCCGCAGCACGGCGGAGTCGCCTTCGACGACCAGCGCCAGCCGCATCCCGTCGTCATGTTCGCGCCAGCCCCTCCGCAAGCGCTCCAGGCCCTCGGCCAGGGTGCCGACACCCGGCGGCACGACTCGCGCAGCGCCGAGCGGCCCCCGCGCGAGAGCGCGGACCAACTGAAGGGTGAAGTCCGGCGCGTCTGCGATCTCGGCTGACGTCGACAGCAAGCTGACGATGCGAGCGTAGGGCGCCCTGACCGCAGACCAGTCGGCCGCGGCGGACGGAAGCCTGGCGCGGCGCAGTTGCGCATAGGGGTCGATTTCGACCCGCTTGGCAGTCTCGACATAGGCTGCGAGGACGGCGCCGGAGACAAGGCGGGCGGGTGCGGCGGCCTGGGTCGCGTGGCCTTTGCGGCGCGGCCCAGGGAATCTTGTGCGGTTCATTCGGTCCTTGAGAGCAAACGGGATCAGGCTCGCCCCTGCCGCGGTCGCACGCGCCGCTGCCAAGCTTCCGCTAGCGCCCAAGGATTCCGACGTCAATACGATATTTGCGTTCGCATTTATCGTCAGCGCATTGTTTGTAGGCAGCCCTGACCACCGCGCAACGAAACGGGGCCGGTCCATGACTGGACCGGCCCCGCAAGTCGTCTGGCGTTCCGCCGCTCAGCCTACCATTGGTAGCGGGCGCCGAGGGTCACCTGGCCTTCGGTGTAGTTCGACTTGAACTTCACGCCGCCGTTGAGGAAGGCGGACATGCCGCTCGTGGTGCTGAACAGGTTCACCTGGCCAGTCACGTCGCCGAACACCCCGTGCAGGTTGTCGCTGTTGAAGAAGTTCGAACCGCCCGGCACCACCAGGGTGGACAGGGCCTTGTTCCGGAACTCGTCCCAGACCCGTGCGGTCAGGGAGAACTTCAGCTTGTAGTACTGGTAGTCCACCATCGTGCCGACCCGGGCGCCGAGGCTGGCCCGGAAGCTGTCGGTGTTGCCGAGCTGCTGCAGGCCGCCGGGCACCGCCAGATCGCCGAAGTGGCTCTTGACGTAGGACACGGTGGCCAGCGGTTCCCAGAAGCTGCCGGCGCCCATCGAGCCGCCGATCGGCATCTGGTACCCGGCTTCGAACTGGACGCCATAGGAGTTGACGTCCGCCGAAGCGAACACCGGGTTGGTCACCGCTCCCGACGGGGGCGGCGAGGTGCCTTGGAGGCTCGGCAGGCTCGCGTTCACATTGCCGAAGTTGGCGCTGAAGATGCCATCCACGAACAGTCCGCCGGACATGTAGGTGCCGTAGACCCCCACCTGGCCGCCGGTCAGGTGGTAGCGATCGGGCGACCCCCTGAAGTTCACGTTCGAGTCGAAGTAGCCGCCCTGGAAGCCGACCACCCAGGCCCTGTCCTTGTCGGTCACGTTCAGGAAGTCCAGGCCGCCGACGAGGGCCGCCGTGTCCTGATCGTAGCTGATGTCGAAGATGTAGGTCTTGTTGAAGTCGGAGTAGCTGGCCTGCTGCTTGTGGTTGATCCAATCGCCCACGGCCTTCAGCCAGACCCCCGGTGCGCCGCCGGCGGGGCGACCGTCGACCGTGTTACGCAGGTCCGCCTGACGGTCGAACCACACCTGACTCGTCGTGTACCAGATCGCGTTCTGGGCGCTGCCCAGCGACGCGACCTCGAAAGCCGCCACCTTCGGCACCGAGATCAGCCGCTCGGTGTTGTCGCCGGAGTTGAAGGCCAAGTCGTAGAAGAACAGGCCGGGCTTATCGAGGACGTTGGTCGCGCCGCCGAACTGGTTGGTGCCGCCCGCATTGAACCAAGACGAGCCGGCATCCAGGTGGAACGTGGCCGCCGAGGACGAGCCGGAGACGATCACGATGCCGGTCGGGTTGAACGCGCCCAGCGCGTGAGCGCCGGTGTCGGTGACCCGGATGCCGTTGTTGCCGGAGGTCGAACCGACCACCAGGCAGTCCGCCGCCGTCAGCGAGAAGGCCGAGCAGGCTGCGGCCGACTGGGTGTCGCTCCACAGGTTGGCGTCGAGGTCGATCAGGCCCGTGCCGCCGAAGGCCGCGCCCGGAGCGAAGAGCACCGAGTCGATCCTGCCGTCGGAGGCCGCATTGGCGTTGGTCGTGCCGGAGCCGCCGAGGACGATCACCCCGTTGTTGGTGAAGGTGTTGGTCCCGAGGATCCGGGTGACCGCCGGCGCGGCCGCCGTCCCGCTCAGCGGCGCTTCGCCCGCCACGATCAGCCCGGCGTTGGTGATCGTGTTGGTCCCGCCGCCCAGCTGGATGGTGGTCTGGGCCGCGCCCGCCGCCGTGCCGATGTAGCCGCCGGCATTGTTGGCGATGGTGTCGGCCCCGGCGCCCAGCGTGCTGGTTCCGGTGGTGTGCCAGATCCCAGAGTTGTTGATCGTGGTCGGGTTGCCGGCGGTGACGTTGCCCGCCCACACCCGGCCCAGGATCGTGCCCGTGGCGCTGTTGTTCACGACCACGCCGCCGGTGGAGGCCTTGATCGCCAGGTCGGCGTAGGAGGCCACCGCCGGGCCGTTCACCGATTCCACGATGCCGTTGTTGTTGATCGTGGTGGTGAAGCCGGTGGCGGTGGTCACGTCGATCACGGCGTGGGTGAAGTTGCCCGTGCCGCCGAAGGCCGCCGTGGCGTCGCCCGCGCCCTTGATCACCGTGGTGTTGGTGACAAGGCCGATGGTGTCGTTGTTGATGTTGATCGTGCCGTTGCCGCCGCTGCTGGTGACGATGGCCCGGCCGTTGGCGGCCGTGACGTTGGAGTAGGTCGTCACCGACACGCCGTTGTTCAGGCCGCCCGTCCCGTTGCCGCCGGTGGCGCTGATGCCCACCGGGCCCAGGTTGCCGTTCACCGATGTAGCGCCGGTCGCGACCACGGGGGTCAGGTTTGCCCCTGCCCCGCCCACCGTCACCGTGGTGTTTCCGGCCCCCGCCGAGGAGGCGAAGATGCCGTAGTTGCCGCCGGTGACCGAGCTGGTGGCGTTCAGAGCGCCCGGCGCGTTGACCGCCACCGAGACGCTGCCGTTGCCGCCCGAGGTGGCGGCGATGATGCCCGCCGCGCCCGTGCCGGCCGCGTTGCCCACACCGTTGCCGATGATGTTGCCGGTGGTGGTGACGTTGATCTTCGAGCCGCCGGTGGAGCTGACATTGACGCCGCTGCTGGTGTTGCCCGCGGCGCCCGCCCCAGTCACCGGGCCGGTGGTCACAGTCATCAGACCGTTGCCAGTGGTGCTGGCCCGGATGCCGTCGCCGCCCTGGCCCTGGGTCAGGGCCTGGTTGGCCGCCACCACGTTCAGAGTGTTGATCGTGGTGGTCCCGGCGCCCGAAGTCTGGGTCAGGATGCCGTTGGTGGAGCCGGTGAGAGCGCCGCTGCGGGTGGCATCGACGCCAACATTGGCCCCGGCGGTGTTGCCGAACACCTCGATGCCGTTGCCGTTCTGACCGGTCACCACGCTGGCCACGGTGGCGTTGCCCACGTTCACCTGGGCGGTGAAGGTGGAGTTGCCCTGGCTGTCGGCATGGATGCCGATATTGCCCAGCACCAGCGCGCCGGTGTTGTCCACCAGGACCGAGCCGTTGCCGGAGGCGTAGATGCCATAGGCTGCCGGATCGATGGTGCCGCTATTGATGACGTGCACTAAGCCCGTCCCCGCAGTAGTCGCCCGGATGCCAGCAAGGGACCCGTTCGCCATGGTGATGTTCCCGCTGTTGGTCACCGTCACCGTCGAGTTGTTCGCAGCGCTGTCGATCTGCGCATCGATGCCGACTGAGCCGATGGCGGAAACATTGGTGCCGATCGTGGCGCTCGAGGTCACCGCAATGGCCCCACTCGACCCGGAGTTCTCGGCGAGGATGCCGTAGCCGACATTTCCAGGCGCCAGCAGCGTCACGCCTTTGTTCGCGGTCACGTTGATATCACCCTTGCCAGCGGTGCGAGCCCGAATGGCGGCGGTCTGCGTGCCGGTGCCGGAAGCGGAGATCGTGCTCTTGAAGGCGCCGGCCGCGTCACCGACCGTGATTGTGATCGGACTCGTGTTCGCAGCGTTGGTGGTGACGTTGCCCGCGTTCACTCCGGCTAGGGCCGAAATGCCGTAGTTCACCGCGCTGATGTTGCCCGAAGCGGTGACGGCGTCGGTGATCGCGATCGAGCCATTCCCACCCTGGAACGCGGTGATCCCGTTGTTCGTGGCGCTGATGCTCGCGGCTTCGTTGTCGACAGTGATGGTTCCCGTGCTGCCGGGCGCAGCGACCTGAGTCACGATGCCGGTGCTGTTACCCCCCTGAGCCGAAATGTTGCCGGTATTGGTCACCTTAACATTGCCCGACGTGTTCGGCGGCAGAGTGTAAGCCCAGATACCTGCGCTATTCGCACCAGTGGTGGTGATCACGGCCGCGGACGTCACGGTTACGTCGCCAGCGGCCCCAGAGCTCTGCGCCTTGATGGCATTGACGCTGGCTGAGTCGGTGGAAACGGTCGTTCCGCTGGCGGCGTTCACGACCACGCCCCCGGTTCCGGTCGAACTCGCCAGAATACCGTCGCCGCCGTGCGCGGAGACGTTGCCGCTGTTGAGGTTGACCGTGTCGAGACCGCCAACCGCAAAGGCTGCCACACCGATTCCGTTGGTGGCGGTCACGTTGCCGCCCACGTTCACGGTGACGGTGTTCGCCGCCGTCGTGCCGTTGCTGCTGGCGAAGATGCCATCGGAGCCTGACACCGGCCCCGGACCGGTATTCACCGAAACGAAGCCGGCCGTGTTCCCCGGGGTGGAGATGGCCACGATGCCCGCCCCGTCGATGCCCGACTGGTTGCCGAGCGTGTTGCCGGTGACATTCCCTGACGCCCACACGATCACGGTGTGGTTGCCCTCGGCGTCGATGCCTTCCGTACCGCCGCTCACGTTGGACGTGATCGGAGCGGCCTGCGTGCCCACGGTCACGGTGCCGTTGCCGCCGCCGAAGGAGAAGGCGCCAATCCCCGTGCCGTTGATCCCCGTCACGAACGCGGCGTTGCCGTTGCTGGAGACGGTCGCGTTCTGGCCAGTGGTCGAGAAGGCGAAGATGCCGGCCAGGTTGCCCGTCACGTTGCCGGTGTTGGCGATGACAGCGTTGCCGCCAACCTCCAGACCAAGGCCGACGTCCGCCGGATCGATCACGCCGGAGTTGACGATCGAGCCGTCACCCGTTCCGGCGTCGAACCCGAGGATGCCGTAGGTCAGCGCCGGCACGGGATTGCCGTCCGGAGTGACCAGGCCCGCAACGGTGAAGCCTTGCGTGTTGTTGACGAAGATGTTGCCGCTGTTGGTGATCGACAGGCCCGCGGTGTTGGCGCCGGTCTCGATCGCCGCGATGCCAGCCGAGTTCACGCCATCCGCGCTGCTGCCGATCTGGGCCGCGTTGTTGATGGTGATGACGCCCTTCGTGCCGACGTTGGTGGCCACGATGCCGAAGGCGGCGTTGCCGTCGAGGGCCATGCTGGCCGACGCGGCGGTGTTGATGGTCGTGTTGCCGCTCGTCGTCTGCGTCCGGATCGCCGCGTCGATGGTCGTGCCGTCGCCCAGCGTGCTGGTGATCGGCGCGCCGGACGTGCCGACGGTCACTTCCCCGCCGGTGCTGGTCGCCTTGATCGCATCGACGACGCCGATCACCGAGCCGCCCGTGGCCGCCACGGAGACATTGCCCGTGCCCGCCGACAGGTCCTCGGCCTGGATACCCATCGAGCCCGCGTTGCGACCGATGACGGTGGACGTCGTGCTGACGTTCACCGCATTGCCGCTGATGGCCGAGCTCTTGGCCAGGATGCCGCCGCCGACGCCGCCGGTGGCGTTGCCAGACACCGGGCCGGTCACGCCGACATTGACGCTCGCGGCGGCTCCGGTGCTGACGGCCGTGATGCCCCATCCCGCGCTGCCCGACACGTTGCCCGCCGTGTAGACGTTCATCACGCCCGCGCCGGAGACATCGATGCCGTCCTGAGAGCCGGTGACATCGGCCTGGAACGGAACGCCCTTGGTGCCGACGTTGATCGCGCCCGTGCCCGCGCCGTTGGTGGAGTTGATGCCATCGCCGTTGGTGCCGGTGACGGTGAAGGCCGGGTTGGTGTCGACGATGTTGGTGTCGCCCGTGCCGGTCTGAGCGGTCTTGA
>Ga0105240_10014338_pt1 | contig 10824 bp, 12 predicted proteins | sample KBSC54metaG_FD_80426 | JGI IMG/M metagenome (GOLD analysis project Ga0105240, IMG submission 80426) | Corn rhizosphere microbial communities from Kellogg Biological Station, Michigan, USA - KBS C5-4 metaG | ecosystem: Host-associated > Plants > Roots > Rhizosphere > Soil | place: Michigan, USA...
CGGCGTCCCGATGGGACGCCAGGTCCGCTCGATCATGCCGGGCGTCGAAGTCATGGTCGCTACCCCCGGCCGCCTGCTCGATCTCGTGCAGAGCAACGGCCTCAAGCTCGGCCAGGTCGAGTTTCTGGTGCTCGACGAAGCCGACCGCATGCTGGACATGGGCTTCATCAACGACATCCGGAAAATCGTCTCGAAGCTGCCGATCAAGCGGCAGACGCTGTTCTTCTCGGCGACGATGCCGAAGGATATCGCCGAACTCGCCGAAGCGATGCTGCGCGATCCGGCACGGGTCGCGGTGACGCCGGTCGCATCGACGGTCGAGCGCATCACCCAGCGCATCATTCAGGTCGATCACTCCAACAAGCCCGCCTTCCTGGCGCAGCTTCTGAAGCAGGAGCAAGTCAGCCGGGCGCTGATCTTTACCCGCACCAAGCATGGCGCGGACAAGGTGGTGAAGGGCCTCGAGCGCGCCGGCATCCGTGCCGACGCCATTCACGGCAACAAGTCGCAGAACCACCGCGAGCGCGTGCTGGCGGCGTTCCGCACCGGCGAGATCCGCACCCTGGTCGCAACCGACATTGCCGCCCGCGGCATCGACGTCGACGGCATCAGCCATGTGGTGAACTTCGATCTGCCCAACATCCCCGAGACCTATGTCCACCGTATCGGCCGCACCGCGCGCGCCGGCGCCGACGGCGTGGCGATCTCGCTGATCGCAGGCGCCGAGGAAATGGGCTATCTGCGCGACATCGAGAAGCTGATCCGCATCACGCTACCCAGGGAAGACCGTCGCACCCCCGGGCATCGCGACACCGCACCGCCGCCCGCGCAGCACCGCGGCGCCCGATCCGGACCGCGCGTTCACCCCGCCCGGGGCCACGAGGCCGCGCCGGGCTCGAAAGGGCCTCGCCGTCCCCGCCGTCCCGGTGGTAATAATGGCGCTGCGCAAACCAACCGCCACGAGCCCGGCCGGCATGAGCCGTCGCGCCCGTCGGCGCAAGCCAGCGGCAAGGCCGAAGGGATGCAGGGAGTCGCCTTTTTGCATCGCGAAAGCCGACCGAATACCCGACCCAACCGTACCCAACGACCGCGCTAGAAGTCGATCGACCTGGAGATACCCATGGCTAAAGAAGAGCTGATCCAGTTCGAAGGACTGGTGACCGAAATCCTCCCCGATGCTCGTTATCGCGTGCAGCTCGATGCTGGACACGAAATCGTCGCCTACACGGCCGGCAAGATGAAGAAGAACCGGATCAAGACGCTGGCGGGCGATCGGGTGACGATCGAGATGTCGCCCTACGATCTGGAAAAAGGCCGGCTGATCTTCCGTCACAAGGACGAGCGTCCGAGCGGCGGTGGCGGCCCGCGTGGCGCTCCGCCGCGCGGCCAATTCCGCCGCCGATAGACGCGGGCTTGCGAGCCCGCGACACCGCGCATGGCAAGATCATGTCCGGGCGCCGACGTTCGGCGGCGGGCCTCGGCGCGATCAAAAAATCGCGCACGTCAGGATTGTTTTGGGGGCTACTTTCGAATAATATCACCCATCGATTTTCGGCCGGACGACATTAGCTATCCACCGGTACAGCCGGTTTAGACGCTGACGACCCTTCCAAAAATTCGATCTCACCAGCCCATCAAAAGTGGGCTTCTACTATGTCTATCTTGAGAAGGGACTACCCCCGTGAGCATGGGAACCGTGAAGTGGTTTAACGCGACCAAGGGCTTCGGCTTCATTCAACCGGATGACGGTGGCAACGACGTGTTCGTGCACATCAGCGCCGTAGAGCGCGCCGGCCTTGGAACACTGCGTGAAGGCCAGAAGATCAGCTACGAGATCGTAGCCGATCGTCGTTCTGGCAAGTCTTCGGCCGACAATCTGCGCGCCGCCGGCTAAGCATTTCTCCCGGTCTGCGCCGGAAGATTTCGCCTGCAATAGAATAAAAAGGCCGCGCTGATGCGCGGCCTTTTTTTGTTCCTGCGGGCTGGTCCTGGCGCGACGGCGGTGCTGGCGCAGCCTCACAACGTCGGACAGGCGGGCAGCGAACCGGAGGTCGGGGTCGGATAGATCACGCAGGTCGACTGCCGCGGCCGCGTATAGGCCACATCGTTGAGATTGACGCCCGTCTTCGCCATCACATAGCCGATGGTCGGCACATAGTTGTAGCTGACTTCGCTGAAGATCACGTAGGTATCGGAGACCGCAAGCGCGGTCGGGATCGGAACGATGCTGCCCGCCGTCCGCGGCGCGGAGCCCTTGCTCCACTGCACCCGCGCAGCCAGCGAGACCTTGTCGATGTGCAGTTCGGTGATGGTGCTTTGGGTCGGCGTGGCGGAGTACGGCGTCAGGATGGCATTGCTTGCGGTAAAGAAGTTGGCCAGGTCGCTGTCGGAAACCGAAATCGACTGCGAGGTCAGGTCGGACAGCGTTCGCGCCACCAGCGTCACCTTGCGGTCGACCGCCACACCCGAGGAAAACTCGACCACTCCAAAGAACATCACCAGCATGATCGGAACGATCACGGCAAACTCGGTTGCCGCAATGCCGCGGCAATCCTCAAGAAAATCCCGGGCTGAACGCCGGACTCGGAGCCACATCGACGACATCTTTTCCATCACTCTTCAGCAGGCGGAGGCGGGGGCCAGGAAAGGTTCGTTGCGGAACGCGGCGGTCGCCGACAACAGCCGCTTGCTGCCGGTCAAATTCGCGATGTTGAAGCCGAGCCCGGTGACGAACAGCGGCCACTGATAGAACAGCCGCACCACCACGATGTCGCCGGCATTGCCCGGACAATATTTCGTGGTGGTGATGAAATTCTTGCCGGCATCGATCGGGTCGGTGATGGCGACGCTGGTAAAGGATGGATAGCTCTGCACGTCGATATAGATGCCGTTGAGGCAATCGAACAGCACGGTGATGCGGTTGCAGACCGAGGTCTTGAACTGGGCCGCGGTCTGCGCGGCGGTCTGCGCCTGGCCGGTCATGATGGTGCGCGCGGAATCCTGGGTTACGGTCTCGAGCACCTGGCTTGCGAAGAACACGATCGAGACCTCGATGATCGCAAACAGCAGGGCAAAGAACACCGGCGCGACCAGGGCAAATTCGACGGCGGCCGAACCGCGGCGGTTGCGGCGGAACCGGCGCAAGGCTTTCAGGGCGGAGGCGGGAGCGGCGGTCGACGGCATCAAGGAATCCTAAAGACGGCAGTGATTTCCCAAACGTCAGATTTAGCTGAAAGTCATTGTCGAAGTGTTTCGCCGGATCGAAGCGGACTGGCCAGCTTCGTTAACCCGGCGTTAACCATTTTGGGGATGGCTGTGCGGCGGAATCGATTCGCAAGGCGCGCGCCCGGGCGGGCGTCGCCTGCGGCAATGGATTTAGTTCGTCGGTTTGCCGGCTGCCGCGGCGCTGCCGCTGGCCTGGCTGGAGAGCGAGCCGGCCTGTTCGATCGCCGCCTTGAAGTAGTTCTCGCCGTCGCCAAGGGTGACCCGGCGCTGGCAGATCGGCATGCAGCTATAGGACTCGCGTTCGACGCCGCGATAGATGGTGACGAGCTGGTCGGTCGGGCCCTGGACCTGGATGACGCGGTCGACCAGGATTTCCCCGGCGCGATCCATCGCGATGAAATTGGTGGCGCCGTAGCCCTTGCCGGTGACGACGATGATGCCGCCGGTCTGCAGCGTTACGTCCGCAATCAGCGGGTTTCCGACCACGATGGTGACGGCACGGGCCGGAACCTTGAGTAGCTTGGCCTGGTCGACATTGACTGCGATGGCGGCCACCGAGGGATCGGCCAGCGCGGCTGCCGGCCACAACAGGATCGCAATCGCCAACGAACGGAAGCCAAGACGCGCGCGCGCGCGAATACGCAAGGAACTGAACGACATACTCTACCCCGGGGCGTTGACAAGCCAGCTAAAGCGATACGCAGCGGAACCGGCGCCCGACCGGGCAAATCTGGCCCCAATTAGTGAATTAACCGCAAACGAAACTTGAGAAACTCTGAAGCGGATCAATGCCTGAACGGATAGACCAATTGCCCGCCGATCTCGTGCGGAAAGGTCTCCTGGTCGTCGACGCCATATTGATCGGGAAGCACGTTTGCCGGCATCCGGAAGGTGCCGAAAAGAATGTCCCAGAGCGGAAAGGTCCCGGCGAAGTTGGTATTGCCGCCGCGTTCCAGCGCGGTGTGGTGCCAGCGGTGGAATACCGGGGTGGCCAGCACGTATTTGAACGGGCCCAGCGCCCAGTTCAGGTTGGCGTGCACAAAGGCGGAATGGAAGATGTTGAAGGGGCCGACCCACAGCATGACGTTCGGCGAGATTCCCGCCAGCAGCAGGATGACGTCGACCGCGATGGTTCCCAGGAACAGGTTGACCGGGTGAAAGCGCGCCGCCGAAATCCAGTCCAGATCCTCGGAGGAATGATGGATGGCGTGATATTTCCAGAACCCGCCGCCGTGAAACATCCGGTGCAGCCAGTACTGCATGAAGTCGGACAGCACCAGGAACAGCACCGCCTGGCACCACAGCGGCAGTTCGGACAGCGGGCCGTGACCGTTGTCGTAGAAGGCAATCAGCTCGTCGGCATCATGGATCCCGAAGATGACCCCGGCGCCGAGCACCAACAGCCCGATCCGCATGACGCGGCCGAACAAGGGCACGAAAAACCAGTAACAGATGTCGGTGACGAGCTCGCGCTTGCGCCACCAGGGCGTACCGGGATTGCAGGCCCAGAAATGGGTCGCGACCGAAAACACCAGCGCCAGCATGATCGTTACAGGCACCACCTTGGCAATGGTGTGGCCAAGCATCTCGACCACTTCGAGCGGCAAATTGGACATGGACGCCTCGTCTGATCAGGTCTGTCAGGGGTACGCCTTGGCGCTTAAGGAGCCATGAATCGGAGGCGGCCGGCGCCAGCCGCGGTGCCCCCGCAAGGTCCGGTCATAAAGGCCTGTCGAAGGCATTATGGCATTGTAACGAATGTCTTAATTCCAAATTTACTGTGCTCAACAACAGCCGGTTCCCCTCGTGTTTACGTGATCGAATTAACTGCGCCGCAATCCTCCGACCTTAGGGTGGCGCCATGGTCACGGTGCTGAGAACGCCGGCGAGACCAAACGTTAGTTCGACCAGCCACGTGTACACATGGAGTTACCCTTATGAAGAACCTGATTGCGCGTTTCGTGAAGGATGAGTCCGGCGCCACCGCCATCGAATACGGCCTGATTGCAGCCGGCATTTCGCTCGCGATCATCGCTGTGGTCAACGGCCTCGGTACCAACCTGAACACCAAGTTCACCTCGATCAACAACTCGCTGAAATAAGCGGCTGTTTCGGGCAGGCATCGAAGGCCCCGGCAATCCCGGGGCCTTCGTCGTTTCCGCCCGGTGCCGATGGTGCAGTGATGCGTAAACCCGATACCGCCGCGGTCGCGGCCAGACCAGCTTCCCCGCCGGCAAGCCTGCGGGACCAGCAGTCGGTGCGACTGGTCTGTCTGGCGCTGGCGCTGGCGCTGATCGTACTCGCCGCCCGGATTGGCAGCATCTGGTGAAGCGGCCGGCCGTTTTCCGATTGTTCATCTCTGGCCGCTAGAATCCGGCGATGCTCCGACCCCGGCGTCTTCCGCACGGGCTGTAGAGAACTCCATGATCCTCGACATCGTACGCCTGCTGCTGTTTCCGGCCCTGATGGCGTTCGCGGCCGCGAGCGATCTCTTCACCATGACGATTTCAAACCGGGTGTCGCTGGCGCTGGCGGCGGGCTTTCTGGTTCTCGCCCTGCTGAGCGGCATGGCGTTCAACGACATCCTCTCCCATATCGGCGCCGGCGCCACCGTGCTCGCGGTGGCCTTTGCCTGCTTTGCCATGGGATGGGTCGGCGGCGGCGACGCCAAGGTCGCGGCCGCCGCAGCCCTTTGGTTCGGCTTTGGCCATCTTCTGAACTACCTGGTCTATGCCTCGCTGTTCGGCGGCGCCCTCACCCTGCTGTTGCTCCAGTTCCGGCAATGGCCGCTGCCCTATCCGTTGGCCGGCCAGACCTGGCTGATCCGGCTGCACGCCAAGGAAAGCGGGATCCCCTACGGCATCGCGCTCGCGATCGGAGCCCTGATGATCTACCCGGAGACGGAATGGATCAGGGCGGTGGATCTCGCCCACTTCGCCGTTCCCTGATCGCACCCGGATAAACCGGGCGTTAACGCGATTTAGATACGCCTCATTAACCATGCTTTGACGAATAGCTGGTCAACTCCCAACACGGCGGCGGAAGCGTCGCAGCGTTATGTGGAAAGTGAAGCGTAATGAATACCGCACGCATTGTCGTCCTGACCATCGCTGTCGGTGCCGGCGGCATTGCCGCATATCTTGCGAGTGGATCCGACAACAAGCCCGCTCCCGCCGAGCCGACTGCACAACTGCAGACGGTGGACGTGCTCGTCGCCAAGTCCGACATCGGTCTTGGCCAGACCGTCACGCCCGAGGACCTGCTGTGGCAAACCTGGCCGGCCGCGAGCGCCAGCAACAACTTCATCCGCCGCACCGAACGTCCCGATGCAACCACGCAGGTCACCGGCTCGATCGCGCGCGCGCCCTTCATCGCCGGCGAACCGATCCGGGAGCCGAAGCTGGTCAAGGCGCCGGGGTCGGGCTTCATGGCGGCGATCCTGCCGACCGGCATGCGCGCCATCTCCACCGATATCTCGCCGGAGACCGCCGCCGGCGGCTTTATCCTGCCCAACGATCGCGTCGACGTCATTCTATCCAAGCGCGAGAAGAGCCCGGACCGCGCGGCTCAAGCCGAAATCATCAATTCGGAGATCATCCTTTCCAACGTCCGGGTGCTGGCGATCGACCAGGCGCCGAAGGAAAAGGACGGCCAGAACGCGGTGGTCGGCAAGACCGTCACGCTCGAGCTGAAGCCCGAGCAGGCCGAGACGCTCGCCCGTGCGCGCCAGAGCGGCACGCTGGCGCTGGCGCTGCGCAGCATCACCGATGCCAACATGGTCGAGAGCGGCAGCGATGACCAGTCTCTGAAGCGGGGCGCAAGCCTCAGCGTGATTCGCTATGGCGTCCAAAGCACGACGACGACACTGAAGTGACTAAAAGGGCGCGCGATATGAAATGCAGGGGAAAACAATCGACGGCGCGGGTTTTCGTGGTCCGCGTGCTGTCGTTTTCGGCTGTCGCCGCGCTCGCGCTTAATCCGGCCCTGGCCCCCGTGAGGGCGAGCGACGAGCGCCCCCTCGCCCCGGTGGTCGCCGGCGGATCAGCCAAGACGCGCTTTCTCGCGCTCGGCGTCGGCAAGTCGGTGATCGTCGAGCTGTCGCGCGACGTCAAGGACGTGCTGGTCGCCGACCCCAAGATTGCCAACGCCGTGGTCCGCTCCTCGCAGCGCGCCTACATCATCGGTGCGGCGGTCGGCCAGACCAATGTGGTGTTTTTCGATGCCGACGGCCAGCAGATTGCGGCCTACGACATCGCGGTCAAGCGCGATCTCAACGGGGTGCGCTCCGCGCTCAGGCAAACACTGCCGGGGATTCAGATCGAGGGCGTCGGCGAAAGCGTGATGCTGACCGGCTCGGTATCGAGCCCGATCGAGGCGCAGCAGGCCGGCGATCTCGCGGCGCGGCTGGTCGGCGGCACCGACAAGGTCGTCAATTCGATCGTGGTGCGCGGCCGCGATCAGGTGATGTTGAAGGTCAATGTTTCGGAAGTGCGGCGCGACATCATCAAGCAGATGGGTGTCGATCTCAGCGCCAGCATGAATTACGGCACCGCGGTCGTAAACTTCAACAACAGCAATCCATTCACCGCCTTCGGCCGGCCGCTTGTCGCCGACAACGGCCTCGGCGTTTCGGCCATCGCCAAGGGCCTGCCCACGGTGACCGCGACCATGCGCGCGATGGAAAGCGCCGGCGTGGTGCGGACCCTGGCCGAGCCTAATCTGACGGCGATTTCCGGCGAGTCCGCGACCTTCATCGCCGGCGGCGAATTTCCGATTCCCGCAGGATATGCCTGCGATCCGGTCACCCATGTCTGCACCACCCAGATCAGCTACAAGAAATTCGGCATTTCGCTGAACTTCACCCCGGTGGTGCTGAGCGAGGGCCGCATCAGCCTGCGCGTAATGACGGAAGTCTCCGAACTTTCCACCGACAACGCCATTACGCTGAACCAGGGCGGCAGCTCGCTGACCATTCCCTCGATCCGGACCCGCCGCGCCGAAACCACGCTGGAAATACCCTCCGGCGGCTCGATGGCGATGGCCGGCCTGATCCAGGAACAGACCAAGCAGGCGATCAACGGATTGCCGGGCGTCGACTCGCTGCCGATTCTTGGCGCGCTGTTCAGGAGCCAGGACTACGTCAACAACCAGACCGAACTGATGGTGCTGGTAACGCCCTTTGTGGTCCGGGCGGTTGCCCAGAAGGAGTTGTCGCGTCCCGATGACGGGTTTGCCTCCGCGTCCGATTCCCAATCGACGCTGCTCGCGCAGATCAACCGGATTTACGGCATTCCCGGCCGGGTCGAACCCGCCGGAAGCTTCCAGGGCAATTTCGGCTTCATCATTGACTGAGACGGCGCAGCCCGACCAGCGCGGGACGAGGACACAACGATGACAGACATGACATCAGCCGATCGCCATCGCTCCTTCCGTCTGTTGGGCGCGCTTGCTGGGCTTTCGGTCGTGCTGGGTGCGTGCACCTATACCGGCACGGAGGTCGTGACGGCGAGCGTTCCCGACGATTACCGCTTGCGTCATCCGATCGCGATCGAAGAGGCCAACCGCTCTATCGTCATTTTCGTCGGTCAGGCCCGCGGCGGGCTGTCCGCGCCGCAACGCGCCGACGTGATCGGACTGGCCCGTACCTGGTCCGGTGAAAGTACCGGCGCGATCATCGCCGATGTGCCGGTCGACACGCCCAACGCACGGGCCGCGGCGGCAACCTTCCAGGAAGTCAGGAGATTGCTGGCGGCGGCCGGCGTACCGCCACGGGGCATTACGCTGCATCACTACCACCCCGATGACGCCCGGCTGCTGCCGACCATTCGGTTGAGTTATCCAAGGATGGCAGCGGTTGCCGGCCCCTGCGGCCTGTGGCCGGAGGATCTCGGACCCTCGCTCCTCAACGATCGCTATTCCGAGAACAAGCAGTATTACAATTTCGGTTGCGCCTACCAGCGCAACATGGCGGCGATGGTCGCCAACCCCTCCGACCTGGTGCAGCCGCGGCCTGAAACGCCCAGTTACACGGCGCGGCGCTCGGTCGCGTTCGAGAGGTATCGCAAGGGCGAACCGACCACGACCATCTATCCGGAAGCCGAAAAGGCCAAACTCAGCGATACAGGCAAATGATCAATTACGCCAAGGACTCCGAAGAGCAGCCGGACAGCGCGCCGCTCGCAAACGATTACATCGCTCCCGCCCCGCGGGTGTCGGTGCAGGCTTTTTGCGAAACCCAGGAAACCGCGGCGGCCGTGCAATCGGCCAGCGAAGACCGCCGCCTCGGCAAGGCGCATATGACCGTCAAGATGGGCGGCGTGGCGACGGCGATCGAACACTATCACTCGGTGCCGACCCCGAACGTCATCGTCCTGGAAAGCGAAGGCCGCACCGATATTCTCGCCGGGCTCGATGAACTGGCAACGGTCTGCGATCCCGGAACCCGCGTCGTCGTGATCGGCACCCTCAATGAGTCTGCCCCCTATCGCGAACTGGTGCGTCGCGGCGTCAGCGACTACGTCATCGGGCCGGTCAAGCCGCTGGACGTGGTGCGCTCGATCTGCAGCCTGTTCTCGGCGTCGGAGGCCGTGCCGGTCGGCAGGGTCATCGCGGTCGTCGGCGCCAAGGGCGGCGTCGGCGCGTCGACCGTCGCGCACAATGTGGCCTGGGCCATCGCGCGCGACCTCGCGCTGGATTCCGTCGTGATCGACCTCGACCTCGCCTTCGGCACCGCCAGTCTCGACTACAATCAGGATCCGTTGCAGGGAATCGCCAATGCGGTGTTCTCGCCGGACCGGCTCGATACCGCTGTGATGGAGCGCTTGCTGGCGAAATGCACCGAGCACCTCAGCCTGCTGGCGGCGCCGGCGACGCTGGAACGGGTCTACGACTTCGGCGCCGACGCCTTCGACGCGATTTTCGACACCCTTCGCCTGACCACACCCTGCATCGTGCTCGACGTTCCGCACCAGTGGTCGGCGTGGACCAAGCGCATCCTGGTCGGCGCGGATGATATTCTGATCGTTGCCGAGCCCGACCTCGCCAATCTGCGCAATACCCGGAACATGTTGAATGCACTCAAGGCGGCGCGGCCCAACGACCGGCCGCCGCTGTATTGTCTCAACCAGGTCCGCATGCCGAAGCGCCCGGAAATCGACGCGCGCGGCTTTAACAAGACCATCGAGACCCCGCCGATCGCCTCGATTCCGTTCGATTCGCGATTGTTCGGCACCGCCGCCAACAACGGCCAGATGATCGCCGAACTCGCCAAGGGCCACCGCACCACCGAGACGTTCCTGCAGATCGCGCAACGGCTGACCGGTCGCGCCGAGACCAAGCGGCGGCGTTCATTGTTCTCGCCGATCCTCAGGAGGCTGCGGGCAAAGTGACGCGCGCCGGACGCCGCCGCTTTTGGCGGCGCGTTACGCGGACACCGTCACCGGCGCCCGGTGTCAAGGCTCAATCAGGGTGGCGGGCCGTTGCCACCGGGATGTTGTCGGCGCCGATGCCGATCTTTTCCTTCCGGGACAGCAATCGCCTGAGATAGGCGACATTCGCCGTCGCTTCCTGGTCCGGCCGATCGGCCTTCACGATGCTTTC
>Ga0105240_10014341_pt1 | contig 10823 bp, 4 predicted proteins | sample KBSC54metaG_FD_80426 | JGI IMG/M metagenome (GOLD analysis project Ga0105240, IMG submission 80426) | Corn rhizosphere microbial communities from Kellogg Biological Station, Michigan, USA - KBS C5-4 metaG | ecosystem: Host-associated > Plants > Roots > Rhizosphere > Soil | place: Michigan, USA...
AGCCGCCGCGGAATCGCAGGCTCGAGGTGGGCGAGTAGTCGAGGCCGAGTTTGTAGGTGTTGGTCGTGAAGCCGACATCATACTTCGAATAGCGGTAAGCGGCATCCATCGATATCTCCTTGATGCCCGGCTTGTCCTGGACGAGCGGGAGCCGCGCCTCGAGGAACCCTTCCTTGACGCCATAGCCCGCGTTCATCGCGGGTGCGGGGCCTCCTATGCCGGTGAGAGTACCCGTGAGGTTGACGTAGTCCGGCTGCACCTTCATGAACTCTTCCCGGTACTCGAGGCCGAAGTTCAAGCCCAGCCCCTCGTTGGCGGTCGGCAGCTTGAAGCCGGCTCCGGTCAGATCGGAAGTCATGTCGGCGTGGAAAACCCGTTCCTCGGCGGAGCCCTGGATCAGTCCCGGGGTCTGCATGTAGGCAACCGATGCGGGGCTCACCGGCCCCGTGCCCCAGATGTTCCACGGGACGCAGCCCGTGGCGCCGCCGCCGCCGGGCTCATTCGCGGCGCAGACGATCTTGCCCGTCGTCGGGTCTTTCACGGCCATCAATGCATTTTCTACCGCCGACTTCAACATGTCGTTGAGATTGGTATCGGTGCGCAGCGTTATGCCTTCCTGCGCGTATACGTCATACGACATGTTATCGCTGAGCTGCCCCTTGCTGCCTAAGACCAGCCGGTAGGAGGTATGCCGTACCTCGGAGCGGCGATTGCCGCCTTCGACGTTGCGGCGGCCGAAGAGCGTCTGCACCGTCTGTGTGTTGCTGAGTGAGAGGTCATGGCTCGCGCACCCGAACGAGGCGGCTTCCTGGTCTGACATGAGCGGATTGTTGCAGTTGATCGTCCACTCGCCATCCGGCTCGCCGGTCGTCGGATTGCTGCCTGTGCCAGCGCCGATGAATGCGCCGCTCGGTGCGATCTGCGCCACGGAATCGTCATCCATGAACATGAACTCACTGTACACCTGGTGGTTGTCATCGAGGTTGTAGTGCGCAAATGCACCTGCGTTCCAGCGCTCGTCCGGACGCATGTAGTAGTTGAGCGCACCGAAGTTGTATGCGTCTCTTGCCGAGGAATACGGAATGAAGGTGCCGGTCGTCGGGTCGACCGTCAAGGTGGGCGAGAATGGGGTCGGCACGGACGCGAGCGGATCTCCCGGAGTGGTCGACTGGAAGTCGTGATTGAAGAAACGTCCCGTGGCATTCGTGCTCGAGCCGCTGCATCCGACGGTGCCGAGACCCGGAACGGACACGTCCTTGGAAGTTGCCATCGTGCAGCGGCTGAAGTCACGCGTCGCCTCAGTGACCGCGTCGGTTCTCCGATAGCCAAGGTAGGCCACGGCATTGCCCTTGCCGTCGGCGAAGTTGCCGCCCAGGATCATGGTGACGTCCTTGGTGCCGCCGTCGAACACCGAGCTCGGGGCTTTGCCGTAGCCGTGAGCCGGCGAAAACTGCGCATAGTAGTCGTCGTGGTTGTCGTGCTGATAGCCCGAGGCGTTGGCGTCGATCTCGAATCCCTGGAAGTGATCGTTCATTACGAAGTTGACGACGCCCGCTACGGCGTCCGCCCCGTACACCGCGGCGGCACCGCCCGTCAGCACGTCCACACGTTCGACCAGGGCAATGGGGATGTTATCCAGGTCTGCCGCATTCGCGTTGACGGGAAGGGTCGAGGGCTGGCCGGGCATCAAGCGCTTGCCATCGACCAGCACCAGGGTGCGCTGCGGGCCGAGGCCACGCAGATCGACGGTCGCCGTCCCGGTGGCGGCATTCGAAGCCATGGCTCCCTGATCGGCCATCACCTGCGGGAGGTTGTTCAGCACATCTTCCACCGAGGTCACGCCCTGGGCGGCAATATCCTTGGCGCTGATGGCGGTGACCGGGCTGATGGAGCTCAGGCCCGGCTGCACGATGCGCGAGCCGGTTACCACGACCTCCTGGAGAGCGGCGACCGGGGCGGCCGCGGTTGCGGGGGCCGCCGGCGCGGCCGAAGGGGCGGGTGCCGCCTGATCGGCAGCCGCCGCCACCCCCGCCGCCGGCAATGCGATGGAGGCCAGCGCAGCATGGGAGAGAGCGATGCGGATGGCTCTCCGTATGGTGATGTTATTGGACATGAAGTGCTCCCGGAGTCTGTGTAGGTAGGTCTGCGCCGCTCGATTGCGGCGATGCCGTTGCGACGGCCGTGTGATCGCTCGAAGACGAAGAGGGGCCGGCTGCTCTGAAGCCCATTTGCCGGAAGATCCGCTGACACTGGCGCACGCCCAGGCGCACCCCGTAGCGCCGCCGGAGGTGCTCCGACAGGCTGAGCCCATCCCAGAGCGGGGCCGTCAGGCCGAATTCCCGCGGGCTCTTTTGCAGGTCCGCCTGCAGCCCGCGCCATTGCCCCGGATCGATCGACCGCGGGCGGCCGGGTCTCTCGCTCTCGTGCAGTGCGTGCAGGCCGCCCTGCTCGAAGCGATGCAGCCACCGCTGCACGGTCGTGTCGTCCTCGCCAAAGAGCTCCGCTACTTGTCTGCAGGAGTGCCCGGCGGCCAACAGGAGCAAGCCATGCAGGCGATGATCGTAGCGGGCCTCCTCGCTGCGCCCGAGCTCCTGTTGGATGGCGATCCGCATGCTACCGATATCGTCGATTTGGAGTTTGCGCATGAACCCTCTCACGGAGAAGACACGGCGAGTCCGCAACCATGCGGCGTTATTTAGGTCGTCCCGCGCCTGACTGCGCGCTGCCGCTATGTGCATTGGTCATTTCGCCACACGAACCTGCATGCCATCCGTCGGATGGTCACATTGCGCGGTGCAGCCTAGCGCTGTGCGTCAGGCATAGATTCGTTGCGGATCGAAACGTCCGGAGCGCGTCGTTGTGCGCGCGAGACAGATCGCGTGGCCTGGGTAGGCGGCTTATCGCTCAGGATGAGCGGCAGGACTGACGCCGGATGGTTTGCTGGAGGATATAAGTCGCCCCGGACGCAAGGGGAAGTAGGCGATGGCCGGAGAGCGGCCTCCCGTGCCGGGATCGGTTGGATTGGTCGGCGTGCGCCGACCGCTCTAGTTCTCGGCGAGGGGTCCCAACGCCGCCTTCAACGGACCCAGCCACGGCTCGTAGTTGCGCCACTGCCCGAGTCCATCGGAGTTGATGGGGCGGCGCACCTGGTCCGCGCTCAGCGTGCGCACCACCCGCTCGGTCTTGTGGAACTCGAGGCAGGAGGGCTCGAAGTCGAGCCCGCAGAAATCCAGAATTCGCCGGACGCTGCCTTGGAGGTCGCGCACCACGTCCACATGTCTCACACGCAGGACCTTGCCAGGCAACACCGTGTCCCAGTGATCCATGAGCTCGACGTAGTTCCGATAATAGTGGCCCATTTCCACCAGATCGTAGGTGGCCTTCTGGCCGTTCACGAACAGCTGCTTGAAGTTGCCGAAGCAGCACGCCATCGCTTCGCGCCGAGCATCGATGATCCTGGCGTTCGGCAGGATGAGATGGATGAAGCCGATGTCGTGAAAATTTCTCGGCATTTTGTCGATGAAGAACGGGGCTCCCCGCCGATAGACGCGGGTCTCCTCCAAGTAGATCTCCCCCATTCTCTCGAGCTCCTCGCGCGTGAGCTCGCGGAGGATGGCCGGATATCGCGGCTCATCGCCTGCACGGCGGTCGCGGAACTGCTGTACCAGACGGGGGATCTCCGGCAGCTCCATCGTGCCGTCGACTTTCGAGTGGGATGCGAGGATCTGCTCGATCAGAGTCGATCCCGAGCGCGGCAGCCCGACGATGAAGATCGGGTCCGGGCGGGGGCAGCCCACGCCTGCGCGCTCTGCCATGAATTCGGCCGTACAGACGGCAGCCTGCAGGCGCAGGCTCCGCTCCTCCACCTCCGGCTTGTAAACCATCTCCGAGCGCTTGAGCGCGTTCCCGCGTGCGTAGTAGTGAAAGGATTCTTCGTATTCCTGCCGGTCTTCCAAGGCCTTGCCGAGCGCGAAGCAGAGCTGATAGCGCTCGGCCAGCGCACCCGCCTCGGCTTCCGCACGCCGCATGTGGCCGATATCCTCGTCGCGAAACCGAAAGCGCTTGATGTTGGCAAGCGCCAGGAACGCGCCACCCGTGCCTCCCGGTATGCCCGCTACCGCCTGAAATTCCTCGATCGCCGCGCGGGTATCGCCGCTGTTCCTCAGTGCATGGGCGGTCGCGAGCCGCAGGGCAGCATCGTTTGGAGTATCTGAGAGGAGCTCCCGATAGATGGCCAGCGCCTCGTCGAACTCGCCCAGTCCGTCGCAGGCCGACGCATAGAGGCGCCGCCACCTCGGGTGCCGGGGCTCGATCTGCAGCAGATGGCGCGCATGCATGAGCGCCGGTAGGAAGCGGCGCCGGTGAAGCATGACGTTGCCGAGCTCGAGGCGGGCATCGTGGTAATCGGGCGCTGCTTCGAGTACCGCCTCGAGCAGCAGTTCGGCATCGTCGTAGGCTTCCCGCTTGACATTGGCCTGCGCGAGCAGCCGCATTCCGTCGATGTCATGGCCGTGCTCCCGGAGGTAGCCGCGGATGTACTGCTCGGCTGCCTCGAGTCGTCCCTCGTTGAGGAGGCTCGATCCTGCCAGCAGCTGAGGCGGCAGGCTCCGCATCTTCCCGGCGCAGGCCGCGGCATGCTGCGCATCCGCCGACAGTCCGGCAGCGCGATATAGCTCGACCAGCGCCAGCCAGCTGTCGGGAAGCGCATCGTTGAGCTCCACCGCTCGCCGGAAGGCGCTCATCGCCCCGACAGTGTCGCGTCGCGCGCGGCAGCCGAACGCGCGCTCCTGCCAGAGCAATCCGGACGAGGGGTACGCAACTTCCAGCTCGCTCAGCAGCGCAGTCGCTGCAGCGTGCTCGCCCTCGCTCCTCAGGCGGCGTGCCCGAGCGAGGCCGCTCTCCAGCGGATCTTCGGCATTCTCAGGCGGATCAGTTTGCACGGTGACCGGAAGTATGCCGCCTTTCATGCCGGCTGCAAGGCACCTGTCCGTGACCCGCCGTCAGGACTGTTGGATCGTTGGCATCCGCCGACGGCTCTAGGTCTCGGCGAGCGGTCCCAGCGCCGCCTTCAGCGGCCCGAGCCAGGGCTCGTAGTGGCGCCACTGGTCGAGTCCCTCGCGATAGATCGGGCGGCGTACCTGATCGGCGCTCAATGTTCGCACCACGCGGTCGGTCTTGTAGTACTCCAGACACGCAGGCTCGAACTCGAGGCCACAGAATTCGAGTATCCGCCGCACGCTGCCCTCGAGATCCTGCACCACGTCCGAGTGCTGTACCCGCAGGATCTTCCCGGGCAGCGCCCGATGCCAATGCTCCATCAGCTCGATATAGCCGCGGTAGTAGTGCCCCATCTCCGTCAGGTCGTAGGTGAACTTCTGCCCGTTGGCGAAGAGTTGCTTGAAATTCCCGAAGCAGCAGGCCATCGCCTCGCGTCGGGCCTCGATGATCTTCGCGTTCGGCAGGATGAGGTGGATGAAGCCGATATCGTGGAAGTTGCCCGGCATCTTGTCGATGAAGAACGGCGCGCCCTGCCGGTAAACCCCGGTTTCCTCCAGATAGATCTCGCCCATCCGTCGCAGCTCCTCGGTACTGAGCTCCGCCAGCACGCCGGGATAGCGCGGCGGCTCGCCCGCCTTGCGCGTGCGGAACTGCTGCACCAGGCGCGGGATTTCCGGCAGCTCCAGAGTGCCCTCGACCTGCGAGTGTGAGGACAGAATCTGCTCGATGAGAGTCGAGCCCGACCGCGGAAGCCCGACGATGAAGATCGGGTCCGGCCGCGGACAGCCCAGGCCCTCGCGGGCCGCGAGGAATTCGGCCGTGCAGACAGTGGCCTGCAGGCGCAGGTTGCGCTCGGTAACATCGGACTTGTACACCAGCTCCGAGCGCTTCAGCGCATTGCCGCGGGCGTAATAGCGGAAGGACTCCTCGTACTCCCGGCGCTCCTCCAGGGCCTTGCCGAGCGCGAAGCACAGCTGATACCGGTCGGTGAGCCGTCCGGGCGCTGCCGCCTCGGCTTCGAGCCGTCGCATCGTCATCAGCTCCTCGTCCCCGAAGCGATAGCTCTTGACGTTGGCAAGAGAGAGGAAAGCCTCCGCCGCCGTGTCCGGGGCCGCGGTTGCCGCCTGAAACTCCGCGATGGCGGCGGCTGAATCGCCCTGGTTCCTCAACGCATGCCCGATCGTGATCCGCATATTGGCGTCGTCGGGCATGTCGGCCTGCAGGTCCCGGTAGGCCCGCAGCGCCTCGTCGTATTCGCCCAGGCCGTTGACCGCGTCGGCATACAGGCCCCGCCACAGGCGGTTCCGTGGATCGATCTGCAGCAGCTGGCGCGCATGCATCAGTGCCGGCAGATAACGGCGCCGTTGCATGAGAACTCCGGCGAGCTCGCTGCGGGCGTCGTGATATTCAGGCGACTTCTCCAGGACTTCCTCGAGGAGCAGCTCCGCATCGTCCAGAACGTCACGCTTGATCCGAACCTGCGCCAACAGGCGCAGGGCGTCGAGATGCGGCCCGTGCCGGTGAAAGTAGTCGCGCACTTGTGCCTCAGCCTCATCGACCCGGCCTTCGTTGAGGAGGCTGGAGGCCTGAAGAAGCGCAGAAGGGAGGCTCCGCAATTTCGCTATACAGGCGCTGGCATGCTGCGCCTCGGCCTCCTGGCCTGCGACACGAAATAGTTCGACCAGCGCCAGCCAGCTCTCGACCAGGGTGTCGTTCAGCTCCACCGCACGTCGGAAGGCGGCCCCCGCTGCCGCATCGCCCTGTAGTTGGAGGCAGAGCGCGCGCTCCTGCCAGAGCAGTCCGGACGATGGGAAGTCGCTCGAGAGCTCGCCCAGGAGGGCGGTCGCGGCATCGAGAGCTCCCCTGTTCCTGAGCTCGCGTACTCGCGCGAGCCCAATCTGCAGAGGGTCCTCGGGAGTCGCGGATGCGTCGGTCTGCATGACCGCGCCAGTATGCCGGTATCCGGGCCGGCTGCAAGGCGCGAAAAAAAGCAGCGGGCCTTTCGGCCCGCTGCGGCAAGTCGCCTGAGAGTCCGGCGAGGATTTAGAAGTCGATCTTCACATTCGCGAACACGAATCGTCCCAGCGTGTCGTATGCCTGCGCATAGGTGTTGCCGTTGACGAACCCTCCCAGGCTGGAGGTGGCGAGGATCGGGGGATCCTTGTCCAGGACGTTGTTCACGCCCAGCTGCAGGCTGACACTGCTGAAGATCTGATCGGTCGCGATCAGGTCGAGGTAGTCCCGGCTGCCCGTGTACAGGGTGAGAGGATTGATCTTGCCGGAGAGGAGCGGCGACGGGTTCGCGACGTCGTTCTTCGTGTTGCCGAGATGCCGCCAGCGCGCCTGCAGCCCGATTCCGTGCCACGGGGTCGACCAGCCGACCGTGAACGTATGCCGCCACTTCGGCAGCGGATTCTCGCAGGTGCCGCCGAAGTAACCGGCGCAGTTGTAGTCGCCCGACCCCGGGAATGGCTCCGTGATGAAGGACGCGGTATAGGTGCCGATCATGTTGAAGTTGACCGAGCCGAAAGCGCCGGCGCTCTGCGTGTAATTGAGCGAAATGTCCGCGCCAGCCGTCTTCTCGAATCCGAGGTTGAGCAGTGGGTCATCGACGAAGCCCAGGGGCGAGAACCAGAGCGAGCCGGCCGAGTCGCGATGCACCATGGCACAGAACTGCGGATTGTCGTCGTTGACGCACTGGCTGAGGATCAGGTTGGAGCCGTAACTGCTGATCAAATTCTTGATCTTGATGTCGAAGACGTCTATCGTCGCGTTGAACCGCGGCAGCATGCTCGGCGTGAGCACGAGGCCCACCGAGTACGTATCCGCGATCTCGGGCTGCAGCTTCGGGTTGCCGCCGACTCTTCCGTTGTACTGGCCAGCCGGATTTCCCGGGGTACCGATCGTGCCGTACTGCGCCGGGGAGAGGCCGCTGCGCAGGCAATCCGTCTTGCTGGCCGGCGCCGTCGAGCCCGAAGAGCTCGCGCACGGGTCGACCGACCCGTCCAGAGCAACCACGTCCTGCGCGAAGAGCTCCGCGATGTTGGGCACGCGGACCGCGCGGTTGTAGCCGCCGCGGATGCGGAAGCTCGAAGTCGGCGAGTAGTCCAGGCCCACCTTATAGGTCCGGGTGGAGAAACCGACGTCGTACTTCGAGTAGCGGTAGGCCGCATCGAGGGAGATTTCCTTGACGAATGGCTTGTCCTGCACCAGCGGAATACGCGCCTCGATGAAGGCTTCCTTCACGCCGTAGCCGGCGTTCATCGGTGGTACGGGGCTGCCCGTGCCCGTGAGGGAGCCTTGGATGGTCACCAGGTCCGGCTCGACCCTCATGAACTCCTCGCGATACTCCGCGCCGAAGTTGAGGCCCAGTCCCTCGTTCGCCGTCGGGAGCTTCGCGCCGAGATCGGTCAGGTCGGCGGTGAGATCACCGTGAAAGACGCGCTCCTCGGCGACGCCCTGCACCAGTCCGGGAGCTTGCATGTACTGAACTGCAGCCTGGCTCACCGGTCCCGTGCCCCAGATGTTCCAGGGCACGCAACCCGGTGCGCCGTTATGGCCGGCGGCGTTCGCCTCGCAAACGACCTGCCCGGTCGTCGGGTCCTTCACTGCCAGCATCGCGTTGGCAACGTTCGACTTCAACAGGTCGTTGGTCGAAAGGTCGTTGCGCAGCGTCACGCCTTCCTGCGCGTACACGTCATACGAGAGATCGCTGTTGAGCTGGCCCTTGCTGCCGACCACGAACCGGTACGAGGTATGCCTGATTTCGGAGATTCGATTGCCGCCTTCCACGTTGCGCCGGCCGCCGAGGAGCTCGATGGTCTGCGCATTGGTGAGAGCGAGCGAGTGGCTCGCGCAGCCGATGGTCGTGGCTTCCTGGTCCGAGAGGAGCGGGTTGTTGCAATTGACCGTCCAGTCGCCGTCCGGATTGCCCGTGCTCGGGTTCGCGCCCGTGCCCGAGCCGATGAACGAGCCGCTCGGCGCGATCTGCGCAATCGAGTCGTCGTCCATGAACATCAGCTCGGTGTAGACCTGATGGTTGTCGTCGATGTTGTAGTGCGCGAAGGCGCCCGCGTTCCAGCGCTCGTCCGGCCGCATGTAGTAGTTGAGCGCGCCGAAGTTATATTGATCCTGTGGGATCCGGAACGGCACGAGCGTGCCGTTGGCCGGGTTGACTGTCAGGAAGGGCGGGTCAAAGAAGTTCGGTGTCGAGGTGCCCGGCACGAAGCCCGCGGCAAACCATCGCCCGGTCTGCGAGGTGCTCGAGCCCGAGCAGTTCGTCCCGCTCAGGGTACAGAGACTGAAATCACGATCGGCCTCGAGGACTGCGCCGGTGCGCCGATAGCCGACATACGCGGTCGCGTTGCCTTTGCCGTCGGCAAAGTTGCCGCCCATGATGAGGGTGATGTCCTTGGTGGAGCCATCCCACACCGAGCTGTGGGCCTGTCCAAATCCGGCGGCCGGCGCGAATTGGCCCCAGAAGCTGTGCTGGTCGTGCTGGTAGGCAGACGCATTGGCGTCGATCTCGAAGCCCTGGAAGTGATCGTTCATCACGAAGTTGACCACGCCTGCCACGGCGTCGGCGCCGTACACGGCAGCGGCACCGCCGGTCAGCACGTCGACACGCTCAACGAGCGCGATCGGGATGGTGTCGAGGTCGGCAGCATTGGCCTCGACCGGGACGATCGACGGCTGGCCGGGCATCAGGCGCTTGCCGTTAACCAGGACCAGGGTGCGCTGCGGGCCGAGGCCGCGCAGGTCGACCGTAGCGGTGCCGGTGGCACCGTTTGACGTCATTGCGCCCTGATCGGCCATCACCTGCGGGAGGTTGTTCAGCACATCCTCGACCGAGGTGACGCCCTGGCTGGCAATGTCCTTGGCGCTGATGGCGGTGACCGGGCTGATCGAGCTCAATCCGGGCTGCACGATACGCGAGCCGGTGACCACGACCTCCTGCAGAGCAGCGGTCGGAGCGGCTGCGGTGGCAGGGGTGGCTGGAGCGGCCGAAGGGGCCGGCACCGCCTGCGGATCTGCAGCTGCCGCCATCGCGGGGAGCGCCACAGAGGCCGCCGCAGCGTTGGCCAGGGCGAGACGGATGGCTCGCCGCAAGAGCGTATTCTTTGACATCAGTATGCCTCCCGAGACTTATAGGTATGGGGTTGTGCGACGCGCAACGATGCCTACGCGCCACATGCGACCCCGTCCCCTAAGGATACGGCGTTGGTTTTGACGCTGTAAAGGTGTCCGCGCTTTGATTACAGCGATTATTTGGGGAGGCTGCCGGATCGGGCGCCCGATCGGGAGCGCAAGTCCTGGCTGGACTGTGGCCCGAATGCAATTGTCGCAATCCCGCCACGAACCCACGGCAGCGAGACCGGCAGGCGGTGCGTCCTGCCGAAGCGCACAAAAAAACAGCGGGCCTTTCGGCCCGCTGTGGTGAGTCGCCCAAGAGTCCGGCGAGGATTAGAAGTCGATCTTCAGATTCGCGAACACGAACCGTCCCAGCGTGTCGTACACCTGCGGATAGGTATTGCCGTTGAAGAACGGCGGCGGCAGGCTCGAGGTCGCCAGGATTGGCGGATCCTTGTCCATGACGTTGTTCACGCCCAGCTGCAGGCTGACATTGCTGAAGATCTGGTCGCTTGCGATCAGGTCGAGGTAGTCCCGGCTGCCCGCGAACTGGGTAACCGGGTTGATCTTGCCGGCGAGCAGCGGCGACGGGTTGGCGACGTCGTTTTCCGTGCTACCGATATGACGCCACCGGGCCTGCAGCCCGATTCCGCGCCACGGGGTCGCCCAGCCGGCCGTGAACGTATGCCGCCACT
>Ga0105240_10014343_pt1 | contig 10823 bp, 7 predicted proteins | sample KBSC54metaG_FD_80426 | JGI IMG/M metagenome (GOLD analysis project Ga0105240, IMG submission 80426) | Corn rhizosphere microbial communities from Kellogg Biological Station, Michigan, USA - KBS C5-4 metaG | ecosystem: Host-associated > Plants > Roots > Rhizosphere > Soil | place: Michigan, USA...
GAAAAGCTCGCCCTTGTGGGCGAGAATGGGGCCGGCAAGACCACGCTTATCAAATTGCTGGCGCGTCTCTATGATCCGGTGGAGGGACAGATATTTTTAGACGGGGTCGATATAAAGGAGTATGACCCCGAGGACCTGCGCCGGAACATCGGTATCATTTTCCAGGATTACTTACGCTATCAGATGACCTTTTCCCAAAATATAGCTGTGGGGAATATCTCGCAGAAGGACAACCGTCCGCTGATCGAAGAGGCGGCGCGGCAAAGTCTTGCCGACAAGCTGGCTGGGAGGCTTCCGGACCAGTATGACCAGGCGTTGGGCCGCCGCTTTCACCAGGGGGTAGAGCTTTCCGGTGGCGAGTGGCAGAAGATAGCGCTTGCCAGGGCTTATATGCGGGAAGCGCAGCTGTTGATACTGGACGAGCCTACCGCGGCGCTGGATGCACGGGCCGAGTATGAGGTTTTTCAGCGATTTGCCGACCTCACCCGGGGTAAGACGGCGGTGCTGATCTCGCACCGGTTCTCTACCGTTCGCATGGCGGACAGGATACTTGTGCTGGACAAGGGGCGGTTGCTGGAGATCGGTAGTCATGAAGATCTGCTGGAACTTGGCGGGCGATATGCGGAATTATTTCATTTACAGGCTGCTGGATACCGTTAACTAAAGCTTTTTAACACCTCCGGGAGATTTTCAAAAAAGATCTCTACGAGATATCCATCCGGATCATAAAAGAAAAGATAGGGCTCGCCGGGACCAAAGCTGCCTTTGTCCTTTATCTCTCCTCCTGCCGCAAGAACGATCTCTGCCAGCACCTCCGGATTGGCAGGCTCTATCAGACGGAAGCCAAAATGAATAGACCCGCCGGCGGGAACGCCCTCCTCAAAAACAAGAATATCATGGGAGCCAGGGGTCTGCACCTGGATAAAACCCGGTCGCCGGTACATGGTCCGGACCCCGAAGACCTTTTCATAAAAGATGGCCGTGCGATGCAAGTCCTTTACGGGGAGGGCGATATGGGTCAGTCCGTAAGTCCTTATCATATAAAACCTCCTAACTTTGTGTCATGAAGGTACTGATAATTGAAGATCATCAGGAACTTGCCCGCAATATCAACGACTTCCTGGTAAAGGAAGGTTATATCTGCGAGCTATGCTGCACCCTGGAAGCCGCCCGTGAGAAGCTCAGCCTTTTCCAGTATGACTGTATCCTCCTGGACATCGGCCTGCCGGATGGCAACGGGATCCACCTGCTGGACCTGATCAGGACCGAATACAAGCAAAGCAATGTCGTCATTATCTCTGCCCGTAATGCCGTGGATGATAAGATCATCGGGCTGGAGAAGGGGGCCGACGACTATCTCACCAAGCCTTTTCATCTTGCCGAGCTGCATGCCCGTATCCGGGCCGTCTACCGCCGGAAGAACCTGGGAGGTACTTATATGGTAGAATTCAACGAGATCAGTCTGAACACCGATACTTTTGAAGCATATATCGGCGAGACGCCGCTGGACGTCACGCGTAAGGAATTCGATCTGCTGCTTTATTTCCTCGTCAATAAGAACAGGGTCCTGTCCCGTCAGTCGATCGCGGCACATCTCTGGGGAGATTATACGGACAACCTGGCGAATTTCGATTTTGTATACCAGCATGTGAAGAACCTCCGGAGGAAGATAGGCAATGCCGGCGGAACGGATTATATCAGCACCGTTTATGGGCTGGGATATAAGTTCAATGCGCATAAAGAGGCCGAAACATGAAGCTGACCAATAAATTTACCCTCTGGTATTTTGCCATCATGCTGGTGGTGCTGCTCATCGGCGGCGCGATCGTCTATTACGAGATACAATGGAAGATCAGCAAGGTAGAGGTGGTCCGGCACCAACGGCTCAATGACCTCATCGCACAACAGATCCGGACAGGTGGAGATTATTCCGGATCACCGACCCGGAAGCGGGCAACCATCGACGAAATACCCGCCGACAGCATGCCGAAGGGCGCTAATTCCTATTATACCCGTGGCGTGGGCTGGAATCCCGAATTCCAGGCCAACGAATACCGGCTGGTAGTGACCTCTTTTTATGGCATCGACAACAAATATTATCGTATCACGACCTATTCCTATATCCCGTCCTTTTATCAGCTATTACCCGGCGTGGTGGATTCCTTCAAATGGATATTGCTCCTGTTATTGGTGCTGGTGGCCATCTCCAGTAAGTTGATACCAAAATACATTCTGTCACCTCTGTCAAAGACCCTAAGGGTCATCCAGTATTTTGACCTCAAAAAGCGAAAACCTATACGCCTGCCGGAGACCCGCACTTCCGAATTCAGAGAACTGAATACATTCCTGAAAAAAATGACCGACAAGGCGCTGGAAGACTATCAATCCTTAAAGGAGTTTGCCGAGAATGCTTCTCACGAGCTGCAAACCCCCACCGCTATCATCCGGGGAAAACTGGAGCTGTTGATGGAGTCGGATATCAAGGATGACCAGGCCATTCTCATCGCCGAGATGCACAATGCGCTGGAGAAACTGTCCCGGATCCATAGCTCGCTTACGCTGCTGACCAAGCTGGAGAATAAAGAATATGTAACGGAGACACCCGTCTGTCTCAGCGACCTCACGCGGGAGACGATGGATTCCTTTGAGGAGCTGATCCAGTTGAAATCCATTACGCTGCACTGTCGTATTGAAGATAATGTGTATATACATCTGCACAGCGCCCTGGCCGACCTGTTATTGACCAATCTGGTGAGCAATGCCATCCGGCATAATATTCCCGGGGGCGCCATCCGGGTATCGCTTACCAGGGCGGGGCTCGTCATTGCGAATAGCGGTCTGCCCCCACACGTGCCCGTCACGGAGCTGTTCGAACGCTTTAAAAAAGGCGACCCTGCTAGTGACAGCATCGGCATCGGCCTGGCCATCGTCCGGCAAATATGCGAATTAATGAATTTTAATATCACCTACGAATACGCCCTCAGTCAGCATGCCATCGCAATAAGCTTTCAACCGTCCATCCCTGCTTCAAAATTGCTTCAAAATCTTAGTTTCCCTTTGTATCAGGTCCCCTAGCTTCTATTGACCCATGAGCAGGATCTTCACCTGTGGACCCAGGCCGCTCCCTGCTGCCATATGGTTACGGAAGAATGAAAAAACAGTTCATCAACCATGTTTAGAAACTATCTTTCTGGCCTGTCAGGGGCCATGCTGCTCAGTTTATTCATGGTCCGGGCAGATGCTCAGACCCTCTCGCTAAAAGATGCCGTAAAGACCGCTCTTGATAACTACGGCACTATCCGCGCCAAGGCCAACTATGTAAAGGCCAGCCAGGCGAATGTACTGGAGACGAAAAGAGAATACCTGCCCGATCTGAATATCTCCGCCCAGCACGACTACGGGACGATCAACGGGACTAACGGTCCTGTGTATGGGTACAAGGGAGGTGCGACGGCTGCCAGCGGTCCGGCCATGGCCAGCCAGAACTGGAGGGCGGCTTTTGGCGCCCTGTATCTCACCGACGTCAACTGGGACTTTTTCCAATTCGGCAGGGCCAGGGAAAAGACAAAAGTGGCCCAGACAATATTGTCGAGGGACCAGGAAGACCTTAACCAGGAGCGATTTCAGCAAAGCATCCGGGTCTCGGCGGCCTATCTCAACCTGCTGGCGGCGCAAAGGCTTGTCATCACCCAGCAACAGAATCTCGACAGGGCCCAGGCCTTGTTCAATGTCGTGGCGGCCCGTGTAAAGAACCAGCTGAACCCCGGAGTGGATTCCTCCCTGGCGCTGGCGGAAGTATCCAATGCCCGTATAGCGCTCACCAACGCCCAGGAGTTCCAGCAGGAGCAGGCAAACCAGCTGGCTATTTATATGGGAGTGCCGCCTGCCGACTTTGTGCTGGACAGTCTCTTTATCGCAAGGATACCTTCCGCGGTCACCACGCCGCCAGCCTCACCGATGAACCAGCACCCGTTATTGAAATACTACCAGCAGCGGATCAAGGTGAGCGACGAAGAGGCGAACTATCTGAAGACCTATAATTATCCCACTTTCTCTCTTTTTGGCGTCCTGCAGGACAGGGGTTCGGGCTTCGACTATAATTATGGAACACAATTTCCGGATGCGTACACCGGCAATTACCTGAAAGGAGTAAGCTTTTCGAGGGGCAACTATCTCCTGGGGGTCGGCATGGTATGGAACCTTACCAGTCCCCTGCGTGTACATCAGCAGGTGGCCTCCCAAAGATGGATATCGGAAGGATTGAAGGATGAATACAACCTCGTCAATCAACAGCTACATGCACAGCTGGTATTGTCCGACACCCGGATAAAAAACGCGTTGAGCAATTTCCACGAGGCGCCCATACAGGTAAAGGCTGCCTCCGATGCCTACACGCAAAAGTCGGTGCTGTACAAGAACGGTCTCAGCACCATCGTAGACCTTACCACCGCCTTGTTCACGTTGAACAGGGCCGAGACGGACAGGGAGATCGCCAACAACAATGTATGGCAGGCGCTGTTGTTCAAAGCCGCCGCCAGCGGGGACTTTAGCTTGTTTTTTAATGAATTTTAACTGAATCATCACAGCCATGGGATTGATAAGAAGCGCACTCAGAAAACCTATTACCATCTTAGTATTGGTGGCCGGCCTTCTCTTTTTCGGTATCGGCGCCGTACGGACCATCAAGATCGATATATTCCCGGACATGAACCTGCCGGTGATCTATATTTCACATCCTTATGGCGGGTTCACGCCCGACCAGATGGAGACCTATTTTGGCAAGCAGTATGTGAACCTGCTGCTGTACATCGGCGGCGTGAAGAGTATCGAAACAAGGAATATCTCGGGGCTGACGCTGATCAAGCTTACTTTTTACGAAGGGACCAATATGGCGCAGGCCGCCAGCGAGGTCACGGGATATACTACCCGCGCGCAGGCTATCTTTCCACCGGGATCGCAGCCGCCCTTCATTCTGCGCTTTGACGCGAGCACGCTCCCCGTGGGGCAATTGGTTATAAGCAGCCCTAAACGTAGTAACAACGAACTGCTGGACCTTGCCAATATATATGTCAGGGCGCAGTTCAGCAGCGTACCCGGGCTGGTGTCGCCGGCGCCTTTTGGAGGCAATGTCCGTACCGTCGTTATCAAGGCCGACCCCGACCTGTTAAGGAGCCACAACCTTACTCCTGACCAGCTGGTGGAAGCCTTGCGAAATAATAACCAGGCCACCCCCGCCGGCAATGTGCGCATAGGCGATCTGAACTATATGACGCCGGCCAATACGACCATCGAGACCGTGAAGGATTTTGAGATGATCCCTCTTTATGCGAGCACTGTCCAGAACGTCTATTTGAAGGATGTAGCGACGGTGGAAGATGCGGCGGATATCACCGCCGGCTATGCGCTGATCAACGGCAAGCGCTCCGTATATCTGCCGATCACCAAATCCGCTGCCGCCAGTACCTGGGACGTGGTCCAGGACCTGAAGAAGGCCATTCCGAGATTCCAGGCACAGCTGCCCGAGGATGTCAAGCTGTCCTATGAGTTCGACCAGTCCGTATATGTTATCAATTCCGTCAAGAACCTGCTGACCGAAGGAGCCATCGGGGCCGTCCTCACGGGTTTGATGGTATTGCTTTTCCTGGGGGATCTCAGGGGCGCCACCATCGTGATCCTTACCATCCCGATCTGCGTCATCTCCGGTGTGCTGTTCCTGACCTTGTTCCATCAGACCATCAATATCATGACCCTTAGCGGGCTGTCGCTTGCCATCGGCATACTGGTGGATGAATCCACCGTCACCATCGAGAATATTCACCAGCATCTGGCCATGGGCAAACCCAAGTCCCTTGCCATATGGGATGCCTGCCGGGAGATAGCCTTTTCGAAGCTGCTGATCTTAATGTGTATCCTGGCCGTATTTGCTCCCGCCTTTACCATGGGGGGTATTCCCGGTTCGCTGTTCCTGCCATTGGCGCTCGCTATCGCTTTCTCCATGATCACTTCTTATCTGATGGCGCAGACCTTTGTGCCGATCATGGCCAACTGGCTGATGAAAGGACATCATAAAAAAGGTCTTTCGGATGAAGAGGAATTCAAAGCATCCGGGCTTACCGCCGCCGATGAGCAGGATCCCTGGTCGGAGAAACATAAGCTGGCGACGGGCGGCACCGGTGAAGGCGGCAAGCTCACGGCCTTTGATAAGTTCAGGAACAGATTTATAAAATTCCTGAACAGGGTGTTCCCTTTCCGTGCGCCAGTTGATATCGCCTATATTCTGCTGGGAATGGGCGGCGCCTGGTTGCTGATCAACAGCATTGGACGGGATGTGCTGCCCAAATCCAACGCCGGGCAATTCCAGGTTCGGCTGAGGGCCCCGGACGGCACCCGTATCGAAAGGACAGAATCCTATATGCTGCACACCCTGAAAATACTGGACAGCCTGGTAGGACATGAGAACATTGGCGTAACATCTGCCATGGTAGGTATGCACGGCGGCGCCTTCTCTACCAACCCCATTTATCTTTTTATGGCGGGCCCGCAGGAGAGCGTATTACAGGTGAGCCTGAAAGATGATTATAAAGTGAATATGGATGACCTTAAAGATAGGTTTCGCCGGAGTATAAAGGCCGGCATGCCCGAAATGAAGGTGTCATTCGAGCCTATCGAGCTTACGGATAAGATCCTTAGCCAGGGTTCACCCACGCCCATCGAAGTAAAGATCATCGGAAAGAACAAGAAGCTGAACGAACAGTTCGCGAACAAGGTGATCGCCAAGCTACAAGAGATACCTTATCTGCGGGATGTGCAGCTGGGACAGTCCACGCATTATCCAGCCATCGATATCGACATCGACAGGGTAAGGGCCGCGCAGCTGGGGACAAATGCCGCTGCGATCAGCCGCAGTCTGCTGGCCGCTACCTCGTCCTCACGATTCACCGAAAAGAGTGTTTGGATAGATCACAGGACCAACCTGGCTTATAATGTGCAGGTGGAGATACCTGAGAATAAGATGACCAGTATCCATGACATCGGCGAGACGCCAATATTGCCCAATTCACCGCGACCGACACTGAGCGACGTGGCTACCATCACGACCGACACTACCAACGGCGAGAATGACAATATCGGGCCGAACCCCGTACTATCGGTGACGGCCAATCTATATAAAAAAGACCTGGGCAGGGCTGCTACGGATGTAAAGGCAGCCATTGCCGAACTGGGCGCCCCTCCCCGTGGCATCACGGTCGAGACCAGAGGGCTGGTACAGGTCCTGACGGAGACGCTGGACAGCCTGCAGACCGGACTGATCACGGCCATCGTGGTCATCTTCCTTATGCTGGCTGCTAATTTCCAATCCTTCAAGGTATCCCTTGTAACATTGTGTACCGTACCTGCTGTGTTATTGGGTTCACTGGGACTGCTGATGCTCACCGGCTCCACGCTGAACCTGCAGAGTTATATGGGAATGATCATGTCCGTCGGTGTATCCATTTCGAACTCCGTGCTGCTGGTGACCAATGCCGAGCATTTAAGAATGCATTCCGGTAATGCCCTGGAGGCGGCCCGTGAGTCGGCTGCCGTTCGTCTGCGCCCCATCCTGATGACAAGCGTGGCCATGGTCGTGGGTATGATACCTATGGCTTCAGGACTTGGTGAAGGCGGCGATCAGGCCGCTCCACTCGGTCGCGCTGTAATAGGCGGGCTGATAGCATCCACATTTGCAGCCTTATTTATCCTGCCGCTGATCTTTGCCTGGGTGCAGGGTAAGACATCTACACAATCCGTATCGCTCGATCCGTCTGATAAAGAAAGTAAACATTATATACCGTCATTGTATGAAGAAAATGCGAAATAACCCATCATTGGCTATTGCCCTGACCCTGCAAACGCTGGTGGCCGTCACCTTGTTCAGCTCCTGTTCGTCTTCAGATGGAGAAGGTGGGGAAAAGAAGAAGGACAGCAGTAAGACAGAGGCCGCCGCTGCAACTCAGGCCGAGACTTTTCCCCTGACGAAGGGGCGGCTGTCAACGGCGCTCTATACTCCCGGTGAGCTTATTGCTTATCAACAGGTCGATCTGTATGCAAAAGAGAACAGTTTTGTAAAAAAATTATATGTGGACGTGGGATCGGAAGTACGCGAAGGGCAGTTGCTGGCGTCCCTGGAAGCTCCCGAATTGGCCACGCAATTAGCCAGCGCCCAGTCCCGTGTAAAATCACAGGAGGCGATCTATATTGCCAGCAAGGCTAATTACGAGCGTTTGGTCGAGACCAGCAAGACACCCGGCACCATCTCTCAGAACGACATCGATCAGGCGGATGCGCGTCAGAAATCCGATCTGGCGCAGCTGGAGGCTGCAAAGTCCGCCTATAACCAGGTGGCAGAGACCCTGAAATACCTGGAGATAAGGGCTCCTTTCAACGGAGTGATAAGCGCCCGTAATGTGAACACCGGCGCCTATGTCGGACCTTCCGGAAAAGGTTCCGAATTCCCCCTGTTTACCTTGCAGGAACAGCGTCATCTGAGGCTGGTGGTTTCTGTGCCCGAGGCCTATACCGGTTATCTGAACGGCCAGGACGAGGTGAAATTTACGGTGAAGGCGCTGCCTAATGAAGTCTTTCATGGGAAGATCAAACGCCTGGCGGGTGCGCTGGACAATCGTCTGCGTGCTGAAAGGATAGAAATGGATATTATCAATAATGATAAGAGGCTGTTGCCCGGCATGGTAGCGGAAGTGAACGTTCCTCTTCCCGCCAGGGACAGTACTTTTGTCGTTCCTGCCTCGGCCGTCGTCAATTCTACGGAGCGGGTGTTTGTCATCCGGGTAGCCAATGGCAAGGCGCAATGGGTGGATGTAAAACAGGGACGTACCGAAAAAGGCAGGATGGAAATATACGGGGACCTGCATGAAGGGGACACGATCCTTAAAGTGGCCAGCGAAGAGCACAGGGATGGATCTCCCGTGAAGTAAGCTCAGTTCCCGGGCGCCCAATAGTTGCCGGAAAGGATAAGCATGCAGATCACGCGGATACTGTTGTCATAGTAGTCGAACTCACTGGCGCGGAAATGCACCATATAATCCCAGAGCCTGTTCAGCCAGATCTGATTTTCTTTGCTGACCATGGCTGCTACGCAAAAGGGAGCGATAAAACAGAGCGCTTCGTAATACCGGTTCTTCAGGTCGTTTCCGCCCAGGCTGTATCCGGCGGAGATATTGTCCGGATCGCCCTTGGTGGTAGTGCGTATCCATCGATTGATCTTTTCCACCATTTCCTTCGCGCGCGGATCCCCATGAAGGATATAGTCTGTTGCAACACGCCAGGGCATGCGACAGGCGTTGTAGTTATAGGCGCCATCGTAGCGGGCCTCCAGGTAATGCGGACGGGCGGGTTTTGCCTGTGTCCCAACCTTGTTGATAAAGTCCGGGACGAGCCCTGCTTCCGGACTGTAATTGTCCTGCATATACTGGAACAGCTTGTAATTATTGTCGACGGCTTTGTCCCACCTGACATCATCGCTGACCGCGCGAAACAGGCGAAAATGGGCGGGCATGAAGTCCGAGCTGCGCATGTCGAAATAATCCTTGCTGTCGTGCTCGACGGAATTGCTCAGCAAAACAGAGAATGTCTTTTGATTTATTTCCTGCTGCATAATGGAGGATATCATAAGGGTGCCTTCTCCCCGGTAGTCGATACCATCATGGCTGCCCCATTGGGCATCCGCCAGCAGCAGGGAATAAGCGATGTCCATATCGCCGTCAGTGGCGGAGCTGCCATCTACGTCATGACAGCCTTTTTTCTGGGCCCATGCCATCAGGCGTGCGTCGGATTTGCTGGGATGGGCTTTGTAGTAATGATAGAGACCATTGTAGATGGTCCGCGCAGCCGTATCATAGCCTGCCATTAAGGCAACGATCACCATACCATATCCTTGGCCCTCCGAAACACATTGTTTATTGTGCGACACCGGACCCTCAAACCATATATAGTACTCTCCCGCGTTGCATCCTTTTTTAACATAGCTGCGTTTCCATACATTATAAAATGCACGGACACTGTCATCCATCCGTTGCCGGCTGATATGACCGGGCAGGACACATCCTTTCTGATAGACGACATGCTGAGGAAAGGGATGTGCAGGCTGGGCAACAGTATCCTTTGATGGATGGCAAAAGAGGAGGGTAAGTAAAATGGGTAAGTACCGTGGCATGATTTTTTATATTCCCGCAATGTGGATTTTATTGCTCAATGTATCCCAATTAACAAACAATTTTATCTTTTTGTTCACATATAAATCGAGGTACAGTTATTTAACGTAGCTGAAAGAAATTGTCGTATGAAAGAGCAAAACTATCTGCAAGAAGGGCTTTATAAGCCCATCCAGAGAAAAGGATTTTTAAGATCCGCGGCGCTTGCCGGTGGATCTTTTATGTTGGGGTTGGCTGCATGCAGGAAAGAGGGACATCCGGGCTCCGGCACCATCGATGTGGGTTCGGGCGACATCGGTATTTTGAATTTTGCTTATGCGTTGGAACAGATAGAAGCAGCCTTTTATATAAAGGCAAATGCGTCTTACTACAAGAATGCTCCTTTATCGGAAAAACAGGTGCTTTTCGACATCATGCATCATGAGATGGCGCACCGGGATTTTTTTAAAAAGGCATTAGGCTCGAATGCCATCGGTGATCTGCAATTTGATTTTTCTTCCGTGGATTTCACCAGCCGGGACAGCGTTTTGAATACGTCAAAGGCGCTGGAGGACACAGGTGTTTCGGCATATAATGGCGCGGGACCATTCCTGCAGTCGGCAGACTATCTTAAAA